>SDBV01012302.1_pt1 | contig 10974 bp, 9 predicted proteins | sample 2277081 | NCBI WGS metagenome assembly SDBV01 (sample SAMN10402039, study PRJNA504765) | marine sediment metagenome | isolation source: marine sediment core GS10_PC15, 223 cmbsf | place: Arctic Ocean: Southern Knipovich Ridge | collected 2010
AATATTCAAACTTGCCAGGATTAATAGCCCGAAACCCTTATCTTTCTGAAGTTCATTCTGCATCTCTGGTCGGGAATATCCTCAATATGAGGCGATTCTAAGGCCGGACGTGATTTTTCACCCCCACGGGCTGTCCACGTACTTCGCGACACCTCCAATTTCCTTAACCGGGTCCCCTCGCTGAGGTTGAGACTGCAACATCCGGCTCAAGGCTCCGATCCGTTTTAACGAACCGGACCATTATGGAATGATAAGCATCCCCAACCTCCCGCGAAGAGAGAATACACTAAGTACATTCAACTGACAAAAAGCTTTCCTGTGAGTTATCCACAACCCTTCATTGCTACTACTACCTGTGGATAACTCGACCCAATTCAAGTATACAATGGAATAATTCACCCACAAGAGCTCATTTCAAGGTTTTCTTCGATGATTGGAAGCAGAAGGTATATGAAGAGCAAGGAGGGTGTACAATTCCCCCATTACTTATATACGCCATATTCCTTGGTGAACTCGACCAAGACTTTTATATTTTCATATTTTGCCGACAGCAGGGAAACTGAAGAGCCCATGATGAAACCACCGTCCTTGGCACAAAAATCTATTAGCTTTTTAGCATAAGATCTGACCTCATCGGGAGTACCTCGATCCATTATCGCTGACGGTGGGCCGCCCTCAATACAGCAGGTATCGCCCAAAATTTTCTTTGCCTTAAAAATGTCCGATTCGATATGCCATACGACTTTACCTTCAGGGAGATCCTTGATGATTTCCAGTCGGTCAGTATAATCTCCCTCGGAAAATACATAGGGTGTAAATCCTGCATCGATAATTCCCAATAAAAGCATCTTAAGCGAAGGCCAATAGAATTTCTTGAATTGCTCATTCGACATGAATCCGCCCGTACCCCCATGGATGTGCATAAAAACATCTTTTACTTTTATGTCGCCAGGCAAAGCCCGTGCAAGAATATCCCGCTTGGCCCTTGCTTGCGTGATCACCTGCTTCAAGATCATGGGAGTGACCTTCTCTATCATTCTCAGTAGCTTGCCAGGATTGTCATACAATTCAAGCATCCATCCCTGTGTACCCAGCATGTAATCCCCAAGATAGTCGAAGGGTGCCGAACAAGATGCAATCCCGCGTGGCGGGAAGCCCAGATGTATCATTTGTGTTGTATAGTCTGCCATCGCATTGCTGAACTCAATGAGTTTCCGGCCGGCTTCTATCAGTTTTTCAAGGCTATTCGCGACTTCAGGTATCCCGAAATTCGCCAAAAGCTCTAATCGGGTGTAGGAGTTGACATACCAGAGGGGGAGTAACTTCTGTAGAGGTTGTAATGACTCTGCAATCTTCGGCCAAAATCCTCGCATTATATAGTCAGTGGGATCATTGAGAAACCAATCATATTCATCGGGACGCATTCCCGAATAGCGACTTCCCCCGGGCTCAATAAATTGATATATACCGTCGAGACTCATCCTATTTTCTTCAAGTTCCGCTCCCGGCCATTTCATCTGCTTAAAATTGAGGATATCGTATACCTGCCCAGGTGCAAGAATTATAGGCACGGAATGCGTATCTTGTTCGAGATCTAGATAAAACCTTCTTGCCGCCGCTTTCGCCTTTTCCACATCATACATGGCTTCAGCCCAAGTTAGCTCTCCATGCCTAATAAATACTCCCTGGTCTTCAACGGAAATAGGAACTCGATCAGGTTTTTTAAGCTGAGCTGCATCCTGTATTCTTTTTACTCGTTCGCTATAGACAGCCACATTCCTTTCAGCCATTGTATAATTCTCTCCTTCGTCTAATTATCTGAAGCAGGGGCGCCCCCAATCTCCTCCAGCGTATAATTTTTTTTCGCCTTGGTGCTTCGCTTTCAAACTCGGCGGCTGCTTATTTTCCGCCCCGATTCTTCCTACTGCTTCTTCTCTTTATATTTAAGAAGACATCGTTGAAAGCAAAATCTGCATTGCTGGTAATAGGCACCACCCCAGCACACGATGATGCAGGTGAGTATGATTTTTCTGTAATTTTTCAAGAGAATCATTTGATTCCTGCTTTGCGATCGATTGTCGGGCCGTCCTGTTGACTGATAACAGGCGATTCAGCGGAAAGCTTTCTTATCACTCCTTTAGCGCTCCCATGGTCCCACCCCTGCTAAAATACTTTCTGTTCAGAACTGCAAAGATCACAATCGGCAGTGTCGTTAAAGTTGCAGCTGAGAACATTAATCCCCACTCAATTTGCGTATATACTAGATAAAAATCAATTGTTGTGGGCAGTGTTCTTGCTCTCATGACTGTTATGAAAAAGGCGAGTACAAAATCATTCCATACTCTGATAAAAACAAAAATCGATGTCGCCAATATACCCGGAGCAGTCAACGGGATAACGATCTTGAATAGTATTCCATAGAGAGAATACCCGTCGATCCTGGCTGATTCAATCAGTTCATTCGGGAAATTTAAGAAATATCCTCTTAATAGCCATATGGCCAAAGGTGTTGTCCATAACAATTCGAACAAGATTAGGCTTAATAATGTGTCAATTATTCGCAGGGTTTGTGCAATAATAAAAAATGTAATCACTACGCCTATTGGTGGAACCATTTGCAATAATAATATCAGATATATCCACAGTCCCCTTTTTTTTTGTTTTGATTTTGCCAATGCAAATGCTGCAGGTATCGCTAACATGAAGGCTATTATTGTATTAACCACGGCCACTACAGCGCTATTCTTTGCATAGAAGAAAAAATTCTTATCAAAGATTACTTTGCGGTAATTATCAAGAGTCGGAATAAAAAGCCATGAAGGAGGATACTGCATTAAATCCAATTGACTTTTAAATGAGCTTAATACCATGTATAGATATGGAAATATGAAAAGCAAAAAGATTATATAGACGACTACGCGCAAGCTAATATTTGCTAATGTTTCTTTTGATCTGTTTATATTATTCATCTTACTATTCCTCATCCGAAGGCAATAGCTTAATTAGAATCAAACTAATAACGGCGATGATTATGAGCATGAAGACACTGCTCATTGCTCCTCGGCCTACATCCCTGTTAAAAAAGTTTAATCTATATATAAATATACTTAACACCTCTGTGACTGTTCCTGGGCCACCACCTGTTAAGGAAAATATCATGTCAAAGCCAATTATGTTTTGCATAAATCTCAATACAAGCAACAGTCTGATAATGGGCATAATATTGGGGATTGTTATATATTTAAATTGCTGCCATTCTGTGGCGCCATCAACAAATGCAGCCTCAAAAGGAGTTCTCGGCTGCAATTTCATTGCTGCTAGCAGTGTCACTATCCAAAATGGAGTATATTGCCAGACCGAGACGAATATTAATGAGATCATTGCAGTTTTTGCACTCATCCAATTAATATCCAAACCTAAAAAGAAATTAAAAAGATAATCAATTATTGAATTATTTGTAAAATAGAGCCTCCAAACCATTCCAACCATTGAGGGTGTTAACACAGTTGGGATGATTAACATGGTTGTAATAACCATGGCCCCCTTTATTCTTCTATGGAGGAGTGAAGCGGTGAATATTCCCAAGATGAATTCGAGACTCACACTCCCGAAACAAAATACGGCTGTCTTTTTTAAAGCGTTGAAAACCCCTTTTTGGGGATCACTAATTAGCCATTTCCAATTTTCAAAACCGACAAATATAGCCTCAAGCCAGGGTTTGCCAAGAGATAACCGCACAAAACTCATAGAAAAAAGCAACAGAATTGGCAAAAAACCCATGAGTATAATGACTATGAGACTCGGCAAATAAAACCTTGAATATTCCCTTTCAAATGTATGTTTTCTTCTATTCATCTGTTTACTGATAAATTAGAGTTTAAAAAAATAATACCAGAAGTGGGAGCTAAGGGTATGCGCCTTAGCTCCCAACTAGTATTACTATTTAGCTCTTCTTACCTCATCACGTCCACAAACTCCTGTTGCATCGCTTCGACTGCTTCTGCTGGAGTCATTTGCTTCGCTATAGCTGCAGAACCATACTTGGCAAAGGTGTTTGTCCAGGCCATGGTGTACTGACTTTTCGGCTGTCCATCCACTCCCGCTTCCAGCATTTCTTCTGCCTGTTTGAAGCCTTCGATTGCTGCCTGAAAATATGGGAATTCATCCTTGCGTGCATTTATCAAGCCTTCTCTGACTATCACTCCACCGTTGTCAACATATATGTTTCCGTTCGCCTTGCTCAACATCCAGACCATAAACGCATAGGCAGCGTCTTTGTTCTTAGTCTGCGAACTCATCGCAAGACCAGCACCGGAAATTGTATTGAAATCATTTGCAGGTCCCATGGGCACTGGCTCATAATGGATTTTTTTCGCTACTACCGAAGTGTTTGGATTTTCAACTACCGGCATCAGAGCTGTGACTTCAAGACAGATAGCGGCTTGTCCTTCAGCAAAAGTAGCAATCGCTTCTGTCGCTGATAACGTAGATATTTGTGGATGCCCTTGCGCGGCCAAATCTACCATAAAAGAAACACCATCAATTGCCTCTTTGGATTTCCACAATATTTGCTTAGTATTATAATCATATAACTTAGCACCCCAGTTAAATCCAATCAAGGGGGTAGGAAAATTCGCACCACCAAAAGCAGGACGTCCTCTCATTACGAAACCATATACCCTAACTCCGTTTCTTTCGAGTTTGAGATCATTGAAGTATTTTGCTGCTTCGTAAACCTCTTTCCAGGTCTTTGGGTATTTTTGACCAAATTCCTCAAAAAGGTCTTTTCTATATGCCATCACGGCAACCTCGCCTGTTGCAGGAAAGTCAAAAGCATTTCCATTTAAATCTTCATTCACATATCGCAACGAGGCGATAAAATCATCGTAGTCGAACCAATCAGGAGTTTTCACCAGCTTTTTATTATCGAGCCACGGTTGCACGGATTCCAGCGCTCCAAGCTCATACAATGCATACCCGAAAGCCTTGGAGCAATACATGATATCAAATAATCCTGTTTTTCCCGCATTGTCTAAAAGATACTTATCATGCAGCTTTGATAATTCAACTGAATAGAAATCTACTTCAATACCGGTCAATTTTTCAAAATCCGGACTCATTTTTTTCCAGGCATCCATAGCCGTAATTTCTATGGATGCGATGGTTATCTTCTGACCACCGACCTTCTCCTTCACTTCCGCTGCCCAGTCCAACATTTCCTGGGAATAGCTAAAATCCAATTCCACACTTTCTGTCTTTTCTTTCTGCCCTCCAGCAAATACATTTGCAGCAAGCGTCACTACCAGGCAAAGTAATAGAGCCCATTTGATCAATTTCATCTCGTTTCTCCTTTTCTTTTAGTTTGAAATAATGAATTACCACTTAGCATAGCTATTTTACATATACATTTTTCTCACCTCCTTTCCTGCTGTGTTGTTGCCATTTAATTGAATACATTTTATTGCTGTAAAATCCGACTATTCTTCTATTGAGCATCTCTCTATAGAATAGGAAATTCTCTAGAGATACATCCGGCGGTATATTATGATCGACAAAAGGGATATAGCCGCTCTGTTTTAACATGTATTCTATTTTATTATCTAGCTCCTCTTTAATTTTCTCTTTTCCCGCAATCAAAGCTCTCTTGTCAATTCCTCCGCAAATTTTTAGACTTGGAAATTTCTTTCTAATTTCAGTAATATCCATTCCTGCAGAAACTTCCATCGGATAAAAACCATTTATTCCTGCCTCAAGGAAAATTGGGATGATGGATTCACAGTTGCCATCAGTGTCCACCAAGATATTATCTACGCCATTATTATTCAGATACCGTGTCATTTTTTTATAGGCAGTGGAAAAAAACTCCTTTACTAAATCTGGAGAGACCAACGGTCCATTTTTATAACACATATCTTCCCAAAAATTAAAGCAGTCTGGTTTGATCTTATGTATTATCTTATCAAGCAACTCAATCCAAAAATCGGTTAAATAGTGTACAATTTCATGTATAAATTCAGGATTATCATAAAAAAGATAATATACATCAGGCTCACCAAAAAGTTCGCGCAATGCCCCAAAAAAACCAACGGGAGGCCCTCCGACGGTTAGGGGGTAATCCCTCTTCGCATACTGTGATATGGCTATAGCCAGATTATCAGGATACCTGCCGGCAGTTTTTGGATTTAATTTTTCAGCCTTTAGTTGTTCCCAATCTTCCCGTGTCTTTATTGGTCCCTGTAGCACTTTAGCAATTGTTGCATTGTCTTTGTTTGCTATTTTTTTCTTGCCGTTCTCATCAATAAGAATAATATTGCCATGATCATCTTGGCCTAATATTTTCTGCTGATATTTTGGGAAAATCCACATTTCCAGGGGGAAGCGAGCAATAGATTCATCTATTTCAACGATGCTTTTAATATCTTCAAACTCTTCCCCCAACAACCCCATGCCGCCACGCAGCGAATCACCGTCTTTTAGATCGTTGGATATCCCTTTGTTTGTTTTTAAACCTTCATCGTACCATCTCCTCGCTGTGCCAACCCAATATCCGAATTCATAGCGTGGCGGAGGGATGTTCTTTTCAAAATTGAAAACAGCAATAAGCTTATCTTTAGCTGTCATTTCCATATTCCACTGACTTGTGATGATTAAATCTCTCCCGCCAATCGTCGTATTTATATCTTTTTATATTTTTATCATCAGGATATATGAACCGCGCACCCCAACGTAAGATAACTGTTTTAAGCGACGGATCATTCTGATTGACTATCCATTCCAGCTGTTCGGGATCGATGGCCGATGAAGACCAATTCTCATAGTGATCGGGAATCACAACATCCGCGCGCAACGCTTGGGCAACTCTGAATGCATCAAAGGGCGACAATTTGTCTGTGCCTCCCGGAGCATTATGTCCCATATTCAATATGGCTATATCAATATCATGCCGCTTCCCGATTCCGGCATATCCGTTGTTATACAGAGTGTCTCCTAGGAAAGCCACATTTCCCCCGGCGCTGTGGAAAATAAAAGTAACGGCTACATCGTCATAATCTGCCTTCTCAGAGGAGCTTCCTAAACCCGTAGTAGTTCTTGCAACCATATCATCATAATTTTTTTCTATAGAAACTACGGTTTCCTTCACTTGTATTTTGTCCCCGGGCTTCACTTGGATTATTCGCTTCTCCGGAACATCCCACTTGCGAAATAACTCACATGTCTGCTTGGGACCTATGAATAGGCAGTCAGTTGTTTTGAGCAGTGCTTTCACAGTGTAAAAATCACAATGATCCCCGTGATGGTGCGTCGAGAAAGATGCATCAATACGTTTGAAATTCCAAGGATCAATAACATGGGGATTCAGCCTGAGCCAATCTAATCTATCAGCTCCGGTAGTCTGACAAACGCCACAATATTCGTATCTCGTGTAATTAGAAGGGCCCGAGTAATTGTCTATAAGATATATTTCGCCTTGGTTTTTGAGACACCATGATGGCCCGCCGAACCACCATAGAGCCACTTTACCTTCCTCTACACGTGTTTCGTCAATCTGCTTGTTCAGATATGTTCCCCACTCGGGAAAACATTCTTCAAGCCACTGCTCGCGTGTAAGGTCACGTTTTTCCAACATTTTCGCGGCTTCAATAATACCTACGTCTAAAGGGTCAAGTTCCTTCCTCATCTTTTCCTCATTTTCGCTTGCAAGGTATCATGTTATATGCTATTCTACTTAACAGGTATGTTACATGATCACTTGTATTCTGTCAAGACTATTATTATAATAATATTAAAGTTTTTTTGGGATCCGTATCCGAAATTATTTGCATACGGATTAATTTGACCAGACTTATATAAATTATTGATGGTTTTATAAGAGGGAAGAATGGCAAATAGTGAAACAAAAACAAGCTCGTTCTTGAAACCGGTTGATAAACAATCCCTTGTTAAGGTAGTCGTAAACAGAATCAAGGAAGGGCTTATAAACAGAGAAATAAAAGCGGGCGATTTCCTGCCCTCCGAGAAACAGCTTGCAGAACGACTGGGAGTTGGTAAAACCGTAGTACGGGAAGCAATAAAGATGCTTCAGGCTTTTGGTGTTGTGGAAGTCAGACAGGGAGCGAGGACCGTGATACGCAAAGCAATGAGCGAGGATAGCACCACTATCCTTATTTTTCAAATGTTAACCGAACAGCAGCACAGCAAGTATCTTGAAGAATTGCGAACAATCCTGGAACCCGTGTTTACCATCCTATCCAGTAAAAAGGCTACTCAAGATGATCTGAAGAGGATAGAAGAAACACTTATACAATTGGAAACTGCCATTAATGCAAAGAAGCAGACAGTCGAAGATGATATTCGATTTCATCTGGAGTTATTCAAAGCAACCCACAATCCATTCGTCATTACCATTGGAGAGACTTTGCTTCAATTGAGCAGGCATTCTATTTCTTACTCAGTGAAGAAAAGACCTGAGTTGGCATTAGTCATGCACAGGAAAATATTTAAGGCGGTTAAAAATCAAGATGAGCGTGAAATACACGATGCTGTCGTAGAAAGTTTTGAGGGATGGAGACTCAGTTTGCAGGAGGAAGCAGAAGATGAGATCGCGAAAGCATAGACTGTCTATCTTTACCCAGACAAGGAGCTTTGTATGATTAAAATTGCAGCATTTCCTAAATGCTGGATAAATGAAATTTCTGAAGGCAAGATCAACCTCTTCAAATGGATAGAATTATCCGCGGAATTGAAATGCGATGGATTAGAGCTGTACTCTAAATTTCTTGAATCGCACCAGCCAGCTTACATCTCCAAGGTGAGAAGAAGCATTGAGAAAGCAAATTATGCTATGCCCATGATGTGCTATTCACCGGATTTCACAAAGCCTGAAAAATTCGATAGACAAAAAGAAGTACAGAAGCAGATTGACATAATCAAAATAACCGCGGATCTTGGGGGGCAATTTTGTAGAACTCTTTCCGGCCAGGCAAGACCCGATGTAACCATAGAACAGGGAATTGATTGGGTAGCTAGCTGCATCGAACAATGTATTCCTACGGCAGAGGCATGTGGCATTAAGCTCGTGATTGAAAACCACTACAAAGACGGCTATTGGAAATATCATGAATTTGCCCAGAGAGAAAATGTCTTCATAGCAATTATTAATAAAATTGATTCACCTTTCTTCGGTGTTCAATATGATCCTTCAAATGCTTTGGTCGCAGGAGATGACTATATTGCTCTGTTAGACAAAGTAATAACCAGAGTATATACCATGCACGCCAGCGACAGACACCTGTTGCCGAACAAGACTTTAGAAGACGTGATGGAGAGTGATGGTACCCTCGGCTATCCGAAATACCTAGTCCATGGCGTTATCGGTCAAGGCGAAATAAATTATAACGAAATCTTTATCCGCCTTAAAAAGCATGGCTTCAACGGCTGGATTTCGATCGAGGATGGTGTAAATGGTCTCGAGGAAATGCAGCAATCAATAGCATATTTGAAGGAACTGAGGAGCAAATACTTCTCCAGCTAAATAACACTATAAAAATGCCACTTGGATAGACCGGGCTGCTGAAAATAGAACCTATTGGCAGTCCGAGATTTTCCATCCTGACTGGAGCTGATTACTCCCCGCAAGGACAGGATTTGATGAAATATATTTTGGATATATAGGAATTAAGATGCGAAGACTTAGAACTGGAATTATTGGCTGCGGCAAGGTCAGCCACATTCACGCCAAGGCCTTAAAAGAGCTGCCTGAGTCAGAGTTTACCGCCGTCTTCAGCCGTTTTCCTGAGAAGGCAGAGATCTTCGCACAGCAATATGGGATCAAAGGCTACAGCAACTTCGAAAACATATTGCACACCAGTGGGGTTGAAGTAGTTGTTGTCTGCACCCCTCATCTCTTTCACGCAGAACCGACCATCAAATCACTGAACGCAGGGATTCATGCCCTGGTGGAAAAACCACTGGCCTCTTCGCTCAAGGATTGCGATGAAATGACGGCTGAAGCCAGAGCCTCCAAATGTAAGCTTGGAACTGTTAGCCAGCGACGTTGGTACGCCCCAGTGCGCAGGGTTCGCCAGGCCATTGAGGAAGGAAAAATCGGAGAACCCGGGTTAGGAGTTATACAGATGTTGGGTTGGCGGGATCAGGCTTATTACGATAGCGATCCCTGGAGGGGTACCTGGAGTATGGAAGGAGCCGGGGTATTAGTAAACCAAGCCCCACATCAATTGGATCTCCTGCAGTGGTTTATGGGCCCTATCGAAGAAGTGTTCGGCTACTGGGTGAATCTCAACCACTCTTACATCGAGGTCGAAGATACAGCAGTTGCGGTGATCCACTTCCAGAATGGCGGTCTTGGAAACATACTTGTTTCAAACTCACAGAAGCCGGGAATATACAGCAAAGCACACGTCCACGGTGGGAATGGGGCTTCAGTAGGAGTACAGATAGACGGAGGGGCGATGTTCATCGCAGGAAAGACGAAGATCCTCGAGCCACCCATTAATGATCTCTGGACCATTAATGGAGAGGAGCATTTACTTGAACTTTGGAAGGAGGAGGATAGTGCCTTTTTCCAATCCATCGACGCTACTACTTTCTACCACAAGCTACAAGTGCAGGACTTTCTCCAGGCTATCATCAAGGACCGTGACCCTCTGGTTTCTGGCGAAGAGAGACGCAAGACAGTGGAATTGTTTACGGCGCTATATCAATCTAATCGAGACCGAGTACCCGTCCGATTTCCAATTCAAAGCGAGGAAGGACAGAAGGCTCTCTAAAAAAAGTGAGCTATAAACAAAAAGTAAGCTGTATCTACTCATAATGCATGCATGCGCCCCGTGCGGGTGAAAAATCACGTCCGGCCTTAGAATCGCCTCATATTGAGGATATTCCCGACCAGAGATGCAGAATGAACTTCAGAAAGATAAGGGTTTCGGGCTATTAATCCTGGCAAGTTTGAATATT
>SDBV01012303.1_pt1 | contig 10973 bp, 15 predicted proteins | sample 2277081 | NCBI WGS metagenome assembly SDBV01 (sample SAMN10402039, study PRJNA504765) | marine sediment metagenome | isolation source: marine sediment core GS10_PC15, 223 cmbsf | place: Arctic Ocean: Southern Knipovich Ridge | collected 2010
TTGTGAACCTGCGCACCTATCGGCACGCAACAAAAAGCTGTGGGACCCTTGTCCTCTTATCAGCTATCAAGGGGTTTTTCCATCTGTAAAGAAAAAGAGCGACCTAACGCCGGTCGCTCTTTATCTTAACAGATGGACGGTTTTCCCCAAAATCCGCCAATCCCCCCTTTTAATGCCCCCGGGTGGGCAATCTTTTTTTATTGCGCCCTGAGGCGCTAACTGCTTTTTTTAGTTCTACCCATCGATGGCGGAGAACCCTCTTCCTTATGTTGGAATACAGCAAATATCCTCTCCAGGTTCAATCCTTTCTTTTTCTATTTCAATATGTAATTTTGTATCTGTAACCTCCATTTTTTTTATGCTCCACCCCATCCCCTTAATTATATTTCCTATTCTTTGGAAATCAACTTCGTCAGGATTCGACATTTTTAAACCCTCCATTTTTTTTGTTGTTATCGTTCTCTAATGCTTTTCATTATTGTTGTCGTGCATGTTTTGCAAGCTCTAAATATTTTCTCCGTTCCTATTTCCATTGCTTCAAAACACATTTCACAGGCTACATAGACTGGTCTTTCTTCGCTTGGACTTAAATCCCCCCCCCCTTGGTCGATACCGGAATCTTGCCGCCTCTTTTTGTCTTTTTCATCTTTGACCCACTGCCTGACTACTGCAGAGGTCGAACCATGCTCGATGCAAAACTGAAGATAATATTCAATGGCCGATACATCACCCAAGACCCATAGATCCTCAGCCACAGCGTAATTTATCATTTTCTTGTGAATTGCATTTTGTAGGACCTCAGGCATCCGTAATAAATCAAGTCTGCGCCTTACCAGACCCGGACTCTTTCTCATTCTCTTCGAAATTTGCTCATATGACATTTCATGGTTGTTTTTCAGGTCAGAATATATAAGCGCCTCCTCGATCGCTGTTATATCCTTTCGGTGTATATTTTCAGTTGCCCGCATAATGATTTTCTGACTTTTTGTCATCTCCTGGATTTTGGCGTTGATATTAACCCTGCCAAGATATTTATGTGCAAGAAAACGCCTATGCCCCCACACTATCTCAAAACGTCCGTTTTTCGGGGTCAATAAAATCGGTTGCATCAACCCAAGCTCTTCTATTGATTCAGCCAATTCCTTGATTTCATCCGGATCAACCTCAAGCCGCTGATCAACATCCGGTCCATCTATTTCTATCAACGCGATTTTCTTTACAACTTCACTTGAAGTTTTTTTCATCGTCAAGTCCTCTCAAAGTTATTGGTTTACCGTTCGATGCTTTGATTATCATATATCTGAATTTATCAAGCTCCCTCCGTAAAACAAGATCTCTCGGTATTGTGATTGATATTCTATTTTTATATTTTGTCATTTTTACCAGGTATTTAGCCATTTAAACCCCTCCTTCCATCATTTAATCAGTTTTTATTTATTTATTTATTGACTTGATATTTTATCTTTATTATGTTGTCAACATATTTTATTAATTACATGGAGGTTATATGTCTAATTTATGTAGAAATTGTAGAGTTAGAGCTTCAGCTCCCAAGGGCTATATTGAACCGTTTATAATATCTAGACGCCTTTGTTATGAGTGCCATCTTCTGCTTTTCCGCACCGATTTGCGGCGCATCTTTATGGATAATTATGAAACTATCCATGAGAAACCATTTATTCAACATACATTATTTAACACCGATTTTTAGGAGGATCACATTATGTTGACACCTTTATTTTTACTTGATATCAAGGTTTTGTGCGGTCATTGCGGTAATTTTTTATGTACTATCAAGTCAAAGCCAGAATATGAGAAACATAACGACAAATGTATTTTTTGCCATAAGCGCCTTTTATTTAAGCTCTGTTCTCCTTGTCATGTTACTCAAACCCGGCGTTGATATTTCCATGTTAAACCCTGACATCCGGAGCGTTCTCCCTATCGCTCAAAGTATTTTGTCTTCCTTTGGGTATGACCTTGTCATCACCAGTACATACGAAGGTGATCATTCACCGGGATCTCTCCATTATTCCAATGACGCTTTAGATTTCCGGTTTATTCATACCCTTGATGAATTTCCTTTCCGTCAATTTGAGTTAGCAATCGGTAATTCTTTTGATGTTGTAGTCGAAGATGATCACATCCATATTGAGTATGATCCATAAGTATTTGTATTTATTAGCTTAAAATGATCCTTCTCCCTGGCAGATTATGAAATATGCATCCCTCTTTTTAATGTTATATCTTCTTTCCGCCTTCGTTGTTTTCATTCTATTGATATATAAATTCTTATCCGTATATTTTACCCTTCAACCCGTATATTCTTTTATCGATAATCTCTTTTAAATCGGGGTAGAGCCCTTGAGGAGCCGCCCTTTTTTTCCATGTTATCAATGGCCTGAACCGTGTTGTAGGAAAATTACTGTAAATATATACTAAAAAAGAATATAGATTTAAGGGCTTAGAAGGTGTCAGGGGATGCGCTTCGCGCTAAACCTGACAAGACCAGACCTTCGTTTACTTTTGATATAGATCATCTAATATTTATTAGTTATTTCAACCGGATGGATGCGGCTACGCCTACGTTAGGAAGGGAAATAGCAAAGTATGTGCCAAATGGTGTTTTTTGCTTCTGTTTAATTTCGTTAATCTTGGCCGTTCACTGAAAAGTATTCGGAAAAGTCACGTCAATTCAATAAAGGGCAAAATCGTTGTGACGGGCCGTCCAGCTTACTTGCGTTTTTGCGTTCCGTCTTTTCTCGCTTGTAGATTTATTGATTTTTAAGGAGGGTTAAATGTCAATTCAAAGATCAAAAATTTCCGTTCTCGTTGTAATTCTGAAGCTGATCGAAAAATACCACCGTTCTTATTGTTGGCCAACCCGGTTGACCATAAAGAAATTATTATTGAAATATCATGCCATTGATATTTCAATAAATGCGATTGACAAGCATTTGAAAGATTTGAATGATCTTAATTATATCAAGTCATTCCGGAGGTATGGACGCCGCGAAGATGGAACCTGTTTTTTGAAACCTTCCAACCGGCAGTTTACCAGGAAGGGTCTATCTTTTCTAGTTACCCTGGGTGTGAAAATCAGCAAATGGTTGCTGGATTTTATTTTCAGTAAGAATAAAATACGCGATCGCTTTTCCCGTAAGAAGTTTTTTCATGGTCCGGATCCGGCCGACGTTAAAAGGGAGACCCGTTTTTCCGAATTTTCGACTATCGGAGAACTTCTAAAAGAGCCATCCTGATCGGTCCTTTTTTGGTTTTATTTGTCACAGCTCGAGCGCGTGGATCCTCCGGACGCGACCGTGTTGTAGTTTTATGTTTTATCGGGTTAACTAGCGGTGGTTACTCGATTTTATGCAAAGGCTACAACACGGTAATCTTTTACTTGACATGGCGCAAGAATCGTGCCATGTCATTTTCCATTGAAACCCGTTTTTTATATCAAATAACATTTAATAGGAGGTCAAATCATGGCAGAAATTAAAGCATTGTCCAAAATCCGCGACAAATGGACGCGTGTCACTCCAGGACGAACGGAAGATTATTCCGAGGGTGTGAAAAATCCCAGGAGAGATTGGGAAGAGGAAACTCTTGCCTCAAAGGACAACTGGAAAGCCGGCATTGATAAAGCCGCTGCAAATGACATGTTCGCCAGAGGCGTTGAGGCCGCTGGATCCAAGAAATGGCAGGATAAAGCTTTGTCAAAAGGCCCAGGCCGATTCTCCGAAGGTGTATATCAGTCAGGCGATGATTACGAGAAAGGATTTAAACCCTATCACGACGCCATCAAATCCGTTGATCTTGGCCCTCGATTTCCCCGCGGGGATCCACGGAACATCGACCGTGTAAAACGTGTGACCGAAGCACTGGTAGCAGTCAGAACTGGGAAATAATTGTTTGCTTTAATTCAAATCGCGGTCCGCTTTAAGATCTTTCAGGTTATTATAACTGTTTTAAGATGGTCTAGTGTTGCATTTAAAGACGGTAAAATAACTTACAACGAAGCCCTTGACCTTGGTTTGAAACTAGGTAAGATATACGGTCTGCCTGTCGGTTTTTCTGTTCATAAAAACCTCAATGATCCAGGAGACATTTTAATTAGACCCGACAACCCGAAGGAGGATAACGAATCATGAATTATAGACTCGCAACAATATTAAACAAAGAGGCCCACGGATCAGATATCACAAAGGTCATTGATCTAAACCTATCGGACCCGGTTTCACAGTTTGTGGTTATCCATGAACCGTACAACGGGTCCCAAATTTATGCAGACGGACATCCGGCCAAATGCATTACAAAGATCGAGCTTGTAGATGGGTCGGACGTTCTTTATTCCCTTTCGGGAATGCAGGCCCAGGCCGCAGACTGGTACCACCGGAAACAAGAACCATTAAACGTCATGTTGTACCTGAACAACAATGCTTCAATCATGATTTTTAATATGAATTTCGGTCGGTCGATGTGGGACACGGAGCTTGCTTTCGATCCGAAGAAATTCGTCAACCCTCAGTTGAAAATTACGATTGACGTTGACGCCGGCGGATCCAATGCCGATAACTCATGGTTGACCGTTCTCGCGCATATCTTCGATGAAAAAGCCGTAACCCCTACGGGCTTTTTGATGCACAAGCAAATCAAAGATTACGCCCTGGCCGCTTCATCCCATGAGTACACCGATCTTCCGACAGATTTCTTGATTCGTAAACTGTTCATTGCGGGTCTTGTTGCCGGCACCGGCATTGAGCAGGTTTTCGAGACTTTGAAACTCTCTGAGGACAACGACCGACGCATCCCTTTTAATCACCAGATCAACCAGGTATTACAAGCGATCATTGGTCAGACAAGGCCGTATCGTGAATGGATAATCGGCCCAGGGACGACGTCTGCTCAGAACTTTTACTGCACCCCCACCTATTGGCCTGCCTTTGGATCCACACAGTGGCGTTCGGCGGTTGCAGATGATCAGATCGCGATTTACGGCGGTGATGGTGGAAGGTTCTCCGAATCTCAGGGCGCGGCCGGTCCAAACTGGCAGACGATAGTCGAAGGCTGGGTGCCACACGGCGTCATTGAGTTTCCCTTCGGCCTGCAAGACGACCCCACGGACTGGTACGATGTAACAAAACTTGGCAGCTTGATCCTTGATATTCTCTCAGGCGGTGGAATGTCTTCAAGCGAGTCTTGTCAGATTTTCTTGCAGCAGCTCAGGTCTTATTAATACCGGGTCCGCTATCCTTATGGATCCTTGATGGATAGAGGAACCCTTTTATGGACTTTTCCGCGTATATAAGCACGCCGAAAAATACCGACGCACTCACTCCGAAAATTACTACCTTAAACCTTACAAGAGGTCGCCTTAATGGCGGCTTCTTGTATTTCCCCTCCGGCCCTGCAGGTATGCTACATGTTTTAGCCCGAGTTGGAGGCCATCAAATTTTACCTTTTACTCCCGGAGAAAGTTTCAGACTTGATGATTGCACCATTTCTTTTTCACTTGGCATCGATATTTTAGAATCTCCTTTTAATATTGACATTATCACATGGAACGATTCCAATAATCATGCTCATGTCCTGACTATTTGCTTTTATCTAACTCCTTCCAGTAGAAAAAAGCATTTAATTAAAACCATTAAAAACGCTTTTTCCGGCACAGACGGTTATCAAAAATCATGAATGATACTGCAGACTATTCTAAAACCGCAGAACCTGAAGCACACGCTTCTTCTCATGAAGATACCGGGTCCGATGAGATTACTGTTGAAAATCTCAGCGGTGAGCTTACGGACTCCCAGAAGAGCACCTGGTTAAAAGTTACCGGTAAACCGTCGACGTTTTCTCCCTCCGCACATAAGACAAACCATCAAAACGCCGGCGGCGACGAAATATCTGTTTCCGGCCTTTCGGGAGAACTCGCGGATCCTCAACGGCGAATAAAACGGCCCGTATGGGAATTAATGTGGGAACTTGGATACGAAACACCGGCGCAAACTTATGTTCGTTCACTCACATTCGATTCGACAAACGATCGAATCATCGCCGGTACATCTCCAGACGCTCAGCTATGGGTGTCAACAGACGGTGGAGATACATGGACTCTTAAGAAAGACCTGAGCGACGAAACACCGGCGCAAACTTATGTTCGTTCACTCACATTCGATTCGACAAACAATCTAATCATCGCCGGTACATCTCCAGACGCTCAGCTATGGGTGTCAACAGACGGTGGAGATATATGGACTCTTAAGAAAGACCTGAGCGACGAAACACCGGCGCAAACTGAAGTTTATTCACTTACATTCGATTCTACAAACGACCGAATCATCGCCGGTACCTTCCCGGACGGTCAGATATGGGTATCAACAGATGGCGGAGACACATGGACTCTTAAGAAAGACCTGATCGACGAAACACCGGCGCAAACTGAAGTTTATTCACTTACATTCGATTCTACAAACAACCGAATCATCGCCGGTACATACCCAGACGGTCAGATATGGGTATCAACAGATGGCGGAGACACATGGACTCTTAAGAAAGACCTGAGCGACGAAACACCGGCACAAACTTATGTTCTTTCACTCACATTCGATTCTACAAACAACCGAATCATCGCCGGTACCTACCCAGACGGTCAGATATGGGTATCAACAAATGGCGGAGACACATGGACTCTTAAGAAAGACCTGAGCGACGAAACACCGGCGCAAACTCATGTTCTTTCACTCACATTCGATTCTACAAACAACCGAATCATCGCCGGTACATACCCAGACGGTCAGATATGGGTATCAACAAATGGCGGAGACACATGGACTCTTAAGAAAGACCTGAGCGACGAAACACCGGCACAAGACCGCGTTCTTTCACTCACATTCGATTCTACAAACAACCGAATCATCGCCGGTACCTACCCAGACGGACAAATATGGATTTTATAAAATCAATATAAAAAGGAGTAATATATCATGTTTTACGTATTTTCAAAAACACCGACTGCAGCGTACACTAAATCGGATCCTTACAAGCTTGAGATGAAATTGACAGCCGGCGTCATTCATCAAGTAGATGTCCTTTTTCAGTCCGGAGCAAATCACGAAGAATTTGTGCAGATTTTTCATGGAGGCGTACAGCTTTGGCCCTCGAACCGTGACGAATATTTACGAGGCAATGCTACAATCGTTTCCTTTCGTGAGTTCCTGGAGTTGCCTCCAGGAGACAATCTTTTAACCTCCGAGATTTCAACTACACTTACAACCGATTTCAAAGAGGTGATTATCCAGATCGGATTACTACCGAAGCGAGTTATTCAGCCATTATCCTTTGAGGAACTTCTTAACGCTGCAGCCGGTCTGAAATAATGGGTAATGATGAAAATCCCTGCAGGAACGGATTAAGCTCCGCTTGTTTTGCAGAATATCCGGAATTTGCTCACCGGGCCTTTTCATACCGTTTAATGCAATTATTTATACCTCCTAATCTTTCAAGGAAGCTGCTCACATTTCTTGGCCTGTTAATACTGGATCCGGAAACTTTTGACCCGATACTCGAGACAAACGGGGATCCTGCCATCGATGCAAACGGTCAACCGCCTTCAGACGACGAACCTACTACATCCGAACCCGTAGAATCTGAACATACCCACCTGCCGCCCGGGACAGTTATCATTCCCGATGCTTTAATACCGCCTGACTGGAAAACCGGTGACCCAATGCCAGAAGATACAATCCCCCCGGATTATTATCCGGATGATGGTTTTGACGTTCCCGCGCCCGACGAACCTACAGACGTCGATCCTGTAGAACCTACAGACGACGATCCAACCGATCCGACAGACGGAGAGCCCGGCGATCCTACAGACGACGATCCGCCGTACGTTCCACCAGAACCTTATTTTGAGCCCTTTCCACCCGGCCCGCCGACTCCTCCGGATCCTCATGAACCAGATCACACCGTGATATGGTTTCATGATCCGTTCACGTCATATGACCTTACATATTGGGAAGAATACCTAGATGGTGGAGCTTTAATTTCAGGTGGATCCGGCCAGGTCGGGTTTTTATCATACTCAGGTGATTATTGTATTTTACGGTCAATTAACGAGGATGATACCGTCCCGGATGAATTTACACTTATAATCGATTTAAAAGTTTATAATGACGCAAGCGCCATCAATCAGTTTTACATAAATTTTCGTACAGGATCTCATGCTTTAAAATTAATTCTTCAACCCCCCGGACATATAATTTTCGCCGGACTTTCTGGCGCCGGAGGGACTGAACTTGATATTGATGTATTCACAGGCGAACGTATAATATGGAAGATTGTTTGCGTTGATGGTGTTTGTGATTTATATCGGGACGATGATTTGCTTGTTACTGGCCAACATATGCAACACGATTCAGGCGGTCCCGGTAAATTTGCTTTCTCTTGTGAGGATGCATTAAGCGCAATTCTTTACGACGTTAAAGTCACCACCACCGAAGAATTTTAAATAATGATAGATTATTTATTTAAAGCTTGGCCCATTCTAATCGCACTCGCTATTTATTTTTTCAGACTTGAATCGCGTTTGTCCACCATGGCCACGGACATAACCTGGTTAAAGAAAAATTTAAACTCATGCCCACAGAACTCGGAAACCGATTCTTAACCACTTGGCGCGGAAGGCCACCACATATGCTAGACCAAGATATCCCGGTATGGTATAGATTTCTTGATTTTCATGGGATCTACTTTGATGCCTTATACTATGACTGTTTTGTCGGGGGTCCCTGGTATTCAAAAGAAAAACTGAAGGATCCTTATTTTTTTATGTGGCGCGCATTAAATGCAAAAAGGATCGATGCAATTGCCGAGACTGAAAAGTTTGTTTGGATTATTGAAGTGAACTCAAATCCAGGTCTTCGAGCTATCGGCCAATTAATAATTTACGAACGTTTGTGGCTCGAGGATCCGAAAATTGACAAACCAGTTGTCAAAGTCCTTGTTTGTGCCATTGTTCAACCTGATCTTTTGTCAGCTGCAGCTAGTGTCAATATTGTATCCTACGTTATGCCAGGCAGCAACCGCCAAACTTTACCGATTTGATGTATATCGATGTATTCTTATTGCATCGATCGTTGATTGTACGCGCTCTCAGGCGGTTTTTACTATGCTAGTTCTGTTTAAATCGCGGATCCCGGGATCCGCGATCTTTTTTACGCTTATTTATCCCATTTATTGGAGATTTCTAAAAATGCCAGACTGGACCGCACCTTTTCATATGCCACAATGGAACGATGACGAGTATTACGAGAAGAAGGCAGAGTATACTGCAAAATACGGCTATACTGTAACCGTGCCGGCATTATCCGATATTTTTCATTTCGGTAAACCAAATCCAATGACAGACCAGGAAAAAACCGACTGGAAGAACGAGAACTGGGAAGCTTTCAGCGCAGACCGGATGTACGAGCTAGAAATTGACAAAAAGCATAAGAAAGAACGCATGATGGCCATGCTAGGCAGCCCGACTCCGGAAGTATTTGCAAAACTGGGAGCAATCCTTACGGCCGTTGACGATGCACAAGATGCGATAAGCACGCTTGCGGCGATCGCCAGGCTTTCCCGCAAAATTGCTCCTAAAATAGTTGGCCGATTATTAGGGGGACCGATCGGCCTTCTTTTGACCATAAACGATATTTTAAATCTTGTTACCTCTCTAGGGACTGCCGTTGCTTTTGGTTTGATGTCCAAAAGGTACAAAGAAGAAATCACCGGTGGTAATCCTTTTTCAAAAAAGGCCAGGATTAAACGCCTAAAGAAAGGCATGTCCTGGAAACCCACATTTGCCGATGTTATACAAGCGCTTCAAACGACAGACCAGGTATTTGGAGTAGGCGTATCCCTTGGACCTATAACCGGTCTTGTTCAGGATATTTTTCACGGCACAGTACGCGAGAGTGTAGGCCAGAAAGTATCATACAAGCTATCCCCTCATTTCATCCCTGAGTGGATGAAATTAAGTTACAAAACCGTTAAATCTTTAGCTGCTGGGCTTGCACCTCCATACAATAGCCCAGATGATGACATTCTTTTGATGCTCCAGGCTGAAGCCATGTGCCAGGAATCGATCATGGCTTACCATGCCGATTGGGATCCTTTAGAACAAATTGACAATATCGAAGGATCAGAGATTCTTTGTCCTATTCCGGATCATCCCACAACTTTGTGGGCTATGGCTGAACTTGACATCGAAGTTGAAGACGTCATAGGCTGGCCTGTTATTGATAAAGAGTGGGCATCACCTGATGAATTGACCGAGGTCTACGCGCCCCTGGTAACCGATAATATACAACGTTTTGTTGAACGTCATAATCATGATTCTATGGGTGCTCTAGCTTGCTCCTGTGTAGCAGACGCAGCCTTGTATCAAATGGCGAACCTTGCAGGCGAGGAGAATGTTGAGTATGATTACACAGTCGCATCCAAAGTCGCATCCGGCCTTTTGGCTTATGGTATTATGCCGGCTCCAGATTATGCTATGGATCCAGTAGCTTTCGAAAATGTTGTTAATTATCTCCAACAAATGGAAAACGATGGCTTACCTGTGTCTACCAGAGAATTCATTGAAAAAGCCGATTTTTACGGGTTCGAGCTAAGATCCAGCAGTTACCTTTAAGCCCCGTTTAGGATCCCCTTTCTCCTTGTCTCCCTTCCACCCCCTTTTTGTCCTGCCCGGCACGCTGCAGAGGTTTTGACATGACGACTCGGCCAAAGAGACGGCCGAGCCGTCATGTCAATACCCCTTTTTCACCTGCGTGGGAGCCATGTATATATTATACCCGATCGATTTTTCATCCGATCGCTTATTGTTTTTCATCCGATCTTCCATTATTTTTAGCCCGACGTTTCCCAAAATTTTTGCACGTTTTGTTTATCATAATTGCCCCGCTTTTTTTGTTTTTGTATAC
>SDBV01012304.1_pt1 | contig 10973 bp, 9 predicted proteins | sample 2277081 | NCBI WGS metagenome assembly SDBV01 (sample SAMN10402039, study PRJNA504765) | marine sediment metagenome | isolation source: marine sediment core GS10_PC15, 223 cmbsf | place: Arctic Ocean: Southern Knipovich Ridge | collected 2010
TCCAGTTCGCGAAGCCGCAAATATGCGCATCGCCCTCGATTTCCGGAATCACCGCGTCGAAGCGCTCGAGTTTCGTTTCGGACAACACACGACCGCGGAAAATCGTGCCGATCACCGATTCGTTGACGAGCGTCTCGTCGCGTCCCAGTTCGCCGCGCAGATACAGTTGCGCGACCCGCCCCGCCGTCCCCGAGCCGGTTGGCGAACGGTCCACCTCACGGTCGGCGAACACGCAGCAATTGGCCTGGGTGGACCCCGCATGGCGCGGTACGTTGTCGATAATCGTGCCGTAGATATGGTTGATTTCGGGGATATGGGGATGCACGACCTTGAACGCCTCATTAGCCGCGCGCTTCACTTGCGCGCCGAACTCGATCAGGCGGTCCACTTCCGCCTCGCGCACGTTCAGATCGAATGGCTTGCCTGAGGTGTAGAAGTAGAACGCACCGCCGAAGGCGATATCGCCGGTCACGGCTCCGAAGCCCGGCGTATGCACCGTCACGTCGCGCTGCCAGATAAACGAAGGCACGTTGACGAAGCGCACACCGCCCGCATGATCGCCGTCCCACTTGACGAAGGCTTCGATAAAACCGCATGGCGCGTCGATGCCTACGCGCGTCTCCGGCTCGGTCCGCTCGACCCAGCCGAGCGCCACCGCCGCAGTCGCCAGCGCGATCACACCGTGGCCGCAATGGTCGCTATAGCCTTCGTTGTGCACGAAGATGATGCCGAAGTCGGCGCCCTCGCTCACCGGCTCGGTGAGGTAGCCGCCGTACATATCCGCATGGCCGCGCGGCTCGAACATGAGCGCGCGGCGCAGATGGTCCTGATGCTCCTTGAGCCAGCTGCGCCGCTCGACAAGCGTCTTGCCGGGAAACTTCGGCAGTCCGCTGGTGACGATCCGGAACGGTTCGCCGCCGGTGTGCACCTCGACCGTGCTGATGACGCGATTCAGTTTCATAACGCCTGGCGAGCCTCTTTCGCGTACGGCGCAACGGCCGAAAATGCATCGATAAGAACCATCCTGTTGTCTCCATCTGTTCTATACTGGATCAAAATGTAGACCAGCTTTGGTTTTGTTTCAACCAATTTCAATATTCTGAAAGCAATCTGGTTCAGATCGAGATCACCCGCCCCCACCTATGGAAAACACGTTTCGCCCGAAGCAGATCTACGAGCAGGTTGCCGAGCGCATTCGCGCCGAAATCCGCAGCGGCCAGTTCGCCGCGGAAGCGCGCTTGCCCTCGGAGCGCGAACTGGCCGCGCATTTCAACGTGGGACGCCCGGCGGTACGCGAGGCGATCGGCGCGCTGCAGAACGAAGGGCTTGTAATCACGCGGCGCAACTCGGGCACCTATGTCTGCGCGGACGCGCCGCAGCGTCTGGCCGCGGCGCCGCTGCAACCCGCTTCGCTGGCCGATCCGGACTTCAGCCCGAGCTCCACGCTGGATGTGCGTCTGATCCTCGAACCGGCTATTGCCCGGCGCGCGGCGGCGCATGCGCAGCGCGACGAGCTGGCCGAGCACTACCTCGCGCAGATGGATTCGATTGTGGACGTGAGCGACCCGGCGCAGCGCGTGCTCTGGAACAACAGCGACCGCCTGTTTCACCGCCAGCTTGCGATGATGACGGGCGACGCCCTGCTGGTGAAGATCGCCGACGAAGTGGCGAAGACCATGGACCAGCCGCTCTGGAAACGGCTCAAGGACGACGGCATTTACGATGCCGGGCGAATCCGCCTGTATGTCTCGGAACACCGGCTGATCTATGAGGCGATTGTCGGCGGCGACGCGGACGCGGCCGCGTTCTACGTCGAGCAGCACATCATGCGGGTGCGGCGCGATATCGCGCCGAAGTGAAGTTTAGGGCCTCGGCCAGACATGGCGCGCTTACTGCGCCGAATCTTTGCTGGCGTTGCCGGAGGCGTGTCCGCCCTGCTTGAACATCGCGCGGCAAGCCGGGCTCAGTTCGCTGATGTGCTGCTTCATGCAGGCGGTGATTTTGTCCTTGTTGGGAATGTCCTCGCTGCAAAAATGCATCGCGTCGCTGCGGCAGGCCTTTTCCTGCTCGTCGCGAGTGTCGGCGCTCGTTTCGCTGACCGCCATCAGCGCAAGGAAACCGATGGCGAAGAAAGCTTGGTATCGTTTCATTGAGGCTCCGGGTTAGCAGGTCGATCCGCGGTGCCAATTGCGCACCACCCGCCTGTCCCTCAGCAGAATTCGGGCCTGCTGAACGGGCATGCGCCTGCTGCCCTGACCATCCCGTTCAGCGAGCCGCGCGGGTCAGCGTCAAGCCGCGCCCAGCGTAAAAGCGCGCCATGGTTGCAAACGGCAGATAGACATCGCTTTGATACGGCGCGATGCCCGACGGATTGTGAAACCACACGCCCTCGGCATCGCGCCCATGCAGCAGGATCAGATGGCCGCCGCGCTGGGCATTCGGCGCATCCGGATAGCGGATTTCCGCGCTCACCGAAACGATCGCCAGCGTGTCGCTGTCAAGCCGCGCGGCCATTTCCTCCAGCGTGGCCTCGGGCCACACCTGCACCCGCAAGCCGAAGGCGCGCTCGGTCCAACTCGCGAACGGCCGGTAAATCAGTCCGTCGACGCCACCGTCCTCGCGCATCCGGTACACCTCGTGGCGCAGCGCTTCGTCGAGCAAGGCCGCGCGCGGTGCGTGTCCGATGCCCCAGAAGTCGAGCGCCGATTCCAGGCAGGTCAGGCCGCACAGGCGCTGCGCCCAGAAACGGTAATGGTCCGGCTCGGTAAAGCCGCTGCGTTGCCATGCGGGGTCGTCACAAGGGTCCGCGTCGTCTTCGACGATGGGCCGCACCCATTCGGGACTTCCCCATTGCGAGTAATACGGCACGCCGGTATGACGAATAATGTCGTGTTTCATGAAGGGCATCAGGTTGTCTGGAAAGGTGCTCGCAAAAGCAATCGCGCTATGCTCGCATGAAAGACCACAATGGATCACACTTCATTACAAGTCGCTGCCGTTTTCCCCGGTAAAATACGCAACGCACATATGGCTTAACCTCGCCGCCCAACCGGCTCGAGGCTGCTGCCCGAGCAGACCCGCGGCATCCCGCTGCGGCTGTGCGAAAGCAGCAACGCCGCGTTTTTTTGCTGTACATTTGCTCTCCCATGCGTGGCCGGTCGGCTCGCAAAGAAAGCGGTGCGAAGCATCGCTGTCAAGCCTTATCGCGTCCTACACCCGACACATTTATAAAGACGGACCACCACGCAGCATGGCCAACGAAGCAACCTCACCTGACTCCATCGCAGTCGCGGAACGCGTGCGCGAGTTGATGAGCCGTCACGGCATTGGTAAGCGGCAGCAGACCACGGAGTTGTGCCGCATTCTCGACCTGAGTTTTTCTCAAGGGCACCGCAAACTCCGCGGCAACAGTCCGTGGACGTTATCGCAGATCAAGAAAGTCGCCGAGGTGTTCGGCGAGCCGGCCGCGCAACTGTTCGGCGCGCAATCGCTCGACCCCGGCATGGTGGGCGCCATCGCCCAGGAAGCCGTGTTCTCCATCGGCGGCATCGAACTCGCCTGCACTGCCTGGGTTGGCGCGGCACTGGAACCGGGCAGCCGCCCCGAATTCGTCGCCTATTCGAAGCAGGGGCAATGGCGTGTCACGCGTCACGATGGCGCGCTCTATCAAAGCGCCTTCGAAGTTCACAAGATTGAAATCTATCCGCGCCGCGCGGAAGCCGACAAGCCGCTGATCGCGGTGGTCGACGACGACCAGGCCTCGGCCGACAACCTGCGCGACTATCTCGATCGCAGCGGCTTCGGCGCGGTGGCCATCTACGGTCTGGCCGCGTTCGTCGAGCAGTTGCAGACCCAGGTGTTCGACGGCGTGGTGATCGACTGGCTGTTCGGCACGCAGACCTCCGCGGCGGCAATTCGCGCGGTGCGCGCTTCGGAGAATCCGGACGCGCCCGTGTTCGTGCTGACCGGCGAACTGCTGACCGGCAAGGCCAGCGAGTCCGAGATCAGCGAGATCATCCGCGATTACAACGTGGCGTGTTATGAGAAGCCCGCGCGCATGGCCATTCTCGTGGCCGACCTGTCGAAGCGGCTGAACCGCGCCTAGGCGTTTGCTTTTGGCGCTCCCGGCATCGGACCGGGCGGAAAGCGCGGCGTGATATCGGCATCAAGCCAGCATCACGCCAGCATCGAGCCGCCTGTCAAACCGTGCTGCGCAGCCAGCGCCCGTTGCAGCGCACCGCGCAATTCCTCGTAGTGCACCGGCTTCACGAGGTACTCGAAGAATGGCGCCGTGTCGGCGGGCGGCGCCTCCGGTGCATAAGCGCTGATCGCAATCACGGGTGCGCCGGAAGACGGTCCGCTGCGGGCGCTGAATTCCGCGAAGAACGCGTAGCCATCCTGATCCGGCATGTGCAGGTCCAGCAACATCACGTCGCAGCGCCGCAGGTCGAGCCACGCCAGCGCATCTTTGGCATTCGCCACAGCGGTCGCCTCGTAGCCCATATGCGTAATCATTTCCCACAGCGACTCGCGAATCAGGCCGTTGTCGTCGACGATCAGCACCTGTGAGCGCTCGCGGTCCTGCGCGCTCGCCGCCGTCGCATCGGGCGGCACGGCCGGCTCGACCGGCCCCACCGGAATCGTCACCGTAAAGGTGGTACCCTGGCCCACCTCGCTTTCCACCGCGACGCTGCCGCCGAACAGCTTCAGTAGCCCCTGCACGATCGCGAGACCCATGCCCGCTCCCTCGAAACGCCGCGTACGCGAGCCGTCGAGCTGGGTGAATTCCTTGAACATCAACGGCAACTGCTTGGGCGGCACGCCCGGCCCGGTGTCGCTCACCACGATGGTCAGCACCGCCAGCCGCTGCGCGAGCCGCACCCGCACCGAACCCTTCTCGGTGTAGCGAATCGCGTTGGTCACGAGGTTGCTGACGATCTGACGGATCCGATGCGGATCGGAGTCGACCGGTCCGGTCAGGCCGCTCGCCTCGCTTTCGAGCGCAAGCCCGCGGGCGTGCGCGGCCGGCATGTGCTCGTCGACGATCGACGCCAGCAGCTCGCGCGGCTCGAATTGCTCATAACGCAGTTCGAGCTTGCCGGCGCCAAGGCGCGCGTAGTCGGTCAGGTCGCGCATTTGCGCTTCCAGATGCCGCGCCGCGCTTTCGAGCCTCTGGATCACCTTGCGGTCGGCTTCGGACTGGAAGTTAAAGCCCAGCAGTTCGATCGACGACACGATCGCGTGCAGCGGCGTGCGCAACTCATGGCTGATCATGCCGAGAAAAGCGTCTTTCGCGAGGCTGGCCTCGCGCGCAGCGCGGGTCGCCTGGTGCTCTGCTTCGAGGGCGGCGCGCTGCTGGCGGATCAGGCGGCTACGGCGCCGGCCGTTCACTACCAGCAGCAGCGTAGCGGCGGCCGACAGCAGCACCAGCATGAACCCCGCGGCAAACAGCATGCGCCGCTTGTCGATAAAGTCGCGGCTGAGCGCTTCGCGGTCGGCGACGTCGGCAAAACGGCGCGTCAAGGCGAGATCGTTGACCTCCTGCCAGTGTGCACGCAACTCGGCGACAATCTGGTCCGCCTGGCGCGGATCGCGCGGCAACGCATCGAATTCGGGCTCGAGCTTGTCCAGCATCACCTCGAGCGTGTGGATTTCGCTCTCCTGCCGCTGCAGCAAAGCGAGCTGGCTTACCAGCATGCGCGTGGAGCCGGCCATCACATGCAGCTTCGACTGCAGCACTTCGTAGCGCAACTGCAGCCGCGGATAGTCGACATCGGTGCCGCCGCGGTACAGCAGCAACTGGTTCTCCAGTCGCGCGTAGGCGATCTGCAACTGCGCGGCGTCCCAGTAGTAGCCGTCGTACGTGCCCGTGAGCAACTGCGTGGAGCGCGGGTTGAGCAGGTTGGCGTACATCAGATAGCCAATCGCTGCAAGCGGCGCGGCGAGCGCGGTGGCCCAAACGGCCGCCAGCAGCCAGCGCCGCAGCCGGTGCGGCATTACTTGACGATCAAGCCCTTGATTTGCCATACAAATTTCGAGTCCGCGTCGGCGCCCGAGAGTTCCGTGGGAAAGGCGTCGCGCGGATAGATAATAAACAGCGGTCCGAAGTCGCTGACCTTTAAACGCTTGCCGTTCATGCTGTACGCGACGATGACCCCATAGCGGTCGCAATCCGACACAGGAATGGTTTCCGCATAGTCATCGAGCGTGCGCACCTCGATCTGGCTGCCGTGCGCGCCCACCAGCTTCAGGATATCCGCGAGCAACGGACCTGAGAAGGTCGAACGGGGCGTCCATGTGGTCGAGGTGGTAATCGAATGAACCGGCAGTGCCAGAAGCTGTGCCTCCGTGACGTGATAAACCTTGTGCGACGGATCATTGATGCTGGCGATCGCGCCCGACACGTCGAGCGCGAGCGGCGCAGCCTGGGCAAACCCCGCCCCGAGCGCCATGGCGAGGCACGCGATCCATCGCGCGCCTTTCTTGTAGTAGTGCATTTCAACGGCCTTTTTCATCTGTTTTTTTGTCTTTTTTGCCGGCGCGCAATGGCCGGACCGCCCGCATGATATCGCCAAACGGACGTGCTGCAAAAAGCCCCGAAGCGCGCCCTGACACCGCTCACTCCTTGCCGTCCGCGAGGCGCAGATGGCGCGCCGCGCGCTGCGAGGCCACCATGATCAGCTTCATGGTCGCCCGCGTGGCGCCGACGAACAGCTTGCGGGCGCTGCGCTCGTCGAAGGTTTCGAAATCGACCTCGGTCAGGATCACGCAGGGCGCCGACTGGCCCTTGAAGCGGTAGATCGATTCCAGCAGCACGTCGCCCTCGCGATACTCCGGATTGCCGAACAGGTCGTACTTGCCGGTGAAGCTGCGCACGCGGTGCGGTCCGAGCTGGTCCAGTGAGCTCAGCACGGAATTTTCGCGGCCGCGGAACGACAACACGGCAATGTCCTGCTTGCGGAACCCTAGCGAGAGCGCCTGGGTAATCGCGCGCTTGGTGGCGTCGATACAGCCTTCGGCCGCGTGCGCGGCGTCGTAAGTGGAGAGCGACAGGTCGGAGCCGTCGAACGGGCTGCCCGAGGCCAGCGCCGCCGCAAACGGCACCTCGGCGCCCACCACGTCGCGCACGTAGTCGAGAATGTCGCGCGGGCTGCGGTAGTTCGTCGTCTCCTTGAGCGTGGTCCAACCCGGCAGGTCGACCGGCGCGCGCATATAGAGGTTCTGCAGCGGATCCTCCAGCCACCACCATGCCGCGCCCGGGCGCAACAGCCGTTCGAGCGCGGCGACCCACGGCTGCTGGAAATCCTGCCCTTCGTCGACGATCAAGACATCGAACTGCCAGCGCGCGTCGATCGGCGTGTCGACGAAAATCTGTTCGAGCTGATTGAAGATATCGTCGGCCTGGAAGTCGGGGTTGCAGCCGCCGTCGCGGGCAATCCAGTCGCACAACTGGTGATAGTTCGCCACTTTCGCTTCGGGCGGCGCCACCCGCGCGATATGGTCGGCGAGCGGCCGGTTGAAGCACACGTATAACGGCCGCTGGCCGCGCGCTACCGCGTCCTTCATCACCTGCACGGCCAGTTGCGTCTTGCCTGAGCCGGCCGTGCCGGCCACCCGCAGACGGAACGGCGTGAATTCGAGGCGCCGCGCCCACGTGGCAAGACCGCCGGCCAGACGCGTGACGAGCGTGCCCGCCTGGCCGACCAGTGCGCTGGCGTCCGGGGTCAAGGCCAGTTCGTCGGCGAGAAAGTGGTGAATCTTCGCGGCGCAGGCAAGGCGCGGCTCGTCGGCCGGCAACGCCTCGCGAATGACGGCGGCAAGCCGCTCCTTGCGGGTCGCGTCGACAATTCGCGCCGGGTTGACGCCGGCAATCGCCGCGTCCTTGACGACGTGATCGGGGCAGTAAAGCAGTTCCTCGATGAAATACGTGCCAGCGCCGAAGGCCGCGGTAAACCGCCGATGCATGCCTTCGATAGTGCGCGCCAGCGCGATTGCCACATTGCGCTCGGTCTGCAGGTAGACCTTGACGAGCCCCTTGGGCGTCTCGCGCAAAAAGCCGGTTTTCTGCTCGACGATCATCACGCGCCCGGACGGGCTGACAATCACAAAGTCCGCTTCCCCGAACACCGAGAAGCCCTGGTTGAGCCGCGTCCAGTGCACCCCGTGATACACGGTGTAAGCGTCGGGCAAGGCGCTTTCCAGCAGCGCAAGGGTTTCGCGTTCGCGCGCGGCGGCGCCGGTGGCAGCGAGGTTCTTCCAGTCGTCGGGGACAATGCGGGCCATGCGATGCCTCGTCGTATTCGGGTGTGCCCATTGTACGCAACGACCTTGCGGTTCCGGCATCGGCCAATCGGCAGAAGGTAATTACAAGGTGCTTCGTGTATCGTTGCTGCTTGAACGCCGCGCCCACGTGCGGCTTGCCAACCATGAAATGAGGATTTGCCGGATGATTACGATCTGGGGACGCGCCAACTCGGTCAACGTTCAGAAAGTGCTGTGGTGTTGCGACGAACTCGTGCTGCCGTACGAGCGCATTGATGCGGGCATGCAGTTCGGCCGCAACAACGAGCCGGAATACCTGGCAATGAATCCCAACGCTCGCGTTCCGACCCTGGTCGACGGCGACTTCGTGTTGTGGGAGTCGAACTCGATCCTGCGCTATCTGGTCATGCAATACGCCCCGGCGAGCCCGCTCTATCCGCCGGAACCCAGGCAGCGCGCGAGCATCGACCGCTGGCTCGACTGGTCGCTATCCACCCTGCAACCCGCCGAGCGTCCGGAAGGAAACCTGCTCCGCCTTTCTGCGAGGACCGCCCTGGTCCTCCGGGAGATCCTCGCTGGCGACGCGTCAACGAGTTCGAGTTCCGCCCACAAGACGGTCCTCTCCGAAAGGGCGCTCGACCGGTAGGCGAACCGGCACGATTCCTTCGAAAACTCCTCCACCCGCTCGCCTTCGAGGACGCCGACGCTCGCGACGAGCTCGCCGAACGTTCGCCCGAACGCGCCTGCGTTCCTGACCGCCGCTCCGCCGACGGTCCCCGGAATTCCCGCGAGCTCCTCCAGCCCCGAAAGACCGTTCTGCCTGCACGCGTCGATTGCGCGCGCGAGGTGCATCCCCGCGGGGAACCTCACCCTCCTCCCGCGCGCCTCCATTCCACCCTCGGGCAGCCTGACCACGAGCCCTCGCACCCCCCCGTCCAGGACGAGGAGGTCGCCGCCTCCCCCCAGAATCCTCACGTCCATCCCCTCCGCACGCGCGAGGTTGATTACCTCGACGGCGCGGATGTCCGTCGCGGGAAGCGCGAGATACTCGGCCGGGCCGCCGATGCCGAAGGTGGTCAGGCTCTTCAACGGACGGGCGGGATGGATGTCAGGCGCATCCAAGAAGCTCATCCGTCAGCTCGACGACGTCGCCCGCCCCCATCATGAAGAGAACGTCGCCCGCGCGGGCCTCGTTGAGGATGCGTCCGAGAGCTTCCTCTTTCGTCGCGCAGAATTCGACGCCCTCGGCCGAGCCCCGGGCGATTTCCTCGCCCGTCACCCCCCAGAAGTTCTCCTCGCCCGCCCCGTAGACCGGGAGCACAAAGGCGCGGTCTGCCCTCCCGAGCGCCCGCGCGAACTCGCGGGCGAGCAGGTGAGTCCGGCTGTAGCGGTGCGGCTGGAAGGCGACCAGGACCCTTTCCGCGCCGAGCGCCCTCGCCGCGGATATGGTCGATGCGACCTCCGTCGGATGGTGCGCGTAGTCGTCGACGACAAGGCAGCCGCGCACGTCGCCGCGCAGCTGGAACCTACGCGCGGGGCGCGGGCAGGACTCGAGCGCCCAGCGAATCGTCTCCTCCCGAACCCCCATCTCCAGCCCCAGGGCGACCGCCGCCAGCGCGTTCCTGACGTTGTGCACACCGGGCATGGAGAGCGTGACGTCCCTGAGGGAGCCGTCCCACGCGAGGACGTCGAACGAGCTCGACAGCCCCTCGGACCTGACGTTCACGGCTCTGACCTCGCAGCCGACGGAGAGCCCGTAGGCGATCGTCCTCTTGCCTGAGAACCGCGCGAGGCGCAGGAGTCCCGCGTCGTCGCCGCTCACGACGGCGAAGCCATCCTCGTCGATGTTCCTCAGGAACTGGGCGAACGAAGAGCGCAGACCGTCCTTGCCGCCGTGGCGGTCGAGGTGGTCGTCGTCGATGTTCGTGACGACGGCCGCGCGCGGATGAAAACCGGCGAAGCGCGGGTCGGACTCGTCGAGCTCGGCGACGAGCATCTTCCTTCCTTCTGCGAAGCCGCCCTCCCAGCCGGGGACGTCCGCCCCCACCAGCGCGAGCGGCTCTCTCCCGGCCTGCGCCAGCAGGTGCGCGCAGAGGAGGGTGGTCGTCGTCTTTCCGTGCGTGCCGGTGACGAGGACGCCCGGCCGAAGGTCGCTCAACCTCCTGAGGAGCTCGATCCTCGCGACCACCTTCACTCCGAGCTCGCGCGCGCGCGCGAGCTCCGGGTGGGAGGCGTCTACGGCCGAGGTGTGCACCAGCGCGTCGAGTTCGCGCGTTACGTGGTCCGGGTCGTGGCCGAGTACCCTCTCGACGCCCCCGCGGGACTCACCCCCACGCGCGTCGCACCCCGTGACCTCCGCGCCCAGGTGGGCCGAGGCCGAGGCGAGCGCGCTCATGCCGCAGCCGCCCACCCCCATGAAATGCATCCTCTCGCCAAGCAGAGGCTTTTCGGCCGGCCGCCACTCGGGCGGGGGAAGCAAGACCTTCCTGATCCTCGGCGCGATTCCCAGCTTCTGCGGGAAGCCGTCGAAACTCCTTGCTGGTTCTCCCATCGTCTGAAACCTCCCTCACGCGCAGAAGAACATGCGCTTGGTTCTCAAGTGCGGCGCGAGTCTCTCTTCGATTCTGTCGGCGATTATTGACGCGGCCTCGGGCCTCCCCATGGCCCTCGCGGCCGCCCCCATGCTCTGGAGCCTCAAGGGATCCTTCAGG
>SDBV01012305.1_pt1 | contig 10973 bp, 6 predicted proteins | sample 2277081 | NCBI WGS metagenome assembly SDBV01 (sample SAMN10402039, study PRJNA504765) | marine sediment metagenome | isolation source: marine sediment core GS10_PC15, 223 cmbsf | place: Arctic Ocean: Southern Knipovich Ridge | collected 2010
GCCGTCAGGGCGCTGGCAGACGCGCAGCGCCACGTCGATGATTCGCAGGGCCGTGTCGTAGCGCTTCTGCCGCAGAGCCTCGTCGACGAGATTGTCGGCAACATTTACCACCTGGCGAATCCTCACGGGGTGCTTGGCCGTGGCCACGGCCTCGAGCAGACGCGAGAGCTTGGCGGCCAAGGGGTCGATCTCGTAATCCACGCCGATTTTATCGATCGCCGCAAACGAGAGTTTAAGATCACCACCCTCGATGGCCAGCACCGAAGCTATGTCCAGCATCTCATAGCGAACGGCCGCGGATCCAGCGGCGATCCCGCTAGCCGATTTCTTCAGCAACCGATTGGCCAGGCGGGCCTTGTCCAGTGGACTGCGGTCGAGCGATATGCGATAGGTCTCGTCAACCTGAAGACGGGCCTGGTGGCGGGCGGTGTCCGAAGGGACCGCAATCCGGCGGTGGACCGCCGCTGGACCGCCGCTGGGATCATCTTTGGAATCGGGTTTATCGCTGGAATCCCGCGGCCGTGGGGTGGGTTGTCCATCGATTTGCGACGGTTGCGTGGACTGCGTCGGATCGGATTCACCAGGCTGATCTGGGGTGGGGTCGCCTTGGCCGGGCTCGACGGGTTCATCGGGCTCGACGGGTTCATCGGGCTCGACGGGTTCATCGGGCTCGACGGGTTCATCGGGCTCGACGGGCGGTTTCCCGGTGTCTGCATCTTCGGCGTCTGCATTTTCGCGGATTGGATCTTCGGATTCGGGCGAAACCGCCACCGGAGACGGTTCTTCGCCACCGCCAAGCCGTGTCCGCACATTGTCGACCAGCCAGCCAGCCATTGCGACGAGTGCCAGAACCAGCAACAATCCACCGCCAAGCGAAACCAGCAGCATCAGAAAACGGCCCGACGGCTTCCAGCGTCTGGACCGTGGTTTGTGCAGCAATCCCCCCGGCTCGGCTTGGCCGGCTTCGTCGAACAGGGCTTCGAGTTGCGGGCCGAAGGCCGGGCTGCCCGAGGCTTTTTGCGACTCGATCGATTCGGCTAAATCGCCTTCGAGCAGCTTCTGGTCGTAGACGGCCTTTCTTTTTGGGTCCAGCAGGCACAGTTTGGCCGAGACCACTTCATTCATCAGTCGCTGAGAAAAGTCGGAGTATTTGCCGATCTGGTAGGTCCGCAAATGGAGCATCTGACGATCGACGGCGGCGGAAATCACATCGACATTGTCCTCGAACCACTTGATACCAAGCAATCGGTAGTGATTCGCGGGCTGTTCTTCGGGTGGGATACCCAGCCATTGATAATACGGGTCGAAGGACTCGGACATACTTTTGAGAATAGTCCGTTTAAGCTCCTACCGCAAGCTGGCAAGATGCGAAGAATCGGATCAACAACAGCAAAAACAAAACGGCCCATTGGCGGGGGTATTTTTTGGTGAATTCTTACCAGCGTGGTGAATTCCGGAGAGAGAGTGTGTGCATTATTTTGCAACAGGTGTTCAATTTTGCTGTATTAAAATAAAACAGGCGAGTTGAGGACTGATCGGCGAATATCCTCAACTCGCCTTTACGTGTTCGGAAGACTTTCTTCCCACCCGTCGGTAACTCACTTCTCTGCTCTTCTCTGCTCTCTGCTCTCAACTCTTCTCTGCTCCACGTACTTCTTCTCTAGTTCCGTGAGCCTCTTCCCGTTCCAGAGGAAGGAGATCTTACAAAGCATCCGACGGCCTGCCTCGGCTTCACACGCACCTCTTCCGAGTTAACGGCCCCCACAAAGCGCCTCTTCTTTATTCCGGTTCTATGGCCCAAAATTTGGGCCATAGAACCTTCTGGGGGGGTGAGTGCTGTGCCATCGGCACGCACGGTACTCTGTAAGTGCAAACAGCGTGCCAATCTATGCCGACTCGCGGAGATTGTCGAACTGGATGCTGTAGAGGCGACTGTAGAGTCCACAACGCTCCATCAGCTCTTCGTGGGTTCCAACGTCGAGAATACCGCCGTCTTCCATGACGACGATCTTATCGGCAATGGCAAGTATACCCATACGGTGGGTAATAATCACGGCCGTGCGGCCGCGGACGAATTTTTTCAAAGCGCGTTGGATCAACTGTTCGCTTTCCAGGTCGATCTGGCTGGTGGCTTCGTCGAGCAGGAGGATGGCCGGGTTGTGCAAGATGGCTCGGGCCAAGGCGATGCGCTGGCGTTGGCCACCGGAAAGACGGCTGCCCAGCGGCCCGGCTACGGTCTGGTAGCCGTCGGCAAGTTCAGTTTCGATGAACTGGTGGGCGTAGGCCTGGCGGGCGGCCTCGACTACCTGCTGGCGGGAGGCCAGTGGCGAGCCGTAGCGGATGTTGTTTTCGATCGTGTCGTCGAACAGCAGGGTCTCCTGCGAAACCAGCCCGATCTGGCCGCGGACGTCGCGTATCCGCGCGTCTTTGAGGCTGACGCCGTCCAGACGGATCTCACCGGCGGTGGGATCGGCGAATCGCGAAATCAGGCTTGCCAGAGTGCTCTTGCCACAGCCGTTGGGACCCACCAGGGCGATCGTTTCGCCGAATTTGATTTGCAGGTCGATGGATTTCAGGACCGGTTTGCCGGGCTCATAGGAAAAATCCACGCCCTCGAAAACGAGATCTTGCCGGTGACGCGGCATGGGACGAGGTCGCTGGGGATCGCGAACCAGACTCTCGCGATCGACCATGGCGTAGATACGGTCAGCGGCCGCCGAGGCGCGTTGCAGACGGGTGAAGATCTCGGAGAGCTTGCGGAACGGATCGGCCATGCCGGCCAACATGCCGTAGAAGGTCAAAAGGAGTTCCAGACTCAAGGGCCGGTCGCTCATGCGAACGCCCAACAAATGCGTCTCGTTGCCGAGAACCAAATAGGCGCCTGCCAGCAAGGCCAGACAGATGGTAACCACGCCCATCACTTCGCTAATCGGTCGGGTGAGCGAATCGTAGCGGGCGATTTTCATGGCCTTGCGATAATAGTTCTTGCTGTTGTGGTGAAAACGCCGTCGCTCGTAGCGTTCCATGGTGAAGGCCTTGATGATCTTGATGCCGCGGAAAGTCTCTTCCAAGGTGTTGTACAATTGCGCCATTTCCTCCATGGCCCGACGGTTCGCCCGCTTGAGCATTTTGGCCAGCCAGCGGATCATCAGCGCCGCCAAGGGGGCCACCACCAGCGAAAGGATGAGCAGCCGCCAGCAAATACAGGCCGCTACGACCAGGCAAACGACCGCCTTGATCGGTTCGCGGACAAGCTTGCCGAAAAGCGCCACCATCCCCACGGCCAAATATTCCATGTCGTAGGTGAAACGCGACATCAGGTCGCTGGTGCCCCCTTTATTAAAACGGGCCATGTCCATCCGCAAAATCCGGCGGTAAAAAATCTTCCGCAGATCGAACGTGGCCAGTTGCGAAAGACGAGCAACGAGTATCGTGTTGCAAATCAGAAAACCGTCCTTGACGATCGTGCCTAGGAGAAGCAATCCTATGAAAATCGCCAATGCCGAGAAGGGATCTTTGGGCAGATAGTCGTTGACGTACGGCTGAAACCAACGATAGCGGCCGATGGCATTCTCTTCGGCTACGATCTCGTCTTGCTGGCGATGAATGAGGTTATCGAGGTTGCGTGCCTCTTCGGGCCCGGCGGCCCGCAGTCGCCCTTTATGTTCCGCGATCTCGGTTCGCTTATCGACGAGAGTTTTTTCCGCATCGGCAATCTCGGATTCAATCCACTGCTGCGGCGATTCGTTTTCAAAGGCCACCTTTAGAATCGGGAAAACCACGCCGATATTAGCGCCCCAGAGAAGACCGACCATCAGCGCGCAAATGATCGAGGCGATGAAGGTAAACCGGTAGTGCAGCGCCAGGCGTACAACCCTGCCGAAATTGTTCATTGCGAGTATATCTCCTCCCAGGTGACGGTAAGGGTGTTCTTTTAGCAAAAATGGGCCGATTGACCAATGCAGGTTTGAGGTTTCAGGCTTCAAGGGGGGGGGGTGCTTTAATTGGCAACTGGAGGGGGGCACTTACTGTGATCCCTGCTTAGACGCCGCAGCGGCACCGCATCTTTACGAAAAAAACTCTCCCCGCCCCACCGCTTCGAAAGCATTTTTTAGATGGTCGATTTTCGGTTGCCGCTGCCCCCGCGGCCAAGTGACCGTGATCACGTCGAACCGAGCCGCATTGCCCAACAGCCCATATCGCTTGAGAAATGCAATCCCCGCCCGCGTAAGCTGCCGTTGTTTATTCAAATCGACGGCGTCGGCCGGATGGTCGCACCCGAGGGGGGTCCGCCACGTCTTCACCTCGACAAAAACGACAGTCCGGCGGTCGACGGCCACAATATCCAACTCGCCTAACCGCGTTCGCAGACGCCGCCCGATGATCTTGTATCCCAGGCGTTTGAGAAACTTCTCGGCCGCCGCCTCGCCCCGCATCCCCAGCCCATGTCGCGGGTCGGAGGCCGACGATCCGCCATGGAGCAGTCGATCGAACCAAGCGGCAAGTGTTTCAAACATCGACATGGTTAGGGAGGGGGTAGATTTCAGATTTCAGATCAGTGAGAGATAAATTCACGTTTAACGTCTCAAACTTTTCCCATGGATTGCTAAGAATACCACATTTCTTTCTGGTTTGCATCACATAGATAACCCCTTGCATAGCTGTGTGCCAGCCGCTTGGTTATTGTGGTCGTTAATTCCTTGCAATTTGCCCTGTTTTCTCCCGCCCAGGCCAGAATCTAGCGAATAATTGGATTCGAGTATATAATGATAATCATCGACTTGAAGGGTGCGTCCGTGACGCACCAGGAGTTCCGCGGTGCGTCGCGGACGCACCCTACATTGCTGAAATCTAAAAACTAACAATCCACGCATGAGATACCCCCCCGCCATCTCGACTCTGCTGTGCATGACGGCCGTGCTCGCGCCATCCGCTCGGGCCGACGTAATCGTCCTGGCCAACCGCACCCATGGAGCGGTCGAAACCCAAGTTACCCTTCCCGGCGACAAACCGCAGCAGATCAAGCTAGACCCCGGCGGGGTGCTGCCCGTACCCGTAATCGACGAGGCAACTCTCACGTTCAACTCGGGCCAGGGGCAAAAGCGATACCGCATGGGGGCCAATTGCATCGCCTATTTCTTCTCGGAAAAAGACACCCCAAACCTTGTGGAGTTGGTGGAAAGGCGTTTTTGCGAAAAAGGTCTCGACAAAAAACTCAAGGCTCGACCGAATCCGGCCACCCCCAAGCAGCTTGCCCGGCTGCGCAAGATCGGCGTCATCCCCATTAAGCTGCTGGTCGACGACGACGAGCCGGCCGTCACGCAGCTCTGGGAAAAGCGGCTCAAGGATCGCATCGCGCAGGCTTCCGATATTTTGGAAAAGTACTGCCTCGTGCGTCTGACGGTCGCCGCCACCGACACTTGGTATTCCCAAGACGGCATCACCGATTTCCATTTCACCATCCGCGAGTTCGAAAAAAAGGTCGCGCCCGGCAAGAACGCCGTCCTGGCCATCGGCTTTTCCAGCCAATACAAAAAGCCCAACGGCCGCGTTCACATGGGCGGCACGCGGGGGCCGTTGCACCCATATATCCTCATCCGCGAATGGTCGCAACACGTGGCCTACAGCGAACGGCTGGAGATCGTGGTGCACGAAATAGCACATGTCCTCGGCGCTCCGCACAGCCCCGACACCCACTCCGTCATGCGGCCGCTGGTCAGCGACGGCCAAGCCCGCGACCGCAACTATCAAATCGGCTTCGACCCCATGAACGCGTTGGCCATGTACCTTTTTTGCGAGGAACTTCGTCTCCGCGGTTCCGTCTCGCTGCGCCACTTCCGGCCCCAACGTCGCCGGCTACTCCTGAGAATCTATCGGCAGATGCAAAAGGAGATGCCCAAAGACACCTCGGCCAAGCGCTACATCACGCTTCTCGAGCGAGCGTCCCAGCCACTCGTTTCGCGGCAGTCGCCCGCGGGCGCTCTTAAGGGCGGCTCCACTCCCGCGGCGAAACCGATAGCCTTGACGAGAAAAATGGCCGCGGCACTTGCGCCGGCCGCCGGCGATCACAGCAAGGCCAAAACCCTTGTGTCCGCCGCCAGATTCGTCGTCGATGCCATCCGACGCGCCGCCGAAGAAAACCAGCGCGCCGCCGGGGGAAAACAGCGCCCCGCCGGGGGCATTCGAAAACCAGGCCCCCATATCGGCAATCAACTCACCGAACTATACGTACAACGGGCTGCCCAAACGGCCGTGCAACTGCCTTCGAAACTCTCGCGGAAGGCGTTCCTGCTCGGCCTGGCCATAGGGCTCGACGCCTCCGACCAATTGCGAGACCACCCCGCCATCGGTCGCATGGTGGAACTGATCGAGTCGGACCGGCAGCGCCGCCGCCGTCTAGCGGCCCTGGGCACCCCGACGATGAACGGTCGTCACGACCTGACCCAACATTTCGCCGTCTCCGCGGCAATCACCTCGCTGGTGGGCGAACATAGCGCCCACTCGATCGGCATTGCCAAGGAAATGGCCGACAGCCGAGACGGCTCCGGCTTCAGCTTCCGCGATCTGGCCGCCGACCTGGCCGGCACAAGCTTTGCCAAGCACATAATCAATTCGCAGCTCCGCCTACCCGATATAGCCTCGTCGTTCTTGGTCGACGCATATCTGCCGCCCGTCAAAGATCTCCCCGAAGGGCTGTCGGAAGAGGAATTCAAGCGGCAATTCGGCTCCACAACCGATAAACGATTCCGCGACAAAAAAGCGGCCATCCAGCGTCAGATCCTGGAACTGCCCGGCTACTCTCTAATCAACCGTTGAAATACAAACGATTGTATTAACTGCCAAAATGGCGGTTGCTCGTGCGACAACGGCATTCGGACCGATGCCGATAACCCCTTTCCTCTGAACGACTTAAGCTGTTTTCGGTGTATCTGTGTGCAATTGGCGCAGCTTTTGCTCATTTGATTGATGGTTGCAGCAAGACTGATAGTTGCAATAAGATCTCGCGTCCGATTAAACCCAACCCGGGCCGGATGCGTATAGAGCGAAGAGGTTGGTAAAGGAGCGTCAGCCATGAACACCCAGATGCAATACCTGCGATTGACAAGACGACTTTCCGAAGCCGATGGATACATCGACTTGGGCATGGGACAGCATGCACTCAATCGGCTCGAAGGTATCGACGCGGCGGGCCCCTTCACCCCCGCCGTGGCAATGCTTCGTGGCAAGGCGCTGTGGCTGCAAAAACGATTCGACGAGGCGGCCCAAGAGTTGCGAACCGCCGCCGCGGGACTGAATTTCCCCCACGCCCAACAGGCCTGGTTGGCCATCAGCCTATATCACCGGCAGCAAGGCGACGTTGACGACGCGATCGACGCGCTGTCCAAGGCCCGCGGCGCCAAACCACCCCCCAAACGCTCGCCCTTGCAGCCCTAGCCCCTATCTTCGGCATTATCCATGCCGAGTTGCCGCATTTTTCGGTAGAGGTTCGATCGGTGCAGGCCCAACTCCGAGGCGGCTTGGCTGACGTTGCCTGCGGACTGCTCGATGGCGGCTTCTATGTATTCGATTTGGAAATTGGCCGTAGCTTCGGCCAGTGTTTGATCGGCCGCCACGAGGCCCGAGAGCCCGGGCGTTTGGGACTGGGGGCGGGGCGAGATGGTGAAGGCCAGGTCTTCGGCATCGATGTGATCGCCACTGAAGAGGAAGGCCAGTCGTTCCATCAGGTTGCGTAGTTCTCGGACGTTGCCCGGCCAGGGGTGGCTCTGCAGTCGGCGGCGGGCGGGGGTTGAAAACTTGGGTGGGGCGCGGCGTGCCTTTTTGCAAAATTTGCCCAGGAAGTAGTCGGCCAGCAACATAATGTCGTCGCCGCGGTCTCGTAGCGAGGGAAGCTCGATCGTGACCACGTTGAGCCGGAAGTAGAGATCCTCGCGGAAACGTTTTTCGCGGACCATTTCCGCCAGATTCTGGTTGGTGGCGGCGACCACGCGGGCGTCGGTGTGGATGGGCGTCGAACCGCCGACGCGCAACAGCACCTTTTCCTCCAGAACCCGCAGCAGCTTGGCCTGGCTGCCCAGGCTGAGGTCGCCGATCTCGTCCAGGAAGAGCGTACCCTGGTCGGCCAGTTCGAATTTTCCCTGGCGGGTCTCGTGGGCGTCGGTGAAGGAGCCTTTTTCGTGGCCGAAGAGCTCGCTTTCGGCCAGCGTGTCGGGTATGGCGGCGCAGTTTACGGTAATGAACGGCTTGTCGCTGCGGCTGCTAAGATAGTGGACCGATTGGGCCACGACCTCTTTGCCGGTGCCGTTTTCGCCCAGCACGAGCACGGCCAGGTCGGTGCCCGCCACGCGACTGACAATCGACCGCATAGCTTCGATCTGAGGGCTTTGCCCCACGAGTTTAACGCCCTGGGCGGCCTGTTCGGCGATCTGTCGGTTGTCGGAAATCAATTGCTGCCGGTCCTGGGTGGCTTCCAGCGTAATCGCCGCTTGGGCAGCCAGCTCGGAGAGAGCCTCTTCGTCGTCGTCGGTAAAGCTAGCCGAGATCTTGTTGATCAACTCGAAGGCCCCGAAGAGTTCGCCGCGACCGTCACGCAAGGGAACGCATAGCAGTGTTTTGGTTTGATAGCCAAGTCGAGAGTCGACCTTCTTGTCCATGACCGTGGAGTCCAGGGCCACGTTTGCCCGCTGGGGCCGGCCGCTACGAATCACCTGGCCGACGACGCCGGTATTGTCGGGAATGCGCAACTCGTTGCCCTCGACGCCCAGCGCCGGGCGGCCGACCAGGGTGTGGTTGGGCCGATCCCAAAGAAAGATGCTTGCCCGATCGGCGCCCAAGAGGCGCGTGGCGGCCTCGGCCATTTCCACCAGCAGCGGTTCCATCTCGCGGTTTTGGCTCCACTTTTGTGCGATTTTGACGATGGCTTCGAGCCGCTGCAGCCGCTGTTGGTTTTTGTGCGTTTGCTGATAACGCTGCCGCAGGACGGCGATTTGGTCGTCCAGCAGCGGCGCGATGTTTTTCAGTATGGCCAGCGGAGGAGGAGATTCACCGCCATTGGGTTCACCGCCCGGTTCGACGCCGCCGATCCTGTGCAGCGCCATCGCTCGCACAGCAGTGGCCCGCTGCCTCAGCGGGGCGACGACCCAATCGCCCCCGGCCACGGCCTTTTCACGATCGAGCGATTCCCCCAGCAGATCGATGGGCAATGATCGTGGCCGCCCGCTGTCGCCCGTAACCGACCATCGCCCGGTTTCGGCGGCCACCAGTGCCAGGTAATCGCCGCCGGTTGCGGCCAGCACGGCGGGCAAGGCGACCGTAAGCAGCGATTCGGCATTGGCGACGTGGCTTGCCTGCCAGAGGATCTCGGTGGCAAGCGGTTGCAGGGCGGGATGCTCGTCCAAGGCGTCGAAAAGCGACTGGTCAAAAGGAAGGTTTGTCATTGTCAGATTCCCGAAGTAGTTTTGTAGGGTGCGTGCTTGCACGCACCGACAATCCGCACAATCCGCTATTCATCATGGTATGGATGGCCACGGTCTCCCCCAATGGTACGTGCTTGCACGCACCGACAATCCGCACAATCCGCTATTCATCATGGTATGGATGGCCACGGTCTCCCCCAATGGTGCGTGCAAGCACGCACCCTACGTTGTGTAAAACGGTATTTTCGGCCTGTAAAAGCTTTACGCTAATCGGAGGCCCGTGTCAGGGTCATTGTAGCATCATGACATCATAAAGACAACAATAAAGCTGTCAAGTTGACACGCCATTGCGGCGGGACTGTCGCGATTCTAGCCGCAAGGCCCTGTGGACTGCCTATTTTAACTCGTCGAGGCAAGCAGGGCTTGACCCTCTTGGCCACGGCTGTTACGTTGCGGGCTTTTGAAAATGGGACGTTCCGCGGAGTTATTACGTCGTGCCATATGACAGTATTGTTTGTGTGAAGCAGGTTCCCGACACGGCCAACGTTACGGCGGAGGCCATGAAGGAAGACGGGACGGTCAACAGGGCCGCTCTACCGGCAATTTTTAACCCCGAGGATCTCCATGCCCTGGAGACGGCCCTGGAAGTGCGCGACGCGCACGGCGGGACCGTCACCGTTTTGAGCATGGGTCCGCCAAAGGCTTCTGAAGTTTTGCGGGAATGCCTCTATCGGGGGGCGGACAAGGCTATTTTGCTGACCGACCGTCGCGCCGCGGCGAGCGATACGCTGGCCACCAGCTACATTCTCAGCCAGGCCATCCGCGCGATCGGCAAATACGATCTTGTCTTCTGCGGCCGCCAGGCGATCGACGGCGACACGGCCCAAGTGGGGCCGCAGTGCGCCGAGAAGCTGGGTATTCCCCAGATTACATATCTGGAAGAGGTTGTCGATTTGACCGACGGCATGGCGAAGATCCGGCGAAACATCGGCCAGGGTTACGAGGTGGTGGAGGCCAAGCTTCCGCTATTGGTCACGGTTGTGGACACGGCCAACCGCCCCCGCCCGCCGGCCGCGCGTCGCGTAATGCGTTGCAAAAACGCTCGCGTAGCGGCCGAGATTGAAGGCGAAACGCGAGCCGCCATGCCGGACGCCGGCGACGAGGATCGCCGCGCGGAGGTCGATCGTCGCGTCGAGGCGCTGCAGCGGCGGGGTTTGATGATTGCACAATGGGATCTGGACCGCATCGACGCCGACTTGCAGCGTTGCGGCCTGGCCGGGTCGCCGACAAAGGTGCAAAAGGTTCTGTCGGTGGTCTTGACCACTGACGGCTACCAGGAAATTGCGGCAACGGAGGAGGGCATTCGCCGGCTTATCAAAGAGTTGGTGGTTGACCGGACGTTGGGCTAAGGGCATTTGGTTACGGGCATTGGGTTACGGGCATTGGGTTACGGGCATTGGTTTAAGGGCAAGGACTAAAAGACACTATGATTGATGTGAATCGCCAAGGCGAAGTTTGGGTTTTTGCCGAACAAGAAGACGGCTCCCTGCACGACGTGGC
>SDBV01012306.1_pt1 | contig 10973 bp, 8 predicted proteins | sample 2277081 | NCBI WGS metagenome assembly SDBV01 (sample SAMN10402039, study PRJNA504765) | marine sediment metagenome | isolation source: marine sediment core GS10_PC15, 223 cmbsf | place: Arctic Ocean: Southern Knipovich Ridge | collected 2010
ATCCAATCTAAGTCTTTTGAGGCCAATAAATTGACTAAGAAAATGGAAATTACGAACGAGAACCGTTTCAAGTGTTTTTGGCTCTGTGTCACGTTATTAGTTGTATTGCTAATCTCCAACTTGAGCCGGGATATTACCCGCCCTTTCTACGGCCTGCATAGCTGGGCCCAGGCATCCGGAACCTGGGCAGCAAGAACACATGCCAGATATGGCCTTGGATATACAAAAGGTGTATCCACATGGGCTGTCGGGCAGCCTCCAACTGAGAATCCTAATAGATATTGGGACCATCCTCAGCTTAATGTCCTGATGACTTCGGTATACATGCGAATTTTCGGTATCAACGAATGGGCATCAAGGGTCGCCGGCGTAACAATAGCGTCCATAACATTGCTAATATTTTTAGTATTACTTAGAAATCTCACAGACGATATTACTGCTCTATTAGCAGGATTGTTTTATGTACTATTCCCAATAACCGGCTATTTCGGGACCGGCGGTTGGCCAGTATTGCTTGGATTTAGCGCAATATGGCTGTATCTAAGGCGAATAAAAATAATAAAACCGGAAACACCGTGCAAAAGGTTCCATATCTTAGGATTGGGTGCATGTATCTTCTTTGCCCTGCAGTTTGGATGGGTAGGGTTTTTCTTCGCGATGTCCATCGGCATTCATTACGTCGGGCTTTGTGCTGTCAAAAGAAAATGGCCTGCTTGGCCACTTCTTACTGTGTTAGTAATAGCTCCAGCCTTGAGCTTAATGGTTAATTTCACTGTGATGGCGGCCGGATACGGCTGGGATGTAAACAAAATTCAAGAGCTTTTCAAATGGCGGGCCGCTAAGGGTGAAATGCAACAAATGCAGGGATTCGACTGGAGCCTGTGGTTCGCAAAAATGTGGGAATTCGCAAATACCAATTTCACGCTTCCGGTTCTGATAATAGCCATTGCTTACCTTACAATCGGACAGCTTTATGTGTTTACAGCTCCCCGAAATCCCAATGATGTTCAAATTAAAAGACGCTTTCCACAGTTTTGGCTGTTCTTTATGATACCATTTTCCCAGCTTTTCATTTTGAGGGGGGCCCTTTGGAAACATCAAACATGGGAAAGGCCGCTTGTTCCCTTTATCGCAATAGCTGTTGCCCTGGGATTGTTAGTTGTGTTTGATGTCATCAAAAAGATTAACAAAAAAGCAGCCTTGGGAATATGTCTTGTTATTTTTAGTATTTGCTTTGTTGCCTGCATAATTGGCACAAATTACTATTATAATATTCGATGGCAATCACCTGCGAAAATCAAAATGTTTAAAATGTTAAACAATAAAATTCCCGCTGATAAATCTTTGCTTAGCTTCGAAGATTTTATAGTCAACCAGCATAAATCAAAAGGCGGATTTTACCGCCCGGAAATAGCCTGGTATCTTGACAGGGAAATTGTTCCCGCCCAGAGTATTGAACAAATCTCAAAATACGCTGCAACCAGAGAGTTCCCGTGTTATCTGATACCTGCAATTCCACAACTTGCGCCACTGACCAACGAATTGCGGAAAAAATATAAATATGAATACATTGCAGGTGACGGCGGAGAACAAAAAAACGGGAAATTCTTCAGAGCCGGCATGTACCCGTATATACTTTTTGACTTAAAAAGTAGTAAATAAAGTTATGGACTTCAAAGTAAACTGTAAATTTGAAAATAATAGGGATGACTACTTATTAAATATATGTAGAGACAAAAGGGTTTTACACATTGGAGCATGTGACTGGCCGTATACCGAAGAAAAATTTAAAAAAGGCGAATTACTGCACTCAAAACTATCTAAAGTCTCGAATCAGGTTTTAGGAATCGATATTTCCACTGATTCCATAAAATTTTTGCAGGATTTAGGTTATCAGAACATTACATTTTTTGATATGAATGATGATCAAAAATTGGATTTTGAACCCGAAATAATAATATTTGGTGAAACTATCGAACATTTGACAAATCTCGACAATGCCTTATCAAATCTTAAAAAAGTCATGTCAGCCAATTCAGAATTAGTTATATCAACTCCAAACGCTTTTTATATAATGAATTTTATAAATAGTTTAAGAAATGTCGAGAAAATACACCCCGACCATAAGTTAATGTTTTCACTACAAACACTTAAAAACTTATTAAATTCGCACTCTTTTATTATAACCGATACAACCTTAACTTTTCTAAACAGAGGGAAAGAAAGTCGCAAAAAGAAATTGTTTAAGAAAGGTATTTCCTTTTTTCCGTTATTAGCAGAAACATTAGTATTAAGGTGCAAAAACAAAGAATAATGAATATCACAGTATTAGCAATTCGCGAAGATAAGGCAAGATTTTTTGCCCGAGTTGTGCAGCCACATCGCAATAAACATAATATAACTTTCCTGACAACCAGATATCATACCTATCGCTGGCTAAAAAAAAATAAATACAATGTTAATATGTTACAAAAATTCATTGACGAAAATGTCAACATATCTGATTTAATAAAACATAAAGAAGAATTAACCAAATTTGACACACATAGCTGCTTGTTGAGTCCACAAAGGCTTGAAAGGCAATTTAACTGGCTTTGCAAGGCATTTACAAAGTACTTTCAGACAAACCAAGTGGATAGGTTTTTGCTCTGGAATGGCTCTATGTTACAGGGAAAGGTGGCTTCTTTTATTGCTTCGAGAAAAAAAATCCCAACGCTGTTTTTCGAGGTTGGAAATTTTCCCGGCAGGATTTTTGTAGATCCCAAAGGAGTAAACGCAAAGTCTTCCCTTATGGGTAAAGATCTTTCAATATGCGAATGTTTTGACCGTGAAAAGCTCAATAATTTCCTTGATTCACATAAGCACAACAAAGAACAAACGCACATTGTTCCACAGGCCGGAACAAAGAAAAAGATTAATTTTAACCAAGCGTGGGATGTCTTTTATAATGCCTTTTCACGATATCCGATATATGAAAAAGAGCCGGGTTTCTTTGGCAAGCTCCTCAAAAGATACACCTTGGAAAGATATCCTATAGAATATGACATAATAGATTATAAGAAAAATAACTATGCACTTTTCCCTCTTCAGGTTAGTGCTGATTCCCAGGTCATAATCAACAGTAATTTTGACCTGATAGAAAGCTTCAATATGGCGGTCAGGTCCGCAAAAAAAGATGGACTGAAACTTTTTATAAAACCACACCCCGCAGAGAAAAATCTTAAAATTATCAAGTACATTCAATCCACAAAAGCTCAGAATCCAGACATCTTTCTTACAAACGAAAACACATATCTGCTGATAAAAAATTCTGCAAAGGTGCTTACTATAAACTCAACTGTAGGAATCGAGGGGCTAATGTATCACAAGCATATCGAAGTATTCGGCAAAGCTTTTTACAAGCCATATTGCGAACCGGATCTGTCCAAGAGGGTTGACAGAGATAAGGTTGACAGATTTTTATTTAATTATTTCTTTAACATCCTTAAGAATGGCGATTTTTTTTCCTGCGAACCACCAAATCTGGACATAATCAACACATGAAAAAAGGCTGGATAACTTTGTTAAAACTGTGCATAAACGTGATATGCGTAGCGTATATAGTCTGGTTTTTTATTAAAAATCATCAGAGATCTTCAGTTTTATTAAAACTCCAGTCAATCTGCTATTGCTTGGATGATTTAAAATGAATTCGGACAACTTAAAGAAGTACCTAAGACATCTTTTGACATTCACCTGTGTTGGCTATATTGTTTATTTTCTCATAAAGAACCATCAGGATTTAAAGCTTCTGGGCAACCTTGAACCGGTTGCTCTTTGTTTATTAGTTATTTTTTCCTTTTTGGGCCAGGTGGTCGTTGCGTTTCGTTTGAGAATTGTCCTTCATAAATGCAGCGACGCTAAAATCGCGTTTAAGCCGTGGTTTAAGGTGTTTATCCTGGGGCGATTTTTCAATCTCATCTTCCCGCAGTTCGGAAACATTTACCGAAGTGTCCGCCTTAAAAAAGATTACGGCATCACGTATACTGACTATATCAGCACAATGGCTTCATTCGCATGGATGGATTTATGTTTAAATTTGATTTTCGCATTAATGGTGGTCGGCTTTATTGATATGGGATTAAAAATCGGCCAATTTCACGCGATATCATTTCTGGCGTTGGTGTTTTTTGCGGCCACAGCCTCCCCAATAATTCTAGAATTCGTATTCAGAAAAACCAGTTTTAAGAACAAATTTATAAATTGGGCACATCAAAAATCACATGAAGTATTAACCGCCACCCTGGATAATCTCAAGGATATAAAATATATCGCAAATATATTCACCACCGCAATTTTCGCGTTTTGCTATACCATAGCGACATTCTATTTCTGTTTCTGGCTGTTTAAATTAGATATTTCACTGCCAGCACTGACACTATTTTATGCCATAATGCGAATAAGCAATCTCGTTATAATCACGCCGGGGAATATCGGCCTGAGAGAACTGGCATATGGAATAGTAGGCGCCCAAATGGGCATCGGAATGACTGAGGGTATCGTAATATCCATCACCCTTAGAATTGTGAATAATCTCGCTTTAATCGCACTGGGTGCATGGCTTGGAGGAATCAGACTCCTGAAAGAACGAAAAAAATATAAAGACAGATGATTTGTAAAAATTTTCCTTATCTACTGTTTCTTCTTATTTCTATCCGACTCCAATATTAACGCACTAACCTCGTCTAAAAGCTTTTGCTCTCTTATCTTTATATCAAACTGCAGAGCTCTTTGGGCAGCTTTTTCATTATAATCAGGCCAGGAATCGAATACTTGCATTGTCTTGGCAGCAATACCTTTGTAATCATCAATCTCGACAACTACGCCGGTACCTGCCACTACTTCGGCCAGCGCCGGATTATCACTTACAACCACAGTACTGCCCATAGACATAGCTTCAACAACCGTAAGTCCAAAAGATTCATGATAGGACAATTGCATATAGACTTTGCTTTGGGCAAACAACCTATATAATTCTTCGTCCGTCAGAAAATTATAAAAAGTAACATTCGGCGGGGCATTTGCTTTCAATTTATCTATCGTATTATCCACCTGCCGGCCGACAAGTATGAAGGGAATATCCGGCAGATGCCGCGCTGTTTCAATAAATCTAAAATGGCCTTTTCTCGCAGAACTGGTCTTATTTACAATGCCAACCGTCAAAACCTGTTTTTTCTTTGTGATTTGCCCGGCATTTGGTTTTAATTCCACACCACAGTAAACCATCGCACACTTTTTAGGCTTCCCAACAGCTAGTATTTCTTCATAATTGGCATTTGTTACCGGCAGAGCCAAATCGCAATTATTCAATATATATTTTACATACCACCTGTGAAATGGCGAGTTCATTAGGCCATAATGAAACTTCGGAACATTGGCAACGTCAAATCCACCTGGGACAACAATGCTTTTTTTCTTTAGCAACTTTGCGAAGAATATACAAAAAAAAGACCAAAAGCCCGCAAACCAGCAGAAAACAATTTCGTTCTTGCGCATATGAAAAAAGAGACTCAAAACGCTTAAAGGTGTAAATCTAAACCCAAAGTTCGTTACCGTATGTTCCCGACTTAAAATTTCATAATCAAGCTCACAAAACCTGACTTTAGCCGGCCTGGATACAAATAATATCTTTGCCATAACTTATCTTAATCAAAAAAAATTCTCAGCCATACTTCAACATTAAGCCATTTCCAGATTTCTCTGCCGTAGTTTCCTTTTTGCTGAATGTGCTTTGTAAACATCTTCTCAACCTTGCTCCAGTTCCAGTAAGGCCGATGTTTGAAACGGTCAGAATAAATAATTTCTTTGCAGTAATCGACCAGCTTCGGCTTCCTGAAAAACTCGTCCACAGGCGTACCAAAACCTATTTTGTCTTTTCTATTTTTTATCATTTCCGGCAAAATATCTTCGACTGCCTCTTTGAAAATAACCTTCGTTTTGCCATCCTGAAGTTTTTGACCCATTCCAACCGATAAGGCGTTCTCAACAAGATGCAAATCCAGAAAAGGCACCCTGCTTTCAATACTCCAACGCATTGCGCTTTTGTCTTCCCATCGCAATAAATGCGGAATAGCAGTTGAAAACAACGTCAGCTTCATCGCCTCATCGAAACCCATTCCTTGCCATCGCGGATCGGAGCCCCTGCCGCAAAGCTGCTCGAGAAGATTGTGATTAATCCATTTGTTTACGACTCCTTTCCAAAGACTGTTTTTGAGCCAATTCGGCATAACCATAAATGCAAACAGACCGAACGGCATAAGCCTTTTGAAATTGCGCAAATACAGAAACATCTCCTTGGCAAGGCTTAAAAACTTTTTCTTTTTCAGCAGGTCGTAAAACAGATAGCTGAAATAATAGATATAGCCTGCAAAAATCTCGTCGCCTCCCTGACCGTCAAGAAGAACCTTTGCCCCCTCTTGATGCGCAAGCTTCATTACACGGTATTGAGCGTAGGGACTTAGCCCCAACACAGGCTCTTCCAAAGCTTTTACAAAATCCGGAAACTCGCTCAAAAAATCATCTTCAGTTATCTGCGTAAAAAACTGGTCTGTTTTTGTGCCCCTCCCGACCTCTTTAATGTATTTGCTTTCATCGATGGAATGACCCGGAGCGATAAATGAAAATGTGAAAAATTTGTATGGAAGAAATTTATCAAGCGTACAAACTATTGAGCTTGAATCTATCCCGCCCGACAGACAACTTCCTATAGGAACGTCTGCTACCGTCTGGGATTTAACGCTCTCAACAAAAGACTCCCGAATACCCTTAACAGATACATCTTCACGAGCTTTGGGAACATACCATTTATCAATATCCAGTTTTTTGGTTTTTAAGTCGTATTTTATGCAACTGCCCGGCAGTAACGAGTGAATATCTTCAAAAAAAGTATAATCACTATGATCTTCAAGATTATACGCCAGAAATTCCATTATTGCTTTTTGATTTGGTGTTTTTTTAACATCAGCCGCAAGTATCGCGGAAATCATCGAAGAAAAAATCAGTCTCCCGTCCTGAAAACTGTAATAAAGAGGCTTAATTCCGAAACGGTCTCTGCTGAGAATCAGCTCTTGATTTCGCTTGTCGTATATACAGAACGCCCACATCCCATTAAACATATCAAAACTTTTAAGGCCCCACTGCTCATAAGAATGTATAACTACTTCGCTATCTGTCCTGCTTTTGAATTTATGACCGAGTTTCTCGAGTTGCTCTCTGATTTCCTGAAAGTTATACACCTCACCGTTATACACTATCCAGACAGTTTCGTCCTCGTTACTCATCGGCTGATGCCCTGCAGGCGAAAGGTCTATAATCGACAGCCTTCGATGCCCCAGCGAAACATTACTATCCGCAAAAACTCCTTCGTCATCAGGACCCCTGTTGCAGGTCGCCTGATTCATAGCCCTTATCAACTTCTGGTCGCCCCAGCTAAAACCGTTTATTCCGCACATTAAAAAAATGCCTCACTGCTTTGCCAGCTTTCCAATAGTTTCGACAAGATATTCTGTTACATCAATTTTTTCATTTAATAATTTTTGTCGGGCAAGACCGCACCTGTCTTTAACGTTCTCATCTGTCAGAAAATCAAGGCACAATTTCAATGCCTCATCCGTATCGGTCGTCTGTCTTACAAGCCCGTATTTTTCGAGCATATTTACATAACCAAGCTTCAGAGTATTTATATAAACAGCCGGAACACCCAAAACCGCCGATTCACTTATCATCGTTGCTCCCTCGCCGACACAAAGACTGGCAAAAGCCATCAAATTATGAATTTGGTGAACAGGAATTTTCAACCTGTATTGTTCGAGTTCTTCGGGCAACGGGCCTTCTGATGTGATATAAACCTTCGCGTATTTGCTGATTTCAGAAATAAACTTTACCTTGGAATTTTTCTCGAACCCATGCTGGCCAACATCATGATGTGCCTGCCAACTTACCATGCGAACGACGCAGTATTTTTCATCAGGATTAATGCCGATTTTTCTCAAAACATTTTTGTCAGGCGTAAATCTATTCGGATGTAGATACGCTAACTCATGACAGCCTGCATATTTTTCCTGCTTTTTGCCAAGGTCCATTATATAACAGTCTGGCGTATAAATTGCCTTTACAAATGGAAAAGTCATCTTATGAGAAATCACCGCATGCTCGGTATCGTCCCAGACTATGACAGGTTTGTTTATGAGCTTACCTACATGAGAGGCAAAAACTCCCGCAATAGCAGTCAATACATCAGGTTTGAATTTTCGACAGAACTTCCACAACCTAAAATCTCTTTGTATAAGTTCACGAAAAAGAGACAACTTTCCTTTGCCCATTTCAGAAAGTGTCGAGTGAGAAATATTGAAGTGGTTCAATAAAGCGATAGTTATATCTTTTTTTCGAGCTGTTACCGCAATTTCATGGCCATGTTGTCGCCAGATGTCAATAGCATTGCGAAAGAAGTGAACATGAGCGGGGTGGGTTATGTCTACAAGGATTCTCATTTCAAGTCCTTGTTTGCTTCCATGTCGAACCACATCGCAAAGAGCGTAAACATTGAGCTGCTCATGAAAGTGAACATTGCAGCAAGGGCATTTATCGGTGGTATACTTCCATTAGCGCCCCATTTAATAAACAGCCTTATAAACAGAATAAAAGTTAAAAGGCCAAAACCCACCCCCAGAGTGTAAAAGAATATCAGCGGATGAAAGTCGCGTATGATATATTTTTCCTTCATACGGTATAAAAAGCACTTAAAAAGAAGCCACGAAAGCTTTGGAACAACCATATGGATTTTGATACCTGACTTCTCGCCAATATTGTAAACGGGCTTAATTGGTATATCCCGAACTTTCAAATTGAAAATGTTTAATTTAACAAGTAAATCATTCGGCATACCATAACGTTTATAAATCTTATCCGGGTCAATCAATCCAAGAGCCTTTAAGTTGATAACGGTATAACCGGTTTGGGAATCGGCAACATGCCAATACCCGGATGCTATTTTTGTTAAAAGAGAAAGAAATGAATTGCCGAGATAACGAACCTTAGGAATAAGATTCCATGCGTTGCCCGTGAAAAGCCTGTTACCTTTAGAATAATCCACCTCTCCATTAACAACCGGCTCAAGCAAAGCCGGCAAATCATCGGGGTCCATCTGCGCGTCACCGGCCATTACAACTGTTGCGTCAATTTTATTGTCTCTTGCCCATTTATAGCCGGTCGCGATTGCTCCGCCAACTCCCTGATTAACTTTATGCTCGATAAGAATGACTCTTTGCGGCTGTTGTTGCGAATACCCCCTGACTATTTCAGCAGTTTTATCGCTACTCTTGTCATCCACGACAATAATCTTATCGACATACTCCGGCATGGTTTCAATTACTTTGCCAATGAGTATCTCTTCATTATGTGCCGGAACTACCGTACATACTGTTTTGTCTTTATACATCGACCAATTCCTTAACTGGTGTCAATATATCATTTTCAAATGAAAACTCACTGCGACAACACCTGTAAAATGCACAAAAACTTGTGTTCATTATTTGAGCATTATACTTACTCCACGCCTCCAATATCTTTTAGAATTGGATGATATGCTCCTTTTAATCCGATGGGCGTAGCTCTTCTGATATCAGAGACTATTTCCACAGAAGCTCTCACCTGGTCAAGTCCAAAACCCTGGCCTGCAAGAATATTTTTATAGCTTTCGGTATGTAAATCTGTAAAGCCCCCTGAAAACTCTATTTCTTCACCGTCAATTACAATCGAACGATATGTCATAGGCTTGGCAGGCTCCGGCTCTTGAGGTAAATCTTCTTTATTAAGCGAAAGAAACCATCTAATCCTTGCTTGTTTAAGCTCAAGATATCCAGCCGCCCTTCTCGGTTGTAAGATGTTTACAATATTAGATTCTACCGGACCAAATATCCATGTGAGCATATCGAAAAAATGCACCCCTATATTAGTAGCAACACCACCAGATTTTTTTTCATCTCCCTTCCATGAGGCCATATACCAGTGACCTCTTGAAGTTATGTAGGTCAGTTCTATATCATGTATCTTGTCAGGCTTGCTTTCAACATCCTCTCTAAGTTTGACAATCGAATCATGAAGCCTGAGCTGAAGAATTGTATTTATCTTCTTGCCGGTCTCATTCGCTAATTCCTCAAGAGCATCGATATTCCAGGGATTTAATACCAGCGGTTTTTCACAGACAGCATCTGCGCCTATTCTCAACGCGAAACGTACATGAGCATCGTGAAGATAGTTTGGGGAACAAATTGAAACATAATCAATATGATTTTTATTCCCCCGCCTGAGTTTCTCAAGGTGTCTGTCAAAGCGTTCAAATTCGGTAAAAAAATCAGCGTCAGGGAAATAACTATCCAGTATTCCCACCGAATCATTTTTATCAAGGGCCGCTACCAGAAGATTACCAGTCTCCTTAATCGCCCTCAAATGTCTGGGAGCTATATACCCGCCAACACCAATCACGGCGAAGTTTTTCATAAATTTGCCCTTAACAAAAATCCCTAAACTCTTAGATACCGACATACAAGTCTCTAAAGCAGCTTATTTTGCAAACTATAGTAATTCCTCAAGCACCATCTGTAAAGCATGTTTGGCAGACCTAAAACACGCAATGCAATCAAATCCACTGCTTAGAGCACTTCAAGGAAAGATGTTGCCGTTGGAGCGTCACGAAAATCCACAAGACAATGAGGGCGAAACAGGCATATTTATAGATATGTCGATGCAGCCCGAAGCAGTATTGCGGATTTGCAGTAGCTACGACGGTTACAGATTTACTTGAATTGCTCTATACAGGTCTTAATTCCCACGGCTTGTTTCTGTAGGCTTGATTATTTAGCGCTTTGCCTAAGGTTTTAACGAAACATCAGCATATAATTTTACTTGCCTGGCCGCAATTTTTTAGTTAGAATGAG
>SDBV01012307.1_pt1 | contig 10973 bp, 3 predicted proteins | sample 2277081 | NCBI WGS metagenome assembly SDBV01 (sample SAMN10402039, study PRJNA504765) | marine sediment metagenome | isolation source: marine sediment core GS10_PC15, 223 cmbsf | place: Arctic Ocean: Southern Knipovich Ridge | collected 2010
TCCGCGTCTGGTGCAACTTGTCTTGAATGAAAGTACGCGACTTGTACGCGACTACCCGGTGTTACTTGCGGAGACCCGAACGGGCCATATCTGTGCAAATGCAGGAGTCGATCTCTCCAACGTTCAGGGTGAAGAAACCGTCGTGCTCTTACCACGTGATCCCGATCAGTCAGCCAGAGACCTTAGACGCGATATATCCAAGCTCATGGAGACAAGCCCCGGCGTTCTGGTGAGTGACAGCTTCGGTCGACCTTGGCGACTCGGACAGACCGATGTCGCAATCGGTTGCGCAGGCCTTGACCCGCTTGACGACCGTCGAGGCGACAACGATCGTTATGGTCGGACCCTGGATGCAACGTGTTCCGCCGTCGGAGATCAGATCGCTTCCGCCGCAGATCTCGTTCGAACCAAGGAGTCAGGACATCCATTTGTGTTGATCCGTGGTCTCGGAAAGCATGTTGTCGACAACGACGGACCTGGAGCACAAGTCCTTCTCAGGCCCGCATCAGAGGATCTTTTCCGCTAGGTCATTACTACGCCTGCAATAGCAAGAAGGCATCCGAATCCTCGTTTTTCTGACGGATTATTTCAGTTCAAGTTGTCGCTGTTTCATGGAACAAGCACCGCGGCGCCTTCTATCTCGCCTTCTTTAAGTCTCTGCAGCGCTGAATTGGCCTCTTCAAGTTCAAATGTCTGAACGTGTGTAGCCACAGGAACCCGAGGCGCTAGCTCCAAAAACTCCTCAGCATCTTTACGAATAAGGTTGGCAACGCTGCGAAGTACACGTTCGCCCCACAGTAGGTCGTAGTCAAAACTGGGAATCGGGCTCATGTGGATACCGGCGCAGACACATACTCCCCCTTTGCGGAGTGTTTTGAGCGCCTGCGGCACTAGCTCCCCAACCGGCGCGAAGATGATCGCCGAATCGAGCTGCTCCGGCGGGCTTTCGTTCGATCCGCCCGCCCAGACTGCCCCCAGGTTACGGGCAAATGACTGCGTCTCGACATCGCCGTCCTTTGTGAAGGCGTACACCTCATGTCCCTTGTATTTCGCGACCTGACAGACTATGTGTGCCGAGGAACCGAAGCCGTAGAGCCCAATCCTTAACGAACCGTCCAGCGGTTCGATCTCGGCCATACGGAGAGAGCGGTAACCGATAAGCCCGGCGCACAGTAGCGGTGCCGCCTGCTGGTCCGGATAGTCCTCGGGGATCGGATAGGCGAAATCGGCGCGGGCAGTCACATACTCGGCGTAACCTCCGTTCACCTGGTAACCGGTGAACGAGGCTTTGTCGCACAGGTTTTCCGTGCCTGCACGGCAGTACGCGCAGCTTCCGCAGGTACTTGCAAGCCAAGCGACACCCAGTCGGTCTCCGGCCGCAACAGTTTCTACGTCATCACCAACTTTGATTACTTCGCCAACAATTTGATGGCCTGGAATCAACGGTAACTTCGGATTCTCAAGCTCACCTTCGACCACGTGCAGATCGGTGCGACATACGCCACAAGCGTTCACCTTTAAAAGAACCTCGCCGTCCTCGGGCTCTGGAATTGGTAGATCTTTTAAAACTAACGGTGAGTCTTCCGCTCGAGCCGTGCTTTCAAAGACCATCGCGCGCATGTCGTAGTTAGGCAGCAACTACCTCTTCTGGTGCCACATGCTCCTTGACTATCTCGTACAGCGTATCGCGTTGTGCGACTGGCCTACCGGCCGCATGAGCAGCCCCGATCAGATCCTCAGGATCGAGCCTCGCGCCGTGGCTGGAGCCGGCCATTTTGGAGATCGACTCTTCCATCAAGGTACCACCAAGATCGTTGACGCCCCACCGAAGCGATTCTGTAACCGCATCCAGGCCCATCTTCACCCAGCTTGCTTGCAGATTGCGGATCGATCTGCCAAGCGCGAGCCTGAAAGCGGCTGTGAACTTTAGGTTTTCTTCGCGTGAAATCTCTTCCACTCCATGAGTACGACCAAGAAGGGTGTGGTAAGGAATGAATGAAAGCGGCACGAACTCGGTAAATCCGGCTGTTCGTGCCTGCAGTTCCTTAACGATTTGCATGTGTTGGGCAAGCTCCGACGGCTCTTCTATGTGACCGAAAAGGACAGTTACAGTCGAGCGTACACCAACTCGATGTGCGGCCTCGATTATCTCGACCCAACGCTTTGTCGGAAGCTTGTTCGGCGATATGCGCTCACGCAGCCCGTCGTGCAGGACCTCAGCAGCGGTGCCTGGTACCGATCCAAGCCCGCAGTCGCGTAGGTATTCGAATACCGCCTCGGGTTGCTTCTCGGATTGATCGCACATGTAGGCAACTTCCATCGGCGAGTAGGCGTGCAGATGAACTTCTGGCGCGATCTCTTTTGCAAGCTTTAGCCAGCGACCGTAGTCACTCATGGAGTAGTCCGGATGAATTCCGCTTTGAATGCAGATTTCGGTTACGCCATATGCCACAGCGTCCACAACTTTTTCTGCAAACTCGTCCTCGCTTAAGTGGTATGCATCAGGAGATCGCTTCCCCTGGCCAAAGCCGCAGAACGCGCAGCCAACGTTGCAAATATTCGTGTAGTTGATGTTGCGATTGACCACATAGGTGACAAGCTCGCCGGCAACATCCGCGCGCAATTCATCGGCTGCAAGCCTCATCTCCTCGATCACGCCACTCCTGGTCTCGGTAAAGAGTGCGGTCATCTCTTCTGTGTCAAGAGCCTGGCCTGACCTGCTTTTTTCAATCGCCCAAGGCGCTGTCATTTCGGGTGTCTTGATCTGCGCCTTACGATATGAGCCACTACGAGGGATAAAGCTCCAGTACTTCGACTTGACAACGTCCAGCACCGTCTGTGAAAGCCACTCCGAGTCAATGTATTTTGCATACACGCATAGCCTTTCGGTCAATGCGCGATCATCGGGTCTCAAGGCCTTACGGATGCTGTGTGGCGTCGGAAATGGGTGGTCAGGCGAAATATGATCGCCGTTTGATGAAAGGCCGCCTAGATCGGTTGCACCTGCTTCGATCAGTTCAGTCCACTGCTCCGACAGATTTGGCGGCACCTGGATTCCTACATCAGGCATCAGTCGGTGACACTCCTTGATAAGCCGTTCCATGTCTTTCAGCGTGATCTGAGTAGCCCACTCCGGTTGTGGCTGAGGTGTAGCTGGGGCATCCGTGTCGCCGTGTGCTGTGTGATCGGCAATTTCACCAACATCGTGCCCGTAGTAGTTAGGGTGAGGAACGTAGTTCTGAAGAATCACTTCCTGTATGTGTCCGTAGCGGTCGTGAGATTCAGCTATCCGGCGAAGAGCGTCCACGCGTTCGGCTTCTGACTCACCTATGCCTACGAGTATTCCGCTGGTGAAGGGGATTTTCAGCTCTCCTGCAGTATCGATCATCTCCATTCGAGCGACCGGGTGCTTGGTGGGCGAGCCAGCGTGCACGGTCTGCATCAACCGCTCCGATGACGACTCGAGCATCAACCCCATGGAGGCGTTCACATCACGGAGGCGGCTTAGGTCGTGTTCGGAGAGAACTCCGATATTGCTGTGTGGCAGAACTCCCCTGGCAAGTGCCTGCTCACAGACCCAAACGACGTAACTCGTGAAGTCGTCATGGCCGTAGCTTTTCAGTCGCCCGGCAACCTCTTCGTTTATCTCAGGTCTCTCTCCAGTCAATATCAGAAGCTCTTTTGAGCCCCTACTAACGGCGTCGTTGAGCTGGGCCGACACCTCGTCTGGCGAATAGAGATGGGCCTGATGGGTGGCAAAAGAGCAGTATTTGCAGTAGCACTGACACGTCCTCGACAGCGAGATCGTGTAGTTGCGGGAGAAGGTGACGCGCCTCATCGCATTCAAGGCTATCGAGAATCACCGATCGTGTGTTGCCCCAGACTTCTCAGAAAAGTAAAAAAAACCGTAATTAGTAGCTCGCTCGGCGATTGTGACAGATGAAGCGTCACCCTACAGGGGGAGTAGTACATATGTCCAAGCTCAGCGAAAGCGCTGTTTATCGAAGAGAATTACTGGGTCGATCACTGGGTCGATCCGTCATCTCCTTTGGAGCTGTTTCGCTTATCACAGCTGCTTTCGCGCTCACTTTTTCTGCCTACTCCCTTGCCTACGCCCCCAAGCTCAACTTCAGTTTCAAAGAAAGTACTGCGAATACTCCTTCTGGGATCACCACGGGGATGGTCGGTATGACGGAGAACATGGCAAACGACGTTAAAAAGCTCGACCTCCGACTCCCCCAGGGAACCCGCGTAAACAGCGCCTTCCAAATCCCCGCGTGCAATAAAAAAAAGGCCGACATCCGTGACTGTCCTTCAAACACCAAGGTGGGCACCGCATGGGCCTTTACGACATTCTTTCTTGCGAGTAACGCTTCGGGCAACATCTACATGCGGGGGCACACCGCCGGCGGCAGGGTCAAACTGACTGCCGTAGTGGACGCGGCCCTCTGGATCTTCGGCTTCCCGTGGCCAATTACGAATGAAGTCGACATGTACATAAGCCTCGACGAAAACAAGCAACTAAGGGCTGTCGCAAACCTGCCTCACGGCATCGACGACATGTTCGAATCCATGACCATAACGATAGATAAAAAGTTGGTAATTACACCTCCGGTGTGTGGTGACTTCCGGGCGTATGCAACGTTCACGCGTGATGATTCCGGCTCCCCTACGGAGTCCCACTTCAGCCAGAGCTGGACGCAGATCACCAGTTGCCCAAAGAAAGATACACCGTCCGTTGAGAGCCCCGAAGTTACGGCCGGGTTATGGCCGAACTCAGCCGGAATAGAGCCGTTCATGTCGCTGGGCGTCAACAGGTCGGACTCCGATCACGAGCAGATCAACAGGATCGAGTTCGACCTTGGCAAGGGTCTTACAGGAAACCCGTTTGCGACCGACGAGACGTGCACGTTGGCGCAGGCGGAGAGCAACACATGCCCACCGGCGAGCAAAGTTGGGAGTACAAGCACAAAAGCACAGATCTTTTCAAACTACAAGGTCTGGGTCAGCGGTCATCTATACATGGCCGAAGACCCGGGCTCGGGAAACGTCGGTCGCATGTACATGGTCTCCAAGCTGCCGGAAGTAGGAGACGAGCAGATACTTGTCCTCAATGTCGATATGAAGCTGGGCTACCAGTCGACGGAGAAGGCGAAGTACTCGGACTACGGGATCAAGACAAAGATCACCAACATCCCACCTGAACTAGATATCCGTTCTGTCTACTCATTAATAACTGGGCCAACCTCTGGAGGAGACACGTTCCTACGGAACCCGACCCAATGCGATAATCCGCTCGATGTCAAAGCACGCCTGTATACACCGAAGTTCGAAAAGGTGGACATTGCCGGCTACTGGACCGAACAGGGCAGCGACCTGGTTGAGATATCTGGTTCGAATAAACTGACCGATGCTGGGCAACTAGTCGATATCGATAACTGCGCGTCCCAACAGTTTTCTCCTAGAGCAGATATCGAGTTCAAAGAGGGCGAGAACAAGCCCGGCACATACCCCGGGTTCACACTGTCAGTGAAGCCCAACCATCCAAAAGACGCCCTGATGAAGAAGGCAACGATCAAGTTCCCCAAGGGGTTCAACTTGAACAGCCAGATCCAGGGGCCTGATGCGCCCTGGTGGGGCTACCCAGATCCAGTCGTCATCGCCGACGTACTCGCGCACAGCCCATTGACCGATGAACCCCTCGAGGGAACATTGATAGTAGAAGGTAAGAGCTCTTCGCTGCTCGAAAAAAATAAGCCGCTGGAGGGCCGCCTGTATGTCAAGGGCATGGTCAACAACTTCGAAGTAAAGGTACCGCTCGATGTGGAGTTCAAGCTGGACAAGGACATGCGCTTGGTCTCCACGGTCAGCGACATACCCGAGCTTCCGATATCGAATCTGGAAGTCAAGATGAAGCCGGGGATGATCCGCACACCCGGCAAGTGCATGGGCTTCACGCTAGACAGCGAGTTTGAGCCGCACGCATCGGAGTTGGACACTCAGGAGTCGTCTGACCTGGTCATGATCGAAGGTACTCAAGCGGAGTGCTACAACCCACTGGACCAACCAAAAGTGCCCGATCTGACGGTATCCAGCACCGACTACCGAGCAGGCAAGCACCCAGGTGTGCTGTCACTTGAGGTAAGCAAGAAAGACACCGACCACGCGCCTTTCGGGAAGCTCGCCATCACCCTTCCAGAGGGCTTTGCCGGAAACCCGCAGGCAGGGCCACACTGCTCGTATACAGACGCAAAGAGCATCGATTGCTCTCTTTCTTCTCTGCTCGGTGTTGTTGAGACAGAGATCCAGGTGTTTGAAGGATGGCCCAAGGTCTACGTACCGGGTGCCGTATTCAACGCGAAACCGGAGCCAGGCAACCAAGCCAAGTTCTATATCACACTCATTCCAGGTGAGATTCTCAGCAACGAAAATATCGTCATACCGGTCGATGTCAAGCTCACCAAGGGCACCGACTACCGGGCGTACGCGCTGGCACTCGACATTCCACCAGATGTCGATGTCCGAGATCTGAAGATGCATCTCTTTGGATATGCGGGTTCATCGAGTAAAAAACACTTCCTGACAAATCCAACTAAGTGCGGGACCGATACAACCCCCACGAGTGGCGGGAGCCAGGACCCCAACGCGCTTCCCAACGAGTCACAACCTTTCGATTTCGACCTTCCCGGCCCAGCCGCCGACGAGTTCGAGGTCGCACTGATAGGTGCCAGGCCGTATCAGGACCCACCTAACGTGTTCAAGCAGTTCAAGTACGTCAGCGGCGTGCTGTCAGCTACAACTTCCCAATACACGGTCACCGACTGCGACGCCCTCGACTTCTCGCCCGAGCTCGAGTGGAAGTTCGACTCGAAATCGGCAGCATCGTCGCCATCGTCAACGGTGACAGTCACACAGGACTACGGCGAGGCCCACATGAAAGAAGCCGAGCTAAAGCTGCCGAAGGGTTTTAAGCTAAATAGCCTCGCAAAGCTGAGCCAGTGCTCACTTCAAACTGTCGACGCCTGGATCGACTCTCCGATTGGGGCATCGAACTTCTACCCAGACCCAGTGTGCTCATCCCATAGCAAGATTGGCGAAGCCGAGGTCTCATCACCTCTACTAGAGGAGCCACTCTCGGGTCCAGTACACCTTATAAAAACAGAGCCTGGCGATCCACTGAGGGCACGCATGTTCCTAAGCGGCTTGACGGCTATTGCTATCGACATGACGATAGGTACGGACGACGAGTTTAGGATCATGACTGAAGTGGACGATGCTCCGCAGCTTCCTTTAAACGAGATCAAAGTGAGCCTTAAAGAGGGAATTGTAAAGACCCCTAGTAAGTGCGGCTCATATTATCCGGTAGGTATCTTCAAATCCCATTCCGGCAAGAGCTACGTCTCCGAGACCGAGGCGAGCGTCTCTGAAGATTGTGAAGCCAAGGAGGAGCCACCTGAGGTCGGCTTTGATGTCGAAACCCTGAAACCCACTCCCTATCACTGGAGCGAGAGTAACGTGGAGTCAAAAAGCGCTGGTAAACATATCGACCTCAAGATGAGCATCGGCCAAACAGATGCAAGCCATTCGAGCATCTCAAGGCTGGACATTGCGATGCCGGAAGGTCTTGTGGGCACACCCTATCCGACCGGTGAACCTGTTACGTCCGGCAGCAACAAAAACACCTGCATCTGGGAGGAGATTAAGGATAAAAAGCAGGGCTCATTCAGCATCTGTCCACCTCTCAGCCAGATCGGCAAGGCAAGTTTCAAAGTCCAGCTCTATGTGACCGGAAACAGCACTACGGACGTACCTGTTCTACTGGATGTCGACGGCAAGATATTCAACTGCACACCTGACCCAGACAAGCAGGCCCGCTTCTGCCTTGTAAGTGAACTTCCACCAATCGCCGGTGGCGGCATTATTGCGTTGCCTCTAGATGTGGAGATGTCTCATGCAACCGACTACCGCGTGGCGGCAACAAGTGAGGAGATTCCGACCGAGTTCGATATTCGTGAAATCGACATATACCTGTATAGCGACCTGCCGTGGTATGAGAAACCACTCTTGAGACTGCCAACCCAGTGTAATACGGGAGGCTTTGAGCTCGAACTAGAAAACGAAACCGGATCAGTCAGCACAGTTTCTCATACATTCCAGGCTACGGACTGCTGGAGTAAGATGCTCAACTTCTCGCCGGAGCTTTCTTGGGAGTTTGGCTCGGAAGAGGCAGCCGCAACACCCAATTCAACTGTGACCGTTACCCAGAACGACGGCGAAGACGATCTGAAAGATGTTGAGATGACACTTCCAAAGGGCTTTTCACTCAACAGTCTCATGACAATCGATCAGTGCACTAATGCAATTGCAGATGACTGGGTTGAGTCAGGGGGCGGACCGACAAACGATTGCCCATCTTCCAGCAAGATAGGCGACGCGAATGTCGCATCGCCACTGCTTTTAGCCAATGAGCCTCTCACGGGACCAATCCATCTCTTGGAAACAGAGTCAGGTGAGCCGATGAAGGCACGTATGTTCTTGCACGGCCTGACGGATGTGCCGATCGATATGACCATGGGTACTCAAAACGAGTTCAAGATCATAACCAAGGTCAAAGATGCCCCTCAGCTCCCGCTCAATGAGATCGAGGTCGAGCTAATGGAAGGTGTCATCAAGACCTCAAGCGAGTGTGACTACCACGTTGCCACCGGTGATTTCACTTCACACTCAGGTAAGCAGTACAAATCAACCACGACGATTCCGATCACAGAGGGCTGCGGCAAGATCGAAGGTGCACCAACGAAGCCTACGCTTTCCATTGCGACACTCGAACCGAGTGAAGATCTCAATAGCTGGGACGGCCTACCGTTAACTGACGCGGGCAAGAATCCAGACCTCAGGCTGAACATAGATCGAGACGCACAAGACCACGTTAAGATCTCCAGGCTGGACATGAGTATGTCGGAAGGCTTCCTGGGTACTCCATACCCGACGGGCAAGCACATACTCGGTCAAAATGTTTGCGAGTGGAGCGTGATCAGCAACAGTCTCTTCGACATCTGCCCACCTCTCAGCCTGATCGGCAAGACCAGATTTCAGATACAGCTCTTCAATACCTCGGTGGGCACCCAACTCCAGCAGGTGGACGGCAACATCTACAACTGCGATCCCGATCCGAACAGACAGGCCCGCTTCTGCCTGGTGAGCCAGCTACCTGCGATTGCAGGTGGAGATATTCTGGCACTGCCCCTCGATGTAACGCTGGATAAAACAACCGGTTACAAGGTCGCTGCATCAAGCGATGGCATCCCGGAAGAGTTCGACATCCGCGAAATCGACGTATACCTGCACGGTGACCTGTCGTGGTATGAGAAACCACTTTTGACCCTTCCTACACAGTGCAATGAGGACAACTTCAAACTTACCCTGCACAGCACAGGCGGAGCATCAGATCCTGCAACAGCAAATCTGCAGGCGACGAACTGCGCCGCGCAGCCGTTCAAGCCCGAGACCGTTGTTTCCTTGAATCCACCATCGGCGTTTAAGAATGTCAAACCGTCCGTAGTAATACAGCAACCGGTAACAGAAACAGATGTCGAAAACGGCTACAACCAGCAGGCCCATATGAAGTCCTCGGAGCTTCTCTTCCCGGCAGGGCTGACGGTCAACGATGCCGAGCTCATCGACTACTGCACGCCGGCAGATGCAGATGCCTGGAGCTGCCCGGACACATATGCGGTGGCAAACGTAGTTGCTAAATCACCTCTACTTGCCTCAGACAACTTGACCGATGCCGGAACCAGCTTCGGCCCACTCTCAGGCAAGGCGTTCTTCGTCAAAGAGCCCGGTACGCCTGCGACCGATGCAAAGGAGATGGCGATCTTCCTCGACGGGTTGACGAAAGTGAGGGTCAACGGTGAGATGAAGACGGTCATGGAAGGCGGCAAGTTCAGGATTCAGGCTACGTTTAACGGTATTCCTCAGGTGCCGGTGAGCGAGTTAAAACTCGACTTCACAAAGAAGTTAGTTCAGACGCCGTTTATTCCAAACTGCCCGTACACACTCATGGCCAACGCTACCTACTCGGCACATGCAGACGAGATAGCAAGCTACGCCAGCGCTGTGGCGATAACGCTGACCGAGGGTTGTGGTGCGCCGTGACCCGTCAAATTGACATCGTAATTTTTCACTGTCTTTCGGATTGCTCTTATAAGCGATCGATTAATACAAAAGGCGGTAAGGGAGATGTTAACGCTTAAAATGACTGTTCAAAACCAGGACATATTTCGTACCCGAGAACCAGGTATTCAATACAAGCTACTGCTTCTTCTGATCTTCTCCGTAGCCGTGAGTGTTTCGTGGTTTGCGTTCCAGGGGCTCTCTGACGCCGCATGCCCCAACGACGTACCCAAGTGCGGCTTCTCACCGTCGATAAAGGTCACATCCGACACAACTCAGGCGTCAGCGGCCCCTGGAGACTTGGTGATACGGGTCAAGAAGCCCTTGGACAATTTCAACTTGACCGGCTTCGACCTGTCAATGCCACACGGACTCCCCGGCAACATCACGGCGACTCCTAGATGTTCACACTCGCAGGCTCAAGCTGCAGCAGATGTGCATGCGAAGGAGGCCTGTAACGCAGATACCAAGGTGGGATATATCGAGACAAAGGTGAGGATTAGCCTGAACGAGGTCATCACGATAAAGGGCTCTCTGTATAACGGTGCTCCCGTGGGAAATGAGCCGGGCAGGCTGATTACCTACATCCCCGACCTCGGCGAGATAGCAGACAACGAGTCGGTCCTCATCTCGTCACCTATGACGATTCGAGGACAGGGAGACGGAATCGATACAAAGGTCGAGATCCCGACAGAGCTCTGGGACTTCAACCTGTTCCAGATGGATATCCATATAAACGGCAAGACAAATACGACAGGCACCGGGCCGTTCATGATCAACCCGACCCACTGCTCCCC
>SDBV01012308.1_pt1 | contig 10972 bp, 11 predicted proteins | sample 2277081 | NCBI WGS metagenome assembly SDBV01 (sample SAMN10402039, study PRJNA504765) | marine sediment metagenome | isolation source: marine sediment core GS10_PC15, 223 cmbsf | place: Arctic Ocean: Southern Knipovich Ridge | collected 2010
AGTGGCTCATCTGGATCTTGACTGTCTAGAATTTTATTAATTCCTATTATTCCACCAAGTAGCAAAGCCCACTTTAACAAAAGGTCACGCAATTTTTTTTTCTTGTCTTCTTTTTTTGCCTCAGCTAAAGGATTTGTACCGCTTGGAGGAATTATAACATCTGGAATGTTTAATGGATACATTTGAGAATCCTCTATTGGATAACGCCATTCAGGAATTGTCTTTGCAACGTTGAATCCGTATTCTCCATGCATTGATGGCTGTGAGTTTGGATCAGATGCTAGTCCCAGCCAGTTTGCAGAATCTGATGCAGAGTTATAGGGATATGGTGGATGTAAAACATCATAGGTGTTAGATAGTGAGCCAAGACTGTTAGGATCAGGAGTTGGATTTGATTCATATGGTCGTGGAGGTATGGCATCACTTCCGCCAATTCCATATGGTGATTTGTTTGATGTTGGATACGGTTCTACATTTTCTGGCAGTCCGTCAAAGTTTGTTAATGGCTCTCTTGTTGCAAAAACTTTATCATAGTTTACTCTTCCTGCAACATCCATTCCAGTTACTGGTCCTGGCCAAGGCATTGCATATGGTGGCTCTCGTTGTGAAAAATATGCAATTACTGCTCTGTGAACTTCTTCTTCTGGAACTCCACGAGATAACAGTTCATGTTCCATCTGAATTGCTTTTTGTGCAACATCTCCAGTTGTAGATACAGTCTCTACCATAAATCCAGGCTTGTAGTTTATTTCTAGCTTGTTGTATTTTGGTTCAACTTCAGTATCTATTGGTTGAGGATTACCATATGCATGTAAATCACAAGTATCTTTTGCTTTAATCTGTCCTCTTACTAATTCACATAATCCACCTGCAACAAAGTGCTTGCAGTTGCCACATAATTGTACCCTAGAGTCTTTCATAATAAAAAAATATAATTTCAGAATTAAAGGTATTTTTAGAAAGTTATGGTAGTATTCCTTCTCTTTGAACATCGACTGCTACTATTCTAGTAGTAGGAGAAGGTACACTTCCAGCAGGAACAGGTTGCAAAAGACGTGCTTGCACTTCCAATCCAGAAGTAGCTAACACAAATACTCCAGAAATAGATTTACTTGCAAAACCAGCACCACTTAAAGGATCATTTACATTCATTTGAGCCCCTTCATTGAAGACTCTAGCAAGACATCTGCCCTGTGTACATACTCTAAGAGTATCTCCACGTAACCCTGCTAAGGTACCAAATTCGTTTGGGGTTTCAAATTTTGGTTCTTGTCCTTTTCCATAAATTCCATCAGCATCACCACTAACTACAACACCATAAACTGTTATTTCTGAAGGCGAAGATATTATAACTTCAACAGGGGGCAATAATAAATCTGTAGTATCAAGTATAGGAAATTTATCTAGACCCACTACATCTCCAACAAGTAAAAGAACATCATCAGCTATTGCATTAATTACAGAACTTGCATTATTGTCAACTGTTCCTTGCCACAATCCAAAAAATGAGTTGTCAAAAGTTGCTGACATGAAATTATATTTTTAATATAAAATTAAAGGTATTTTGGGTCTATGGTAAAATTCCTTCGCGTTGAATATCAACTGGAATATCATATCCAATCTCAACTCCAGTATTTGAATAAAATAATCAAGCTGGTTCTTGTGTGCAAACTTTGACTCCATCTCCTGAAAGTGCAACAACATCTGGACCCTCATCATTAGTAAGGAGTGTACCACCTGAAACTTGATAAATTCCGTCAATGTCACCACCTACCAAAATTCCATAAAACAAAAATTCTTGAGCCATATTATCAATAAAATTTACTTCAGGTAAAAGACCCTTAGAAGAAGTTTGGATAAATACGGTGCATCCTATTACAGCAAAATTAACAGGATCACTTGTATCATAAATTGCATTAACTACACTACTGGCATTATGATCTACTGGACCTTGCCATAAACCAAAGAATTTATTTTCTGATATAAGAGCCATTCATAATAATAATTTATTTTAAATTAAAGGTATTTTGAAAATTCTAGTATCGGGGTTCTTTGAGATTTCGCCTCAACTGAGTGTCAAGAATTTTTTTCCACAAATCTGTAGTCATGTTATTTGTGTTTGCATCACTGTCAATTTTTCCCACTTGACCGCCAATTCCTTTTGTATTTTTTTGGATGTCAGGTTCTACTGGTCTGTTTGTAATTGGAGGATTGAAAACTGGAACCTGTCTGTTTGCATTTACTCTTTTATCGTTTTTGTTTTTTACTAGAAATTTATTGTCCCCTACATGTTCTTTGATTTTAGCTTCAACAATTTCTGCCTTGATGTTGTTAGTATCTACTTCGTAACCAAATGGAATATCCAAAGGATTGTGATGTTCCTTAGTTTCCTTGCCAAGTTTTGCATTGCAAACTGCCCATGCATTATCGACTCCTTTTTGTCCTTTTACTTGAGCTACACAATCATCTAATTTCTTTGGCAATAAAAATTATTGCGTTTTTAGATTAAAGGTATTTGCAAACATAATACCTTAAAATCTGAACGATAGTATATCACATGGCAGAATTTGGTTCATTTCACTTAGATATTGCATCAGGAATAATAATTGCCTCAATAATTGCAATTACCACATATCTTAGCAATAATTATCGGAATAGAAAAAATGAAAGCAAGAGACAGAACGTACTAGATAACAGATTCAAAGAGGCATTGCTTACTTTGGCTGAATCCTTTGATAATGAGACAATCAGGCTTCACCCCGACCAAAACATTCCTTTACTAAAACCAAGAATCGAGAGACTCGTTGAAAACGGGGACAGGGTTTTTTAGTAATTCCATATGATTTTAGCAAGTGATATGCTGGATAATATTTCACTTCTGTGTAGGGAAGCCAAGTAGATTCCATATAATATGGAAACCACAAATCATCAGTACCATTTGTTAATGTAAAAGTAGCACAATCAGTAGTGCTTGCAGTTGTAGTCCAGTTAATGTTTCCGCTACTCATAGTCACGACCCCAGTTCCAATCTTGGCTTTGGTTACTTCTTCTGTAGTTTGTTGGCACAAATGGATTTGCAGTACCACGCACATCTCGCATCATGGAATCATAAATCGGATTATCCATTGGAGGACTACCCATTACTTGATTGTTAAACTGTGGAGGAATATCCTCACCGCCAATATCAGCAGTTGGAAGATATGTTCCATCTGCTGTTTGGTTTGGCAGTATGATTCCTCCTTGTTCTACTCCTCCCTGATTTAGTGTTGCATTGCCAAGTGCAAGCTGTCCGTGTGGATCATTGTACACATTATCTATCGTAACTAAATAATCTTCATCGATTGGAAGTCCAGCTTGTTCAAATAATTTTAAGATTTGTTTTGGATCTTTAGGTATTGGGGATTGCAAATACAATTCAATTAGTTTTGTCATGTCTGATACTGCAACATCTTTTTTCTCTACCTGTCCGAAATTAATATCAAATCGTCCTAAATGCCAAGGAACTGGAATCATTCCACCGTAATAGTTTCTATCATAAAATGGATTTGCATCATACCAAGGCTTGAATAGTAATTCGTTTAGTTGCTCTCTTACTGAGATTGGAAATGCAGTTAGTCCCAACTCATCTAAAAGTGCAGCACGTTCTGCATTTGCATATGTATGAGTTGATACACCAGCTTGTTTCCCCCTAAAGTCATTTAATGCCTTGAACAGTGGACCTTGAGTAATGTCTGCGAATTGCTCAGGGTTAAAGTTGCGAGACTGTGATCCTAGTTCTTTAACTTCAACGTTAGTCCCTGAAATAATGTCTTGTCCCACTTGAGCTGATTCAATGTTTGCTTGCAGTGCTGCTCTTTGTTCAGCTGATGCTCCATCTGCAATCCAGACATTTCTTGTCAGGTAACGTTGCTCTGCCATCTGCATGTTAAATTGTGTTGCATATTTTCTCTCAAGCATTGATGGTAGTTGTATGTCAGCAGAGTCTTCACCAGACAACGGCATTGTAAAGTCACGAGTTGATGTAACTGATACACCAAAGCCCGTACCAAACACTGATGCATTTACTGGATTCCATTTGAAATGCATGACCTCTCCTACGTTGTGATATCCTTGATATTCGGCTCCTCTGAACTCTAATTTGTACGGAACTCGTTGCCTATCCCACCAGATTCGTACAAACGATGAAATTGGAATATGCATAAGATCAGAAAATCTTTTTACATTTCTAATCCCCATTCTAGGTTTGTAAACTGAATTTCCATACCAAAGTAATTCTTTTACAAGTTCTGTATCAAATGTATCAAAACGTAAGTTGCGAGTAAAGTCCTCCATGTATTCTATGAAACTTTCAGAGTCTCCTTTGATGTAGTGTTGTCCTCCCGTAACCTTTGATGCCAAGTCATTAATTGCAAGCTGTACGTCTTCATCTAGCTGTAATGCAACTGCTTGTGTTCTAAATGAAATTTCAGGTGTATCAAAAGTTCTTGATGTATAGCCTTCTCTACTGTACGCTCCAATTGTTGTAATCTCAGGTCCCCAAACTGGCTGGGAAAGACCTGGCACCATCTCAGATAACAATGAGCTGTTCATTGTATTTTTGACCAAGTTTATGTTTAGTGATTTTGATGGGCGGTAATTACGTGCATTTTGTTCAGTGGAAAGAAGCTGTGCTAAACCGTTTCTTAGTCTGGTACCAAATCCCATTAAAAAATAGCTGATTTATGGATTAAAGGTATATTGATTATGGAGAACCAAAGTTATCCTGAAAAGTTAGAACAGAAGCAACATTAGAAAATACTTCAACTCTGTGATTCCTTGTGTTTGATGTAAGAACATAGTTTGCTGTATCTACAAAAGCAGATGTGGATTCAGGATAATATATCTGACCATCTCCAGTTCCAGCTGTACCAGCATTAGGAGTAGATCCATCTGCTGTAATTAATGCAATAGTTTCATTGTTCATTGTTTTTAGAGCATTGTTTCTTGTATCGGCAAATACGGTAACATTTGTTGCAGTTAAAAGCCCCTGTCCACTTGTTGGGAAAAACAAATTAACATTATCAGTAGTAGATCCAGGTGTACCGTATTGGTTTTGAAAAATACCAGCTACATTATAGCTACTAATTAAACCCCTTTGTGAATCACCTACATTAAATTCAATAGCTGTTACATCATATACCACACCATGAGGTCTAACAAAACTCAGACCAGTAGTAACAGAAGGATCAACTAAAACTACTGGAGAATCAAGAGTACCTGCATTTGTAGTGTATTTTACTGCTCTATGATTTAGTTCATCTGCAATAACTACAGTATCATCAGTACCTACGTTTATTGCAATTCCTGCTGGATGATAAAACTCATCAGTATCAAAGCCACCTGTTCCAAGTGAAGTAGTAAATGCACCTGTACTAGGAGTAATTACTCGTACTCTATTATGAAAAGTATCAGTCACATACAAGAGAGTATTTGTGGCATCAAAGACAATACCTGATGGACGATCCAATGCATTATCAGTTGAATCACCAAGTCCTATAGGAGCACCTTCTCCAGTAGTACCATCTACATTGTTTCCCCAAGGAGCAGAGACAACAGCTGTAAGGACAGCATCTCCATTACCAATAGCGGTAGCATCTACAGTTGGTAGATTATTAGGATCATATCCATTTCCAGGATTAAGAATAGTAATACTATCAATAACACCAGCAGTTTCGGCTACTTCACCAGTTGCAATGACAGGGTTTGCAATATCTAAAGTAGGTGCAGAAAAAGTTACTAGGTCACCATCAGTATATCCAGTTCCTCCATTGTTAACGACAACAGAAGTAACTTGTCCTGCATCAAGTGTAAATGCAAAACTACCAGCTGTATAATTCCATTTTGAAATTCTGTGATTAAATTTTTCTACAACATATACTGTATCATTAGCAATATCAAAAGCAACATCAGATGGTCGGTACATTTTTCCAGCTTGTAAAGCCATGTTGGTTAGCTATTTTCACAATTAAAGGTATTATCAATTTAAAAAAAACTAAGTGGTAGGCATTTGCTCTATGCCAAACGGAATCTCAGCGTATTGAGTTCCTGAAACTTTTCGGACTCCGTGATTTTTTTTATCTTTGTAGTATTTAGGATGTAGTTTTCTTGCGCATTCATGACATAGTTGCCAGTTTTCCCAGTTCTCACGCTTTTGTGTAGAACGAGAACGATGATAGCATCCAGTACCAAATCTATGGCCAAGACACGTTGCCAATTTGTTTCTCCATTGATTGCTTACCAAATTTTTTTTGAGATTATTTCTTATATATTTGTCCTTTAAGAGAACCTCAAGAGAATATACCTTTAATTTACAAAATTATTTATTTTTTAATGTCTTTAACTCCAAATGCATATCCTGGATTAGCTGAAGGTCCAATAGATAACAAAGCTAGTAGTGTAGTTAATGCAGTTTTTAATCCTAATTCACCATTTGCCCTTCCTATTGGATTTCCCGTAAAAATATTATTACCTCCAGCATCTCAATTGTTGCCAGTTGTTGATTTTATTTTTAATGTTTCTGATGCTCTACGATTTTATGGAATTCCAGTAGCAGGAGATCGTGGCGGAATTTATCCAAGAGCTGGAAGTGGATTTGCAAATCCAGATGACACATTTGCCACTCCTGATAATCCTATCATAGCTTCTCCTGGAGATGGAGTTAGAGTTTGTACTCAAGGTAGATGTGTTGCACAGGTAGGTACTATTGCAAGTGAGATAAATGTTGGTGATCCATTAACTGTAATAATAGGTCAACTTGCTTTAGGAGTAGCAATAAGTGGTGATAATGTAGTTGCCAGAGCTCTGCAATTTGTGGCACAAAAAGCAGTACCAGAAGAAGAATCATATGCAGTAGTAGACATTCAACGTGAAGGAATACTACCATAACTGTTAGAATAATACCTTTAATTTACAAAATTTTCTCTAGTTATTGGACTCTGTACAACCAAAAAAGTTAGACACTGAAAAGATGTACGAAGGTGTAATTCAAATCTTTGAGAGAATGCACAAGCGATTCATCAATTATGAAAAAGACAATGATGAATCAGAAGTTACTTTGGAGTATCTCATTAAACTTTCAGGATCACTTGGATACACTGCACAAGTCCATTCAGGTCTTGCAAAAGCATACCAACATGAAAAGAGATTATCAGACATTGAAAAGAAGCTAGAAAAGATTCCGCCAGAGATTCTAAAGGAACTGATAAAGTCAGGTCGTTAGTTTGGCAAACTCCTTTGAGCACAAGCTAGAAGAGATTGAAAAACAGATTTCGCCTTCTAAGAAAAAGTCAGCAACCCCTCAGCTACCAACTGACAATCTAGAATGGATTAAAACAGCTCGTCCCTATGTTGGTAAAGTAGAGAGAAACTTTGAGTGGGAGCCGTTTTGGGTTGATGTCTATAAGGACAAATCCCCAAACATTGTTGTAGTTAATGGGAGACAAACTTTCAAAAGTACGTTTGGAACTGACATTATTGGTTGCTATGCAACAAGCCATGACAACGTAGAGGTAACATACATCGTAGACAGAGAAGACAGGGTTTCTGCTTGGTCAAAGCAGAGATTCCGCAAGGATACAATGTTGCGAAACGAGCTTCTTACACCATTTTTGATGCACGGTAGGGCAAACGTTGGAGAAATCAATCTTACAAACAATTCAGTAATCTATGTCAGGACAGATGAGAATGAGTACAACAATGTCCAAGGAATGACAAATAGTTTGATGATATATGACGAATGCCAGTATCAGGAGCTACAGTTTCGAGCTACTGCTTTGTACTCTATGACAATGACTAAAGGACAGTGTTACTACTTGGGAATTGGTGGTGAAGCTGGTTCTGAATGGTACAAGCTCTGGAAAAAGTCAGACCAAAGAGAGTGGAAGTTCAATGATAAATATTGGAGAGAGAAACTAAAGTTTGATTCAGATGGCTATCTGTGCAACGAGCATCCAGAAAATATTGTGGCAGGGAAATGGGTTGCCACCTATCCAGAGAACAAAGAGTACAGAGGCTACCACATGCCTCAATCCATTTTCGCAAGGATTCCGCTTACTATTTCAGATGCAGTTAATATTTACAAGTCAAGACCCGAAAACTCCATCGAGTTTCAAGAAAAATACAATCCATCATCAATTGTACAAGCCCACGTTTACGGCAACTTCTTTAAAGCAATGCGTAGACCAATCACGCCAGAAATGGTTGAGGCGTGTTATGATTATACCAAAGCGTTATTGTCACCGAAAGAGATAGCAGAACTAAAACAACAATACAAAAACGAAGTTCTGATATTTTTAGGAATCGATTGGGGTTCAGGACCTGCTGCATCAAAAACTGTCGGCTCTGTAATCATTTACTGGAGAAAGACAAACAGGTACCAGCTTGCATGGATTGACTCTAGACCACAAGAGCACGAGTATGATCAGGCAGCATACTTTGTAAAACTATTCCATGAATATTGCTGTGACTTTTGCGTAGCTGATTTGGGATACGGTAAAGACAAAGTTACTCTGATGCAACAGGGTGGTTACACTTCATTTGGTGAAAAGGTTACTGGACTAGGACGTGGACGAATAAAGGGATGCTGGACTTCAGGAACCATCACAGAGGAAACCATGCGACACAAAAACCAAGACGTAGTTGATGCACCAACTGTAGGTGAGAAAAAAGAATACTACTCAGTGGATAAGACTCAAGTAATTCAGAACTTTATTGACTTTGTTGGCAGTACGGTTCCAGATGAACATGGCAAGCCAGTATCACAGTTAATCATTCCAATGAAAAAAGACTGGGAGACAGACTTTTTGCTTAATGACTTTTGTGACATTACAAGAAAAGACTTGGATAAAACCAATACTGAAATCACAAAAGATGACCCAAGGCAGAAAGCTAAGAAAGAATACAACCACCCAAAGGATACTGCTATGAGCATCATATATTGCATGATTGGAAAGACAAAATATGATCCACAAGGTTTCCAAATATCTAAAATTAAAATGAAAAAGAGATACAGATACTGATAAAAATATTATAAAAATTAGAATAAATAAAAGGTTGAGGTTCGATAAACACCGAATCATCTGATTAATACAAGATTTTTAAAAAATATAAAGTGTCAAAGACAGTTTTCATGCCACCAGAAGCTCAAACGGTGGTTCTAAATGATTTTGATCTAAAAAACATCGAGAAATATTTTCACTATGCAAAGTTTGAGAGAAAGATTTCAACTAGAAAAGTCCACATGATTGCACAGGCAATTATTGATAACAAGTTTACAGATAACGTATTAAGAGTAGTCCCTGGAAGTAGCAATGCAAAGTATGATGTTCTTGATGGACAGCACAGAATAGAGGGACTGCGTTATGCAAGGGAGAATTTTGGTTTGGAAAAATATGATATTATTTTGTTTGTATACTCTGGTGGAAACCAACGTGAGATATACAGACGACTAAATCTTGGAAAGCCTTTAACACTGACAGATCATCTCAAGGCACTTGACACAGGTAAGATAAGATTCTTCAATGACTTGAGGGAATACTGTGATCACTATTCTAAAGTTGGAATGATACGCTATGCTAGTATTATCAACTGTCTGCACTATGCAAAGTCCACATCAATTCGGGCAATCAGACCGTTGCAAATTGATGACTTTTTAAAATCAGTAACATCACGAGATACAAAAATAGTTTGTGAGTTTATTCCCACACTGCAACAGATTGCAACAAATTCTGATTCACTATTCTATCACTATACTCTAATGCGAAATCTCTTTCGTGTCTATTATGAAAATAGTCTGTCACTCAATGACATGCTAAAGCTTGCAGACGTTTTAAAAAAATCATCCAGAGTAAAAGAGATGGCAGAAAAGAGGGATACCTTTGCAATGCGAGGGATATACCATTACATCATTGACATTGCAGCACCAAAGGTAGGACTAAAACTTGAAAAAGGAAACGTCCAAGACTAGGCGAACTGCTACTGTTAAAGTAGCCAAGCCGAAAAAACAGCCAAAAAGAAAGGCAGTAAAAAGAAAAGTTGTTTCAAAGGCACTCATAAAAAGAAAAACTACAAAATCATCTTCCCGTTCAAATGTAAAAAGTAGATTAAAGAAATCAAAGAATAAAGCTCCTGCGTATATCCAACCCCCAAAAGCAAAGACCAAAACTAGAGCTCCAGCATACATACAGCCAAAGAGTATAGTTACCAAAGATGTTCCCGTACCGTTTCCTGACTCTGAAAAAATACCGCACTATCTGTTACGCAATCTAGTAGACATTTACTATGACTTTCAGGGGCAGAGAATTCAGACCCAGCTTAGAATCGGAGCATCAGAGCGACAAAATACTTTGACTAAGGAGGAGCTATCAATCTTTGGAATTACAACAATTATGGAAAATGCCAAAAACTTTGAGAAAGACATTGAGAAGATAATCTCAAAGCAACTGCTAAACCATGCTCTATACACACAGTATCTCTCAAAGATTCAGGGCATAGGTCCATTGCTTGCAGCAGGACTAATTGCATACATTGATGATATAGAAAAGTTCAAGCATGTCTCTAGTCTATGGCAGTATTCGGGATATGGGATGAATAGGTATTGTCCCAAGTGCAAAAAGCCAACATCAGTTGAGGTAAAATATGACACTGGAAAAATTGCAAAAAAGTTACAGCCCTTTGAGAACTGTCCTGAGTGCCATGCACAGACAATACCAGTTCTGCAAAAGAGAACAGCAGGATATCAGTCAAACTGGAATGACAAACTCAAAGTTTTAGGATGGAAGGCTGCAACATCATTTGTAAAACAATCAGCAGTAAAATCAAAGTACAGAAAATTGTATGATCAGATAAAAATAGATGAGCGAAGAAAGCATCCAACAAAAAAGATAATCAAAGGCAAGACATTCTTTAATGATGGACACATTAATAATCGAGCCAT
>SDBV01012309.1_pt1 | contig 10972 bp, 10 predicted proteins | sample 2277081 | NCBI WGS metagenome assembly SDBV01 (sample SAMN10402039, study PRJNA504765) | marine sediment metagenome | isolation source: marine sediment core GS10_PC15, 223 cmbsf | place: Arctic Ocean: Southern Knipovich Ridge | collected 2010
GCGAAAGCAACCGGAAAAGATCGTCGTCAGTCTCGGCGATCCGGAGGCGGCCGTGGGGCGCGATAAGTTGAAAGTCTTTCGGCCGCTTTACAACACGCAATTGATTTACGACCTGGACTGCCCCCTAATCACCGCATACGACGTGTTTCCTTGGCAGAACGATGCGGGCACCATGAAGCCGATGCTCCGCTGGCCCGCCGACCAGTTCGTTGAAATAAGACAAGCTGTGGGGATAGACCCAGAGGCTGCTTGCGACCGACCAGAGCACGGCGACTGCCCCCAGCGACGCAACTTTCCAGTGTTTGAAATCGACGGCTCTCGCCACCTTGCTCGTCCAGATGAAAGCAAATGGGAAAACTGGCAACACATATCGTAAGTGATGGTTGAACCCGGTCTGCGAACTGACGAGAATGAGGATAACGGCGATGGGAGCCAGCAGGATCAGTTCATCCCGCCAGCTACTTGCGTAGCCCAATCGCAACATCCCCGCAAACAGGGCCAGCAGCACCAGGATCCAGATTCCAAGCGGCACCTTGATCGCCAGGGCGTAGAGATAATAGTACCACCAGCCCCCAAACCGCCATTCTCCGCGCAGATATGACCGCTACAAGCTCGACGATCCGCAACGTGTCGGTCATGAGGAAGAACACGTTTTGATGACGAACTTGCTGGATGAAAAACGCTATCCGGCCGTGGAGTTCATCTGTTTGTATCACGAACGTTGGGAACACGAACTCGTGTTTGACGAACAAAAGACACACCAGGATCCGCGGCGAGCTACCAAGCCGGCGCATCTGCGAAGCGAAACGCCCGAGGGGGTCATTCAGGAATTGTATGCGTTGTCCTTGGGACATTTTATTGTCCGAGCCTTGATGTTCGAGGCGACAAGGCAGGTTGATCTTGATCCTGACCGCCTCTCGTTTACCGGTTGTTTTCAGATTCTGCAGTGTCGTTTGCCCGAATGTGACGGCCGAACCGCGGAATCCCTTGGCCGGTGGTACCAAGCGCTCCTTTGGGAGCTCAGCCGTGAACGGACCGATCCTCACCGCAATCGTATCAATCCCCGTGTCATCAAACAAAAGATGTCCAATTGGCCCAAAAAACGAGCCCAGCATCGCCATCCACCACCATTGACGAAAACCTTTATAGAATCAGTAGTTCTGCTTAATTGAACGGTATTGCCCCTAGCCCCTAACCCCTCTTCCCGTTCCGCCTACTGCTTACTCTCTCCATTGCTGGCAAGCTTCGGCTCCAAAAACCGCATGGCATCGACCAGTTCCCGGTCGGCCTGACCGAATTGCTCGACCAGTTTGCCTTCGACGGAGAAGGCCAGCACGACCTGATGGCCCTGCTCGTCGGACAGTAGATAGTAGCTCCACCGGATCGGCAAGTCGGAGACCTTGCCTCGGGCCGCGATGCGATAGACGCGGTAGTTGGCGTCGTTGACCCCTTGGCCGGCCTCGATGAACTCGCCGAAACTGTCGCCTAACGTTCGGCGGACGTCCTCTTGAAATTTCTCGAGCGTAATCTGCTGCTCGGCGGCCGTCTTAGGCAAGGGAGAGACCTTGCACTGGGCCAGATACTCGCCCCGGTCGATCATCCGAAAAACGGCCAGATCGTGGCGATCGGCCGTGACGAACCAGCGTCGATCGTGGGCCACAATCCAGCCGGCCTGTCGCGACTCGTGCTGCAGTTTGCTTGCCAGAGCCGGGTCCAGCGTGAGGCTCTTCACCACGTCGTCGCTTAGTTCGTCACAGTCGACTTTCGGGGTGATTTTGATCTGAACTCGAGCGACCGCATCGACGCCGTCGGCCACGGGGCTGCTGTTGCGGCGCTCCCTGATCAGCAGCCCAAACCAGTTGATGCGCCGCGTTTTTCGGCTAAAACGGTACTTGGCCTTGAGCTGGATCTCGGTGGTCACCCCGTTGACGGCCCCTGCCAAGCGACCTTCCAGATGGATCAACGCCGATCGCTCCTTGAGCTCGGCCAGCCGGCTTTCGACCTTGCTCTGGCCCACCTCGTCGAGCCCCAGCAGGGCGGCGAGCAAGTCGGGTGAATGTTCCCAGGTATCCCCCACCGCCACCTTCCGGCCGGGCAGAAAGTCGTCCAGCAGCAGCGTATTACCCAGAATATCGATCAACTCCAACTCCTCGCGCGTAAGCGGCCCGTGCGGGCAGAAGAGGGTCGCCTTGTGCCCGTCGTACTCGGTGGCGATCAGTTGTCGTTCGCTGCGGAGCGTGGGCTTGAACCCGTCCTTGCCGACCTTGACCACGGCCGCCGCCTTTTCGTAGTAGCGGAGCGATGCGGCCGGATGGTCGGCGTCGGCGCTCGGCCGGAGCGTCCGCTCGGTATAGGCCAGGTTGCAGACCACGCTCATCTTTTCCCGATTGACTTTGCCCTCGGCCGTGTCCGACACGTCACCACCCACCTCCAGTACGGCCTCGATGCGGTCGATCTGGCCCGGTTTTCGGGCGCTGCGCAACAGGCAGTTCTCTTTCGCCCGAGCCTCGCACGGTAGGCAGCAAGCGGACAGCAGGATCAGCAGGGCAGTAGCACGCAGAATAGGGATGGCTTTCATGGCAGATCTTTCAGAACGGGATCACTCCGAGAACATTCGACAGTAATCGCTAGATCGACTGTAGCGGTCGGCAAAGTTCAGCGGAAAATGACGGTTGCCGCGGCTTTCGGTGCCAACGGGCGGGGAAGCGGCGCTTTGGGTCGAATGGGGGGGGCGAGACATCACGAACCCCATCGGCCGGCGGGCTCTCGCGGAAGAATCCGACGGGGAATCTGGAATTCTTGTAACCTTTTGACAGGTAAAGACGTCTAAATTTAAGACTTTACTTGAAAACGACTTATGTCAAGAAAGACCGACAATAATGGGGTCGAACGAGCAAACACGCCGGAAAAGCGACCTGGATGGTGAACTTCCGTTGGACCAAAGGACACTACAGATCGTAGAAGAGTCGGTAAGAGTGGCTGCCGGGTGGTCGCGATTTGCGGCGAAAGACCCTGGCAAGACTCGATTTTGACGTCAGGGGAACCCCCTTAGGGAACAACACTATGCCGATTGTGGCAGATCAGGCTATGGATAATCGGCATTTCAAGTACACTTGGAACAAAGAGGTAGAACGGTCGGTCAGTGAAGACCGGCATACCCTTCGCAAGCGGACCTTGGCCGGCAAATGAATTGCCGGCGGTAGAACGGAGGCCCGCGGACGAAAGAGGTTAAGATGCACACCGATTATGTAAACCCGGCAATTCGACAGTTGCGAGACCAGCAGGTCCGCTTTGCGCCTCGAGAAAAGAAGATCGAGCAGGTGAATCGTGCGGAACGACTGCTCGACGAGTTGGACCCTCGGCGGACGTATTCGTATCAATACGTCTGTTTTCGCATTACAGACTACCGCCCCGCGGCCTACCCCGATCTGAAATTCAGCGGTCGCGAGGCGAGCCACGATCTGCGTTTGTTCGTGGAAGACGTCTCCGACGCGGCCGAAGTTTCGGCCGAGGCGGCCGGCGAACACGTGTTGACGGTCGAGGAATTGTCGAAGAAGTTCCACGTCTCGACCAAGACGATTTCCCGTTGGCGCCGGCAAGGCTTGATCAGTCGGCGATTCGTGATGGACGGTCGCAAGCGGGTTGGTTTCTTGCAGAGTTCGGTGGACCGATTCGTAGCCCACAACAAGGACCGCGTCCGCCGTGGGGCCGATTTCAGTCAACTGAGCGAGCGGGAACGCACCACGATCATCGCGCGGGCTCGCCGATTGGCCCGGGCGGGGGGCTGCCCGGCCGAGGTGACCAAACGTCTGGCCAGAAAGACCGGTCGCAGCGCCGAGACGATCCGCTATACGCTGAAGCAATTCGACCAGGCGCATCCCGAGAATGCCGTTTTTCCCGACAACCACGGCCCGCTTCGGATGGAAACGAAGCAAAAGATCTACCGGGCTTATCGTTTGGGTGAATCGGTCGAAACTCTGGCGAAGCGTTTTTGCCGCACGCGGACGAGTGTTTACCGGGTGATCGGCGAGATGCGGGCGCGCCGGATTCTCGAATTGCCGTTGGATTTCATTCCCAACGAGGAGTTCGAGAACGTGCGTACTCAGAGGGCCGAGCGGGCCATCCTGGCGGAGATTCCTCGCGGCGACCAGGCGTCGAAGAAGCCACGGCTACCCAGTGGTTTGCCGCCCTACTTGGCGAGTCTCTACGAGGTTCCCCTTTTGAACCGCGAACAGGAAGCCCACCTGTTCCGAAGAATGAATTACCTCAAATACAAGGCCTCGAAGCTCCGCGAGAAGCTCGATTCGGCCAAGCCAAAAAGCGGCCTGATGGACCAAATCGAGCGCCAGCATGAACAAGCGGCGACGGTTAAGAACCAGATCGTTCGGGCCAACCTGCGACTGGTCGTCTCGATTGCCAAACGGCACGTTGGGCCAGCGGAGAGTTTCTTCGAACTGGTCAGCGACGGGAATATGTCGCTGATGCGGGCGGCGGAGAAGTTTGATTATGCCCGTGGCAATAAGTTCAGTACCTACGCCAGTTGGGCCATCATGAAGAACTTCGCCCGAACGATCCCCGACGAACATCGTTACCGGGACCGTTTCCGCACCAGCCATGCCGAGCGATTTACGGCCGCCGAGGACGATCGGTCTGACCAGTTCGAGCAGGAATCGGCCCAGTTGTTGCGAGAAGCCCAGGTGGGCCACATCCTGGAGCGATTGGACAGCCGCGAGCAAACGATCATTGTCCGCCGATTTGGTCTGCGACGCGGCGAAGAGCCGTTGACGCTCAAACAGGTGGGTGCCGAGCTTGGGGTCACCAAGGAGCGGATCCGGCAGATCGAGGCTCGGGCGTTAAGCAAGCTGCGCAAGGCTGTCGACGAAGAGAAGATCGACTTTCCCGAATAAGGACTTTCCCGGATAAGACGGACAGCCAGCGACGAAGATTTACCTAAGAGGCCCCCGGAGTTGAACCGATCAATCCGGGGGCCTCGGGCTTTACATGCCCCTGTCTGCGGGGATAGCTGGGCGGTAAACGGTCGATTTGTCGGAAAAAACTGCGAGAAGGGGGTTGCCTTCTGGAATCGAAGCGGTTATCGTAGAGTGTTTTGGATTCATTATTGGGATTGATGCAGCTCGCTCTGGTCGGGGAAATGTGTCTTTCGAGGCCGATTCGACGTGGGAATCGCCTTGAGGGCTCCCCTCACAAGGGCTGGTTTTGGGCGATTTCAGAAGAATCGTCCCGCGGGGAGTGTCTTTTGTGGCGTTCCCCCTTGCGTGGTCCTGGTGGTTGGATATATTAGAAAGTTTGCGTGGTGGGCTTGATCGGCTAGCGTAGCTCAATCGGCAGAGCAGCTGATTTGTAATCAGCAGGTTGTGGGTTCAAGTCCCTCCGCTAGCTCGTATTGGAAACCCCTGTAATATCGCTTTTTGGACGGCCCCCATCGCGACGCCAACCTGATGTGATAGGTAGCCGGATCGAACACCAACACGACAACCCGGGGGGTTTCCCGAGCGGTCAAAGGGGTCAGACTGTAAATCTGATGGCAACGCCTTCGCAGGTTCGAATCCTGCACTCCCCATTACTACAGCAAAACAGGGATACTGCGGGTGTAGCTCAACGGCAGAGCTGTAGCCTTCCAAGCTATTGACGAGGGTTCGATTCCCTTCACCCGCTCTGCCGGGTGGCGAGATGATTAGCGAGCCAACGAAAGAACAAATAGTAAGGCGATCTTCGGATTGCATGAGAAGTTTTAGCGAGGAGGAGAGACGACCGAACGACATAGGGAGAGAACAGGCTCGATCAAGATAGACTCGTGGTGTGCTCGACCCCTGCCCCCGGCAGAAGAAACCGAGTTCGCTGCTGTAGCTCAGTTGGTAGAGCGCGTCCTTGGTAAGGACGAGGCCATGGGTCCGAATCCCATCAGCAGCTCTTTCGTCGGGCGGTCCTGAGGTTTTTTTCGACTAGTTTTCGGTCCGTCCAGTGTACATGTTCATAACCGCTTGTTTGAATGTTAGGGAGTTAAAAGAAAATGGCCAAGGAAGTTTTTGAACGAACGAAACCCCACGTCAATGTGGGCACGATCGGCCACATTGACCACGGTAAGACCACGTTGACCGGGGCGATTTTGGCCGCCCAGCAGGAAAAAGGTTTTGCCAAGTTCAAGTCCTACGCGGATATCGCCAAGGGCGGTACGGTCCGCGACTCGACCAAGACCGTCACCATTGCGGTGGCGCACGTCGAGTACGAAACCGAGAATCGGCATTACGCCCACATCGACTGTCCGGGCCACGCCGATTTCATCAAGAACATGATCACCGGTGCGGCTCAAATGGACGGCGCGATCTTGGTCGTCTCGGCGGCCGACGGCCCCATGCCGCAGACTCGCGAACACGTGTTGCTGGCTCGCCAGGTGAACGTACCCGCGTTGGTCGTGTTTCTGAACAAGGTCGATCTGGTCGATGACGAGGAGTTGCTGGAGCTGGTCGAGTTGGAGTTGCGCGAGTTGCTCACCGACTACGGTTTTCCGGGTGACGACATTCCGATCATCCGGGGTGACTCGCTCTCGGCCTATAACAATCCGACCGATGCGGACAAGACCAAGTGCATTCAAGAACTCATGGATGCGATCGACTCGTACATTCCGGAGCCGGAGCGAATAACCGACAAGCCCTTCCTGATGGCGATCGAAGACGTCTTCTCGATCGAAGGCCGCGGCACGGTGGCTACCGGTCGTATCGAGCAGGGTATTGTCAAGACCGGCGAGAATGTCGAGATCATCGGACTGAAGGAGTCTCGAACTACGGTCTGCACCGGCGTCGAGATGTTCAATAAGATGTTAGATGAGGGGCGAGCCGGCGACAACGTCGGGTGCCTGTTGCGTGGCGTCAAGCGAGATGAGATTCAGCGCGGACAAGTGTTAGCCAAGCCCGGCTCCATCACGCCGCACACCCAGTTCGAGGCCGAGGTTTACGTCCTCTCGAAGGAGGAAGGTGGTCGACACACGCCGTTCTTCAGCGGTTATCGTCCGCAGTTCTACTTCCGTACGACGGATGTCACCGGCTCGGCCAACTTGCTCGGTGACGTGGAAATGTGCATGCCGGGCGATAACGTGAAGGTGGGTGTGGATTTGGTGTCTCCGATCGCCTTGGACGAGAACGTGCGGTTCGCCATCCGTGAAGGCGGGCGGACGGTCGGCTCGGGCGTGGTGACCAAGGTAGTCAAATAGCGGTCGGGCGACTGTCGCTTGGCCGCGTGCGGTGTAGGGGTGTAGCTCAATTGGCAGAGCACTGGTCTCCAAAACCAGCGGTTGAGAGTTCAAGTCCCTCCGCCCCTGTTCATAAGTGAGATGCGTCGCCGACGAGAACCTTCCCCCCCAAATGAAGCCTGCCTCGGCGACCCAGCTAGCATATACCCAGCTAGCATATACAGAGCCAACATATACTGAGAAAGAGAAGCCCTTCCGGTGAACGCGTTTTTCCAGGAATTGGTCCATACCGGCGTCTACAAGAAAAGCCAGGGCAAGATTACCCGGCAGGTGACATTCGCCGCCTTCGCGATTGTCGTTGCGCTGGGGTTATGGCGGCTGAGTCTCACGCTCGGGACTTGGGAGTTGGCGGAGGATATGCCGGGGATCGAGTTCTGGCTACCCGGTGCGTTGCTGGTGGTGGGACTGTGGATTCCGTACCGCACGGTCAACGTACCCGGCGTGGCCGATTTTTTGATCGCCGTGGAAGCGGAGATCAACAAGGTTTCGTGGCCGACGCGAGGTGAACTGGTTCGTGCCTCGTTGGTCGTATTGTTTACGATCTTCAGCTTGGCGCTGATCTTGGTGGTGTTCGATACGCTCTGGAGGATCTTGTTTACGTTTTTGGGAATTTAGTAGCCACCGATGGCACGGGAGAGTTCGTGCCTGGAAACGAATACTTTGGCTTAGAGAAACGATCCCTCGGGATTGGGAATCCATCGTGACCGACCAACCAAATAGTGCAGCCGATCGGCCGGAAGAATTGCCCCAGGGCGCCTCTGGCCCGAACGGCTCGGAGCAAGCCCCCCAGGATCCGGGCGCCGAGACCGGTGCGCCGGAAGGTCAGCCGGAACCGCTTGGGCCACCGCCCGCGGAGCCCGCGGCCGAACCCGAGGCCGTGGCGGTGGAAGTTGCCCCCGAGCAGCCGTCGCCGGAGCCCGAGCAGCCGTCGCCGGAACCCGAGCAGCCGTCGCCGAAACCCGAGCAGCCGGTCGCCGACGAAACGGTCACTGACGAGGGAATTACAGAAGTTCCGGTCGAGGAGTCCGCGGTTGAGCCTTCGCCGGCTCCGGTCGAGGAGTCCAGCGAGCCGGTAGAGCAGGCGGTGACGGAGGATGAGGCGTCAGACGACGAGTCGAAATCTCCGGACATGCAGTGGTACATCCTGAAGGTCCAAAGCAATCGGGAAAACTCCATTCGCGATGGCTTGATGCGTCGGATAGCGATCGCCGGGCTGGAGAAGTTTTTTGGCGACGTGATTGTTCCCACGGAGACCGTAACTGAACTGAAGGGCGGAAAGAAGCGAGTCGTTAAGCGGAAGCTCTACCCGGGTTATCTCGTTGTCCAGATGGAGATCAACGACGACACCTGGTTCCTGACCCGCGAGACACCCGGGATTGGAGATTTTACGGGAGCGGCCGGCCATCCGACGCCCATGCTGCCGCACGAAGTTTCTCGGATCTTGGTCAAGCAGGAAGAAAAGAGCGAAAAGGCCCCGAAGGTCAAGATTGGATTCGTCAAAGGCGATCAGGTCAAGATCAACGACGGAACCTTCGAGAACTTCGAGGGCGGCGTGGAAGCGATTGACGAGACGAACGGTCGCGTAACGGTGATGATTAACATTTTCGGGCGGAGCACGCCCGTCGAATTGGAATACTGGCAAATCGAGGCAGTGTAGTCGACAGATGGCAAAGCAATTACAAGGCGAAGTGAAGTTTCAGGTTCCCGGCGGGCAGGCTACTCCGGCACCACCGGTTGGTACCTCGTTGGGACGATTCGGGATCAACCTGGGGCAGTTCGTTCAACAGTTCAACGATCGGACGAAGGACGCCGGCGGGATGCCGATCCCGGTGGTGGTTCGCGTGTACAACGACCGAAGCTTCGATTTTGACATCAAGAGCCCTCCGGCGGCGGCCCTGTTGAAACAGGCGGCCGGGATTGCCAAGGGTTCGGGAGTCCCCAACAAGGAGAAGGTCGGCAAGGTAACCATTGCCCAGATCGACGAAATCGTGAAAAGGAAGATGGTCGATCTGAACGCCCGCGACATCGAGCACGCCCGGAACTTGATCATGGGAACCGCTCGAAGCATGGGGCTGGAAGTAGAGAATTAGAGATTCCACAGAAACAGAACTGATAGTTTACGATGGTCAAACAATCCAAGCGTTTTAAGGCCGAGCACGAGAAGGCCCTCGACAAGAATCCTTTGCCGCTGGCAGAGGCGGTCGAGATTCTGAAGAAGTTCAACTCGACGAAGTTCGATCAGTCGGTGGAGATCGCCATGCGGCTGGGAGTCGATTCGAAGCAGGCCGACCAGATCGTGCGCAGTTCGATCGTGTTACCCCACGGCATCGGGCGATCGCTTCGAGTGATCGTGTTTGCCAAGGGCGACAAGGTCGAAGAGGCACAGGAAGCGGGCGCCGATGAAGTTGGTGGTCCGGAACTGGCCGAGCGAATCAAGGGAGGGTGGACCGATTTCGACGTGTGTATTGCCGCTCCGGATATGATGGGGATTGTCGGCCCCTTGGGTCGTACCCTCGGGCCCCGAGGGCTGATGCCTTCGCCACGGGCGGGAACCGTCACGCCGGACGTCGGAAAGGTGATTAAAGAGTACAAGGCGGGCAAGGTCGAGTTCCGTAACGACAGCGGCGGAAACGTCCACGCCGTGGTCGGGAAACTCAGCTTCGACGCCCCGAAACTGGTCGACAATATCCAGGCGTTTATCAATTACGTGGTTTCTCTGAAGCCGATGGCCGTTAAAGGACAGTATGTGCAGGGGATCGCCGTCAGTGCGACGATGAGCCCCAGCGTTCGAGTGCAATCCGCTTGATGGAAGGATGAGCCGACGGAGAGTTCGATCCGTCGAGCCCAGAGAGACCGACATTCCTCAGACATTCATTGTTGTAGCATGAGCAAGTACGTTAAAGATTTGATTGCCGATCACCTCCGTCAGCAGTTCGACGGTGTCAACGACGCGTTGTTGGTCAACGTGATCGGCCTGGAAGCCAATGCGAACCATCGCCTGCGAACGGAGCTTTGCCAACGGGACATCAACCTGCTGGTGGTAAAGAACAGCTTAGCGGCTCGCGCCACGGCGGGAACGCCGTTGGCGCCGATGTTCGAGGGGCTCACCGGCATGGCGGCCGTCTGCTGGGGTGGTGAAGACATTGTCAGTCTGGCCAAGGAGGTTGCTCGGCTGGCCAAGGACGACCAGTATGAGGCGTTCGAGGCCCGCGGCGGCGTGATGGACGGAGAACACCTGACGTCCGAGCAGGTGGCGGAAGTCAGCAAATGGCCCACCCGCGAAGAGCAGATCAGTCTGCTGGCCGGGCAAATCCTCAGTCCGGGGGCCAACTTGGTCAGCCAATTGACCTCGCCGGGCTCGGCATTGGCCAGCCAGATCGAGCAGAAGGCGGAAGCGGACGGAGAAACCGACCAGGAGGAAACCGACCAGGAGGGTTCCAGCGAATAAGACCCAAGAGGGGAATAAGACCCAAGGCACGTCATGTGAGGTGCTGCCCGAGCGTGGACTCGGGAAAGGAAACAAGTTTAGAACCAACCGAGTGATTTGTGTTGGCGGATATTCGTTCGAGTGAACGGTGCCGCCCGACCAAGGTGAGAAAGGATAGTGACTGTGATGGCAACTGACGAAGCAACCCGCGAATTCTCCGAGCAAGCCCAGGATTTGGGTGAGAAGATTGTGGGCCTAACCCTCAAAGAGGCCAAGGA
>SDBV01012310.1_pt1 | contig 10971 bp, 8 predicted proteins | sample 2277081 | NCBI WGS metagenome assembly SDBV01 (sample SAMN10402039, study PRJNA504765) | marine sediment metagenome | isolation source: marine sediment core GS10_PC15, 223 cmbsf | place: Arctic Ocean: Southern Knipovich Ridge | collected 2010
GACACCAGTGTTATGTGATTTCAATACAAGGAGATAAGAATGATGTGTCGATATGTGTTGTTATTGGGACTGTTGATTCTCCTTTTTTTTCCGGTCCTCACGTTTGCCGAAGACCATACAACGATATTAACTACGGCGGTTTTGGATACCTTTGAGGAAAATCCAACTAAGGATCTGGGTGATGCCACGACACGATGGTTTGCCCGGGGCAGCAAATTTACAACCAAAGAATACAATCAAGCCGGTGAACTCACAGCGATGTTTCCCAAAATCACATCCGTAGAAGCTTTTCCCACTGGGCTTTTTGGCATCAAAAGCGATAAGAATGAGTTCGATCAGCCGCGCAAGGTTCTTGGAGTTAAAGGGAGTTTCGACCGAAAGGGCTACAACTATATAGAGATCATTCCGGGGAGGCCCGCTGACGCAGGTACGGAAGAAGAGGATATCGTTTACGAAGACATCAACACAGGTACCAAGTGGGTGCATGCTCCGATTAATTTACCTGGAAGGGTTAACCACTTAGATATCTGGGTATGGGGTTCCAATTACGATTTCTATTTGGATGCCCATTTCCAGGACTACAGGGGAATGGTTTATTCATTCCGAATGGGCAGTTTGCGATACGCCGGATGGCGACTCCTTCGGGTCGATATTCCAGGATCGATTCCTCAGGCCGAGCCCTATATTCCCAAGTTCAAACCTCTCCTTTTCACAAAACTTGTTTTATGGACCCAAGCCCACGAGAGGGTCAGCGGGTTCTATATCTATTTCGATGAGATTAGAGTTCTAACCGATATCTACGAAGGGCGTTTCGATGGCGATGATCTGGCTGATCTCGAAAGAACGGAAAATATCTGGGGCTCAGTGTCCCAATAAAAGGAGCACGTGCATGAGACGGTTTATTGGATTCATGGCAATTTACCTTCTGATCTGCCTCACAGCATTTTCCCAGACATCGGAAAGACCCGTGGGCCAGCCCGATGCCTCAAGATTGGGAATAGATTCTGCACAGCAGTTTCTCAAAGATATAACAGTAACAAAATTCGAAGATGCCAGTTTTTGGATTACAACTATGGCAGGGGATCAGGGTCGGATTGCCTGGCGGCAACTCGAGGGCTCTCCAGCAGCCAAATCCGAACTGGATGCCGAAAGATTGAAGGACGAAGAAGCCATAGGAATACCGCCGGGGAAATACGTTTTGGGGGTAAGAGTCGATTTCTATAAAAGGGGATTGAATGAGTTTTTCATTTATCCCATGCGCCCACTGGCTATAGAGGGGATCAGCAAGACCTTTTCGATTTGGGTAGTCGGAAGGAATTTCAACCATATTTTGAAAATTCTCGTTGCAGACTACTTTGGCAGGCAACAGGAGCTAACCCTGGGAAAGCTGAATTTCACCGGATGGAAGAAAATGACGGTGGCCGTGCCCCCGAGTATCATCCAGACGGATTACCACTATACTGACAGGAATGGGCTAAAATTCCTCGGATTCAAAGTGGAAAGTAACCTGCTCGAATCACGTGGAAGGTACTACATCTACTTTGATGATCTGACCGCCGTAACAGATCTTTTTCTGGAAAAGGCCCTTGATGCCGACGATATGGCCGATATCTGGTAGCAGAGATTCTTATCTCAAGGATTTGTTAAACGGGATTACTCAGTAAAAAAAAGACCGTAAGCTCTTCACGTTCAGCTGCAAAAATGGTAAAAATCAAGGAGACCTCTGTAATTGGATCTTAAGATTCTTATCTAGATATAAGAATCTCCTGGATAAATAGGTGTGCTTCTGCTTTTCATGAACTCGAGAGTTCGGCTGACACTAGAAGCCCTCAAGGCATGTGAGGGCATCTTTAAATGGGGGCATAACGGCATTGAGTGATTTGGACGACATAGGACTTCCCGAGGAAATCGGGGATCCTGAAGAAGAACTGAGAAAGATCAACAGAGTCATTTCCCAGTACGCCCTCGTGCTCCGAACGACATCGGATCTGTCGCAGCAGGATAGAGCGAAACAGAAGCTTGCGACTCTGAGGGCATACAGGAAGAAGCTTCTTCAGGTCTATGAGCTTGACGACGATGACAACACTGCCTCAGCATCATCGAAAGCGGATTCCAAACAGAGCCGCAAGTATCTAGGCGAGATCATTCGGCAGGGTATCGACGAGACCATAAGCGATCCCGAGATGAACAAGCTCAACCTCTATCTCGATTTTTTCGATCGAGAGTTCCTCATGATTTTCAGTGAGCGGAAGATGAGGTTGGATTTCCAGCATTCCCTGGAGAGGGATAGCTACTACCACAGATTTCAGGGAACCCTCAGAAAGATGAGGGATTTTCGCGATGAGCTGGAACAGATTAAAGAAACCGAGGAGCGCGCCGGAGAGAAGGGTGAGAGGAAAAAACGCATATTGAGAATGAAACGGGTCCTGACTATCGAGGCGGACCGTCTGTTCGACTCTGTCGTCCGCTTTACCGGAGAGCTTGTCATGGACATTGAGAACGATGGCCTAAAATGTCTCAACGGCAACGACTCGGTATATCTTGATGACGTCGAGGGCAAAAAGTATCTGGAAGGCAGGAAACTGAATGAAGCGCTGCAGAGCATCAGGGAGTTTTCGCAAGAAGTGATAGAATTTCTCAATGTACCCGATTTCTATATCGAGGAGCAGTAAAAGTGCAGATTGAGGTGGACATCAATTCGACTATCGGTGAAAACTCGTTTTTCGAAGGCCGCTTTGCAGTCAAGGGCAGCCTAAAGATCGATGGTCGTTTCGAAGGCGAGACGCTTCTCGTCGATCAGTTACAGATTGGAGCGAAGGCCAAAGTAAAGACAGATATCTCTGCGACCAGTGTTGTCGTGGAGGGTATCGTTATGGGCAATATTGCGGCTTCGCGAAGGATTCTTCTTCTCTCAACGGCCCGGGTTTTAGGAGATCTGAAAACTCCCGAGCTCATCATTCAGGACGGGGTCGTCTTGGAGGGGCGTTGCACCATCTCCCATTTCAAAATCGATAATACAAGGCAGTATATCGAAGACCTCTACAGTCGCAGCGAACGGGAATAAGCCCAACAGCGAACGGGAATAAGCCCCCTTGCCATTGGTCTGGTCTATGGTAAATCAACCACGTTTATCTTCGTGAGCCCCCTGGCATCCAGAACCAGCATCATTTTGTCCCTGCTGTTGACGAATACCAGATCCCCGGACATGTGGAAAACGGTATTCTTGTCGATCTTTTCCTCGGATTCTGCAACGAGTTTGAGCGTCTTGGCGTCGTAGCGTCCGAGTCGATAATCGGTCTCGCTTTTAAAACTGATGGCATAGATCGCGTCACCACGCTTTTCAATGAAGCTCAGGTGAAAAATGTTTGTACCCCCGATAACGAGTGGCTCGAGAGTAACGAGATCGAGAAGTGTGAGATGGTGAGCCTCCATTCCTTCACCCTGGGTTAACACGAGCACACCCTCCTCAGGAATGACGTCGTACCTGTGCCCCGCGATGTGCGGTTTTTCCGGGGCCTTACTGACAAACTTGCCTGTCTTGGCATCAATTCGATACAGATCGTTGGCATAGTGGCCGTCGGTGAGATAACGCTTCACTTTCAAATAGTAAAGAGTTCCGGCAGCGATAGGGTCGCGCCGGGCAACTTCACGCAGTTCTTCCTCCTTTTTCAGCAGCTCTTCTGCAACCTTATCGGGATCTTTCGCAATTTTTTCCTTGATCTTCAATATCTTTTCATCTTTCTCAATCGTATCCCGATCTTTTTCTATCTCCTCTTTCTTCTCTTCGATTTTTCTTTTATCCTCTTCAATCTCTTTCTCCGTCTGCTGAGATACTCTCTTCTGCTCGTCTAGCTCTTTCTCCCTCTCAACTTGCCGCAGCTTTTCTTCGGCGAGTATCTTCTCTTTTTCCGCTAGCTCCTTCTCTTTATCGCGCCTTTCACGCTCCTCGGCAATTCTCTCCGCCTCTTCTTTCTCCTTCTCCAGCTCTTTCGTAAGCTTTTCAATTTCTTCCCGTTGTTTTTCTAGATCACCCTCCTTCTTCCCTAGTTCCTTCTTTTCATCCTGCAGATCCCCTAGTTTCTCTTCCAGTTCCTCTTTTGATTTCTCTACCTCTCTCTCTTTAAGATCAGTGATCTTTTTTCTCTCTTCGAGCCCCCGGTCGTCCTTTTTCTTTAGCTCTTCCATGACCTTTTCCTCGGTTAGCTCCGAGGTATCGAGTGAACGGATATCTCTCGTACTTGCCTTTTCGGTGAGGGGTATCAAGAGCCGTGTATTACCCGGCCAGTCTCTGTAGTGTTGTGCAATACCCGCATTGGTCTCGTCGATATTGTTCAAGACGATGGGCTGGTATTTGCCCGAGAAGTAGGCAATGTCGCCGCGGTGAATCGCATTGTAGTAGGTGGTGAACACAGCCAGGATTTCGGCATCGCTCCGCCGATAGCCGTAGTGTTTCTCCAACAATCCTGTAAGGATGAGTCGCACACTGTTGATGTGGTTCACCTTGGCATTTCTCTCGAAGAGAAGTATATCAGCCCCCAGCATTTCCGGTATTTTGGGATCGTAGGCGTGTATAACGGAATACTTGTTTGCATATCGGGCACGCCGCTGGCCAGCATCCAACCCCCTTGACAGAGAACGTCCTATTTCCCTTATCACCTCGGCAGGGTACTCTCGCTGTCGCCCCTCGAAATTTACAAAGTCGATTCTTTCCTCGACCTTGAGCTCATCTTCGGCCACAGTTTGAGCAGCCAGAAGCGTGGGTAAAAGGCATATAACGATGAAAAGAAGGTGGTTTTTCAAATTTTTGCTCCTCCCTCGTGATTAAAAGTCTTCTGAATCTACCAATCCTCTGAACCGACTGATTCCGTTCTCAGGAAAAAAACAGGGTCAAGCAGTTTTTCCCTGTCATGAACTTCAAAGTGGACGTGTGGTCCGGTGCTGTATCCCGAGTTACCGGATCGCGCTATCATCTGCCCCTTGCGAACGGTGTCACCTCCCGTCACAAGCAGATCGCTGTTGTGTCCGTACAGGCTTTCTAAGCCACCTGCGTGTTTGATGTGTACAAATTTTCCCAGCCTCCGGCGAAAGCCCGAAGAGAGAACCCGACCGGAACGGATGGCGTAGACAGGGGTACCGGGAGGGACGCCAACATCGATACCGCGATGCAACCTTCCCCAGCGCATCCCATAGAAAGATGTTATAATTCCAAGATCTGCTGGTAGGAACGCGACGGTGAGCTCGTCATCGGCTGTTCTTCGGGTCCCTTTTCGCATAACCCGCGTTATCGGCTGATGTGTAATCTCTTCGTTTAAGACTTCGGTGCTACTCGGAGTACCATTGGAAAGTGTGACTCTGGTTGTCACACGTTTCTTCCCAAAGACGCCTGATTGCTCCAGAATCGACTGAGTCCGGTAGAGAGTGTTGTCCCAGTGTACAACAGTTGTATGGGGGATGAGCTGGGTGGAGGTATAAACATAACGTGTCTCCACTCTCAGGAGAGGCTTGGGCACGATGAGATTCAGAATATCGCCGACGTATATTCGTTCGATATCTATGTTGGGATTCGCTCGCTCGATATCTTCAACAGACATCCTGAATCTTTTCGCGATCTCCCACACCGTATCTCCCCCTACGACCGTGTAGTGTTTTTCTTGCGTTGTGCCCTTCAGCAGAAGCGCTAATGCCTTCTCCGGGAAAAGCACTTGACTCTTGGCAACCAGAGCGAATCTCTTTTCGATATGATCCTTGATTGAAACCTCAAGGGATTCGATCTTTTCCTCACCGCCGGCCTTTGGCGTATAGTGTCGTACCAGATCCGCCAGCACGTGATCTATGGACTCCTCTGTGAGAAGTGCGATAACAGCTGTTCCATTTACGCTCAGAAGACAAGCTTTTTGGTGGCTTGCCACGAACGAAGATAGACTCTCTTTGAGCCCGGCATGCAGCGCAAACAGGTTATCTGTTATGCCTGTATCGGAAAACTGCACGATCGGCCGGATACCGTCGTCTTGCGCTAACCCGCGGTAACGATCGTCCGGAAAGGAGCGCAGGGAGTAGAAGTGCTCCCTGTCCCGAGCAATTCCAATAGTGGCCGACACTTCCGAACCGTGTTCCTGTAATGAGGCATCGGACAGGTGCGTGGTGCGGATCGATACACCGTATCCACTACCTGCTAAATTTCGATTGCTGTCTTTCGTTGATGCACTGAGCTTGAAAAAAAGGGGGGTTCCAAGAAGAACTATGAAACTGAACAGAAACAGGAAAATCAGACGGTTGTGACGAATATGAGATATCTCCTGCATGGATCCGGCTCTCAAGCAAAGAATAGGTTATCCGATTACGTGAGTCAAGATTAACTCCTTCGTTGCAGTTTCGAAGTTACGAAGAGCCGCAACAACTGAAATTTTGTTTTAAGCTTAGGCTACGCCTAAGCGGCGGGCTGAAGCAGAAGCATGAAACTCAAGTGTAACTGGCTCGAAGAGCAAGGGTCTTATAATCCAGGGTAAAACCGAACTCGAGAAATGTCTTTAGATAGGGGCTCTCTCTTACATCAGCAGAATTAATTGTGTTTATACGGATAGTCTTTAGAGGTTGAAACGTGCGGTTCATAAGGGATCGGTAGAATTGCAGATAGCGTGGAAGTTTTTCAGCCGTTGTTTTGATCTCTAGATCCTTACCAAGTCTGCGTGAAATGAGAACCAGATGAGATCCGTGGAATACGAGATGAGTCGTTGGGAGCCGTTTGGGGAGCTTGATTTGATGGCGTCGTTGCCAACGCCACAGAGTGATGCAGGATCACAGGCATTGATCCAGTAGATGCAGTCCCCCGGGAGCCCATCCCTCAGCTGCCGTAGGGCAGCCGGAGAGATAAATTGAACGCCAGGGATACGATCAAAAAAGTGGCCCGAGTAGATCTCGCCGGAGAGCTCCATGATCCTCAGGCGACGGAAGACATCAGCCCACCTCGATTCTGGAAGCTCGCCGGCGAGGAGCTCCCGGAAGAGGATTCCGTAGCGGGCAAAGAGAATGTCGATGCGATCACTTGTGATTTCCTGCTGCTCGAGGGCGTCCCCCTTTGCAGAAGATTGCGGGATAAAATACCAGTGTCCGCTCAGAGGTCGCGAGGATCTCCAGCCTCTGTATCCGTGCCGGCGACTGCCTGTCGCTTTCCGAGAGAAAGAAAATGCTTGGAATTTTGTTTCAATGCCTTGCCGGACCACCGAAAAAGTGTCGTTGGAGATCTCCCCGCGCCAGGCGCCGTTCCAGAGCTCGTTTGTGAGCTGATCACTCGAGAGCCCGGAATGTTCGGCAAGAGTCCAGAAATCGTATCGCCCCTTCGAGTCAGGAAAGAGACGGGCTGCAGAAGAAAGGGTAACCTTGCGCTTGGCCGGTTTGCTCTGCCTCGAGGGGAAGAGCTCGAGATCCCTACCGAAACAGAAAAAAAGCTTCTTCTTTCCCGATCCTCGCCACACGAGGTCACTGTCAAGCAGAAGACCGTCCAGCCACGCGGGGTGGTAAGGTGAGAGCCTCGCTGGAAGTATCTCCTTTTCCCACATCGCCGCAGAGTGAGAAAACCCGAACAGTCTCTCCAAAGATCTCCTCAGGTCATCAATCGAATCGCCCCTGCTCGTCAATCCCTGCCAGGTGGCCAGGAATAATGGCAACTGATCTATGCTCCGTGTCTTGAAAGACTCGCGGCGTTCGCTTCGAGCAAGACGCAACAGAGGTTCCAGGTTTTCGAGATCGCATACCTCAATCCTGTTTGGGTCCTCACCGAATGAATCGACTACGACGGTCTTACAATCTGTCAGCACCCGCAGAAACTCCCCGATCGCTGTCTCATCAAATCCGAACAGGCGTTTCAGCCTCTCCAGGGGCACAGGCCCATAGTAACGGAGCCACTCTCCGATAAGAGTTGTCAGATCCTCCTCATCCGAGTGGCTCCTTCGCCACTGCCTCAAAGCGGCGACTACAGAGGTGAGATCTGCCTCCTGTAATGCTGTTTCCGGTGAGACAAGCTTGGATAGAGACACCTGCTGCAGATCCAGCCCCAGGCACCCCAGGACTCTACCTACGGATTCCAGCGCAACGATAAAGGTCGAATCCGATCGATGTAAGGTGAGAAATCCTGCCTTGCCCTCGAGAGCTTTAAACAGATCTTCTCGAGACAGATCATGATCCCGCGCGACAGCAGAGAGAAGCTCTTGGGCTTCATCAACTGGAATGAGCAGTCGCTCCTCGAGCCAATCCAGGAGACCCCTTGCCGTCGACGGGGAATAGCCGGCGTAGATTCTCTGAAGTTTTTCCGAGAAACTGCGCAGGATGGAAGGGGCCAGAGCCGGTCTGATCCGGGAGTTGAGAGCAGCTTCGCGAATCAGATCCTGCCTCAGATTTGACACTCCCGGCTGTCGCGGAGCGTCGTCCTCGTACATGAACTGATTTGTGTGACGCCAAACGAGTCCGGAAGAAAACGGAGACGGCGCCTCCGTGAATACCTCACTGATTCTGATGACTCCTCTGCGAATCTCATCGAGCAGTCCGGCGAGATTTTCGAGGTCGAATTCATCCTGCAGACAGGAACGCCAGGTTTCCACAAGGATGGGGAAGTCTTCATACCGCATCACAGCGGAAAGCAGCTTTTTCGCCCTGAGCCGATTGAGCCAGAGCGGTGTTCGTCGCTTGAATCCTGCACGCGGTAAGAGCAGCGCGACGGAGGCGCTCTCACGAAAACGAGCACCGAAGAAACCCGTGGTCTCGAGCTTTCTCCGTAAGAGGGAGTCGAGGTTATCGGTTCTGACCATACCGATGAGGTCGTCGATTCCAAAGTCGTGGGGAAGATTCAACATGATCGCGTAATTATCGACAAATACCTCCAATGCGTAGCCGTGCCGTTCCTGCCAAGCCTGGGACAGCGCCATGGAAAAGGGATGATTGACTCTACCACCCCAAAGGGTGTGAAGGATAACCTGTTTGGCATCTGATCTTCCCATAGGATCCCGACAGTGCTCGATGAGCATGTGATGCCGGTGCGGGAGGTCTGAAGCGGTGGCTCGACGTTGGCGTTGCAGGTACCGCACCAGCTCCTTGGCCGAAGATGAGTCGAGAGCGTATCTGTCTCGCAGTTTTCTTTCAAACTCAGCCGCATCGAGCTTTTCGTTCCACTGCTCCAGGAAGAGTGCAATCTTTTCAAATAGATGAAAGTCTCTGTTGATCGCCTCTGCTTTCCAAAAGGGAGCCATTGCGGCCTGCGTTCGAGTAGGTGTCACTTCCACATCCTGATGCCCGATCTTTTCAATGCGCCAGGACTGGGCACCCAGAGTGAAAGAATCGCCCACCGATCGCTCCCAGACAAACTCTTCGTCCAACTCGCCTATAGTTGCCTTTGAGTCATGGGTGCGCAGCGTGTAGTACCCGCGATCGGGAATCGTACCTCCGGCCAGAAAGAGGAAATACTGTACTCCCTCTCTGCCCCGAATTGTGCCGTCCACACGATCAATCGAGACTCTGGGCCTGAGCTCCCTGATTCGCGAGTCAGCGTAACGCCCCGCCAGCATCTCGAGAACAAGATCGAACTGTCTGCGCTTGAGGTTGTGATAGGGATAGGTGGATTTCAGGAACAAGTACAACTCTTCGAGATTCCATGGCTCGACTGCAACCATGGAAACGATGACCTGCGAAAGCACATCCAGCGGACACTGAACGGGATGCAGCTCCTCGATGTCCTTTTCGGAGACAGCGGCGGCCATCACCGCGGCCTCCAAGAAATCGCTGCCATGTATCGGAAAGATGCGTGCACGGCTCGTTTGGCTCACGCTGTGCCCGGAGCGTCCCACCCTTTGAAGAGCCGACGAGATACTGAATGGGGTCTGAATCAGGACGACTTCGTCAAGTGTGCCGATATCGATTCCCAGCTCTAATGAATTGGTCGCGACCACGGCAGAGAGACCACCATTCTTCAAGCGTTGCTCCACGGTCCTTCGAAGTTCACGAGAGAGGGAGCCGTGGTGGGAATAGGCAATGGTTTCACCGACGTTATCATTGATCAACCGGACGATCTTTTCTGATAGGCGACGGGAGTTAATGAAGAAGAGGGTGGAACGATTCGATGCGATAATGCTTCTGAATTGGTTTACCAGGGGGCCCCAAATGCCTCTATCGGTGGTCTTTCCACCTTCGGTGGTCTTTCCACCAGGGGTGGTCTTTCCATTCGCTGGTGTATCTCCTGGATGGCAAACCCGGATTTCTATCCTTTTACTCTGGGTGCATCGGATGACGGTGACTTCCCTCTTCCTGTAGATACCGTCTTTGAAGCGGTAACCCCCGATGAATTCAGCAATGCGCTCCGCCGGACGAACCGTAGCCGTCAGCGCAATCCTCTGAAACTCTCCCGATAGAGGAACGAGCCGATCCACGGCCGATATGAGGTGGGTCCCCCTCTTGTTGCCCGCCACGGCATGAATTTCATCGAGGATGACGCTTGCCAAGTCGGTCAGAATGCGGCGGCTGTTTTTTGAGCTGAGCAGGATATTCAGGCTTTCCGGCGTTGTGATGAGAATCTCAGGGGGATGCCGCAACATACGCTGTCTTTCGTGCGCCGGCGTGTCCCCACTTCGCGTAGATACCGTGATATAGGGAAAATCGAAGCCCCTCTCCTCGAACAAAACAGCAAGTTGTTCGAGGGGCTCAAGGAGGTTTCGTCGTATATCGTTGTTCAGGGCTTTGAGAGGAGACACGTAGAGGATCCTCAGCCTTCCTGTCGGATAGACTCCCAGGACGAGCTGATTGATCGCCCAGAGGAAGGCAGTGAGAGTCTTGCCGCTTCCCGTTGGAGCGGTTATAAGAACGTGGGGAGATATTGTCAAGTTCTGTGGATGAGAAAAAGCGCATCCTCCGTGGAATCCTCATGCCGCCTCTTCCAACTCTCCGTCCACGAACCTCCTTCCCTCCATAACGAGGGTAATATGCTGATAA
>SDBV01012311.1_pt1 | contig 10970 bp, 9 predicted proteins | sample 2277081 | NCBI WGS metagenome assembly SDBV01 (sample SAMN10402039, study PRJNA504765) | marine sediment metagenome | isolation source: marine sediment core GS10_PC15, 223 cmbsf | place: Arctic Ocean: Southern Knipovich Ridge | collected 2010
AAGCTGCAACGCGCTGAACGGCAGTCGCCCTCGCCGCCAAGGCGTCGGCGGTCGTTGCCTGGCCACCAACTACGGGGGCAGCGGGCTGGGCGACCGGAACTGGCTGGGGCGCAACGGCCGGGGCTGGCGCAGCTGGAGCCGCCGTCGGGGCAGCGGCTGGGGCTGCTGGCTGTGGTGTCGTTCGGGGTCTTGGGGGTCCGCCTCTGCCCTCGCGGTCCTCTCGGCGGAATCCAGCCAGTCGCTCACGGAAACTGCGAAGTCTGTCAAGGCCGCGTATCTCTCCCAGCTTCGCTTTCCGTTCTTTCTCCTTACGCACCTTATCCGCGTCTTCCTGGCGGATCTCTTCGTCGAACCCGAGGTTGCGGTTTCGGGCGTCACGGAGGAACTGCTCGAACCGCTTCGCCTCGTCGGGCGTTCTGGGAACGCCGGGCCGGATCTCAACACTGGTGCCTTCCTGGTTCGTGGCTCGGATGAGTCCGCCACGGCCGGCACGCTGACGCCGGCGACGCTTGAGGCGCCCCGCCTCTCTCCGGGCTTCGCCAGCCTTGCGCAGCTTCCTGATGTCCTCGGCCTCGTTTGCGGTGCCCACTCTCACGCCCTGGCGGCGGAGGATGTCTTGCTGCCGGGTCAGTCGCGGCTTCTTGGGCGCGTCGCCCGTAATCAACCGGAAGACGGCTTCTGGATCAGCGCCCTCTCCCTTGGCCCTAGATGCGGCTTCCGCGGCGGTCGCAACCCTCTCTCCACGGCGACGTCCCGCTTCGATTCCCTCTCTGGACTGACGATCTCGCTCTGCTTGTCTGGCGGCGAGCCGAAGCTTGTCTCGTTCACTCACGCCGCCCCCGCGGCGCCGGCGACGCCTTGTTGGGCGCTGCACGAATGTCGTCGTCGTTCTCCTTGGCGCGCTCACCGAACGCCCTGTTCCTGTTCGCTTTGCCATGTCTATACTCGTTTCTGCATGATGTGTGGAAACCGCTTTCTCGTCTTGGTCGTCACTTCAGCCATCTACTCCAACTCCTTCGCCGCCTTCAACAAGATTCTGGCAAGGGCCGTCGGATCACCGCCCGTGGCCCATGCACTGTGCAACATCCCAAGCGTTCCGTTCTGTGACAATCTCCGCCTGAGCCGAACCCTCGCGTCAGGGTCCGGCTCCATTCCCGTCAATACTGAGTCCACCAGCGCATTCCATCGAGGGTCGCGCATTTGCTCATCGCCGGTGCTTACAGGGGCAATCGCAATTTCTTGCCTTGGGCCTCATCGACAATCCGGCCAGCGAGGCGTCCTTGGACCGAACGTGCTTCATCGGGATCAAAGGGCTTGCCTCGCGTTGCGGGTTCGACCGATTTGGCAATCTGGACACCAGCCCGGCGGTTGGCTGCGGCGCGTATCGTCGCAATAACGCCCCAACCGAGCAGGAGCCATGAGCGGATCGGCGCCGGCAATAGCGGCGCCGCGGTCTGTACTGTTGCATCGGCTACGTCCCATTCGTTTTCAGCCGTCTCTAATCGCAGTAGTAGGACATCAGCCTGTTCCGCCAACTTGTCGATCACCCCAGTAGCCACCACAAGACCTTCTGTCAGCCTCTGACGTTCTCGGATGGCCCTGTCCTTACTGCCACCTGGGGGCAGGTCCGCTATCAGTTCGTCCAACTCAAGCATCGCCGCTTCGATCTCTACGGCCTCAGTCTTGGCCGTCTCCAGCACGCCCCGCGCCTCGACCAGCTTCAGCTTCAGCGCGGCGATCTGCTCGGTGTTGCAACCAGGCAGGGCCAGCAGCCCCACTAGGCATAAACCGAGCAACAGCAGTGTGATTGTGAGCCTCATGGTGTTCTCCTGTTCAGTATCTCGACCTGACGCTCCAGCCTAGCGGCGCTGTCTCTGAGACGAGCAACCTCTATGGCGAGGGCGGCGGTCGTGTCTCTGAGTTCCTTGATGGCCGCGGTGTTCTGGGTATAGTGACCATCCACTTTCGCCCGAAGCTCCACGCGGTCACGGTCCATCTGCTCTTTCTGGCTAGTGACTTGTCCGCGCAGGCCTGCATAGCCAAGACACGCCGAGCCGATGATCACAGCCACCGAAAGAGCTATTGCAATCCACTTAGTAACTGTCCCGTTTCCATTTCCCATATTTACGCCGACGGACTGTCAGCCCCATAACTGTAGGTGATCGTGCCGGCGCCAGCCGCGTCCACCTGCAAACGGACTCTGGCCCAGCCGACGGTGTCGAGATGTATCCAGGCGGTCGCACCGGCGCTGATAATGTTCCAGTCCGCTCCGCTGGTAGCCAGGACCGTACTGCCGGTGGAGTTGAAGTCAGAGGCGGAGTCAAGGAGAGTGATCCAGTCGTCGTCGCTGTCAGCCAACTTCACGTCTAGATTCACGTTCACGAAGGCTTCAATGAGAGGCTTCACCTTGATACTCATCCGGCCCCGGCCACGAACGTCAGCCTCGAAAATTGTGGCGAGTTCGGCGGTTGTGGCCTTTATCTCATCGGCCACTTCTTCCCAATATTTTAGTCTGCTCATGTCGTCCTCTTGACGACCGCCCGGGCGGGGCATGTTCCCCGCCCGAACAGCCGCTTCTATTCCTTGGCCGGCGGCTCCTCTTTGTCCTCGGAGTCGTCCGGCTTCTCGGGTGCAACTGGCTGAGGGCCGGTGGCGGCGGCGACTGCGTTAATCTCCTGAATCGTGTTCGCCAACACCGCTTCCAGCACCTGCTTCTTCTCGAACAGGAGCATCGTGCAGCTTTTCTGTTCGGCGCGATTGCCATCCGTGATTAGGATGAGATGTCGCGCTTCCTGGACGACAGGCTTCGGCGCCTCTGGCTGTGCCTGTGCAACCTCTTGCTTGTCATCCTTCACAACTGCCTCGTCTTTTGCTGTGTCCTTTGCCACTTGAATCTCCTTTCGGGGTCTTAGCCCTTGATGTCCAAGAGCAGTTGAACAGCGCCAATCTGAACTATAGCCCCGTCGCCGCCGCCGCCGCCGTCATTGATGGCCGCCGTCAGCAGAATGTCGAGGATGTCACCGGCGACTAATGCCGTCGGGGTGACGGTGAAGTCCTTGTCTACCCAGGAGGCCGAGTTGATGTTTTCGGGCGAAGCGGAAATCAGGGCCGCGCTCACACCACCTTCTGTGTCAGACTCATACGCCTCGGCGTCCAGCGTCGAACTCGTCACGGCGAGGTCGCTCGTTCTGCAATGCACCCGCAGAGTTACTGTCTCTCCGGCCACATACTCAACCGGCAAGACGAGTGATACTCTTGCCGTCTCGCTGGTGGATGCACCGGCACCGGCCGTACTGGTCAGCATCGGGCTCGACGTTCCGAACGTCCCAACAACATGAGCCATGCTGGTCGCGTCGCTGGCGGTCGGCAACAGCGTGTTGTCAGCCGCCTTACGGAACTCGGTGAACGGGACGTTGTAAATGGCCAGATCCTCTTGCAACATCGAGGCCCGCGTGATGAGGCCAGTGCCGTTGTCGGTCATTGCGAAAGTCCGATCACCAGCAGCCTCGCCAACCGTGTACGTCCGGGCGTTCGTATGTTGCGAATGGAGGACCGTCACCTCAACATCGTTGGTGTTCGGAATCGCCTGGAAAACGAACGAACCCTTGCTGGCGGTCCCTGGGTACATCCGAAGACGAGTCGAACTACCTGCGTGGCCCGCAGCCGTTCCAATAATGAAGCCCTGGACGCTGGCGCCATCGGCGGTGTCGAACCTACCGACTTCTGCTAGCGCTCCGCCGTTCATCGTGTTGAACACTATATCGGCAATCTCGGCGCCAGAACTGGCATCGGTCAAAACTGCGTCGATACTGGCCTTCTCGTCAGCAGCGTCAGCCGACTCAATGCTGAACACCAGCCCAACGCCTGTACCAGCAGCAGCAGCGCCGCCAGTGACAGTGTGCGTCAGGGTCAAGCAGTCAGTCACAGCAGCGTCGTTGGCGTCGTCGATCAGAACAACCGGAGCCGCAGAGAACGTCTTGACGCCAGCCAGGGACTGGGCCCCTGCGGTCATAACGAAACTGGCGCTGGCCCCAGCATCGGGGATCGTGTACGTCCGAGCCCCTGCCTGGGCGGCGTTGGTGATCGTGAGGTCACGAGCAGCAGCGCCTATGTCAGTACACTGGATAATCATTTTCGAGTTCGTCGCCGTGGTCGGGAAGATGTCCAGCGTCCCGGCCGTGCCGTCGGCGCCGATGTCGATGTTGCCAGTGCCCACAACCACGTCGCCGCTCAGCGTATTGAGGCCAGTCGGGGTCGTGAAGACGCCACTGGAGGCACTGAGAACGAACGTCGGGTTGCCGGTGGAGGCGGTCACATTTCCGCGGAGGTCCAGCGTTCCGGTGAGAATGTTCGCCAGTCCGCTCAGCACCATAGTCTGGGCGGCGCCCGCGCAATCCGGGATGCTTACCGTTGCAGAGCCGCCGGTTTGGGCAGCAGCAGCGAGTGTCAATGCCTGGGCCGTCGCATCGGCGGTCGTGATGATGAACGAGCCTGAGGTCTTGCCGTTGACGGTGATGGTGCCGGTGTTCGTCTTGCCACTCACCAGTGCAATCGTCGGGGTGGTCGCGTCTTCAACGCTGAGGGTGTCAGCGGTGAGGTCAGTTACATCCGCCGCCGCAGCGACTGCGCCCCCGATAATGACGCCATCAATCGTGCCACCGTTGATGTCGATGTCGTTCACGGTCGGAGCGACTGAAGCCCCCATCGTCACGCCGTCGATGGTGCCGCCATTGATGTCAGCGGTAGTGACAACCCCCAGATCGCTCCAGGTGCCAATCACTGTCACTGAGTTTACGCCTGCAACTCCTGTCAGCGTCATGGCATTGATCGTCGGATTCGTCAGTGTCTTCACCGTCAGCGTCTGCGTGGCGTCGTCGATGACGATCTCGCCGGAATTGTCGGGGAACGTGAACGTCCTGTCTCCCGAGAGGCCAGTTGTGTCCAGGATCGCCTCATCGCCGCCGGCTTCGATAGTCCACGTTGAGTTCGTGGTGCCGGTCAATCCAGTAGCCGTGATTGTTCCGGCATTCGCTGCATCGGAATGATCGTGCGGAGCGTTGAGGAAGCCAGCGCCTGCGGCGCCGTCGTCAATCGTCGGGTCCGTCAGGGATTTCGCTGCGAGCCTCTGGGTTGCCGCGAGATAGGCAACGCTGTCCGCCCCGCCTGGATCGGCCAAGGTAATAACCCTGTCCGACGCCATGACAGTCGCTGCGATGAGCGTGACCTTGTTGCCACTCGCGGCAGAGGCGGCTGCGGAAAGTTCCAACTGCGTGTGCGTGGTGTCGCTGTCGATAAGGAACACCTGCGAAGTCGTGCCGGCGATGCCGGCAATGGCGATGGTGCCGCCACCGGCGTTGTCGGTGTGATCGTGGATCGTGATCGACTCAGTGGTCAACTCGATGTGGACCTTGGCGTTGGAGCCGGTCGAGATGAACGAACCGACCTTCTTGACCACATCGGTTCCGGTGGGCGCCGTCGCGTCGATAGCCCCGGCCACAGTGTCTGACAGATACACCGGCGAACCAATGCTGCCGCTGTTCGTGGTCGTGCTGGTGAATGTACCCCTGGTCAGGGCGGACCCAGTGGCCCCACTCACTACAGCGGACGGGACGTAGTACAGATCCTCTGCTGTCAATGCGCTGTCGGACTGGGCCTTCTTCAGCTTGATGGTCGAACCAGTAATCCCACTGACGTAACAGATGTCGTCGTCGGCGATGTTGCCGTCCGCGATGAAGGAGGTGGCGACCGACGTGGCGCCAATGTAGGTGCCATCAGTGTCTAACTTCGAGATACGGTCTCCGAGAACCGTATCCTGAGATACCTTGTTCATGGCTATGCCGGAGACTCCTGTTGCGGACCCCAGCCTGCGTTTTTGTTTTGCTGTTAGAACTGCCATCGGTACTCTCCTTATGCTTACAACTACGAACTGCCCGCTATATGGCCCTGGGCAGTTAGGGCCTTAACCAAATACGTCTCCAAACAATCTGCTGAGTCCCGATGTACTGCCGTCGTCTATCCAAATTCCGCGGTCGCCATAGCCGTCGGCTATCACGTCCACTTCCTGTTTGGTTGTTTCGTTGTGCTGCTCAATCGCGGCCTTGATCTCCCTGCGGTAGTCCGCTTTGGCGTCCGCGATGGCTTCTCTGTCGTCCCTCTGGAACGCCTCGAAGATCCGCCACTTCGCCCGAAGCTCCCATAACTCTGTGAACTTATTGGGCATGTCCACCACTTCGCTGTCGCTCCGGTGGTCGTCGTGGGCGCCGGGAAGATCGACCGGAACCCGCCGCAAGTAGCCGAACGGCAGCGTCAGGGCCCTATCCGAAGCCGGGCTGATATTGGCTATCCAATTCGAGGTCGCGCTGTCATTCCACACGACGTTCGCAAGGATCGGATGCTCTCTGTCCGCGCCCTTCCACTGCGAGTCGAAGACCACCCATCTGGCCATGTTCCCGGTGAACCTCAGCACCCTCGCCTCGTCAACGTCCCGGGCCGAGGCGGAAATGGACTTCGCATAGTCATCTGGTAGAGTGATCGTCGTGGCGTCAACGGCCACCGTGAGGTCTTCAGCCTTCGCCCTGAACACCCAGTCTTGGGCTTCCCATACGGCCCGGAGTTCATTGCGCACGATGTCCGTCGCCCGATCGGGGACACTGCCCCCAGCGGCGTTTCGGTCTTGCGACACAAAGCCGAGCAGGTGTTCCGTCAAAGTGTCAACTGACCAGCTCATGCCACCTCCGCCCGATAGGCGTCTCCGTATACTTCTTTGAATGCCAAGATGCCGACCCGAAGAAGGTTCATCACGTCGTCATGCCGGCTATCCAGAAGCCCCCACGTGTTCGTATACTCCAACGACCACGGGGACGGGAACAGTTGGAACCCGTGGGCTCCGTTCTCGGCGAGAGTCTTGCAGACATCGTAGAACACGGTTTCGCCCAACAACTCCGTCTTGCGCGCTGCGGCGTTGATTCCAGGACAAATCCACGGATAGCCGCCCTCGACGGAAATCAGATTGAAGAAGTTCTCCTCCAGCACCTCTCGCGCCGTCTTGCCAGCAGTCTCGTGGATGTGATAGAGCCTGGGAGTATGCCCCGCTCCGCTCCCGCTCGGATAGCCGGCGTATATCGGCTGGGCTGGCGACGCTCCGGCCACGTCGCCTGCGTTGTTGTGGTCGTACTCATTCCAGAACAGGATGTGAGCGTTAGGTCGCTGGGCAAGGAGCCTCGACTTGAACTCGGCGGCGATGTCGGCCCAATCGGCGACGAACTTTGCCTCGCTCCCACAGGCGGTGCAGGCATTGATAACGCCCGACTGATGGTGCTCATGGAAGCCGGGGGCTTTCCAAGTCTCCTGATCTATAGAGACGTAGTGGGGATCATAGCGGGCCACAGCGGCTGAGAAAAAGCCCATCAGCGTGTCGTACTCAGTTGGCCTCTGGCTGGGGCAATAGAGTCTCGGGCTGTCGGTAATCAGAGAACTCGTATGCACCATGTCCGGGTTGGACGAATTGTTATAGAGACTGTTGATCCCTTGGACATGAACCCGCCTGAGTTCCGGTATGGAGTCGAAGATCGGGCGAATCCAGTCGTAAACCTCCGGTCTGCTGCTCCTGAGAACGATCCGAACGCCATCGACTCCAACGTCGAGATGGGCTCGAAGAATCTCACGGGCCTTGGCCTCGGCTACGGGTCCACCGGCGTCGAGGTCGTACACGGCTATCCAGTGCACATGCCACGGGATCATAATCGGCGCGCGAACAGACGGGATCGGCTGGATGACTCCACTGCTCTCGATATGGACGCCATCGCCTAGCCACATGCTGCGGTCGAAGTAGGCTGCTGCGATCACGTCCATAGGCTGCTTGGTTGTTTCGTTGTGCTGTTCAATGGCGGCCTTGAGTTCTCTCCGGTAATCCGCCCTGGCGCCCCGAATGGCCTCCCTGTCGTCTCTCTGGAACGCCTCGAAGATCCGCCATGTCGCTCGTAGCTTCCACAGTTCTGAGAACTTGTTGGGCATGGCGACCACTTCGTCGTCGGCCCGATGGTCGGCGTGGCCGCTATCCAGGTCCACCGGAACCCGTCTCAAGTACGCGAACGGAAGCGTCATCGACCTGTCGGATGCCGGGCTAATGTTAGCTATCCAGTTGGATTCTTCGCTGTCATCCCAGACGACATTGGCCAAGATCGGACGCCGCTTTTCTGTGGCCCGCCATCGGGAGTCGAATCGCACCCACCTCGCCACGTTACCCGTAAATCTGAGCGTCTGCTGATGGTCAACGTCCCTGGCGGAACCTGAGACGGACTTGGCATAGTCGTCCGGCAGCGTAATGGTCGCAGCGTTGGTGGCCACGGTCAGGTCATCGACCTTGCCGCGGAACACCCAGTCCTGGGCCTCCCAGACGGCTCGGAGTTCGTTGCGCACGATGTCCGTGGCCCGGTCGGGCACGCTCCCGCCAGCGGCGTTCCTGTCTTGCGAGACAAAGCCGAGCAAGTGTTCCGTCAGACTGTCAACCGACCACGACATGTTGCCTCTCCGGGACTACAATCGTGAGCTTCTTCTCGTCGCCCATCGTCAGGCTGACCGCACGTTCAACCTCGTCCGCCCTGTCGTCAATGGCCTGCTGCCTGGCCACTGCTTTGTCGTATTTCTCCTTGGCGACCTGCTGCTTCATCGCGTGTTCTATGGTCGGGGCGTCGGGATGCTTTTCCCTGAGCATCTTGAACGTCTCGACGTGCTCCACCCTCAGCGGGATGATGGCCGGCTCGCCCGTGTCGGGATCAGTGACCGACCAGTTGCAGAAGTTGGCGTGGACGATGATGTGGCCGTTGGCCATCTCTTGGTACATGGTGAAGTGGTGCCACAGCTCGCTCCAAGCCAGTTTCCAGCCCTCCTCTTCCAAGAGAGGGGCGATGCCCTGGATGTCACCGTAGGCGCCGCCGGAGGGCACGCCGGCCGTGTCGATGCTCACCCAGTTCCAAGATTCAGGTCCAATTCTCATGTTCTCTCCACGACCCCCCCAGGCGGCCCGAAGGCCGCCCAGGGGCGTCAAGGACTCAGCACTAGCGGACCCTAAGGGCCCACCAGAATCGTTACGGAGTTACCGAAGAGGTAATCCCGCTTATCTGTGCATTGGCCTGCGGCTGGTCACAGACGAGCTCCAGCCTCATCAGCATCCCGCCAACCAGGCGATTGACCAGGAAGCCGCTGGACTGGCCATACTTCCAGAAGTGGCCGTCACCCATCAGTCGCTCCGGCTGCTTCATGCCGCCTTGGTGGCCGGCAAGCAGGAACCAGGAGTTCGGCTCCAAGAGTCGGAGCGTGTCCTGTGTCGCCACCGGATCGCTCTGAATCGCAATCGGGGGCAGCGACTCGTGATGGTAGACGATGCCGTCGAAGCCGAGTTCGCCGAACAACTCCCGGCGCTTCTCTGCGTCGATGGTCATTGCCAGGGAGGCGGTGAAGCGGGCAGAGTCGCCCGCCTGCGAATTCGCCTCGGAACTGATCTCCGGCGTTGACAGGGCCAACATCGCGCCCGTCATGCGGATGCCGTCGCTGGTCAGTCCCTTGCCCGCGCCCTTGGTCCGTGCTCGTCGGCCGGCTCTCACTGCCCGCGATACGAGTTCGGCGAGGGTGCGAAGGTGCTCTTCCATATCGAACGTCACCGATCCGAAACTGAGCAGATGCGGAACCGTCCAGTGTTGGCCCTTGTCGGCCCTGGTGATGTTCAGCAAGTCGGTCGACGCAGAGAACCACGACGGGAACCCGTCGAAGTTGGACGCGATCTCAGCGCTGAGGGCGATCTCGTCGTTGTCAACCAAGTTGTCCAGATCGGAGTCACCGCTAACTAGGGTGTTCCGCGTGGACTCGATGGTGACTACGATGCCCGGACCTACACCGTCGCCCGGGCCGTCGGAGCCGAAGTAAACGTCGTTCACTTCAACCGCAACCCGGATGTTGGCATTGTCGCTGGCAGCCCGGATGTCGAGAACCTGGCCCTTCACGAATTGAGAGATCGGGCCGTTGTCAATGCCCAGGAACGCATCCGTCTGACCGGACGTGTAGGTGGTGCCGTCCTCGTTTACCTTCGTGGCTATCAGCGCCATCGTGCAGTCGAGGGTCTGGTGCATGGCCACATTGACCTGCTGAGAGAAGTCGCCGTCGGCCTCGGAGACAAGCTGTTCAGCTACCTCGCGCACCGCGCCCCGGCGATTTCTGGTGCGAGCCTTCGCCAAGCCGGTGTACTGGAGGGTTAATTGGAACTCACTGAGATCGTCCCAGTCAGCCGAAACGTCCTGATAGTCGAACTGCCGCGGAGCAGGGAATTCGCCCTCGGCTCCGGTCTTGGTCCGCCTGACACCACGCATCGGCTGGACGTAGGCTTTCCAGTGGAAGGCGTCACCGACCAGGGGAATCTCTCTGGGGTTAAAGAACCGCAGAGTGTCATCCCAGTTGGTGAACTGCTCTTTCGCCGGCCGCAGTTTGTAAATCTCGCTCATCGCAGTGGTTACTGCGGTGGCGTCCATGAGTGTATTTGCCATTGTTACCTCTTACATCCCTCGACTAACCGCACCGTCGGGGTCTTCAATTTCGACCCCAGCCAGTATCCTGTCGGTCTGCTCCGCGTCGGACAACTCCCGGAGAGACTTCTCGGGAGGCGCCCCGCCGGGAGCGGACCCAGGCGTAGCCGATGGGATGTTCTCTTGTTCCAGCGCGACTTGCTCCGCGTGTTCGTACTTGAGGTCTCGGAGGCCCTGGAGCTTCTCAACAATGGCCGTTCTCTGCTCCTCTGATGGGCCATTGGTGTAGTAGTCCTGCTCTGCCTCGGGCGTCAACCCTTCGGGCGCCGTCGCGTACATATGACGGCTGATTGTGCCGTCGATGGTGTCCAACGCCACCTGTCCCGCGAAGGTCAAATCGCCTTTCTCGTCCTTCAAGTCCTTTAGGCCGCTGGCCGTCAACTGCTCCTGGCGGAA
>SDBV01012312.1_pt1 | contig 10970 bp, 10 predicted proteins | sample 2277081 | NCBI WGS metagenome assembly SDBV01 (sample SAMN10402039, study PRJNA504765) | marine sediment metagenome | isolation source: marine sediment core GS10_PC15, 223 cmbsf | place: Arctic Ocean: Southern Knipovich Ridge | collected 2010
GCCAATAGTGGGCTGCCCAAAGCCTTGAAAGTTTTTCAGGAGTTGCGCCAGCAGGGCCAAGAAGTTCGCCCAGCCATCCGACTCGACTCCGGCGATCTAGCCGCCTTGAGCAAATTAGCATACCGCATGTTCACCGAGGCCGGCTTCGACGATCCCCTAATCGTAGCCAGCGGTGATTTGAATGAGTACCAAATCGCCCGACTCAAAAAAGAAGGAGCCAAGATCAATTGCTGGGGCGTGGGCACCCAGTTGATCTGCTCTTACGACTTCCCAGCCCTGGGAGGCGTCTATAAGTTGACCGCCATCGAGCACGACGGACGCTGGCTCGGGCGAATGAAAACATCCTCCAGCGCTCAAAAGCAGACCCTTCCCGGGCGAAAACGTCTCTGGCGCTGCTTCGACGAACAGGGCCGCTGCCTAGCGGATGTCATAGCCCTAGCAGATGAGGATTTAGCCCACACCTCACAGTTGACCCTAGCTAAGGCCGGTAAACTCGATCAGCTACACAAGCTCAAAGGAATATTTCATTGCCAAGACTTACTGACTCCGGTATTGAAGGGCGGACGCCCAGTGGCTCAGCAAGAGTCGCTGACAACGCTTCGAGAACGCACCCGCCAAGCGGTTGAGGCTTTGCCGGAGAATTTGAAGTCGCTGAAAAACCCGGCTAAGTATCCGGTTTATATCTCTCAGGAGTTGGCTAAACTGACCCGGGAATTAATCAAAACCAAATAGTTTGGAATGTCTATGAAGTTGAAAGTTATCAGTTGTGCGGTTCTAGAGCGAGAGTTGGAGCTCTGCGTTTCCCGGAGTAAGAACGATATCGACTTGCTGTTTCTGGACCAGGGTCTGCACAATACGCCCGACGAGCTGCGACGCCAAGCTCAAGAGGCAATCGATCAGGATGACAGCCAAGCCGTTGAAGCCATTATTCTAGGTTACGGCCTCTGCTCCAGAGGCGTGGTGGGTTTGAAAAGCGCCAAAACGAAGCTGGTCGTTCCACGGGGACACGATTGCATCACCCTTTTACTGGGCTCAAAGCAGTGGTACCGGGAATACTTCGATGCTAATCCGGGGGTGTACTGGTATTCCCACGGTTGGATCAAGCACAACGATCAGCCCAGCCAAGAGCGTTACGCGAAGGTGTTAGCCGAGTACACCGAGAAATACGGCCAAGATAATGCCAAGTACCTCCTGGAAGTCGAGCAGAGTTGGGTAAGCAATTATAAGCGGGCTACCTATGTGGGTTGGAATTGGCCGGATTCGCAAGAGCAGAAGGATTTCACTCAGCGATGCGCCAAGGAATTGGGCTGGGAGTATGATGAGCTTCTTGGGCAAAGTGGACTTTTGCAGCGCCTCTTGGATGGGGATTGGCGCCTGGATGAGACGTTGGTCCTTGAGCCTGGCCAGGAAGTAGCCGAGTCATTCGACGAAACTATAATCAGAGCCCAAAAGAAATGAGTCGCGCCTAATAATCTTTCCGTATTGTCAGCGAAATCAGCGTCTAATAATATTCTGTATCCTCTGCCTCAAGCCTTTCTTTTGATCCGGCTTTCTTGGCCGGTCAGCAGACGCGTAATGTTACTGCGATGGCGGATGATGATCAGCACCGGCCCCAGGCAGGCAGTCACCAGCAACGGCCATTGACTTTGCAGCGACCAGGGCGGAACAATCCAACGCTGCTGAGCAAATATCCAAAATCCAGCTAAATAGCTGACCAAGAAGACCAGGCACGCTACCAGTGAACCCGCCGAAACCGCACGGCTCACCAGGGTTACCACCAGCCAAGCCGCCATAGCCACCAAGGCCGGCAAAGTATAAAATGGCCAAATCGCCAGGGCCACCCCCGCACTGGTCGCTACTCCCTTGCCCCCGCGAAACTTCAGATATATCGGAAACACATGCCCCAGCACCGCCGAGCCCGCCACCATCGCCCAGGCCAAAAAACCCATAGCCGAATCACCCATCTGCCAATGCTCCCTCAGCAATACACCCATAACCACCGTCGGCACAGCTCCTTTGAGCACATCGAGAACGAAGCAAAAATAGCCCCACTTACGTCCCAGGGCCCTGGCCACATTGGTTGCTCCGATATTGCCTGAGCCCACCGTGCGGATATCGATCCCCCGGACTGCTGTGAGAATAACGCCGAACGGTATTCCCCCTACCAAAAAAGCAAGCAACGGGCAAACAAACAGGATTACAAGGTACGTTGCCATGGTTCAATCAGTTTGAGTTGTGTTTTTGAACGATTTTCAATGCTTGCCCTATTGTGATTCGGCCTTCATAGAGCGCTCGGCCAATGATTATACCACCCAAGGGCAGCCCAGCCAACGCCTCAACGTCGCCCTCGCTGGTTACTCCCCCAGCGGCAATCACCGGCACATCGGTAGAGCGGGCAACCTCTGCCGTAGCTTCAAGATTGGCACCGGCCAACATCCCGTCCTTACTGATATCCGTATAAATAATCGCCCCTAGCGGCCAACCGTTGACTCGCCGGCTAAATTCCAGAGCCGATTGGCTCGTCTGGTCCGTCCACCCGCTCACAGCCAAAAGGCCATCCCGAGCGTCCAGCCCCAGAGCCAGTTTCTGGGCCAAATCCCCCCGGTGCACCAAATCGCTAAACCAGTCCCAATCCTTCAAGGCCTTGGTCCCCAGGATTACTCGGCTCACCCCAGCCTCCAGCAATCGCTCGATATCCTCCAAACAGCGGATGCCTCCCCCGACCTCTATCTTGACCTTGGTAGCTTTGACAATAGCTTCGATGCTCGGCAAATTCCCAATCTTACCCGCCTTGGCGCCATCCAAATCAACGATATGAATCCAACCTGCACCAGCCTCTTCAAAACCAATCGCTACTTTTACAGGGTCGTCATCATAGTCGATCTGTCGTTCGTAATCGCCCTGAATCAGACGCACACATTTACCGCTGCGCAAATCAATTGCTGGTAATATATCCATAGTCTTTTCTCAAACAATGCCTAGATGTTTATTTAAAAGAGTCGATAAAGTTTTGGAGCATCTTTAGGCCCACACGCTGTGATTTCTCCGGGTGAAACTGAGTGGCAAAGACATTATCTTTCCAAGCGGCGCTGGTGAACTTTAACGGCCCATACTCGGTAAGAGCCGCACTGACATCTTGCTGTTCGGGCACGACGTAATAACTGTGCACGAAATAAACATAGCTCAGATCAGGCAAACCTCTAAAAAGCGGACATGCGTTTTGCTTAGCGATAGTGTTCCATCCCATGTGGGGAATCTTCAAGCCACGTCCTTGAGGATCATCTCCGAAGTCAAAGCGAACGCATCGACCGGGCCAAACTCCCAGACCTTGCTGTTGTCCGTCTTCGTCGCTAGATTCAAAGAGTAATTGTAAACCCAGACAAATTCCCAAAAAAGGTTTGCCCGATTCAATAAAAGAAAGGATCGGCTCGACCAAGCCGTATGAGTTCAGAGCACTCATAGCGTCGCCGAAAGCGCCCACGCCGGGAACCACCAGGCGATCAGCCTGTTCAATATCGCTAGGGTTTCTGGTGATCTGAGCAGGACAATTCAGATGCTCAAAGGCCTTAGCCACAGATCGCAGATTACCCATACCATAATCGACGATTGAGAGCATGATGCTTCCGGAGTTTTCCAGGATTGCTTTTAGGGCTTAGGGGACTCTTGAGAGCAGGTAAACTAACAGTCGCAACAGCAAAGGGTTAGAGAATCGCGCTATTTGCCGCAAACACCGTTAGCTCACCTGCCCGAATGGACGAGTTGCACGATAATTATCTCAGCGAGCCAAAACCACTATTTCGACTCGGCGGTCCTGATCATTGCCCCGTCCGCTTGGCTTGCCGGGTCCCCAACCGCGAACACTAACGAGGTTCTCGGCAATGCCGCGTGAGACCAGATGGTCGGCTACAGCGCGAGCCCTGTTAGCCGAGAGCCACATGTTCGTGCCCCACTTTACTTTGGTCCTTCTCAGCGGAGAGGGATCCGTATGACCTTCGACGGAAAGATGGTGGCCGGGGTAGCGACTTTTTATATTGCTGGCAACCGAATCAAGCTTACTCTTTCCCGCAGCGGTTAAGTCAGCCGCTCCCGCCCTGAACAGCACACTGCCGGAAACAGTAATAACCTGGCTGACTCCTGGAGTTACTACGGCAACAGGCGTGGCTCTCTGAATCTGAGCGCTCTCTGCTTTGGCTGCAATCAGTTGAGTCTGAAGATCTCGGTTATCCTCGCGGGCGTCGTCCAGGTCACGTTCAACTCGATCCACTTGACCTTGAAGGTTCGACTTTTCCAGTTTTAGCGCATTCACCTCATTACTGCCGCCACCAAACCACCCACACCCAGCAGAAAGGCTACTTAGCACAAACAGCCCCACCAAAAACATTACACGGAAGATATTTTTCGTCATAACAGGCCTCCTTCTTTTTACCACGTCGGTTTCTTCTAATACCAAATAAGTACAAATGACGTATAACAGGAACTCGCTTTTACACGAGGCTGTCCGAATGGCCTCGCCGAGCTAACGTGCCCTAAGCGAAGGTTATTGTCAAAGCGGCGAGTCAGCTTCGGGCAAGTTTTGGTCGCGGTTTTTGTTTTCGCTACGCAGGCGTCTGAAGTCCTGCAGCAAAGAACTGATTCGTCCGACAGCCAAGAAAACAACAATACCTGCCACGCCAGCCAGAACCAGGAGAAACCAAGTTCTGACCTTGGCCAGCTCCCACCAGCCGAAGCTGATGGTCACCACTCGCCTATTAGAAACGATAAAGACCAAGGCTGCAAGTATAACTACACAAATAAAAAATAATTTCGTATAAACTTTTATTCTCTGCCAAGTGTGGGGCATTTTGTTCTTCTCCAGATGGCAAATCTACCCGGTCAAATCCAGCGACAGCGGCTCCTAGCCGGCCATCACCAATTCCCAGAACATCTCTAGGCCAGGACCAATGTAGGCCCATATCTTGTCCTGAAACAGGATAACACTCAAGAGTCCCAATGACAACCACGGGCCGTAGGGAAGTTCATCCGCTCGGCGACGGGCAGCACAGAGCACCACAGCCAAGAGACCGAAGAACGGTGCGATGAAAAAGGCCAGCACCGGTCCCAGCCACCCCAGAACCGCTCCACCGGCTGCCATCAGATGTACATCGCCAAGGCCCATAGCCTCTCGACCAAACGCCAAAGTGCCCAAAATCCTGGTCCCCCAGACGATTGCGCCACCAATGAGAAATCCGAAAAGGGCACCCGCCAAAGCGTTTAGATGAGCATTCGCAAAAATCCTCCCCCAGCTCTGGGCCAAAGCCGTATCACCCGATGTCAACAGCAAACCCAAAATAGCCAGCCCAACTGCTGGGCTAAGGTAGAGTATTTCGTGGAGCATTTCTTTTCGGGCACTTACCACAGCCGAGCGATCAGCCTCGTCGGGCTCGGCATCCGCGGGGCTGGGCTTGCGAGATTTTCGACGTGAGCGGCGGACAAATCCCCTTTCAAGCTCTGGGCCAAATGTCGGGCGAAACACGCCCAGCCGCAACAGCACCGCCGAGATAATCAAACCCAGACATCCCCCGACGGTAAAACCCGCTGTAGGACCTGATATCTCCGACAGCATGGGCCCAGGAAACAAACCATGGACCAGGACCCCAACGCCAACGGTCAGACTGGTTATCGACAGGGGGATAACCATGTACTGAAAATCGATAATTGAAGCTGCCAGCAGAGCTGATATTAACCACAGGTACAGGGCCAGGGTCGCCCAATCAGCGGCTCCAGGGCCGGGGAAACTGCTCAAAAGCACCATGTTTTCTCGCAGCCCCAGTAGCATGTAGGCGATGAAAACCAGGCTAAATACAAGCCCACACCCCAGCTCGATCAGTGGATACATAGCCCGGATCCGCCCACCGCAGTGCCGACAGGCTCGGCCAAGCAAAAACCAGCTCAGCAGCGGAATATTGTCGTACCAAGCAATAGGATGCTTGCATCCGGGGCAATGGGAGCCCGGGCTTACGATGGATAGGTGTCTGGGCAGCCTGTAAATGAGCACATTCACGAAGCTGCCCACACAAGCACCCATCAGGAAGACAAATAGACACAAGGTCAAGGCCATACGCGGTCTTTTCAGTAGTTAGAAAATCGACTGCAATTATAATTTCTACCGTTTTGACCCCCAATGTGCAAGGGCTTAGATGCTACCTGATGACCTATCTGCTATTAGCTCTAGCGGGGACCCGCCGGCCAGCCAACGCAGTCCGATGACAGATTGGATTTATGAGCCCAAGAGATTTTTTTACACTTTTTGTGTAGTAAATTCTTGACTGGACCCGATATATTTGCTAGAAGTAGGGGGCATATCGCAAGGCTGGCTCTGGCGGGCCGGTATGGTATATAAGCACATGGCCAAAACGCAGGAGCAAGGAGGACTCATGTCGTCACGGGAAAGGATGACCAAGGTTTTGGGCTGTTTGGTGCTGTCGGTCACCGCCGGGGCGATTATCCTGAGGCTCTTACAGCCGGCGCCTCTCATGGACGTAACCGCTTTCAGCTTGGCGGTAGCCTTCAACCCTATTGGACAGGTTTTTGAGACTCGTGTGCCCGTGGACCGCTCTCGCTGGCAATACATAGAGATTCATCAGTCCGGGACCACATCCGGAAATGCCCAAACCCTCGCAGAGGCTTGCAGACAGCAAGCTCTGGAGCCCTCAGCTTATCATTTCGTGATTACCAATGGGCGTGGGGCACCCGATGGGAGAATTCAAGTCAGCCAACAGTGGACTCAGCAAAAAAATGCCCCCGGGCGTCGCTTGAGCCGCTTGGAAAGTTCTCCAGCTTCGACGATCAGGATTTGCCTCATTGGTGACTTTAGCCAGGGGCCTCCGGGCTCCGTGCAGTTATCGCAATTGGAGACTTTGCTGCGGACCCTTCAGAATCGCTGCCAAATACCAGCCGAGAACATCTCTCTGATGGGGTCCACCGCAGCCCCGCAGGACCAGTGGCGATTGTTTCCCCTGGATAAACTTCGCCAGGCATTGCTGAGCAATTCAATAGATTAATCGACTTATTTTGTGATTGTGATCAAGCCCCGAGACCTTGAAAGGCCTCGCCAGGCTTGAAAATCCCCGCCCTGGGGCTGTAATGGCACTCAAGCGTCCCGGATGCGTACCGGCTCAAATGCGCAGACAGAGCAGACACAACATACCCACAGGGATAAGTCATATCTGCTCTACCTTGGAAAGTCTAGACAGCAGGTTTACAGGTCTTGCGGCTTTACCGTGCTGCGCTTGTTCGCCTTGGTGCGGGCGATCCCACAATCAATGATGCAATGGACCTTGTCGGACAAGGCGGCGATGGCATCCGCGGAGCACATCATCTTTTTGCTGCGGATATAAGCTTTGACCTTACTGGCGACAACCAGGACTTCTTTCTTCGCTGCTCTTTTAGCCATACTCGTGATTCCTTTCTACAAGATAACTGACAACAAAATATACGTAAAACCCATTTCCAGGTGCTATAGATAAAGAGTTTGGCACATATTGCAAGAAAAAAAATATAAAATTACCGCCCCCACTCTGGAGCCTCGCCTGTGAGTTGGGAAAAACCAGCTCCAACTCCCCAGCGTCTGGTCTTGTTAGAGCACCTAATTTCTACTTTCTTTTTAGCCATTCGGCCATTTTCTCTGAGCTCATCAGCATTATCGGTAGCACTATTAGAGAACCCGCCAAAGCCAATACTATCACCAGTGATGCCAGAATCCCAAACGACCGGATCATATTGATTTGGCTGTAGCTCATAACAAAAAATCCCGAGAACGTCGTTATCCCAGCCCCAAACAGCGATGGACCCGTCCTGAGAATGCACTTGCCCATGGCTTTGCTTATCGCCTTGCCTTTCGCTCTCTCCTGCCGAAACCTCTCCACCAAGTGGATCGAATAGTCTATTCCTATCCCAACACTCATAGCCGTCACCGTAGCCGTTACCACGTTGAGCGTAAAACCAAGCACATACATAATACCCAATATCCAACCCGCTATCAGGATAACAGGTATCGCTGTTATCAGACCGAGTCGCAGGGAACGAAATAGTAGTATCACAATAACAGTGCACAGCAATATAGAAACAAAGGTAGATTTAATCATCCCACTTGTCATTTCGGTTATCATGGCATGGCGCTCGAAAACAAAACCAGCGTAGCTGATATTAACTCCAGCTATTGCACGTAAGGGCTCAAGACTATTTTTGAGCTCCTCCAGCAATTCAGCCGCACCGGTCCCTTGCGTACTACGTGTGTCAACTATCAGAAGCATCATGTTGTATGCTCTAGCCGTGCCGTTCCTGTTCAACAGCGATTTCACACTCTCGGCACTTACCATCTTGTCTAGCCCATTCGTGTACAACTCATCGAAAACCTTGGTCATCCCTTCCTTCGTGTCCGGAAAACGGTCCCGGTTGGCGTCCTTAACCTTAATGCGAACCCGCCGACCTCGGGGACGAAGCTTCTTGTCGGGCTTGACTATCTCCTTCAGGTAAGGAATTATCGAGCGGACTTTCGCCGCGTCGCCCATCTTGGCCACATGTTTTTTATCGTCCATGTTCGCAATCGATTCAGCCACACCAGCCACCACCTCTGGCTCGCATAAGTCCCCCTCGATCAGAACATAGGCTCTATGTAAACCAATGCTCGGAAAGTCATCATGTAAGCTCTGCAGGGTCTCCAATAGCGGAGAGTCCTTGGCATATATCTGCTCAGCACTCATGTCTTTCTTTATGTTTGTCGATAACAACAAGCCCTTGCCCGAAAGGAACAGGGCTAGGCCCACAATGCCCAGAAAAAGTGGATATACAATCAACTTCCACCAGCCACTTCTCGACCGCTCCGGCCTATCCGCTTCTAATCCTGATTTGTTTACCACCAATTTGTTTGAAAAATGTTCTTGGTCGCTCTCCCCCGCCAGCCAGGTCGTAAGATTGGAACAGAACAGCCTAAGCGAGGGGACGAAAAAGGTCATCACCAGAAAGGCTACAGCTATGCCCAAGGCCAGAAACAGCCCAAACGACGCCACCGCAGGTATCTTCGACATCATGCTCGAACCGAAGCCGAATATCGTCGTCAAAGCCGAAAACAATACCGATACACCCGTGAACTTTATCCCCAGTGACATAGACTCAGGAGCGTCCAAGCCTTGCCTTCGGTACTCTCTATTGCGAAGCAACAGGTGGATCGCATAGTCGATGGCCAAAACCATAATAACTATCGGTGCAAAGAAGGTCATCTGGCTGAATCTAAGTCCAAGAAGGTAAAAGGCCCCAAAGGAAATTATCATAGTCACGACCAGCCCGACGACAGAAGTCAGAAAATCTACCACATTCCTCAGCGTTATCATTAAAACCAGCAGCAGCAGTGCCAGTGATATGGGCAACGTCGTGCGCATACCCTTTTTGGCATCCTGCTCCAAATGGTAGTTCTTCCCCGCCAAGGACACTAAACTATAACCTTCGGGAACGTTATTATGCATCACTTTCAGCAAAGCCAGTTCCGCGTCCTCGTTGTCCCTTTCTATTTTGTTGTAGTTGAAGTGAACGACTATGACTGCCGAGTCCCGCTGATCGCCTTGTTCGGTCGAAACCAGGCTTTCGGTTTTATCAGCCTCCAGAACCTTGGTAATAGCACGCTTCATATACTTTTCGGGAAGGTCGTCTAGCGTGTAGCGTTTCTTAGATTTCTCGACAATTGCCCGATCCAATATCCCTCCCACCGTATCCACAGCCCGGTCATCGCTTATTAGATACTCACTCACTTGCTCAGAATCTACGATAGCCTGTTCTATGTCTCGCAAAACGATCAGGCTCTGACGGGTCATTATATCGCCCGACTCTGCCGTCAAAATGCTTACCACGGATTTGCTGGCATCAAAGTACTCACGCATTTTCTTGTCTGTGTCGAGATACTCGCAATCCGGCAAATAGTCGGACATCTTTGTGGAGGTATTAAGATTCTTCAGTGGAAGGGCCATCCAGACAGTGAGTGCCAAAAACAAAACCACTATCTTACCAGGATGGCGACTGATTAATCTCCCCATGCCAGCAGTAACGCTCGTGCGGTTCTGATCCCCGTGTTTCATGGCAAAGAACCTCTCCTGCCTTATGTGCCAATGTGCCTAACTCTCTCTGGACGCTTTTGCCAGCCAGAGCGATTGAAAAGTCTAACCGATATGAACCCAAGAGTAACCACTTTTCTGCGAGCCTGGCATTACAAAATCCCCTCGCCTTCAGACACCAAACCTCCGATCTGATCCCCAGCGACACGCGAATGATGTCCCCCCAAATACCACGGTTTATTGGCGAGAAATCGAGAAATAGGCTTTCCACCCAGTTCTTAGCAAATAAGCGTGGAATTCCAGCTCAGCAGCTACTATAATTCAGGAAGTTCGTTGTCGAGACAAAAACTTATTGGTTCCCATCATTAGAACAGACGGGGAGATCTAATAATGGCCGCAAAGAATAATAAAAAACCCACCACGCCGGACCCGACCAACATTGGCAAAGACGCCGATAGAGATCTCGCTGAGCGAAACAGGGACCAGAAGGTTCTGGACCAGAAACATCGCCTGAACGAACTCTTGTTGGACAGCTTACCCCATATTGCAATGCTCATTCGAAAGGACAGAAGGGTCCTAGCTGCTAACCGTCTTGCCCGAGATGTCGGAGCCAAGGTTGGTGACTATTGCTGGCAGAGTTTTGGTCGAGGAGAGTTCATCCCCGAAGAAGATAAGAAATATATCCAGGAATACAAAAAGGCTCCACCTGGAGGTGCTTGTTGTTATTTCTGCCTGGCAGATAAAGCATTCCAAAGCCAAAAGCCCACCAGAAATCCTGAAATCGAGCTCTGGGGTAAAATATGGGACGTGCATTGGGTTCCACTTGATGAGCAGACATATCTCCACTATGCCATCGATATCACCGAGTACAAACAAACAGAGAGAGAC
>SDBV01012314.1_pt1 | contig 10969 bp, 8 predicted proteins | sample 2277081 | NCBI WGS metagenome assembly SDBV01 (sample SAMN10402039, study PRJNA504765) | marine sediment metagenome | isolation source: marine sediment core GS10_PC15, 223 cmbsf | place: Arctic Ocean: Southern Knipovich Ridge | collected 2010
ATTATGAGCCGCAGGGGGATGCTCCTGTAAGCAAGATAGATAATGTGATGCAGGGGGATGGATTTGTTATGCCGTTTATTGCTCATCTGAAGAAGATAGAATTAGATGCTGAGGGGGTAGTGAGGCCGTTATTAGAGACAGTGAGGAAAATGGTTGATATGGATGTAGTTCCTGTAGGAAGAGTAGGGTGTGAGGACTGTAGGCGGATGGGGGACGTGGTGGGGCTTATGTGATTGTCATTATTGCATAGACGGATCGACTCGATAAGGTTTTTATATTGAGTTGCTATTTAGTGGTATAGAGATTTAAGATGTTGTTTGCTGTCTTGACCACTTTTTTGCGAAGGACTTCAGGTGATATAACCTGGATATTATCACCATAACTGAGAACCCATCGTACTGTTTCATCAAGACTATGAGCTATAAACCCGATTATGATTGAACCATCGCTATTATTAGTTATAAATTGACTATCGTACCATTGAATAGCAGCAACTTCTTGGGCTACTTGTGCAGAGAATCTAAGTTTTACATTATGTAAACCATAGTCTGATTCTGTATACCAGGCATTATCTATGTATTCATTGATGTCGAACTTGCCCTCAACCACAAAGCATTTATCGGATATTTTAAATTTCTTTAAACGATTTAACTCAAAATGCATAGTTTTTTTATGAAAATGTGACTTGCCTATCAAGTACCACTTATGATTACGATGATACAAATGATATGGATCTAAAGTTATCTCGCTTTTTATATTGCCGGATAAACTATAGAGGAAATGCACAATATTTTTTTTGTATATACTATTCATGAGTAATAAAAAAACACTGTCAAATGAGTCCGTGATTTCCTGGGGTGCAGGCTTGATAGAAATATTTGCCAAGATATCTTTGCAGTACTTCCTGATCGGTGGAGCAAGAGAGTTTTCTAATTTCAATGCAGCCATGAGAGCTGAATCTTTAAACGGAATACGAAGGTGGTTTCTGGCTTTATAAGCAAGTAACAGAAGTGCTATTGCTTCTTTAAAATTCAGACCTGGAGGATTAAAAGTGTTCTTGGGGTCTAGTTGATATCGATTGTTTTTGTAGTCGTACTGGTAATCAACACCAATTTTTTTTAATTCTTCCAGATCACGATAAATAGTTCGTTTACTACATCGATTCATCTCTGCTAGATCACTTGAGCGATTATTATGATTTGATTGCAGTGCAATCAAAGTTCGTATTATTCGTCCTATCCTTTTTGTTGTCATAAATTAAACCTTATTTAACAAAATGCTGGATAATCATTATGATTAATACACATAAATAGCCGTTTCAAACCTGTGAAATGTTGATGGTTTTTTTAAAAAAAAGCCTGTTTTTACTGTTTTTTCCCCAGAAAAAGTGGGATACTTGATAATAAATGGCATTTTTTTTATAATATATACCTATGTGTAGAGGATTCCGTGGTTGGTGTTGCTTGTGATATTGCCTTATTTTAATGATAGTGGGTGTTTATGTGACGCAAAAAGACGAAATAAAAGAACATCTATCCAGTAATATCTCCCGTGTTAGAGAATTGTTTAAAGAGCATGGGAATTTCTTACGGGTTATTATCAGTTTGCATATCGGAGATGAATCTGATGCAGACGATTTCTTTCAAGAACTTTTCCTGCTTTTTATCTTAAGACCTTTGCCCGAAAATATCAGCAGCGTTAAAGGGTTATTGAATAAAATTGTTGCAGATAGAGCCAGAGACTTTTACCGAAAAAAGAGTTGCTATAAACGCAGAATTGGTAGATATGCTGAACTTATTGAAAATAAAGATATTGATAGTTGTCCAGAGACCATGGTTATTGAAAAAGAAGAAGCAGAGAAAATGTTTGGGTTAATCCGTAGAAACCTACCTCCCAAGGAAGCTCAGGCTGTTACTCTCAAATTTAAGCATGGTTATGATAATAAGGAAATATCTGGTAAAATGGAGATTAACTCTAGATCAGTAAGCAGATATATTTCTGTTGGATTAAATAAAATAAAAACTTTATGGGCATAAGATTAAGGTAATAATTATGATTGCTGCAAACGACAATTTACTGTGCAAGCAAGCTAAAGACTTCTATTACAATTATCTTATGAATGATAGTAAAGATGAAATTCCTGTTGAGTTGATTGAACATATGGATCTGTGTCCCTATTGTAAATCAAATATGGACGAACTTCAGATTCATTTTACTGCAATAGAACAGAAGACTGATGCGAAATCGGAAAGAGATGCCATTACTCTTGAGAATCTTGAACTCCACTGTAATTATATCAATAAACCTGTTTCTTGTAATGCAGTAAAACCTTTCCTGTCAAACTTAGCTGACCATGTCTTAGCTGTTCATGTTCCTACTCCTATTACAGTACATATTGATAATTGTCAGCAGTGCGGTGAGAACCTTAAAGCAATCGGCAATTTAGGTCTTACCCATAAGCAGTTATGTATATTGGGGCAAGTATGTATATTGGGGCAAGTCTATGCTCAAAAAATGGAATCCAACCACGAAATATGTAGTAAGGCTTTGGCTTATCTTGAGAGTGTTAGCACTATGAATTTTGAGGGTATCCCAGCTGAAGTTTTAAGACATTTCAGTATATGTCCTGATTGCGGAAAGGCATTGTTTAATAGACGCTCTGAATTAATAAATGATATTGAGTGGAACGAAGAAGGGTCTCATATATCTTGCCAGGAAGTTAAAGCTACTGATTTATTTGATTATGTTATTCCCTATGGAATTGATCCTGCCAATGATCAATATGCAAAGTTTCGTAAGTCATTAACATCACATTTGGCCAACTGCAAAGAATGCCTGACCAAAATGAATGAGTTGCATAGTCAGGTGTATAGCATTTTAGGACGTGAAGAGTCGAATGTTGTTACTATCTTTAAAGCTGATGAATCAAGCCAAGAAGATGTCAATTTGCCAATAGCAGTAGAGGTGTTAGACAAAGAAAAAGACAAGATACCTTCAGAGAGTGATTCTCTTAATATCAATACGGAGTCTATAGTTCAGGCAGAGAAGGCTCCTTGGAGATTTAAACCTATCCTTAAGCCGATGGCTATTGCGGCTGGGATTCTTTTGATTGTATTATTGACATTTAAAGGGTCTGTACTTCAGGCAGTGGATCTAAACCAGATATATAAAGCATTGGCAAAAGTTAAAAATGTACATATTGTCAAATACGATAGTGAAATAACTGAACCAATTAACGAAATATGGATATCCCAGTTACTGAAAGTTAAAATGTCTAAGACAGCTACTGAGTATGTATTATGGGATATCAACAGCAAAGAGTTAAAAACTAACGAAACAGCAACGGATTCAATTAAAATCAAAGAGGTTGATAGTAAGGCGATTGATGAAGTTGAATCAACGATGCATACACCTTGGGACTTATTGCCATTTACGAGTATTGCTGATATTCCTGCTGGGGCTATCTGGGAGCAAGTGGAAGATAAAGGTATTATCTCTATTAATCCAAATATTGATGTGTATGATTTGAGTTGGTCAAAGAGATCGATGGCAGGCTATTTAGCATATTATAAACGGAGGGTTTTTGTGAATACAAAGACACATTTACCACAAAGAATTGAGTTTTTGGAAAAGCATACAGAAGAAGATAAATACGAACTCACAACAGTTGTAGAGATAGATTATCCTGATAATGACCAAATCCAGCAAGTCATTAAGCAAGCAGGATTTTAATAATATCTATTTGGGCAACCACAGTGGCGTTCTATTTTTGAAGCTACCTCCTATTTCTTCAACGAACAACTCATCGGCTTTAGTGCGGACTAAATGACCATCTGCAAAGATAACATTTACAGCTCTATTTGGATGACGACCTTTTAAAGCATCTTCTGAAAATTCCGGTAAAAGTGATCTATCTTTATTAGCAGATACCCCTGGTATATAGAATGCACTTTCTCTCAATGGATTATCAAAAAGTGGTCCTGGCATATTAGATGCTCCACGCCAGCTTATAATGCTGTATCCGCTGTCAACAACTAATAGTGTTTGCACAGGGTTGTTAATAGAACTAAGGCTTAGCGGCTTTCCGACAAATTCGCTGCTTGAAGAGCCTTTAGCATCTTTGCAGACAAACCGGTTGATGCCATAGTTTCCACATAGGATGTTGTTTCTAAGCTGTATATCGCGTAAAGACTTTGATGGACACCATGCAATGGGGTCTTGCTCAGAACTTTCCTTGTTTCTATCTGGGAATGTCTGGAACCACCATATACCCTGCCTGTCATACGCCGCATCTCCAGGATATCCGCCGGCAGGTGGGCTTGTGAAATTAATTGAATCATTGAATCCATGCGGAAAAGTGCCATTGTTCTGGCCATAGATGGATAACGATAAATACAGATGTTTTAGGTTTGAGCCGCATAATACTGTTTTTGCCGATTGTTTAATGCGATTCAGGACTGGCAACAAGATAGCCAGGATCATTGAGATGATCGCAATAACAACTAATAATTCTATTAACGTAAAGGCGGTCCTTTTCATGACAGGCAATTATACTAAAAATGAAGAATAATTGCTATATGGTTTAGAACAAAATGCGTTAGAGTTTATTGGATTTACTATTTACATGCTCGCATGTACCTGCTGTACCAATCGCCGGTGATTGTACATGTGCCTGGATTGTCAGCATTTTCTAAACAAGGAGAAAATATCTTTCCTACCATAGCCGACCCTGTACACACGCCGCCTTCGTCATCTTCTATGCATCCCCATCTGTTTTCCCATTGCCAATATCTTCCGTAGCAAGAATCTGGGCAGAAAATTATGTCATATGATTGAATCAGATCGGTACAAGAGTAATTTGGAATACCGCCACCAGTGGAGCCTATAATCTCCTTCAGATCATCATTATTAACCTCAGTCATCTCTTCTAAGTCAAATGACTGATCAGAGACCAGCAGGGCAACCCCGTTGTTCCAAAGATATTCAAAGTCATCCAACGCAGTACGATAGTAAAACTTATCACTATCCAGATCGACGATCCATACATACTTAGGATCAATATGATCAAGCACCACATAATGCTGAGACTTAGGGAGATATAAAATGATCTGACAATCTTTTATTTTATTCAGTTTTTTCAAATCTGTAGCAACCGCTGAAGAATGTAAACCTGAATCAAGTGCAAACTGCAGCATATCATAAAGACTTGTGCTGTTATCGGCTCCAACTAACTGAACCAATTGTTGACTGGTTAGTTCTTTCCCAAGCTGTGAAAAAATGTGTTCTATTGCAATTGTCGCACAATTTTGAGGCTGAATAATGCTTGTAGAAGCAATTTCAAGACGTTTTTGTAATAGACTCTCTGTGTCTATGGTGTCGGAAAAATGATACGACAAAGGCATACCAGCTGATGAGGTGCGGAACTCAATGAAAGCGTTTTTTTGATATGGAACAACAAATTCACTTGGTTTAGGAGGATTCAAACTGATAGATGTTATATCCCATTCATCACGAGAAAGTAAATCAGACGAATTGCTGCTTTGATCGTAATGCTCAATAATAATGTTAGTTGGCATCAATATATTGCCAGCTAATTTGAAATCGGAATAATCTTTTTTGATGATTGTGCTGTCTTGATCATTATTTAAACAATATGTCAGTACGGCATAGTTTTGTGAAGGATCGAGCAAAAACTCCATTTCAAGTTTATCTTGTGTTTTTACTGTAAGAACTATTTGCCCTTTATAGTTCTCTATAGCAGACAACTCGGCAGTTGAAAGATTAGCATAACTATATGCACCTAATCCCCATGGAATTATACCTGCGGTCAGCGGCCCATTGACAACAATGGGCATATCGCTATCTTCTCCATATACAATTACGTTATTAGTTGTTGCAAAATACATAGAGTACCGTTCACCATCCCAGACGAATATGCGTTCTGCATTATTTTTCAGATCACGAGTAAGCTCCTTAGGAATGTTATCGCCTGCATGTTTTTGTGATGAAATATTTATTTCCCAAAAGAATCTATTGCCATCATATTTCACCTGTTCGGTTGACTCGATTATAGAACCGTCTGAGGCAGAGTATTCGATGTGAGTTCCCTTTATTGTTCCGTATGGTATCCATGTAGAAATAGATTGGTCTGTCAAAGTTTTAATTATTTCTAATATTTCATCTTTTTCCAGTTGCCTGCTTGCTAATGCAATGTTATTAGTCAAAAGCAATATGGCAAATATTATAATTGAATATCTTTTTTTCATCGTTCCAACCTTCCGTTTATGATATTGGCGGATTGTCTACTTTGCATTTCTTACACTTTCTACAAAAGTATCCCATTCTTCTTTGGTATATCGCTCCCGAATTTCTTCTTCCTCAATCCAGATTCTTTCAAGAAATGCTGCATTCTCTTCATTGGTAGATGTGGATTGTTGAATTGATATTGCACCAGGCTGCATCGACATAGACTGTGACTGTGACTGTGATGCAGTTGCAACCTGATGGATTAGTATTTCTTTATATTGTATATTTGTAGTTCCTGGATTTACCAATTCGAGAATGACATCTCCAGTAGTTTGACAAGTATACTCAAAGCTGACCATATTCCCCTCTGATATTAGTGTTCCTATACTTGCAAAGAAAAATTGTATTCCTTCCTGTTGGTAATCTCCAGGACCCCAATAATCAAATCCTTCACTTCGTGGTTCTACCAATATCTGAGCAGTACCTGATGGGTGTTCTGTATTGTCGATGCTTCCCAGATTGGGATCGGAGATATTCACCTCAGCGTCAAAACCATACATGATATTATTAGGGTCAGTCATTTCCATTTCTATGTATAATGTAACACTTTCACCAGTGGTTAAGGTTATTTCGTCAAGTCCGCTTGGATCGACTATGCTGTATATAAAGTCGGAATCAGGTTCAGGTACATTAGGATCATCAGGTATAGCAGTATATTCGGCCCCCCAAAGCCAGAAGTCAGCAAACAATATTAAATCATCTGCATCTACTATTCCGCCTGTATTAATGTCTGTTTCATCACACCAGTCGGGATCTGAGCAGTCATCAGATAGCCAGTGTGTATTAAAAATTGAGAAATCGGAATAATTTACAATATCATCGTTGTTAAAATCACGAGATGGAACTTGTGTGAAAGTTTCAAAGGATACAGGATTATCCCAGCTTACATCATAATCACAAAACCATACGTTAGGATCACCGACTCCAATGGCTTCGTAATCTATTATAAACCAATCACCTATAGAATTATTGACATCTGAGCCGTATAGATCATAACCCCATATTTCAGAATCATTCCATGATGTTACTTTAGCATGTTCACCTGCATTATCGAAGTAAGAACCAGTCCAGTCTCTTGTATTAGGGTCATAATCACGGCCGATTAACTCACCAAGAAACCTGTTGTTACCTGTAATGAACAGACCGCCACTCCAATAATCTGTGCTGTCTAAGCTGACAACAAATGTTAATTTTGTGCCAACCATGATATCACGACCATCAAATGCTGTCTTGCCATCAGACTCATAGACTTCTAAGGTGGCCTGAGCGATTGTAATTGAAGTAATACAACATACGATTGCTGTGATTAATAATTTTTTCATCATAACCTCCTGCGATAGCATTAGGCTTTCATTATATTAGCCGTTGCTGAGCTATGAAATGTTGATGAAAAAATTTCAGATAGTTGATTTTGGAGGAATTTCCGTAAGTAGTTTCCTGTTCATCATGTCTACTAAAAAATATAGCTAACAATCAGCCAAATTTAAGTGCCACTCTCTTAGCCGCATCCAAATCTCTTTCCGCATATATCTGTGAAATACTTCGAGTATTTTTGATCCGGTCGTAAACGCCGTAATCGCCGGAAAGAACCAGCCAAATCATATATCCCTGTACTCGACTAACACCGTTTCGGTGTCGATGTCCAGGTTAGTAATCAATTTCTCGATCTCCGCCTCATATAGCTGCTCATGCTTTTTTATCTCCGGAAAATCCTTGCTGAACTCATAAGTCAGCATATCCGTATCGTCATCGGTATTCACACTCCCCGCAACATCCTCATCGACCGTCACCGTTGAATCATCCACCGTTTCCTCCTTTTCAGTCGTTGTTGTACTGTCAATCGCGTCTGTTCCGCTCTCGGCTATATCACGAATTGTAACCTTTTTACTGCTCAGCCGCAGCTTCTCAAATAGCTGTCCTTTAGGCGACGTCGACGATTCGACTGGCAGATATTTCCGGAGCGTAAATGCAGATCCCTTTTAGAAAACTGATGAGCAAATTCGCCTTTGGCAGCGGTATAGCCTGAGGCACCAGCCTTTAGCATTTCTAAGATAAAAAACTTTTGCAAATACATAGAAAGAGCCACCAGTTTCACACCAAGCATTTCTGGTAATAATTGCAAGGAAAACCACCCTTGCGTTTTTTCGCCAAAAATTGGGGGGGATTGGAGCGTTGGACAGTTAATCTGATATTACTATTCCAGAAATTTCACGAATATTTTTAACAATGAAAAACTACAACCATACTACAACCCAAAGATGGATTATCTGTCATTCTATAAGATATCTACCACTCGCTAAGTGCTGAAATCTGCGATACTTGCGTGAAAATGAATTTTTAGGAAATTATTATATATCCTATTTTTTTGAAAATTTTCTGAAAAAGTTGAATATTTGACTAAAAATGTGGTACATTTTTACTCTTCATCCTAAAAACTTTTGGTTCTGGAGACGTTTTGGAGACAGAGCAAGGGGGGCAAAAATTAGAGGCATGACCAATGTTTTCTATCAGACCGTAATGAGCTTTTACAGTCTTAATGGTTCTAGCCTTGGGGGTCTTGCCGAGTCGAACTGTTCGGTGATTGCTTTGTCGAAATTAAATGAAAGGATTTCGGTGATTAACTGCGTGTTGACAAACGCGTTCACAAAGACATCATTCTTGCAGACCAGGTTCATGCGTTTTACTTGGTTGCTGCAGGTAATGAAAATCTGGTCGCGAAATTTTGATAGTGCCTTTTTTACAAGCCGTGGTTTGCCATCGTTAAGGTAGTAGAAATTAAGATACAGTCGGAAAGCGATCTGTTTTGGCATCATTATAGGCGTTATGCCGAGAAAATATTTCCAGTAAGTTCGGCCGATTCTGCAGTAGTACATCAGGCTCAGAACCGAAAGGTATTTCAAGGCTTCCTGCATGGTGGTCTTGTTAATCGTCAGGTTGTTCTGGCCGTCGCTATAAACAGAGGTTACCTGATTGTGGGAAAGGTACTTGTCGATGTCATCGAGGAAGGGCATAGTAGGGCGGATGGCATCACAAAGACCTCCAATCTTTTTAAGTGGACAGAAGTCACATCTCTGAAACTCGGCGGCCTGTTTCACACTGTCGGATATACAAGCGGAGTCGAGCCAGAACTCAGTGGAGGCCTTTTCGATCTTCTCTTTAGTAAGCGGAAGGATCACGGAGTCATCAAATATAAGATAAAGCCCTTCGTCACCGCACAGATCGAGCAGTATCTGAGTATAGTTCGTAATATTCTGCATAAGTAAACATCCCGTAATAAATACAGATTATGGTGCCTAATTCAACTATTAATATTCATCGGGAAAAATCGGTGGCAGTTAGCTCAGATTGTGAAAATATTACCCGATGTTCCCATTTAATACATTTGGAAACACTCTACCGTCTCAAAGTCACCAAAATTGAACTGACACTGATTAACTCCAGTTCGGGTTTGGGCTAATGTAAACACAATACTGTTTAGCCAATTTATTTGCTACCACTCCCATAAAGATTTTTTATTATACCTGCATTTAGCCCATCAGCAAGCCAAGCCAAACTGTTCAAATAGTATTCTTTTTCATTTTGATAGAACCAGATACTATCATTTTCCCTGCTAATATAACTCCGGCACTTTTTAAGAGCTTCTTTAGAATATTGAGAGTCTGCGGCTTGTAATGAATAATAATAACATGCGTAAAATGCAGGATTTTCATATCTTTTTAGTGCCCGGCCAGTGTAAGCATATTCACAAAAAACAGCCCCTTCACTCTCAAAATGGTCTTCCAGAAAATTGCTGGAATCTGTGAGAAATCTCTCGGCCTGCTTACTTTGAAACCAGAAAAAATCCAGTCCTACTCTAAGGTAGATTCGGATAGATTCGTAGCCAAAATTGCTATTTTTGCCTTCGAGTGGACCAAATTCATCAATATTGTTTACACTGCACCAATCCGGTATAAGGCCGACACCTTTAAGACCGTCAAAATCCTTTGATAAATGATTGAGCATATAATAAGTGGTATCTATGAGATTAAGCCATCTCGAATCTTTAGTATATTCGTAAAATATCCTAAAATGAGCGGGAGAGTAGTAAGAAGGATTAACAGGAAAAGACTCAGATCGTGTTGAAGCGTCCCAAATCCAGGGCGAAAGATATAGTCTGTTAGTTTTTGTTGAATAAGTTTCAAATTCAAGTACATCCTTGAGAATCATAAGAGCTTTCTTGCCATAATCTTCGACGGCAGTAGGATTAAGGCCTTTCCAGCGAGAATCAGCAAAGATAAGACTCAGGGCATAATCAATGTCAGCGTCACTGGCTGGCATACAATCGGTTACCTTTCCGTCTTTCCAGTGCCAGGCCAAAAGATTGTCTGAATCCATCAAGGTTCTCGAAATGTTTTTCTCTGTCCACATATAGCATTTGTCAAAAGTTTCCTTGTCATTCATCCACACTGCTCGTAACATTGCATACGCTTGGCCTTCTGAGACTGTATCTTTGTTTTTACTTCGTCTGACTCTACCAGAGTTATTTATAAAATAGTGTTTAAAACCTGTCCATGTATTTTCTGCTATTTGGCAAGCCTCATTTATTTTTGTCTTGGAGGACAAGCTATACAATGAGAACAAAACAATGGCAGCTATAATTAAAAATGAAATTATGGACAAGACT
>SDBV01012315.1_pt1 | contig 10969 bp, 9 predicted proteins | sample 2277081 | NCBI WGS metagenome assembly SDBV01 (sample SAMN10402039, study PRJNA504765) | marine sediment metagenome | isolation source: marine sediment core GS10_PC15, 223 cmbsf | place: Arctic Ocean: Southern Knipovich Ridge | collected 2010
GGAAAGTAAGAAAGATAAGAAATTTTATACTGGGCTTACTTGGAATATTGAGAAAAGATTGCAAGAGCACAATTCAGGAATATCTAAAACTACAAAAGGAAGAAGACCTTTAAAACTCGTGTACTATGAATGCTGTTTGAATCGTAAAGATGCCATGAGAAGAGAGAAATACCTTAAAACTACATGGGGTAAAAGATATATCAGAAATAGGATCAGATGTTATTTGGAGGGAGAAGAAATATCTACTTAACAGGGTTGCAGAGGGATTTGATGATAGTTCTACGAGTGAATTTATACGTTTTTTGGGCTATTCTCAAAGGTCATGTGGAGAAGTTCAATCGCAATTATATCGAGCTTTAGATGGCGAGTACATTAGTAAATCAGAGTTCAAAACTGTTTATGATCTTGCTGGAGAGTGTAGAAAACAGATTAAGGGTTTCAGAAAGTATCTTCGTAATTATAAGTGCAAAAAGGATTAAGGACTTAATTCAAACCCTGAATTCCTAAATCCCTAAATTGTCTTTAATCCCTAAATCACTAAATTATCTTTGCGCTCTGTGCTCCACGCTTTGCTCTATGCGTTATACACTTTAGGCATTTTAGACACTTTAAAGTTATATTTAAATAAAAAAACTTTGCTTAAAAAGGCCTTAAACATTTGAAGTACAGACAAAAGGAATAAACTAAAGTATCCTTGGTTAACTATAATGTGGAGATAGTCTTATGAAAGCCGTAATCCTTGCAGGAGGCTATGGCACACGCATCTCTGAAGAAACCGCCGTACGCCCCAAGCCAATGGTAGAAATCGGTGATAAGCCAATACTGTGGCATATTATGAAGATTTACTCTTTCTACGGAATAAAAGACTTCATTATCTGTTGTGGTTATAAAGGGTATATGATTAAAGAATACTTTGCCACGTATTCCCTGCACATGTCAGATGTCACATTCGACTTGCGCAACAACGATATGAAGGTTCACCAAAATGATACTGAACCATGGAGGATTACCCTGATAGATACTGGCGAAAAAACCATGACTGGTGGACGTCTTAAGCGGGTTAAGGAATATATTGGAAAAGAAACATTCTGTCTAACCTATGGTGATGGGGTTAGTGATATCAATATAAGAGAATTAATTAATTTTCATAAGAGACAGAACGCTCTTACCACATTAACGGCAGTTCAACCATCTGGAAGATTTGGAGCATTCGAATTGGCACACGATCAAAACAAAATTCAAACCTTCAAGGAAAAGCCTCAAGGTGACGGGGCATTTATTAATGGTGGTTTCTTCGTCGTTGAGCCTGGTGTGATGGATTACATTGAAGGTGATATGACAATTTGGGAGCGGGAACCATTAGAAAATCTTGCTAGAGATGGAAAGTTGTCAGCTTTCAGACATAATGGATTTTGGCAACCTATGGACACTTTACGGGACAGGCATGTTCTTGAGGATTTGTGGCAAAGTTGCAAAGCTCCATGGAAAGTATGGTAGTGAACAAGAAGTTTTGGAAAGGTAAAAAAGTACTGATTACAGGACACACGGGGTTTAAGGGAAGTTGGTTGTCATTATGGCTGCAAAGTATAGGAACACACATTGTAGGTTACTCATTGCCCCCACCAACAAAGCCGAGTCTGTTTGAAGTTGCTAATGTAGCAGATGGAATGTGCTCAATTAACGGAGATGTACGCGATATAGAGCACCTTAAAGCTACAATTGTAAAATATCAACCTGAGATAATAATTCATATGGCCGCACAATCTTTGGTTCGTTATTCTTATATTGATCCTATAGAGACTTATACTACTAATGTGTTAGGCACAGTAAATGTTTTGGAAGCGGTTCGCCAAATTAAAGGCGCACGTAAAGTGCTTATAATTACCAGCGATAAATGCTACAAAAATAATGAGTGGCTGTGGGGATACAGAGAAAACGAACCTATGGGTGGACATGACCCTTATTCTAGCAGCAAGGGGTGTGCTGAAATTATCATATCAGCATATCGTCATTCCTACTTTCCTGTTGAAAATTATGACCGTCATAATGTAGCAATAGCTAGCGCAAGAGCCGGTAATGTAATCGGAGGAGGAGATTGGTCAGATGACAGGCTTATCCCAGACATAATGAAAGCGTTTATGGAAAATCGACCAGTAATCGTGCGTAACCCTAATGCTGTCAGACCATGGCAACATGTTCTGGAACCACTTAATGGATACTTGTGTTTAATTGAAAAATTATGGGCAAATGGACCGGGATTTTCGAGTGGATGGAATTATGGCCCTAATGATGATGATGTTTGTGAAGTTTCATGGATTGTTGAAAGGATGGTTAAACTATGGGGTGAAAATGCACAGTGGGATTTAGATAAAGACCAGAATCCTCATGAAGCTAATTACTTAAAACTTGACTGTTCGAAAGCAAAGAATATTTTAAAGTGGTCTCCAAAGCTGAATCTACCAGCTACACTTGAGTGGATAATCAAGTGGTACCGCAATTATCAGCAAAATAAAGATATGAGAAATTATTCAGAAGCAGAAATAAGACGTTATGAAAAACTGAAAAACACAAAGGCGAGTAGTTTTTTGTATGCTATTTAAAGAGACTGTTCTAAAGGGTGCATTTATTATTGAGTTGGAAAGGATTAAAGATAAGCGCGGTTTTTTCTCCCGTACTTGGTGCAAAGTTGAATTTGAGAAGCATGGTTTAAATAAGTCATTAGTTCAGAGCAATATCGCTTTCAGCAAGAAAAGAGGCATATTAAGAGGTATGCATTATCAAGTGGCTCCTTATGAAGAAATAAAATTGGTGCGGTGTACGAGAGGAGCAATATACGATGTGATTATTGATTTAAGGACAAGTTCACACACATATATGCAGTGGATAGGAGTAGAATTAACAGAAGACAATTATAAGATGCTTTATATTCCAGAAGGTTTTGCTCACGGTTATCAGACGCTTAAAGATAACACGGAGGTGTTTTATCAAGTCTCGCAATTTTATTCACCAAAATCTGAACAGGGAGTGAAATGGGATGATAAAGTGTTTGGTATCAAGTGGCCAGAAACTGATGTCAGGATAATTTCAGAAAAGGATAAGAGCTGGCCCGATTATGCCCCGCAGAAAATTGCGCAAAGATAAGATTTATCAAAGATTTATGAAATTGCAACTTCAGTTTCATACCACCAAAGGTCTTCAACTTTTCTTTGAGGTTTAAAAATGATTATTATTGACAGGGCATTGGAAAAATGTGAGCACGAAGGAAAACCCATTCGTGTTGCAATGGTAGGTGCTGGTTTTATGGGGCGTGGCATTGCCCTTCAGATTATAAAATATACGCCGGGAATGAAGTTGGTAGCGATATCGAATCGCACCATTTCTGAAGCCAAACGAGCATATATGGAATCCGGGATTGATTCGGTAAAAATAATTGAAACGATAGCTCAGTTAGAAGAATCCATTTCGCAGGGACAATACGCTATTACTGACAATGCCATGCTTTTATGCGAGGCAGAGGAGATTGATGCTATAATTGAAGTAACGGGTGAGATAGAGTTTGGAACGCATGTGGTATTGAAGGCTATTGAAAACCACAAACATGTAATACTCATGAATGCAGAGCTTGATGCAACTATTGGTCCAATGTTAAAAGTATATGCCGACCGTACCGGTGTTGTTTACACCAATGCAGATGGGGATCAGCCAGGGGTAATTATGAATCTTTATCGTTATGTAAAAGCTATTGGCTGTAGGCCTGTTTTAGCTGGCAACATTAAAGGTCTTCATGACCCTTATCGTACACCTGAAACGCAAAAATCTTATGCCATAAAGTATCACCAAAAGCCTCGTATGGTTACGTCTTTCGCCGATGGGAGCAAGATTTCTATGGAAATGTCGATAGTAGCAAATGCGACAGGTTTTAAGGTGGGCAAGAGGGGTATGTATGGCCCTTGTTGTGAAAATATCAATGATGCGGCATCCCTATTCCCGATTGATAAGTTACTTGACATCGGTCTGGTAGATTACGTCCTTGGCGCGCAAGCTACTCCTGGGGTATTTGTTTTGGGATATAATGACCATCATATTCAGCAACGCTATATGAAGTATTATAAGATGGGAGAAGGACCTCTCTATGTATTCTATACTCCGTACCACTTGTGCCATTTTGAAGTACCTCTAACCGTAGCTCGTGCTGTTTTGTTTAAAGATGCTGCTTTGACTCCAATAGGTGGTCCGGTTGTTGACGTGATTACTATTGCCAAACGCGACCTGAAGGTTGGCGAGGTTCTAGATGGTATTGGTGGATTTACATGCTATGGAGTTACCGAAAACTCCGAAGTTTGTCAATCAGAAAAAATGTTACCTATGGGTTTGTCTGAAGGTTGTCGCCTGAAGCGGGATATTCAAAAGGATCAGGTATTAACCTATGCCAATGTTGAATTGCCTGAAGGTCGCTTATGTGACGAATTACGGACCGAGCAGAACGCTTACTTTGCGTTATCCGAGACTCCTGTGGTAGGTAAATCATCAAAGTAGAAGATTTGAAAAAAAGACCGTCATATATTAAATCCGTACCATATGGAAGCTTAGAAAGAGGGCATTCTAAAAACATGATTGGTTGGAATCAAAACAAGAAACTTTGTCCGGAAAATAGTTGGGCTGCTACTAGTAAGTGGGCAATCCGAGTAGCTTGCCCACTTGCCTTGTAGTAGAAAATTGTATCCAGTTAGTCTTCAAAGAATTATGGGAGTATCGGTAATTACTCTACTTCATCACATGATGTGAAATCAAGTTGATTTATAAGCAAGTGGTACTAAACGCTGTCTGGGAATCAAACTATGAATAATTTAAACGCAAAAACTACTTCGACTACTATTATCAAACCCGAATCCGGTTGGCAAATTATAGATTTCAGGGAACTGAAAGAGTATCGAGACCTGTTTTATTTCCTTGTCTTGCGAGATATTAAGGTATTGTATGCCCAAACGATACTGGGATTTTCCTGGGCCATACTGCAGCCATTGGTGCAAATTGTAATTTTCACCATTATTTTTGGAAAAGTAGCCAAGGTATCTACGGATGGCATTCCCTATCTTCTATTTTCAACTGTTGCTATTATCCCCTGGACCTACATGTCAACGGCCATGACAACATCAAGTGAAAGTTTAGTGTCAGGACAGCATATGCTTGGCAAGATATATTTTCCACGCTTAATATTCCCATTGGTACCGGTGTTAAGCAAGCTAATTGATTTCGGTATTTCTTTACTGATTATATTTGGTGTAATGCTTTATTATCGTATTCTACCAACATGGAACCTGTTGTTCCTGCCACTGATGCTTATTATGATGATTTCTATTCCTGCAGGTATTGGTTTATGGTTATCTGCCCTTGCCATTCGATTTCGTGATGTAAGATACGTAATGTCTTTTGTTATTCGAATGCTTATTTATTCAGCGCCAATCGTCTATGCGACCTCTTCGATACCGGAAACATATCGCATCATATATTCCCTGAATCCAATTGTAGGGGTTATAGAAGGATATCGTGCTTGTTTAATCGGCACGCCTATGCCATGGTCTTATATCTTGCCCGGTATGATTACAACTTTTATTCTGCTTGTAGGCGGTGCATTTTATTTCAAGAGGATGGAGCGGGTATTCGTGGATGTAATCTAAAAAGAATTGTAATATGAGCTCAAATAACATAGCGATCAAAGTAGAAAATATAAGTAAGTGCTACCGCATTGGAGTAAAAGAGAATATGTACGATAGTATCGGTGGCGCCATCTTTGATTTCATCAAAAGTCCTTTAAAAAATTATCGTAAATATAGCTCACTTTACAAGTTTGACGATGTTAACCCTGATTCCAATTCTCCTGACATAATATGGGCTCTTAGGAATGTTTCTTTTGAGGTGCAAAAGGGTGAAGCTGTGGGTATTATTGGAAAGAATGGAGCCGGCAAATCCACTATCCTTAAAATCCTTTCCAGGATTACATGTCCAACGAGTGGATATGCTGAAATCCACGGAAGGGTTTCCAGCCTTTTGGAAGTAGGTACGGGTTTTCATCCGGAACTTACTGGTAGAGAAAATATATACCTTAATGGTACCATCCTGGGGATGACAAAGAAGGAAATAGACCGAAAGTATGACGAGATTGTGGACTTCTCAGGTGTAGAAAAGTTCATCGATACACCGGTAAAGCGCTATTCTAGTGGAATGAAAGTACGCTTGGCTTTTTCCGTCGCCGCCCATTTGGAGCCAGAAATATTAATAATAGATGAAGTGCTAGCAGTGGGGGATGCCGATTTCCAGAAGAAGTCCTTGGGCAAGATGGAAGGTATGGCAAAGGGAGGGCGAACTGTGTTGTTTGTGAGCCATAACATGTCGGCAATTCATTCATTATGTTCATCGGTTAAATTGCTAGAGGATGGTCAATTAGTCACCCAAGGGAGGCCAGATCAAGTGATTGCGAATTATCTTCAAAAAGCCCAATCCCTTGTAGATTTAACTTCCTTAGATAAGAGAGTTGACAGGAGCGGCAATGGCGCTATTCGTTTTACAGGAGTTCGACTATATGACCAAGAAGGTAAGGAAATTGCTGTTGCACAAACTGGTAACTATTTTGTGATTGGTCTCGAATATGTTCGAAGAGAACAAAACAACTTGTCATGTGTATTTCGTTTAGCATTCAAAGGTATGCTTGGTCAAAGCCTGTTCATGTGTCTATCGCGTTCATCACATAACGAGCCAATGAAACTTCATAACAGTGGCGAGATTCGATGTCACATCCCTAAATTGCCTCTACTGCCAGGGCGTTATACCTGTAGTATAACTTGTAAGTTGGGTGAGGTTATAGCTGATGCCATAGATGATGTTTTTGTTTTTGATGTTGTGGGTGGTGATTTCTTTAAAACTGGAATATTACCGCCAAATGATGGTGGTGATATAACAGTAGATCATTCTTGGGTGGTACATTACTGTTAAGGAATAAAATCTTTAAACTTTAGGCGTTTGCAGGTTCGGTTTCTAAGTAAAATCAATGATTTAATATGAGAAACCATGGTGTTTAATACAGCAAAAAAATATTATAATGTGTTCGAACGGAAAAGAAAAACTTTCCGAGAAGACCCCTTATTGGGCATCCTAAGGATACCAAAATTGTGCAAAAGGTATGTGAATATGGCCAACCCGATCTTTCAGCGCTGTGCAGAGTATCAGCTGCGCCAGCGTGGATATCTGGACTTCCTAAAACACAGACCGCCGGATGCTATCCTCCCTGATTTTTGTGACCTGTGGTTCCTATATAAGACCGTAAGACACAGAAACCCCCGCTTTATCTTAGAGTTCGGCAGCGGGTGTTCCACGATCGTCTTAACTCAAGCTTTATGGGACAATCGGCGTGAGTCATCAAAGAACAGTGGTTATCTTTATTCAATCGAGGAGGATCCCTATTGGACCGAGGTTACGGCGAAGTCGATGCCAGAGTACCTGGAGGGATTATGTGAAATTTGGTATAGCTCACTTCTTGAAGTAGATTATAAGGGTATACCTGCATTTCGTTATGCCAAAATCCCGAATATAACTCCTGAGTTAATATATCTGGACGGACCAACCCTCACACCTGAGAGACAGGTGGCCGTGGATGTTTTGGACATCGAAGAACGTTTTCAGCCGGGTTTCTGCATTGTAGTCGATGGTAGAATTCAAAATACTATGTTTCTTAGAAAGTATTTGAAAAGGCAATACATATTCAAACATAGAAGGCTGTTTTTTAATTCAGTGTTTAAGTTAATAAAGTGATTCTAACTTAGTACTATAATGTCTCAATGTTTTGAGTTAATAGATCGAATGGTTAGGCCAGGCTTCTTTCTACTATAAACGAATGGAAATAAATGTTATTTACAGGTGACAACTCTTTTTCTAATGAGCGCTGCTTTATTATAGGAGAAGTGGCTCAAGCGCATGACGGCAGTCTAGGCACGGCTCATGCATTCATTGACAGTATTGCAAATACAGGTGCTGATGCAGTTAAGTTTCAAACGCATATTGCAGCTGCCGAGAGTACAAGAGATGAGCCGTGGCGTGTGAAGTTCAGTTATCAAGATACTACTCGTTGTGATTACTGGAAACGTATGGAATTTACAGAAGAACAATGGAGAGGTCTTAAGAAACATGCGGAAGAACGGGGTTTATTGTTTCTAAGTTCACCCTTTTCCATTGAAGCTGTTAAATTGTTAAGTAATATTAATGTGCCTATTTGGAAGGTGCCTTCTGGAGAGATTGGCAATATAGAATTGTTAGAGGCTATTTGGGATACAGGTCTACCTATTCTTTTCTCATCTGGAATGAGCAGCATCCAAGAACTTGATTTTGTTGTTGAAAAAACAAGGTCAAGGGATATTCCTTTCGGTATTTTTCAATGTACAACAGTCTATCCTTGTTCACCAAAACAATGGGGCATTCATATGATAGATAAATTGAAGGATATATTTAAATGTCCTGTTGGTTTTTCTGATCATTCTGGAAATATTTATGCCAGTTTAGCTGCAGTAGCTTTGAGAGCTGATTTTATAGAAGTACACGTAACTTTTAGTCGGCATATGTTTGGCCCGGATGTGTGTGCATCAGTTACCCCTGATGAACTAAGTATTATTGTGGAAGGATCTAAACAGATAAGAGAATCTGTTGATTCTTCTTTTGACAAGGATGAAATGGCTAACTCATTATCTTCTACAAAGCGGATTTTCACTCGTAGCTGGGCTCTAAGACAGGACCTTTCTGCAGGAACAGTTTTGTGCAGAAAACATCTCACGCTAAAAAAGCCTGGAACTGGTATTCCATATTTTCGCTACAATGATATTATTGGTAAAAAATTACGCTGTGATAAAAGTTCCGATTATCTTCTAACTTGGAGCGATCTGGGATAAATCTGTTAAAAAAGGAGTGAATTGTAGGATGGTGGATACAGTTGTATATTGTGGACCAGAATATACTTGGCAAATGGTTAACAAGATTCTTAGTTCTAAATTTGAAGTTCGTATATGTGAAGCAAATCCTGACAAGCTTATCCACCAATTCGAAGAATGTATGGTTTTTCTTGATGCTTCCATGATGGTTCCTATTAAAGCAGATACCATATATCGAGCTCGTAAGTTAAAGCTTATTGTTACTGCCACAACGGATGCCAGTCACATAGACCAAAAGGCTCTTAAGCAACGAGGCATTCCACTTTTAACACTCAAGGGACAGACAAAATTCTTGAGTAATTTAACTCCTGCTGCAGAGCATTCATGGCTGATGTTAATGGCTTGTGCTCGCCAGCTACGAAGTGCCATTCATCATGTTGAACAAGGTAAATGGGATAGAATTGCATTTCCTGGTATATTGCTTAAAGGTAAAACAATTGGAATTATTGGATTTGGGCGAATAGGTTCTTGGATGGCTCGTTACGCAGCAGCTTTTGATATGAATGTTCAAGTTTGCGACCCATTTATTAATAACTTTCCAGCAGAAGTGAAACATGTAGATTTGGATCATCTTTTAAGTACTTCAGATTTTATCACTATCCATGTCCACTTGACATCAGAAACAAAAGGAATGTTGGATGCTGAAAAGATAAAGCTTTTTAAAAGTGGATGTGTTTTTATTAACACAAGTCGTGCTGGACTTGTTGATTCAAGTGCTCTTGTAGATGGATTACACAGAGAACGTATTGCTGCTGTTGGGGTTGATGTTTTGTCTGGTGAGCCTGAAATCATAAAAGACCCTTTATGGCAATATTCAAAAAAACATCAGAATGTGACTATTTCACCTCATATTGGAGGATACTGTCCTGATGTAGTTGATAGAGTTGTTGAATTTTCTGCAAAACGTATTCTGGATTATTTTAGTAATTAATGAGTACAGATTATATTACACGATTTTCTCATTACCTTGCCAGATTTGAAGTTAAATATGCATTTGGTGTAGTTGGTAATGGCCCTAGTTTGAATTTGGTATCTGCCCTTGAAGCTAACTCAATTCAGTATTATCCTGTTGCCCATGAAGCAGCTGCTGCATTAATGGCAGGATCCTGCTGCTGTGATGGAAAAACTAAAGCTGTTGCAATTGGAATTAAAGGACCTGGTTTTATAAACTTTCTACCAGGTACTCTGTCTAACTACTATGAAAACAGACCGGCTTTAACTATAAGTGAAGCTTATAGTCCATCTGTCCCAGCATTTCGTAAACATAAACGTATAGACCATTCTTCCTTTTGCTCATCGATCGTAAAACAATTTGCAACTTGGGACAACAATTTCCAAACTATAAAAAATTTGCTTATGCTTGCATGTCAAGAGATTCCAGGACCAATCCATATAGATTTATGTAATGAACCAGTGCAAAACAACAAAATGGAAGCTGAATTTAAAATAACAAATGAAGAACCTGTATCTCAATATACAGAAAAAGTACTTCAGGCCATTAAATCATCCAAGAAACCTGCTGTAATTCTTGGCTCTTGTGTGTCAAGGAAACTTAATAAATTAAATTGGAATATGCTTAATATTCCAGTAGTTACAACTGCTGCTGCGAAAGGTTGCATTGATGAAGAAAGTCCTTATGCTGGAGGTATAATTACAGGAGAAATCAAAGATTTGTCTCCTGAATCAACAATTTTAAAGAAAGCAGATTTACTTATTGCCTTTGGACTAAGAAATACCGAGATGGTTTTACCAAAGCCTTTTAGTGTTCCACTTATCATTGTTGATGCTGTAGATGAAGGTTTACACGATGGCTTTGAGGCTTTAGTTTGCCTGATTAACCGTAATTTACTATCCTTAGCCTCAGTAATTTTTGAGACTCTTTTGGAAAAGAACTGGGGTGAAGACATTGTTCGCTCTCACTGGTCAGAAGTAGAAAAAGAACTTTTTAAAGATCAATGGCTTCCTGCGCAAGTATTACGTCAACTACAGAGTGTGAT
>SDBV01012316.1_pt1 | contig 10969 bp, 15 predicted proteins | sample 2277081 | NCBI WGS metagenome assembly SDBV01 (sample SAMN10402039, study PRJNA504765) | marine sediment metagenome | isolation source: marine sediment core GS10_PC15, 223 cmbsf | place: Arctic Ocean: Southern Knipovich Ridge | collected 2010
GCTGTTCCAACAACGGCACCACCAAGAAATGGAGAGCCACAAACACCGCTGCGCTCGTGAGCACAGAAACCAGAATTGATATTCCAATGACTTTTCCTGTTGACATGAAACAGAATGTACCATTATCACGCTGAAGATGCGAAGCAGAAAAAGCTCTCTTTAGCTGACTGAGCCGAAAATTCGGCTGCCTCTTCGAAAAATGACATATCCCCGAGGGCTGGAACCGATGACGCCCCACGCCCGTTCCGACAATCCATACACACTCACTTGGCCCATCGTGGTATTCTTCGAAATCCAACATTTCCATGGAGGGGTATCGTGACAACACAAACACCGAGGATCGGCCTGGCCGTGGACGACAGCGCGATGACCGTCAAAACGATATCGCGCACGCTCGGAAAGTTTTTCGACCAGTTCTACGGCGCAACGAGCCCGGCTGAGGCGGAGGCGATCCTCCAGACCCACCCGGTGTCTCACTTGATCTGCGACTTCGACCTCGGTGGCGAGCATCCGGTCGGTACCGATCTCGTCCAGAAATGGCGTCCCCAGTACCCTGGAATCGTGCGGGCAATCATCTTCTCCGGATCGCGGCCCTCCATGATCCCGACGATCCCCGAGGTCGACGCCGTACTTGAGAAACCCTCCTCACTCCCCGCCCTAATGGCCGCACTGCACATCGCGTAGACCGACAGTTCTAGTGATGCCACAGCGCAACGAGGCTCCCGTCGGTGAAGTTCAGGCGGCGCCGGAGGTTCTGTGGGTCCCTGAGTAGTGGGCTGTTTTCGGGTTCCCGGTGTGGTAGAGTACACTGCTTCTGGAGGGCGTTGCGATGGCCGCCAAGAACAAGTGCACGTACTGCAACAGTCGTAAGGGGAAGCGGAGGTGTGCGGCCCTCGACGGGATGATCTGCACCCTGTGTTGTGGCGAGCATCGGCTCGTCGAGATCGACTGCCCGCCCGACTGCGCCCACCTCGGACACGAGCACTACCAGGAGCGGCGACGAGATGATCAGTCCATCGCCGACGCCATGCACGCAGTGAAGCCACCCGTTCTCGGGTACGATGTCCTCGAGGCAAGCCCGGAGGCCAGTGAGTTCGCTTACAGCCTGGAGCATACGTTCGGCACCAACTACCTCCGGTCACGCATCAAGGACGCCGATGTCAAGCAGGCGTTGCGAGCCGTATACCTTTCCGTGTACAAGAGCAAACAGATCGCCATCACCCACGACTTTTCTCAGTTCCTTGTCGAAACCGTGCGCGACGTGATCCGACCCAGGTTCGAGAAGAAGGTTCCCGTCGACCTGCAAGAGAAGATCATCCTCAGGCTTATGGTTTCAATCTCCAACATCAGCGGCGGCCCGATGGGGGACTGCGGCTACCTGAACTACGTCAAGAACAACATCCTGGAATTATCTTCAGAGGAGCACTGCGCCCTTGAGGACGGTTTCGGGAAAGGGCTCATCAAGAAGTTCCTTTCGTAAGAGAAAGGATCCTCGCCGCCGGGGCCGCGCTGGTTTCACCGTACTTCTTCTCGTTCGGGACCGCGTGCACCTATCACGGGCTGACAGAGCAGCGGTTTTCGGAGGTTTACGTCGCCTGCCGCGAGCGGCGCCCGGCCGAGAGCATTCGAGGGATCCGCTACGTTTTCGTCCATATAACTGAGCAGCGGTTTTTCGGCTTCGCAGATGCTCGCGTCCTCGGCGCTCCCGTACGGATGGCCACCCTGGAGCGCGCGTTGCTGGATGCGATTGACCACCCTCGGCACTCGGGCGGCATCGGAGAGGTCTCCCGAATCGCGATGCGGGCGGCGCTACGAGTGTCGTGGGACGCGCTTATCGAGTTGGCGCATCGCTGGGGTTCATCCGCATTGATACAGCGGCTGGGTTTCCTGCTGGAGCTTCACCACGCGGTCATTCCGGATAGTATCAGGGCCGAGATCCTCTCGGTCATCCGACCCCGCAGCAAGATTCACCTCGGTTCGCGCCGCAGGTGGGGGACCACGGGTAAGCTGGTCACCCCGTGGAACGTCGTGGTGAACGTGCCCCGCGAAGTATTGATCCCCGACGGAGAATCCGGGCGTCGCCGCGTGGTGCTCGGAGCAGGGGAGAGGAGCCGATGATCGAGGACAAGTTCGTCGATCTCTATGCGCGCAACAGCGGGCTGCGCGACAAGCTCGTCGCTGACCCTCTTTTTAGGCGGTTTTTCGTCCATTTGTACGTAATACGAGCTAACTGGCAAACGAGTTCATCTTTTCTGCACGAGTGTCACCCTGGTGCACGAGTGCATGGAAAGACACGCGAACGCAGTGAGTGCCAAGCCGGTCCCCGTTAAACGGAAAAGCCTCGCCATACGACGGGGCTTTTCTCGTTGACCAGAATCATTTAACGTTCGAAACCAACATGAAGAACAAGCGCGCCATCAATATCATTGCCCTGATTATCGGCGTCGGCGCGCTCTCCTACCTCATCTACAGGGTGGGATTTCGCGAGCTGCTCGACAATCTGCTGGCAATCGGTCCGGTCTTTCCCGTGCTGCTCGCCATAGAGGCCATCTCCAACGCGCTCTCCTGCACGGGGTGGTATTACTCCTTCGATCCGGGCTCGCGCCCGCGCTACTCGAAGCTGCTGGGTATCAGTTATGCCAGTCTGTCAATCGCCGGGGCTCTTCCGACCGGCCAGGCGGGGGAGGTGGCCAAGGGAAACCTGCTGCGCGGCGTTGCACCCACCGCCGAGATATTCTCTTCGCTCCTTATCTACAACTACCTCCACATTTTGACGGTGATGCTCCTGGTGTTCATCGGACCCTTCGTCGCACTTTTCACAGGGGGCTTCGACGCGGAGGTGATCTGGGTAACCCTGGGCGCGGGGGTGTTGGTCCTGGTGGTCGTCCTGGTGTTCGGCGCAATGCTCTACTCCGGCGTCTTGCACAAGCTGCTGGAGTGGGTAGGGCAAAGACGGTTCATCTGGAAGCCCTCCGAGAAGTTGCTTGGCGGAGTGCGCGATGTCGATGCCAAGCTGCGTCTGATTATCAAGGAGCGTCCGGGCGATATCATCAAGGGCTCGATAGGCCTGTTCCTCGGACGGGTGATGGGAGTGATCGAGGTTTACGTCATCCTGGCGTACATGGGCGTCAGCGATTCCGTGACCGTTTCGCTGATGATCTTCTCCGTCACCGCCATGGTCAAGTACCTGCTGATGGTATTGCCGGCCCGGGAGGGATTCCTCGAGGGTAGTACGTACGTGGTCTTTCGGCTGATCGGGATGAACGGCGCCGACGGGCTCTCCCTGGAGATCACCAGAAGACTGAGAAAGATCGTTTTTCAGGTTTTCGGAGTCGTGCTGATGATGTACTTCGTGCGGAAAAAGGACGACAACTCCGAAAAATGATTCTCTGGAAGAGTACAGGAGTGACTACAGCCACCGACAAAATGAGGATCTTTCAGATCGGTTTCAACCGGTGTGGAACGTCCTCGTTCGCCTATTTTTTCAAGAAGAACGGGTTCAAGGCTTCGCACTGGCAAAAGGGGACAGTCGCCGCGGCGATCGAGAGGGCAAAGATGGAAGGCAAGCCCCTCTTGACCTACACGGACAAGTACCAGGTGTTCACCGACATGGAACTGATGGATCTGTCGACCGTCTCCGGGAAATTCTGGAACAGGTCCGCCATCAGAAAGCTCTTGCGGATGTTCGACCCGGAGAAGGAACTGGCCCCCATCTACGCGTACAAGTACTTCAAGTTTCTGGACGAGCAGTATCCGAACAGCAAGTTCATTCTCAATGTCAGAGATATGGAGCGCTGGGTCGCAAGCCGGTTCCGCTTCAGCAAGCAGCGCTATCGCTCCTGCATTCACGGGGATCACTATCATGGCAGCGACGAGGAGCTGGCGGAGTGTTGGCGGTCGGATTGGCATTCTCACATCGCGAACGTCAAGGAATACTTCGCGGATAGACCTGATGACCTGCTCATTTTCGACATTGAGAAGGATGGCGTCGAGAAGATCGTCGATTTCTTCTCCATGCTGGAACTCGATCCAAGTCACTGGGAGCAGCGCAACGCCGACACGAAGCGGTGATCGGTTTCTACCTGAGCACTCCGTAGTCGTGCTCGGACAAACCACTTTTGCAGCGCACCTTGCCGCTCTCAACGGTCTTCCGTTCTATTGCGAGGGCCGCATCTCTCCGCTCACCCGCGCGCTCCCAGTTGTCCGGGTGGTAAAGGTGATACGCAACGGCGTTGAAGAGCACAGGCCGCGCGACTGCACCTGCATTGAAAAGGCGCATGAAGAACTCGCCATCTTCACCGCCGCCGACTCCGAAGGTCTCATCGAAGCCATTGACGCGCTCCACGATCTCCCGGCCGGCGGAGAAGTTCGAGCCGGTCTTGAATACCGTCTTCCATTTGAGTGGGCGGGGCAGGGCTGCGCAGAAGCCGGCCCACGCCGTGGCTGCGAATGGTGACCAGGCGCCACCGTACCGTTGAACGATCTTCCCGTTCAGTGTATCGGTCCACTTTTCGTTGACCAGCGAATACTCTGCTTCGCGGCATCGTGAGAATTCCTCCTTGTAGATTTTTTCGATCCCCCGCTCACGGATGAGATCCTCCGTGAGCTCCCCGGAAAAGACTTCGTTCAGCTTCACTCGTGCACCGAAGAGCACGCGGTTCGGCCGGGCTGCCTTCAGGTGGGATTCAATAAATCTCGGGTGAGCGAGAATATCTCCGTCGATGAACACGAACCAGTCGCCGGAGGCGGCCTTCATTCCGCCATTCCTGGCCTGTCCTGGGCGAAAGCTCGAGTCTTCGTGCCAGTAATGAAGAAGCTCGAACGGCTTGTCCCGCTCTCTGAAACGGGCGACTACCTTACGGGTGTCATCGTGGGATCCGTCGTCGCAGACAACCACCTCGAAATCCCGGTGAGTCTGACTGATCAGCGATTCCAGGGCCATGGCCAGATAGGCGGGCTTGTTGTAGGTTGTGATGATGACCGACGCTTTCATGAGCTGAATAAAGCACGATTCCTGCGCATTATCCACCGATCACCACAACCCACGGGCGCACGTTCCATTCGATGATGCACCCGCTCTTCACGTACGGGTCGTTCTTGGCGAAGTCCTCGGCGACGGCCGGTGTGTCCCCCTTGAACACCAGCAACGCGCCATCAACCGGCTCATCGAAGGCTCCGCCCATCACCATCTCCCCACGCTCGTGAGCGGCCGTGGCATAAGCCAGATGCTCGTTGCGGTACGGCGCACGGCGCTCGATGTAGTTGTCAACTGTTTTGTAGAAAAGGGCGTAATACATGTTCTTCCTCCCTTGATGGATGAGTCCTCATAGTACCGCGCTCTGGTTCCGAAAACACCCAACAACAAGGAGAAAACCACGACCGACTCTTTGGGGAGACAAGGGGGTCGCGACCCTGTGTACTTTTCCCTATGTACTTTTTACCAACAGGCCGGCGAATTATTCAGAGCTGGATCGCATCAACGGCGGTGGCGCCGAAGTATTCGAGTGTCGGGTGACGGCACTAATTCCGTCAAGCTATGCATCTTCAGCGCCTGATAAACAGCCCGGCATTCGGAGTCACCGTTACCAGAGGAGGGTCACCCGGGCTTTTCGATCTGCCAACTTGTGCTATACTATTGAATGCCAATGACATCACTTGATGGAGAGAAAATGGAACCCAGGGCATTTCTGGCTAGCGTGAAGAGCTTGCTCGAAGATCATTATGGCGTCAGGTTGAAAGGCGTAATCCTCTACGGCTCGGCGGCCAGAGGTGACTGGAGCGAAGACAGCGATATCGATTTGCTGGTTCTGCTCGATGGACCGGTCGCGTTGGGAATAGAGACGCGAGCCATTGTCGACGTTGTCTACCGAATGATGCAGAAAATAGAAATTTTCTGCCCGGTTCACGTGATTCCGGTCGACGTGAAAGAGTACGAGTCCCAATCGATAGCCCTTTACAGGAACGCCAAGGAAGAAGGTGTGGCGGCGTGAAAATCGATGCGGCAAAACGATTGCTCGGTGCTGTGAGTGAAGAGATGCCGGAATTGTTCGACATTTCAGGGATCTCTCTCCAACAACTTTCGTGATCAATAATCCATCACATAACTTCCGACGACGATTGCGCCCCCATCTCCCACGGCGAAAACCCGCCCCTTGTCGTGGCGGTCATCAGCCCACACGGCCCTCAGGGATACTTCGGTTTCATCGGTGTATTCGATGGAAAGTGGATCCTCGTCGAGCACGGTGCTCGGATAGCGGTAAATGACCGGGTGTTTGATACCGCCCTCGTTCTCTTCTGTGAAACCCACGAGTCAGGTAGTCAGGCCCGCATTGTCCACGATGAACAGGCCGTCTGTGCCTACCGCGTAAACCTCGCCCCCTTCCGGGGAGCCGGTCACATCGCCCAGACTTCCGGCGGGCGCACCGGCGGGGTACTCCATGATGGACCAGATGTCGCCGTCGAAGTGGAGTATCGTCGCGGATTTGCCGACCGCGTAGACATCGGTGTCGCTCCTGCCCCATACGCCGGTAAGCTGATGCTCCGTGGGCGTGTCCATCACCTGCCATTCCCAGTGCCCCTCCGGCGGCGGATCCGTCAACCCGTCCGTCACCGTGTCCGTGGAGTCGTCGCCGCTGTCGATGATCTGCTCCGTCAGCACTGACTGGCTCAACCAGCAACTGCTCGCCAGGGCCGTGAGCAAGGTTGCCGCCGCGATGTTTGCGCAAGGGCGTCTTCTCCGAAATAGCCACTTTGAAGATGAAAACAAGTCAGGAGCCTTCTACTAGAATCCCATGCGTGATCGGTTAAGCAACATGCTTGGCCAATTGAGGCAGATTTCGTGCGCGACCGCAGCACGCGGGCGAGGTATTACGTGGGGTAAGCCGAGGTCGCGTGCGAGGACGAAAGCCGGAAGATGCCCTAAGTGGACATGCATGACTAGAATCCGTGCTCCAGATCTCTGATGTTTTGCTGGACCTTCCGGATATGAATATTGACTTTCGACGTGGCAGGAGCCTCCTTGTAGATCTGAAGGGCCTGCTCCCAGCAATTTCTCGCCTTGTTCTTCTCGGCCTTTTCCTTGTAGATCACGCCCATGTTGGTCAGGGCCACCGCGGCCTTGACGCGGGAATTGCCCGTGAACCGAAGGTAGATGTCCACGGAGAGCTGATACTGCTCTATGGCAAGCTCCTTCTCCACCCGCTGGTATGCCATGTCCGCCGCGAGAAAGTGCGCCTCCGCGCGCTTGACCGTGATCTCGCCGGTTCCGTCCAGGATGGTGGCGGCTTCGAGGTAGGCGTCGAGGGCGTCCTGGAGACGATCCTCGGCGAGAGCAACGCCCGCCTCGCTCATATAGTGCTCGTAATAGTCTTCGGCGGTTGCTTCCCCGCCTCCTCCCGAAGATGTCGTTCCGTCCGAGGTGGTACCCTCGCCCGGCTGTTTAGATCCGCATCCCGCGACCAGGACCGCCGCGAATGCCATGGACAATACCGAATAACGATTACCGAGCCGGTACATGGCTACCTCCTAGATATCTTTTTGAACGGGTCGCTTATAACACAACGCGCCAAAAGTATTACATCAATATACATCGGGATGATGCCCGCCTGGGATGATGTTCGTCATTTCCAGTTCGAGCTTCTGCCATTATTGCTTGCCGCAAATGTTCCTTGTGATACTACAGTACCGAAAATGGAACATGCAGGAACCGATGAGCTCACCGGTATCTTGTTGATTGAAAAAGCAGGTAGTTTTTCAAGTTTGCATATTCTGGAAAATTGTTTCCCAGGAGCATGCAGTTCATGCAGTTGCAGTAAGGAGGGCTCATGCTTGAACTCCGTTTTCACGGACGTGGTGGTCAAGGCGCTGTTACTTCGGCGGAGCTGATTGCTCTTGCAGCCATCGCGCAGGGTAATTTCGCGCAGGCATTTCCGAGCTTCGGACCGGAGCGAAGAGGCGCGCCGGTCATGGCCTTTGCCCGTATCGATCAAAAGCAGATCCGAAACAGGACCGCGGTTTCCAATCCGGACGTTGTGATCGTGCTCGACCCCCACATCCTTCATGTCGCGAATTCATCGGACGGACTCTCAAAGGACGGAATCCAGATTGTCAACACCATGCGAAGCGCCGACGAGGTTCGTAAAGAGTACAATCTGAAGGGCAGGCTGATCACAGTGGACGCCAACCACATTGCGGAACAGGAGATCGGCCGCGTGATTACCAACACGACGATGCTGGGCGCGCTGATAAGGGCCACGGGTGTCGTCGAGAAGGAACTGCTCATCGACGAGCTGAAAGTACGTTTCGGGCGCATCGCCGAGGGCAACATCAATGCTTTCAACCGCGCCTACGAAGAGTGTTGCGTGGAAGAGGGATAGGAGGTTTTCAAGGTGCCCAAGCAATCCCCATCCCCAGACTGGCAAGATCTGGCCCTCGGTACCGCGATAACGGAACCGGGCTCCGCCAAGTATCAGCGGACCGGCGACTGGCACTCCAGCGCACCGGTCTGGGATCTGGACAAGTGTATCAAGTGCGGTGTTTGCACCGTTTTTTGCCCGGAGGGCTGTATCGCCATGCGCGCCGACGGATATCCCGAGGCCGACATGGAATACTGCAAGGGCTGCGCTATCTGTGTTTGCGAATGCTGGGCCGTGTGCATCGCCATGGTAGAGGAGAAGGAATAATGGCCGAGCGAAAGGGAATGGAAGTCTCCATCGCCATCGCCGAGGCCGCTTCGGCGTGTGATGTGGACTGCATCGCTGCTTATCCCATCACTCCTCAGACGCACGTGGTGGAGCATCTCTCAGAGATCGTGGCCGACGGCGATCTCGACGCGGAGTTCATACCGGTGGAGTCGGAGCACGCCGCCATGAGCTGTTGCTGCGGATGCGTTGCGGCGGGAGCGAGGACATTTACCGCCACTTCGAGCCAGGGCCTGGCGTTGATGCACGAGATCCTGTTCATCGCGGCCAACTTGAGGTTGCCGATGGTCATGGTGGTGGCAAATAGGTCCCTCTCCGGCCCCATCAGCATCTGGAACGACCACTCGGATGTGATGACCGAGCGCGATGTGGGCTGGATCCAGGTCTTTGCCGAGAATGGTCAGGAGGCGGTGGACATGGTGATCATGGGTCACCGGATGTCTGAAGACAAGCGGATCCTGCTTCCCCTGATGGTCAACTTCGACGGGTTCATCCTGAGCCATATGGTCGAGCCTATCGAGATGCCCACCCGCGAAGAGGTCAAGAAGTTCCTGCCGGATTACGAGCCGCAGCAACGTCTTGATATCGACAACCCTATTTCCATGGGGCCCGTGGGGATGCCGGTGGTGTACACGGAGGCCAAAATGGCCGCCGAGTGGGCGGTTCGCAACTCCTATGAGCCCATGGTGGAGATCATGGGCGAGTTCGAAAAGCAATTCGGTCGAAAGTACAAGCCGGTGGAGACATATCGTACGGACGATGCGGAGATCATGTTCGTTGCAATGGGCGGCATCTCCGAGACCGCCATGTCCTGGGTGGACACGGTCCGAGACGCGGGCAAGAAGGTCGGCCTGGTCCGTTTCCGGATGTGGCGTCCCCTCCCGATGGACGACTTCAAAAAGGCGATAGCCGGCGCGAAAGTGCTCGGAGTGCTGGACCGTCACTTCTCTCCCGGTGGTCCCGGTGGTCCGATGGCCCAGGAGATCAAGTACATGCTCTACGGGCAGGATCACGCGCCCAAGATCGTGGAAACCGTGGTCGGTCTGGGCGGGCGCGATGTCAATTTCGTCGATTTCGATCAAATTTTCGACAGATGCAAGGCGGTGCTGGGCGGGGCGCCTATCCCGCCCTTCGAGTTGATCCAGGTGAGAGGAGGACATTATGGAAAAGCTTAACGTCTTCGCCTCCCGCCTTCTTCCGACGGAGGACTTTGTCTGTTCCGGCCACCGTGCATGCCAGGGGTGTGCGGAAGTGCTGGCCATGCGAATGGTCCACAAGGAGCTCGGTCGCAACACCATCGCTGCGTCGGCCACAGGGTGCATGGAGATCATCACCTCTCCCTACCCGGAATCGGCCTGGCGGATCCCGTGGATCCACGTGGCGTTCGAGAACGCGGCTTCCGTGGCCTCGGGGATAGAGGCCGGCTACAAGGCGCTCATGCGCAAGGGTCGTTATCCCAAGCGCAAGATCAACTTCGTGGGCTACGGCGGTGACGGCGCCACGGCCGACATCGGACTCCAGTTCGTGTCCGGGGCGATGGAGCGCGGTCATGACATGATTTACGTCTGTTACGACAACGAGGCGTACATGAACACGGGGATTCAGCGTTCGAGTTCGACTCCCTTCGGCGCCTCCACCACGACCAGCCCCGCCGGCAAGGTCAGCACCGGGCAACAAACGTGGAAGAAGAACGTGCCGGAGATCATGGCGGCTCACAACATCCCGTACGTCGCAACAGTCAGCCCCAGCTACCCGTTCGACCTTCATCGGAAGGTTCGCAAGGCAGCCGATGTGAACGGCCCGGCCTACTTGCACGCGTACTCGGCCTGTCCTACGGGCTGGAGGATGCGCCCGGAGTTGGCGGTGCAGATCGGACGCCTGGCTGTGGAAACGGGAATGTTCCCTCTTTACGAGGTGGAGAACGGGAAATACACGATCACGCAGCCCGTGTCCGAGTTCAGAACGCTGCGCGACTATCTCAAGCCCCAGGGGCGTTTCAGGCACCTGACCGACGATATGATCGACGACATCGAGGCCAGGCTCAGGGCGGAGTACCGGCGGCTCGAGGCCAAGGTGAGGATGACCCATGAGGAGGAAGTCTGATGGATCTTACCAAAGTCAACGACATCATCGAGAGCTACAATGGCGACGCAGCCTCGCTTCTGGCGATCATGCAGGATGTTCAAGACGAGGAGAACTACCTGCCGCGGGAAGCGGTGAATCACATTTCCGCGAAGCTGGACGTGCCGGTGTCGCGCATTTACTCGATG
>SDBV01012317.1_pt1 | contig 10969 bp, 16 predicted proteins | sample 2277081 | NCBI WGS metagenome assembly SDBV01 (sample SAMN10402039, study PRJNA504765) | marine sediment metagenome | isolation source: marine sediment core GS10_PC15, 223 cmbsf | place: Arctic Ocean: Southern Knipovich Ridge | collected 2010
TTTTGAAGAAATTCAATTCCATCAGAAAAATCCAGGATGGGCATTTGAGCAGGCATTAGTAAATAGAAGAAGAAGATCTTATTTAGTGCCAGCGGCTCCCGTTGGCGGTCGTATTATGTCCTCTCTAGTTGCACATGGCGGTCTAGCTGCTCCTGGTGGTATAGCTGGTCAAGGTGGAGGTCTAGCAGGGTGATTGGTGATCGCATAGTAGGTGAAACTTTTTACTTTAATTTCACTACACGTGCGTTCGCTACGGGTATTCCAACTGTTCTAGCTGGAATTCCAGTTCTCTCAGTAATAGAAGATGATAATGGAACTCCTATTACAGCAGGTTTAACTCTCGGAGTAGATCATGCCTCTGTAGTGGGATTGAATAATGTTGAGGTGGTAGCAACAGGCGCGAATGGTTTTGAAGCTGGTAAGGATTATTCTGTATATATCTCGACTGGAACTGTTCTTGGCGTCTCAGTAGTTGGTGAGGTAGTTGGTAAATTTTCTCTTGGTCTTGCGTCTGCATTTACTAGATTGGGAGCACCTGCTGGTGCAAGTGTGAGTGCTGATATAGCAACAATTGTTACTGCTTTGTCTGAAGCAGAGATTCTTGTTCAAACAACGATTGCTACTTTAGCTTCACAAGTATCTTTTACTCTGACAGTCGGATCTACTGATGACTTGGCATATCCGGGTGCAATGGCTGTTATAACAGATGCATCAACAACGGTTCAGAAAGCTGTTGGACTTGTTTCTGCCTATGATGGGGGAACTAAGAGAATTACATTGGTTGCAGATCCCAATGTATTCCTTATGGCAGCAACAGACAAAATTACTCTTATCGCGATTCCGAAGTCACTACCTGCAGCGTTGCCAGATGGAGTTGGTGGACTACCTATATCTGATGCTGGTGGATTGGATATGGATGCTCTGGCCTTAGAAGCAACTGTAGCAGCGTTAAATAATCTATCTGCGGCTGATGTGAATGCAGAAGTTGATACAGCATTAGCTGATATACATTTAGATCATTTACTAGCGGCAGCAGCAGCCGATGTAGTTGTAGATGGCTCTGTTATAGCTCATATGGTGTCAGCCACAGAAGATTGGTCTACATTTGTTCCATCTACAGATTCATTACAGGCATTAAGAGATGCATTAGCATTAGAAGCTACTGTAGCTGCATTGAATGATTTATCAATCGCGCAAGTTGCTACCGAAATTTCTGATGCTTGGGGAACTGATACAGTAGCATTACCAGGTCAGGAAGCCCCACCGTTAACACCTACAAGAGATGAGAGAGCAGGACATCTTTACAAAGCATATAGAAATAGAAAGACACAGACAGCTACTCAATGGTCATTATTAGCAGATGATGAATCAACAGTGGACCAGAAAGCTACAGTAAGTGATGATGCCACGACAGCTATTAAGCAGGAGATTGTATCAGGCCCCTAATGGCTGTTGATACTGCTGAGAAGCGTTTCTCGATGATGGCTATGGCGTCTGGTGGAGATGGCACATTTATAAATATGATGTTTGAAGTAGATGGATCAGTAGACTTAGATGACAGACAACATTTATTCGATTGTTATAGTGGCATAGCATTTGAAGCAGCAGTAGCAGGACAATCAGTTCCAGGTAGTCGTCATCGAAGAAGAAGTCGATCGCGCACTATTTATAGGTAGGAAATGGTAAGAGATTATACCTTAACTTTAGATGCTAATGTTCAGAATCTAAGAACTGTGCTTCCTGTTAATGAGGGAGATTTAATTAAATATCTTTCTATTCAAGCTGATGCCGGTAATTCTGGTATTGTATTCGTGGGTTCTACCGAAAGAGGAACTGAAGGAGCTCTTAGTTCTAGTAAGTATATGTGGAGAATTGAGATCCCTGTGTCCTCTATTCCTACTGCACCGGACTTAATTGAAATGTCACAGAATAGCTTTAGTCTTGCGGAGTGGTCTGTGATAGGAACTAATAATGATATTATCCATATTGGAGTGATTAGATGAGTTCCTTTGGACATAGGGTTCAGCCTGTTGTTAATTCTAGAAAGAATAGTCTTATTTTAGATGCTATTCTTGGATTTGCTTGTGGTGTAATTGGTTTTGGAATAGGCTTACTATTAGGATAAAATCATGCCCTTATGGAATAATACAGATTTCGTAGAATCCCTACAGTCTCTTCAACCCATTGAAGTTATGACTGCTACAGTTATGACTGATGGACAAGAAACTCAAGCTGTAGCACTCCCACCTAGTCCTATTAATAGAGCAATTGATCTAGCATTCTTCGTCAAATTTGCTTCTAATCCTGGTGCTGTAGATTATCAGATGCAGGTTGCATTCAATAATGTTGATGCAGAATTCTTTGATCTTGGTTCTGCTATGACTAACAGTGAAACTGTAGGGGGAATAATTATAGTTCCAGATGTAGTGGCACGATTCGCGCGTGTAAAAGCTGTTGATGCAGATATTGTTGCTGTAACGATTGCAATCATGAGTATGTAGTGTGCCAGAATCTATATTAGAATCATTAGGTTTATTGGGAGGAGTTGTCATTGTAGTCCTCTTATTCCTAAAGCATATTTCCGAGCAGAGGAAGTTAGAGATAAAAAGCACGGACGCGCACATTGAATCTATAAAACAGATTGCTACTGATTTTCGTGAAGATTCAAAATCTCGCAAAGATGAGATGATGAGACATCTTGATAAAAATTCAGATACAATTAGTGAGAATACAAAAGTTCTTGGTGAGACATCAGTTGTATTAAGTCAAACTACTGATGTTTTGAGAAAGATCAGTGAAAACTAATCCGAACGAGTGGAAGCCTACAGAAAAACAATCTCTATTTCTGTCTATTCCATTAACAGTTGAGGAAGCATTTTATGCCGGAGCACTTCATGCTGGTAAGACAGATGTCCTCCTTCTTTATCCCATACTAAATAGATGGCACGAAAATTCTGAGTTCAAAGGAATTTTCTTACGACGAACATTTCCGGAGTTGAAAAAAGAAGTTATTCCTCGATCACAGAAGCTCTTTAGAATGGTTGGGGGACAATATAACAAGAACGATCACATTTGGGAATTCAATACTGGTCTTAATCATTCTAAGAGTCCTCAAGGAATTGGGGCACATTTTTTTTTCTGTCATTGTGAAAATGAAGATGATGTTCATGAGTTTGATTCAATGGAGCCAAACTATGCAGCATTTGATGAGCTAACATCTTTCACTGAGTGGCAATATTTATACATTGCACTTCAACGAGTTAGGAGAAAACTAGGTTCATCTCTCCCAATGATTACCAGATCAGGGTCTAATCCTGGTAATGTTGGTCATAATTGGGTTCGAAAACGATTTATTGATCCTTATCCTGATGGTGGAAAAATTATAAAAGGTCCATCAGGAACTAAACGAATATTTATACCTGCTACTATTTATGATAATCCTTATACTGATCCTGCTTATCTTAAAAAATTAGAATCACTTCCTGAAGCAGAAAAGCAGGCTAAACTCTATGGTAAGTGGGATGCATATGAAGGATCAGTATTTAATGAGTTTAGGGATAGGCGTTATCCTGATGAACCAGAAAATGCATTACATGTAATAGATTCATTCTCTATACCAGAATGGTGGCCTAAACTTGTAGTTGGTGATTGGGGAATGCGTGCTATGACTTGGATAGGTTATTTAGCCATAGCACCTAACAAAAGAGTATATCTCTATAGAGAACAAACATTTCAGGGCATGAAGATTGAAGAATGGGTTCCCTATGTTAAATATTTTGTTGATATGGAAAGTCCGCGTTCGATACGCTTTTGTAAATCAGCAGGGCAAGACAGAGGTCAAGAACATACTATTCAACAACAAATATCATCTGCTTTAGATCGTCCCATAGAATTAAGTAATAATTCTGCTGGATCGCGTGTGTCTGGTAAGAATCTTCTTCACGAGTATCTACGATGGAGACCAAAGTATGCTCCTTCTCTAGAAACTAGTGAATATAATGAAGACCAAGCAATGTGGATATTCCGTAATAGATCTGTTGAAGAATATCATTCTTATATGAATTCTTTTGCTCCTGCTGAAGAAGAGACTAATCTTCCTAAGTTGCAGATTTTTAATGATTGTAATGAAGAACAAAAGATACCAGAAATAGTTAATGCTATCAAAGCATGTGTATATGCAAAAGATCAGGAAGGTAAGCAAGCAGAGGATGTTGCGGAGTTTCATGGTGATGATCCCTATGATGGAATACGTTATGGGTTGGATGGGGTGGAAAGATTTTTTGATGATTCTGCAGATGAATTCATGAAAATGCAGAAGCGGGAAGAACTGATGAGAACTCTTGCAAATACAGGAAATTGGACTGCATTTTACAGGAATATGGAAAAGACTGAATCTTCTGCTAGTGGAACGCGGCCGGTGTCGAGGTATCATCATTGATGAATTTAACCGAATTACTAACACCTGATGGTGTAGCTTATGTTAATTTAGAAGAATTTGCTACACTTTATCCAAAAGCAAAAAATAACACTGATAACTGTAGAATGTTATTATTGCGTGGAGGTAATTCCTGGGTTGAAGTATTAGATGAAGAAGAAAACATTAGTAATATTCTCGGTATAGTTAAAGCTTTGGCAATTAATGGTTCTAGAAGATGATAAAATTCTTCCATAAGCTCTTTAATCCACATTGTGAAGATTGCGCAATTGAAGCGCGTAATTCCAAGATCTGCCCCACATGTGATGTTTATAGAGTTCAACTTGATCTTGCTAATCATGATAAGAAAAAACTTCTTGAATTAATAGAAAGAATGAATAATCCTCCTGTAGAGGAAAAAGAATCTCCTGTAGAGGTTAAGCCCATTCAATCTAAATCTATTCCCTGGAATATAAGAAAGAATCTGTTAGAAGCTGAAAGTAGAATAGCTGCGGAGAAATTAAGGGTAAAAGCAGCGGAGATTAAGTCTGAGAAAGTAGATGATTTGGAAAGAGAAGTAGGAGTTAAATAGCATGCCCAAGAAATCCTATAAGATGGGGAGTCCATCACCTGATGTAGCTAAGGAATTCAAGTCAAATAATGATGATGCCCCTTCTGGCTGGAAATCTATGAATGCTAAAAAGGCTAGAAGGCAGATACTAGGCCGTTTTCATAAAAGAAGGAGAGGAGATATCTATTTACCTAAAGAACCTGGGGGGAAAAGAAGGAGAGATTATTCTATTTTAGGTAAAATATTTAAGGGATATAAGAAGGTAAAAGAGATGGGGAAGGATAATCCAGGTCATTCTTATTGATAAGGAATAGAGAATGAGAATTGCATGCCTACAGATTAGTCCTGATATATTTCTCCAAATGTGCAAACATGGAGTGGATAAAGGACTGGATGTGGTCAAGAATTCTTTGCCATATGATGCCGAGTTTGTTCGGATAGGACATGATTCCTTTCCCTTTCATGGTTATTTAAATTTAGTGCTTCAATCAGATTCATTTAAAGATTTAAAGAAGGGGGATAAAATTCCTGTATTAGAAAGTCCTATTTTTGATCAAAAGAAATAATGCCTCATATAGACGAAGAAACTCGTTCTCTTCTAAAATCCATTATTGATCATTTTGATCAAGAAGAAAGAGCTGTGCGCGATCGTCAGATCAGAAAGTGGCGGCGTTTAAAGTTTTATTGGGATGGATTCCAGCATGTATGGTATAGTGAAGTTGCACATGATTGGCAGATTAATGATAGTGCTCAGTCAGGTGATGATAATCAGAGTGATTACTATGATAAACCTGTCAATGTTTTTCGTGCATATTTAGAATCTATTATCGCTGCTCTGTCAGTTCAAGTTCCTCCGATAACTTGTTCTCCTGATGATGCTGATGATCCTATGGATATATCAACAGCAAAGGCAGGGAATCAAATTGGTGAACTAATTTATAAACATAATGATGCTATTCTTCTTTGGGTTCATGCTTTATTCATTTATTGCACAGAAGGTTTGATCGCGTGTTATTGTCATACTAAGGAAGATAAATCTTTTGGAACATATAAGAAGGATCATTACAAAGATGTAGAAGAAGATCATTATGTATGTCCTGGATGTGAAGCTGATGTTGATGAGGTTTTTGAGGAAAATAAGGATCAGATAGCTTTACAGCAATCAACTCCAAATGATCTTTTTCCTAATTCATTAAGTTGCCCTGAATGCGCAGCACAGTTAGATCCTAATCTTCAAAAGACTACACAAACAATAAAGAGACTAACAAAGACCACAGATGAACCAAAATCTCGTCAGATTCTAGGAGTCTATGGTGGTCTCTATGTTAAAGTTCCTAATTATGCTATGACTCAGGAACAATGTCCGTATCTTATTTATTCACATGAGATACATTATGCTGAGGCAATAGAAGAATTCTCTGAGTTAAGAGGACTTGGAAATGATTGGCAATCTAAGGTTGGATATGATGCTGGTGGGTTATATGATCCTTATGAACGATGGGGTCGTCTTAATCCTCAATATAGGGAAGAATATCCTATTAATACAGTTACAATTCGAACTTGTTGGTTACGGCCCTGTTCTTATAATGTTTTATCAGAAGATGAAGCTGAGATAGTAAGGAAGAAGTTTCCTAATGGTGTTAAAGTAGTCCTTGCCAATGAAGAAGTTGCTGAAGATCCTGTGGAAGAGCTATTAGATGATCATTGGACTCTTACTAAAAATCCGCTTTCGGATCATCTACACCATGATCCATTGGGGTTGCTCCTCACATCTATCCAAGATATTACCAATGAGTTGGTATCGTTGGTGTTACAAACTATCGAGCATGGAATACCGCAGACGATTGCAGATCCGACAGTCCTTAACTTCGATCAGTATCGACAAACCGAGGTAAGTCCTGGTGCTATTTATCCAGGAAAGATACAATCTGGTAAGAGAATGGGTGATGCATTTTATGAAATAAAAACTGCATCTCTGTCAGGTGAAGTTCTTCCATTTGCTCAGAAAATACAAGAGTTTGGACAGCTTGTAGTTGGAGCTATGCCATCCTTATTTGGTGGTGCAGCTACTGCTGGTAGTAAGACTGCTGCTGAATATTCCATGAGTCGCGCACAATCATTACAAAGACTACAATCTACATGGAAAATGCTAACTATATGGTGGAAAACAGTTTTTTCTAAAGCAATACCAGCATATATAGATAATGTTGTTGAAGATGAAAGATTTGTTAAGAAGGATGATAATGGTAAGCATATTAATGTTTTTATTCGTAAGGCTGAACTACAGGGTAAGATTGGTGATATAGAGTGTGAGGCAGATGAACAATTACCTATTACATGGAGTCAGGTAAAAGATACAATTATGGAGTTGATGAAAGCAAATAATCCTGCAATAATAGAAGCTCTTACTGATCCTGAGAATTTAGAGTTTATTAAAAAAGCAGTGGGCCTACCTCAATTTAGAATTCCAGGTGAGGCTGATAGATTAAAACAGTATGAAGAAATTGATCTTTTATTGCAATCAGCACCTATACCTAGAGAAAAAGCAGGTCCAGATGGACAGCCTATTATTGGTCCAGATGGTCAACCTGCAATGGAAGAAGGACCATCAGTTCCAGTTGATCCTGATATAGATAATCATTCTATACAAGCTCAGATTTGTCGTGGGTGGGCTATATCTGAGCCTGGACAGTTGGCTAAAATTGAGAGTCCTGAGGGTTATAAGAATGTTATTTTACATTTAAAAGATCATCAGGAAATAGAGAAACTCATGCAATTAGAACAAATGATGCAAGCTCCACAACAGAGTGAGGCATCGCCCAATAATGAAGGAGTAACACAATAATGGTGCTTGAAGAGGAAACAGTTGAAGATGGTGGATTGTCAAAGGATGAGTTACTAGCATTTCTTTCTGAAGATGAGGGAGATGATGATTCTGATAAAGATGATAAAGATGATAAGGACAAGAAAGAGGATAAATTAGAATCTAAAAGTGAAGATAAGGATGATGACAAAGATGAAGAAGATGAAGAAGATGACGAAGATGAAGATAAAGAGGAAGATAAGGATAAGGATGATGATGAATTAGTAATCCCTTTTCGACGTAAGGAAATTCTTGCTAAATATCCAAAGCTTTATGAAGACTTTCCTTTCCTCGAAAAAGCTATGTATAGGGATCGACAGTATTCAGAAATGTTTTCAACTGTTGATGACGCAAAAGAAATTCTGGAAAAGGCTGAGACTCTAGATGAGCATGAAAAGTCATTAATGGAAGGTGACACGGAGACTATTCTAAAGGCTATTAAGGAAAGTGATGATAACACATGGAAGAAAACTATAGATAACTATCTTGTAGTTCTTGAAAAAATTGATAGAAATTCATATTTACATGTTATAGGTAATGTATTTAAAAATGGTATCATGCAGATGGCGGCGGAAGGTAAAAAATCTGATAACAAACAATTGCAGGCAGCAGCACAATTACTTAATCAGTATGTATTTGGAAGTTCTGAATTTACTTCTCCAACGAATCTCTTCAATGAAGGTAGTTCTTCAGAAAGAGATAAGCTGAATGATGAACGTGCAGATTTACTTCGAGAACGATTTGAAACTGCTAGAGATGATTTAGATACTAAGATTAATAATGTTCTCAAGTCTGTAGTGAATGATGGAATAGATCCAAAAAATTCAATGACCCCGTATGTGAAAAAGCAGGCTATTAGAGATGTTATGGAAAATATTCAGGAGACACTTTCTGAAGATGCTAATTTTATGAAGACTATAAACAATTTATGGAAAAGGGCAGAGGGAATTAAATTTTCGGCTTCAGCCATCAAGAAAATTCGTGTGGTATACTTGTCCAAGGCTAAAACCTTACTTCCTACTATTGTTAAAAAAGCCAGACGTGAAGCCCTTAAAGGCTTAGGGAAATCTACTAGTAGTGAGGAAAGGGATACAAGCCAAGATAAAAGCACCGGAAGAATTAAGCCTTCCAATAAGAAATCAGCTGATGGAAAGGGGATGTCAACGCAGGAATTTTTCAATATGGATTAATGAGGTATAAACATGCCAGCATTAACAGAAGCTCAGGTAGAAGCTACAGAGCTTGAGCGTGTAATTCCTAAAATTCGTGTTGTGTTTGAAAGGGAAGACAAGTTCTATTCAAACATCAAAAAGAGAGATGTTCAAAGAATCTCTAATCGTCAGATGCGCATTCCATTGGAACTGCGTCCAGGCGGATCATTTGGATATTTTAATCCTGATGGTGGTGATCTTGGGCGTGGTGGTGCTCCACAGTTTGATAAGGCTGTGCTGACACCCGTGTTTGTGAAAGAAGCTATTGAATATACGAAGTTAGCACAGTGGGCTACTGATGATAGGAGAAAGGCTATTATAAGCTCCGTAAGAAGACTTACTGCTACTGCATTGGATGAACTCCGACGTCAGTTAGATTCACAAATGATGCAGACTGGTGATGGTGTTGTTGGAACTATTACTACTGTATCTACTGCTGGTGGTGTTGATACTTATACAATGACCACTGATGGATTTGGTGCGCGTCTCGTAAGATTCGGTCAGACTGTGCAAGTATTTGATACTACATTAGCGACTCTTCGTGGTTCGGGAGAGATTACTCTTTGGGATATTGCTAATAAAACTATTGATGTTACGCCAGCAGTTGCAGGTTCTGTTGCGACTGATGTTATAGTAGTTGATGGTATTGGTTCTCCAACTGCATTGCCAGCATTGTTTGGAGTTCCCTATCATCATTCTAACGCTAGCACGGGAACATGGCTAGGCTTCTCCCGCGCATCTACACCAGAAATTCGTTCTAATAGAGTTAATGGTTCTTCATCTGCATTAACTCTTCCTCTGCCACGTCTCGCTATTAATCTAATTGGTGATCGTGTTGGAATTGACAACAATTTCTCTCCTAATGCATGGATGCATCCTGCTCAGAAACAGGCTTATGAGGAAATTGGTCAGCTAGTAGTCCAGATTACTGGTTCTACAGGTGGTAGCGATAATCTGGATATGTATTTTGATAAAATGCAGATGGCTGGTGCTCCTGTAAAGACTAGTTATAACTGGGATAGAACTAGAATTGATTTTGTTGTTGAATCCGTGTGGGGTAGGGGAGAAATTCTTCCCATTGGATTCTACACTACTGATGGTAGAAGGATCTTTGAGATCAGAGGTGCTTCTGGTGGTGTGGCTACTTCGGAAATTTTCTACCTAGTAGTAGGAATGCAGACCTTTGTTAATAATCCAGCAGCAACAGCTTATATTGATGCTCTTGCTGTTCCCTCAGGTTACTAGAAAGGAGGAAAACAATGAGTGATTCTTTATTCCAAAATTTCAGCACTGTTCAGAGTGATCAACAGCCAAAGCCACGAACAATTGCATCGGCTGCTACTATTGCTCCTACAACATTATTGACATTTGTAACAGGAACAGTTAATGTTACTACTGTTACTCCTCCTGTTACGGGATGCCATTTGCTGATTCTCAAGTTTACAGATGCATCTCCCCCTAATGTTGGAACTGGTGGGAATGTTACTAGAGCTGTAAATACTATTGCCCAGAATGATTATGTTCTTTTACTCTATGATCCAATCGCGGCGGAATATGATCCAATTGTAGAAGATACATTGGCATCAGTGTGAGAGAGGGGGTTTATGATTGTATATTTAAATTCATAGGCTGCCAAGAAAGAGACAGAGGGATGCGCATTCTGTAATAACGCAGATTGATATGAGTCTTCTAGAAGATTTAAGGGAAAGAAGGGATAGACTCAAAAAGATAATCTTTCCTTCTGAAAAAGATGAGTGTTTGAGAATGATTCAGGAAATTCTTAAGGAATATGATTATAAGGAATCAGATATTCCTGTAGTGCATCATTATTGGGAACTTAAGAATTTTTATGGTTCTATAAAATGAATAAAATAATTATCGAAATCGATGAGAATGGTAAGGTAGGAGTT
>SDBV01012318.1_pt1 | contig 10968 bp, 9 predicted proteins | sample 2277081 | NCBI WGS metagenome assembly SDBV01 (sample SAMN10402039, study PRJNA504765) | marine sediment metagenome | isolation source: marine sediment core GS10_PC15, 223 cmbsf | place: Arctic Ocean: Southern Knipovich Ridge | collected 2010
ACGGATAACAGAAAGCAAGTAAAAAGGAAATAGCGGGGAGATTCCGAGAAAAAAAACTTTTTTTGTTCTTGACATATAAGTAAAATGGCATACAATATTATATAGTAAAGATTATGGCTAAGGCCGGCTCTGTATTTTTATATTTTTTCGCAGCTATCATATTACTATTATTTTCATATCCGAGCCGCCTTTCAAGAATCTTAGATCCTATCGTTGCTTTGCATGGTCGCGCGCGCAATTTGCGAGCTATGCGAACGTAAAAAACGGACTTTTTTTGAAAGGAGAGTATCATGAAATCATTCCTATTATTTGCTGTTCTGTTGTGTTTATTGTTCCCAGGTTTTGCTTTCGCAACGGATTATGTATTCGGCCCGGGTGATGAGTTTGGAGTTCTGTCGCTTTTTGATTATGATACTTTTTTAATGACTGGGGGGGGAGGGCATGACCTTGGTCTTGGCGGCTGGTCAACCGGAGTCATCCACGATACCGATATGTTGGTCGGCCCGTATGAAGGTGGTATATGGGAACTGGAAACATATTCTTATGCAGAGCTTATTGTAAACGGTGGTGAGTTTTATGAAGTAGGCGCTCATGGTGAAAGTTTGATCCATTTTCACGGCGGACAGATTTTCGGCAGCTTGACAGTTTTTAATCCAACGGCATGGGTTCATCTTTATGGTTATGGATTCAACAATGATCCGTTCTTGGGCTCACCGCTTACAGGCTTCTGGGCTGATGATACGCCGTTTAGTATTAATCTTGTTGATTCTTCTTATAGTACTTTTGATCAGATAGTTTTTCATGAAGTATATGAAACAGAACCTCTTACAGGCAAGGGAACACAAGAAGAACCTTATCTTATCCTTTCTTTAGCGAATTTTGACGAATTTGCTGTAAACAATATATATTGGGCAAGCGGAGTATATATCCGCTTGGACTGTGACCCAGATCTTATCGATAGAACCTACACTACCGCAATCATCGCTCCGGATACAGATAACTCAAACTATTATGAATTTGATGGCATTGCGTTTGCAGGTAACTTTGACGGCAATGGCCATAAGATTGTCAATCTTACGATAGATACTTCCGGGTTCAGCAACGATTATCTTGGACTTTTTGGCAAGATTGGTTCACTGGCAGAAGTCAAATCTCTCGGCGTTGAAAACTGCAATATAGTTGGTGGTTATTTTTCAAGCTATCTCGGCGGGCTGGTTGGAGAGAACCATGAAGGTGATATTATAAATTGCTATGCTACGGGCAATGTGGCCGGTGGTAATGATTCTAGTTATGTTGGCGGATTGGCGGGAATGAACAATGGAGGCAATATCAATAACTGTTATGCCACAAGCAACGCTACCGGCGGTAATTCTCCAGGCGGATTGGTGGGAAATAATAAAGGAGGCGGCGACATCAAGAACTGCTATTCTATGGGCAGAGTGACTGGCTTTGGTGACTTTGGCGGTTTCGTGGGTGATAATAATCAGGGCCATATTATCAATTGCTTTTGGGATATGGAAACATCGGAAAAAACTCTGAGTGATGGAGGTTTTGGGAGAAGCACTACACAAATGAAAGAGTCTGCAACTTATATCGGTTGGGGAGATGGACTGTGGACAATTGATGAAGGAAATGATTATCCTCATCTTGTATGGGAAAATGCCGGTGGAACATTAATTGATAATATACTCGAAAGAAGTTATAGCGGTACCGGCTTGAACACAGACCCCTTTATTATTACGGCAGCGGAAGACATGTATTGTATGACTATCCGACAGCAAGACTGGAGCGGGTACTTTAAACTTGCGAATAATATCGATATGACAGGTATAACATATCTACCGCCGTATGACTTTACTGGCAAGTTCAATGGTAATGGCTATGAAATTAACAATCTTAGAATTAATGAGCCTGGGTCACCGCTGTTAGGATTGTTTGGCTGTATTAGTTCCGGTAGTGAGATTTATAACCTCGACATAATAGATGTTGTGGTTACAGGTAGTTATTTTATTGGTGGCCTTGTGGGAAAGAATAATAACGGTAACATAAGCAATTGCTACGTCTCTGGAAGTGTTAGTGGTAATGGTGGTTTTGGAGGGCTCGTGGGCTGGAGCATATATGGGAGTATCAGCGATTGCCATACAATCGGAACTGTTACCAGCGGAAACGATTCTAACATGAATCATGGTGGTGGTTTAGTGGGAGGGAATTATAAAGGTGTTATTAGCAACTGTAATGCTACGGTTAGTGTAAACGGAGGAAGGTGGTCCCATTTCTTCGGTGGTCTGGTGGGTCATAATGATGGCGGCAACATCAGCAAATGTTATGCTGTGGGCAATGTTAACTGTGGAAGCTCTTCTTATGCTATTGGCGGTCTAATTGGAATGAATGACGAAGGTATTATCAGCGACAGTTACGCAATGGGTAGTATTAGTGGAAGTGGTAGTTATTTCGCCGGATTAGTTGGAAAAAACGAGCGTGGTAGTATCAGCAATTGCTACGCCACCGGCAGAGTGACTGGTGGTAGTCTTTATGGACTCGGTGGATTAGTGGGCCGAAATTACAAAGGAAATGTCTATAATAGTTTTTGGGATACTGAAACATCTTTAGTGGCAATAAGTGATGGCGGAACGGGTCTTCCAACGGCCCAGATGCAAATACAGGTTACCTTCACTGATGCTGGCTGGGATTTTATGGGCGAAACAGTCAACGGCATTGAAGATATCTGGTTTATCTCTCAGGGAGATTATCCCCACTTGTGGTGGGAGGGAATAGAAGCAAACTTGAAAATTACACCTCAAACATTGAATTGTAGCAGTGAAGGTGATTGGGTTAAGGCTCACTTTACTTTGCCTGAGGGGTATACAACCGAAGATGTTGACACGGATCGGCAGATGACGATAAAAACGCTTAGCATTGCGTCGGATCATGTTGATGTTTCGTATAACGGTGAGGGGCTTGTGGAGATTGAAGCTGCTTTTGTAAGAAGCGAGCTTTGCGGGTTAGGTCTTTATGGCGATAGCGAGTTTACGGCTAGCGGCTGGTTTGCTGACGGGACTGGTTTCCATGGAACCGATATGATCAGGATAACTACGAACAAACTTGAGAAACTTCCTGAGTTCTTATCCTATTGGCTTGATACAGATTGTTCGGAGCCCGGCTGGTGCGGCGGCTATGACATAGACGGCGACGGTGTTGTTGACCTGAAAGACTTTGCGATGCTTGAATAGAAAGCTGGATAGCCGAACCAGAGGCAGGTTTGTAAGGGCCTGGTTGGCGTTAAGCGCAGAGCGCTATTTCTTCGAGGTCTAGTTCCATCAGGTGTTCGAGGTATAGGTCTAGTTCATCGACTGGGAACTGTGCGAGGAATTCCGGTCTGGCTGACGTGTTTATTTCCATGATAAAATCGATGATCTCTCTTTTGCCCATGAATCCGACTCCCATACTAAATGTTATCTGTGCCCCTACTGACAAGGATATCGGGAATTCCAAGCATAATCCTTGAATGGTTTACTGGCTGCAAGCGGCTGGGTGAGAAGTGTTTAGGTACACAATATAACGCCGATCCCGGTGGGTGCATACCGTATCTCGGTTAAAATAGGGGTTTTGGGTTTTTCTGCAAATCGAAGTCCAATAATAGTGATAGTTCCGGAGTATATCGGGGGTCGAGATGCAGAAAAAAAATTAAAAAATTAAAAAAAATATTATCCAAACCTAAAAGAAAGCCGAAAAGAAGAGTAAACATATTAAGTAAAGCCGTATTCTTAATGTAACGTAAATATGATCAGTTTATCTGAGAACAAATATAATAGTCAGTTGAAGCGAGATGACAAGAAGCTAAAGGTCTGGAGAAGTGCCGGGCTGATGCTGACGTATAAGTGTTCGTCTGCGTGCGAATTTTGTTACTATCACTGCAATCCCCAAAAGTCTGGTTTGATGTCCGTTAAAACTGCTATCGGCGTGTGGTCCGCGCTTCGGCGGCTTGCCGGCGACGAGGGGAAGGTTCATATTACGGGTGGCGAACCGTTTTTGTATTTCGATCATCTGGCAAAGATCATCACCAAAGCTGATAGGGCCGGGCTGGGTCCGTTGGATCTGTTAGAGACAAATGGTTCCTGGGCCCAAAACATCAAAGATACGATCGAGCAGATCAGCTTTTTGGAATCCAAAGGCCTAAAACGGCTGAAAATCAGTTGGGATCCGTTCCACGCCGAGTATATCGAGCAAAAATCGGTCGAATTGCTTATCGAAACAGCCCGCGAGATACTCGGCGATGACAGGGTGCAGGTTCGTTGGGAGAAATATTTACAGGAGCCTGTTAGCAAAATAAGGCAGGCCGGCGAGCGGCAAAAACGAGAAATATATAAAAAGACAGTGGCGGAGTATCCGGTCAGGTTTACGGGCAGGGCCTCGGGCGGGCTGGCAGATCTGTTTGCTGAAACCGGTGCTGAGGATTTTCGTGGAGAGAGCTGCAAAGGCACGTTTTTGGGCTCTAAGGGGGTACATATTGATCCGTTCGGGAATGTTTTCAGCGGGCTATGCAGCGGGATCATAATTGGAAATGTGAGCGATACCCCCTTGGACCAGATGTGGAAAGACTTCGATCCGAGGGATGTTGACGTGGTAAATACGGTGTTTTCGGAGGGACCTTTTGGGCTTTTATTGGAAGCAGAACAAAAAGGATACGAACGAAAAGCCGCTTACAGCAGTAGATGTCATATATGCAGCGATATACGCCAGTTTTTCTTTGACAACGGGATTCATAAGCAGATAATTGGGCCTTGTGATTGCTACGGCGAGGCGAGAGCTAAAGAGGAGACAGTACTTGTCAGGGAATGATAGCACAAATCAGGATACGATCTTTGGACGCATGATTCTTGAGCAGACCCTTTGCAGCGATACGGAGCTAAAGCAGTGTCTTGAAGAGATGAAGAACAGAACCTCTCCTGCGACACTTGAAGATCTCATGCTTGAGTACGGTTACATCACCATGACTCAGTCCGAGCGTGTTAAGAATACACTTCGCGAGAGCAAGACGGCAGCGAATCAGATCCCTGGATACAAAGTTTTAGGCAAGCTCGGCTCCGGTGCGATGGCGGTTGTTTACAAGGGTAGACAGCTTAGCCTTGACAGGACCGTGGCTATAAAAGTTCTGCCAAAACGCTTCGCAGAAAAAGCAGATTACATCAAACGATTTTATAAAGAGGGCAAGCTTGCTGCCAAGCTAAACCACAATAACATCGTCCAGGCGATCGACGTTGGTGAAGCAGGGGGGCTGTACTATTTTGTGATGGAGTACGTAGAAGGGAAAACTCTCCACGACGATCTTTCCAAGGGTAAGGTCTTTAATGAGTCAGAGGCACTTGAGATAATCATTCAGCTTGCCCACGCACTCGAACATGCGCACGGACAGGGGATGGTCCACCGGGACGTAAAGCCTAAGAACATAATGATCAATACCGAAGGTATCGTCAAGCTTGCTGACATGGGGCTTGCCCGTGAAACCGACGACATCAAAGCTGCCAAAAGCGAAAAGGGCAAAGCGTTCGGCACTCCTTATTATATCGCTCCTGAGCAGATACGCGGTGAGATCGACATTGACGGTAAAGCGGACATTTACGCGTTGGGTGCGACGCTGTTCCACATGGTAACCGGACGTGTTCCGTTTGAGGCAAAGACGCCGTCTGAAGTAATGAAGAAGCATTTAAAGGAAGCGTTGGTTCCGCCGGACCATATTAACACAGCGCTTACCGCGGGAATCTCCGAGGTTATCGAAGTGATGATGGCTAAGAATACAAAAGAACGATACAGCAACATGGAAGAGCTGCTGGTTGACCTTGAGGCGATACGCGACGGACAGCCGCCTTTGAGGGCACGTCAGAAATTCAACATCGGTGCACTTGGCGAGCTTGAGGGTGGGGAAGCGGTAAATTTCGATGACGGTAATATCCGTTACGACGAAGAGCTTATTACAAAATATAAGGTTGGGCTGATTGTCTTAGGTGCCATGACCGCAGTTCTTTTGCTCGCTGTCATATTTATGGCTGCTAAGTAGCACCCTTCAAGGCTTGCGCCCAAATCCTAAGCACTATCCGCCGTCGCCAAGGCTATGGCGAGACAGGAATCCGAAATCCGAAACAAGCACTAATGACCAAAATGCAAATGATCCAAACGGTTCTGACTGCGTCAGAATTGGGTTTAAAATTTTGGACATTAGAATTCTCTATTTGTTTCGTATTTCGATATTCGGATTTTGTATTTGAGCAACGTTCCCTTAAGGGCGGGAAGATTATGATGCAAGATACTTTTCGATCGATTCGGTAATAGTTTTCCACGTCCATAGGCGTTTTTGATCGTCGGTTTCCAGCAGCGTTACGCGAAAGCCTTTCTTATCGCAGCAAAAACCAGTCAGCGGAACAACGCATATCCCTGTAGCAGCCAGTAAATAATAGACAAATCGTTTATCAACTTTAACGTCTGCAACTTTTTCCTCAATGTACTTCTTTGTTTTAGCATCTTTGATCGGTAACCTCTGGTTGTCATTTAACACATCGTCGTCGAACAGCACAGACATATAAAAAGCGCCCTGCGGTTTTACGACCGAGATACCTTTTACCTTGTTGAAAATATCGTATGCCTCGATAGCTCTGCGTTCGAATATTTTTTTACGGTTGTTGAGGTGTTCTATATACCTCGGGTCTCCCATGATCCTTGGGATCGAGTATTGTGGCAGCGACGTAGAGCAAACTTCAAGCATCTTGGCATTTATCAGGCTCTTTATGTATATCTCAAATTCAGGGTGTTTATCCTGATTGAAGACTTCTATCCATCCGCATCTCGAGCCCGGCCAAGGGTACTCTTTAGAGATTCCGCGAAGAGCCATTCCCGGAACATCTTCGATCACTTCACTAAGATGAGCCGTTTGTGCATCGTCATAAACTATGTGTGCGTATATCTCATCGGATATAAGAAAAAGTTGGAACCTGCGTGCGATATCAACGATCTGTGTGAGTATTTCGCGGGGATACACCGCACCTGTTGGATTGTCCGGGTTAATGATCAGTATCCCGGCGATCGAATCGTTATATTTTATCTTATTTTCCATATCCTCCAGATTAGGCATCCAGTTGTGCTTCGGATCAAGCTCGTAGGTTAAGTGTTCGTACCCAGAGTGTGCTGCCTCGGCAGATGAATGCGTCGAATACGCCGGAGAAGGGCCGATTATGCGTGCTTCACGACGTAAAAAGCCAAAAATCTTTGCAACTGCGTCCCCAAGACCATTGAAAAACACGATGTCGTCTTTTGTTATCTGGCATCCGCCTCTTATATTTACGTGTTCGCACAGGAATTGGCGTGTTTCAGGCACGCCTTGCGTTGCAACATAACCGTATGTAGAATCGTCACTTACGAGATCTACGATGACATTTTTGATCCACTGGGGCATCTTTTCGCCTTTTTGTATAGGATCTCCGATGTTTTCCCATGTGATCTCGACGCCGAGCGCGGATAATTCGTGCGCAACGGCAACGATCTCACGTATCTCGTAGCTTAGCTGCCCTGAACCTTCATGTACTATCCTGAGTCTCATATTAATTTCTTTAAATCCATGTTATTAATATTAATACCTTGTATTACCCCTATATTACTCGGCTCGGAACTGCTTAGAAATCCAAAAATACAGGTGCAATACTTCATTATATCATCACCGGGCGATTTAACAAATGTTTAATTACTGAAAAACGCTTACTTCTTTATCAATAAAGAGTTACGAAGGGCGATGTAACAAATATCAATTATGGATAGGAGAAATAGGTTTTTTTAAAAAATAACACTTTATTTTTATTGAATTTATTAATATTTAGATAACAATAGGTCGATGATTATCCTTGGGATATTTTTGTGAATATATCAGTGGGTTTGTTAGGTGCAGGTGGCGTCAATAATCTGCCGAGTCAGAAGTACTTTTAAAGGAGACTAAAATGGATAGAACAAGAGTGTTGTTTAGTGTGATGATCGTAGTTAGTCTGTCGGCGATGTGTGCTGCCGCCGGTCTTCTCGAACGGGAAACGCTTACAGAAGGAATGTGGGGTCTGCAAGACATGCTTGCCGAACAGGGTGTGACGCTGGACGTTACTGCTGACAACTACTATCTGCAGGCAGTCAGGGGAGCCGGCAAACACGAAGGTGACAGCAGGTTCACAGGTAGGATCAGCACAGAACTGACCATTGATGCCGAAAAGGTATTCGGTGTCTCTAATGGTACCATCTATGTTCTTGGTGAGACTGAATGGTCAAAACGAGGCAATGTTGATGCTTCATACGGTACAACCGTTTTTGGTATCGGCGGTAGTGGTCCAAGACGGGCCATGGAGATAGCAGAGTACTGGTATGAGCATGCATTTGATAACGGCCTTAACATTCGTGCAGGTAAAATAGATCTTACCGGTGGTTTTGAATGTAAAGGTTGCCCTGTATCCTTTGATGGCAACTCATATGCAAACTCCCGTTCCAGCCAGTTCCAAAATGGTGGACTCGGAAACAACCCGACGATCCCGTTCCCGGCTCAGGGCATAGGTGCTATAGCGTTCTATAACCCAACAGATCTATGGTATGCTTCTATTGGTGTTGCCGACAGTCAGGACAGTTCAGCTAGCGGCAGTCGAAGAGCAGATGTCGGCAAAGCTGGTTGGGGAAAGGGTTTCCATGATGAAGATGTTTACCTTTATATCACAGAAATCGGCATAACACCTCAGGTAGATTCTGCCAACGGACCTATGCAGGGTGCATATCGTTTCGGTCTTTGGAACGACCCGCAGCCGAAGACTACTACCACTGGTGGTTCAAGTAACAGACGTGATGATGTCGGTTACTATGTCAGCCTTGACCAGATGGTTTGCAAAGAGAACGCCGATCCTGAAGATGGCCAGGGTGCGGGTGTATTCTTTCGATATGGTTATGCAGACAGCAAGCAAAATGACGTAACCAATTTCTATAGCGTTGGTTTCCAGTATCAGGGGCTCATTGACGGAAGAGATGACGATGTACTTGGCGTCGGTTGGGCATACGGTGTTATGAGTGACCAGGCGAAGGCAACCTATACAGACGACTATGAAGCTGTATGGGAGGTATACTATAACATCGCTGTTTCGCCATGGCTCAGTATCAGCCCATCGATCCAGTATGTTCAGAATCCAGGTGCAGTAAAGGATTCAAATGCTGCGGGAGTAGACAATAGCAACAATAGCGATTCTATCATCCTTGGTATAAGAGCACAGGTAGTATTCTAAGCTAAAGAATTAGTAAACATCAAAGGCGGTCACTTGTGTCCGCCTTTTTTTTGCATTCACGTTTTAGTTATCGGACCTTAAAAGAGCGTTGCTCAAATACGAAATACGAATATCGAAATCCGAAACAAATTCAAAATGCTAATGTTCTAAATCAAAAACTCAATTTTGCGCAATTTGTCATCCCAGCGAAAGCTGGGATCCATTATAACGAGCAAAAATGGATTCCAAATCAAGTTTGGAATGACAACGCATAATGTTCTCAACGGTTTGGGTTATTAGGATTTTGTTAACGGCAGTTAACCGAATATCTTTCCGTCCTGATCGACGTGTATCTGCGTCTTTGCTTTGCGGATGATATTTACGGCCTTGTCGAGGTTGTCCATGTCGGGTACCTTAAAGAGTCGGTTGCATTGAGGACACCGGACGCGCTTGTCTACCATATCAGCATCTAGACTAAGGCTATGTGTGCATTTGGGGCATTTTGTAAGCAATTTCATACGTCTACTTTTACGGCCAAACGGGCAATTATTCAAGGTTATTCCACAATAATTGTTGCAGTATATGTCTTTTTGAGTGCCTAAACAGCCGTTTGGTGTTGATTTTTAACCCGAAATATGGTATAATAAAAGCCGTACAAGGGGGTTTCAGAGAGGGGATGCAGTATTGATTTTGTCACTTTTTGGGGGGTGTACAAATGGTAAAGAGAGTTGAGTGCAGGGTGATAAGCACAGTTTCTACGGGCGGCGTTAATAGTCGTTCCGTAAGGTCACCGGCGAGTCCGCAGAGCGATCCATTATCGAGTGGTGGGCATGTTCCGGAGGTCTCGGATACTCCATCGGGGCCGTACAGCCTTGTCGGCAATGTCGCACAGGGTATCGTTGTAGATTTCCTGGCGTAATATTAAAACAAAACGGGCGAGGTAACTTGTATTACCTCGCCCAAATTTTGCTTCAATCCCTTACAGCTAGCGGCCTAACCATCCTTGGTATGCCGGTACGTTTTGTTTAGATGCCCAACTCAGCTATTCTATTTGCGGCAGAAGCGATGTTTTCATCGGTATCGAGAAGACCGTCGGCAAGCAGTTGCCTGGCGGCATTTACCGCTTCCATGTCCGCTGCGTCTGCTTCCAGTGCAGCATTTATCACAGCAGCATTATCCGCCTTGATCGTGGTATCTGCAATATCTTCGATCGTCCGCTGTTGCTGGACGTCCTTTTTTGTCTGGTCGAGGATATTTCCGGCGTTATAGTCGATACTGCTAATAATGTCTATATTGTTGTCCATTTAGGTTCTCACGTTATTAAATAAAGCTAATCTTCCAGGGTTATTTTCGCAGCCGATCGGCTAAACTTTAATATATTTCTTTGAATTTTTAAAGATTTTTTATCAAACTTCGATTTTTGTCTAAAATCGCCATTTATTTTAGTATCGCCGCACCTGGTCGAATGTTTCCGATATTTCATGTACGACGAATTTATTAAACGCTCGGGGGCTGTTAAGCATCACACGATAGTCCATAGGTTCATATCCTGAACGCATGTAGACTTTGTAATATTTATCCATCCTTCTTTCCAGGCGTTTATCCATAGTGTCCCACACCTGCTCGATCCCCCATATCAGGTTTCCGTTCTTAAGGTCGTACATCTTAAGGTTTAAAGCAATAAGAAAATGCGGGTATGGTT
>SDBV01012319.1_pt1 | contig 10968 bp, 9 predicted proteins | sample 2277081 | NCBI WGS metagenome assembly SDBV01 (sample SAMN10402039, study PRJNA504765) | marine sediment metagenome | isolation source: marine sediment core GS10_PC15, 223 cmbsf | place: Arctic Ocean: Southern Knipovich Ridge | collected 2010
CTTTAGACCTGCAAACAAACCTATTGTTAACCATAGCAACTGAAAAGAGGCAAGACAATCTAGAAAAAATTAGTATGGATTACCAAAATCATGGCTGAAGGTCAACTTTTTAAATCAGAATTAATCCACCGTCTTTGCCGGTGAGAATTGAAAAGGCTCTGCCGTTCAAGGCGTAAATTTGATAGACGGTCCTCCATTGGAGAAGGCCCCGATTAAACTTTTTAAATGTCACCTCCTTTCGATAGAATATTTTCGATTGCTTAATGGATTAACAGCAAAACTGACCGTCTTTTTCAGACCGCTAGCATTCAGGGAAGAAGGATAAGAACTTGCTTTCTGGAAGGTAGTGTATGGCGGAAGGGTAGTTGTTTGTCAAGGAAAAATCACCACTACATGTTGTATAGGTCGAAATGGGATTTGGACTGCAGTCAAAAGTGGCTGCCGATCAAACTTATAAGTGCATTGGGTTAAACCTTGATCATTGATTAATTTGCCTAAAACTCCTTTTCTTTCATTGATTTATCTAGTACCGCTCTTGTAAAATCATTCTTTTAAGGAGTTGGATTGATGGAATTAAACCTATGGAAAAAGGCAGGGGGTTTAAATCGAGTCACCAGTGACTTTTCGCCGTGAGCCCTATGACATAATCGACAATTGGTTGCTTTGACCGACACGGGCTTGTCTCCTTTTTGAACCGCCCCGAGACGAGAAAAACGCTTTTCACGGTGAATGGAATTATACTATTTGGCCATCATAAAGCCGATGAGTTATATATTTCTAGTTCCTAACTATTGTTTAGTCTTCATTTTCATCAACGAATGCCATACATAATCAGCTAAACATGCCAAATCATATTCACTAAACATGGGACTCCAGGGCGGCATATACCGGGATTTATTTGCCGCCGGCCCCCCCCCTGGCAATCACCTTTTTAACCTCGGCATAGGAGGCCTGGGTGGCGGCTGATACGTCGGTGAAATTAAAGGGTTGAACACCGAATTGACTTTTCAGATTGTATGCGTTTAAACCTTGTCCATCTCCTGACTCGCCATGACAAACAGTGCAGTAGAATGAATAGAGGTCTTTGCCTCTGGTCTTCTCAGCGTCTAATCCAGGTTCAAATCGATTCAGCACCGTTAATGAATAAAACGTACCTTTGGGATTCCCGTTGGGGGAAATCGTTGCTTCATCCGAAAAACCGCAGCCGATGATTATCAAAAATGTGAAAAAGAGCAGGATTTTTCCTGAAATCCTCATTCTTTCTTGAAGTCCGAACATTTTCCTTTTCCTATTCCCCTTTTCATTATAACTAATCCGGTGTCTTGATTGACATCAAATAGGCGGTTAACGCCCAGGCTTCCTGATCCGCAAGGTCGTAGTTGGGTTCTAATACTTCAGGCATCATCGCCCGGGAATTTTTCAGCCATTTAAAAATCCAACCCGCCTTTAGTTTTTCCCCGACAAAGGCACCCGCTGTGAAGCTTGGGCCGACATACCCTCCTGCTTCGCCCATTTGATGACAAGAAAGACATCCTTTATTTTCAAATAATATTTTTCCCTGCTTGGCCATTTCACCGGTTAATTTACCATCAAAATCTTTCTCGATTTCCGGATCTGTCATCTCGCGCATAAAGCCCCGGGTAAGGATTCCAGCCTCTTCATCCGTCATATTGAAAATAGGCATTCGAATCGTCAGCATCGGACGCAGGGTATAGGGTTCCTTAAGGTAATTAAACAGCCATTCCCGATTCACGCGGCTCCCCAACACGGTCAAGTCATAGGTGATGTTATACCCTCGGCCCTTAAAGGAATGACAGGAAAAACAGCGAAATTTATCTACCAGCCGTCCAAACTCACCCTCCGGCTCATAGGGGTCACTTTCGACCGTAGCGTATCGATAACGCTTTGTGGTCACCGTGTTCGAGTTGAAACTCAAAAGCGCAAGTACGATATCGCTGATTTCCTCATTTAAAAGTTCATATTTCGGCATCTTCAGAGGATGAGTGGGTGTCGCATAAATCTGGGGGTTGCGGATTTTTTCAAAGACGTAATCCGGAAGCGTTTTGGACACGTGGCTGTCTCCAAAATAGATGTCGCTGATGGACTTATCCCCCATCAAGGTAATTTCGGGGCCTAATTGTTTTCTCCACCAGCCGTCCTCCTCCAGCAAGCCGTGGCAGTTGGCACATCGCAGTTCTTTATAGACCCGTCGTCCGATTTCGGATCGCTCTTCCGGACTTTTCCAGAAACGCGGCAGCGTTAGGGTTTCCTCCTTTTTCATGATTTCGAAATTTATATACCGACCGTGGACTTTCGACCATTCTAAAAGATGGGCGGCCAGATCGCTGATCTGCCCAAGGCTGAAGTTATACTGGGGCATCGTGGTTTTCGGCTGAAAACCGTGTGGATTGGCGAGCATTTGGATCAGCCATTTTTCATTGATTTTATTCCCGATCTTTCCTAGATCCGGGGCTTCATTGCCTCCTTTTCCGTTAAACGGATGGCAGGCGCTGCAAAACGACAGCCGAAACGTACCGACACCCCTCACCACGTCCCCCTCGGGATAGGTAAATTCTGAATTGATTCGAGGGTCTTTAAAACCCATCAGGTACCCCACCAAAGCATCCACATACTTTTCATCAATCTCATAACGGGGCATAATGGCGTTTGGTAGGTAGCCTTTCGGGTTCTTCAGCCAAGCCCGCAGCCATTTTTCGCTCACCTTGCTTGCAATGCCCTTTAACGACGGGGCTGGTTTGAAATCGTCGGTTTCGGGCAAATTCGGAGTAAAATGGCAGTTGATGCACTGATATTTCTTCAGAAGCGATTTGCCTCGAGTCAGTTTTTGAGCGCCTATTAAAGAAACTTCCCCATGGCATTTCCCGCAGGATGTCTGAACTAAATCCCCTTTCATAAAAGACCCGCTTTTGGCTTTTTCACGGCTTAGTACCTCACCCTTTCCGCCGTGACAAATCGTGCACCCGAAATGCTCCGATGGATGTTGCCGGAGGTAATTTGACGGATGAGGTTTCAGAGGATTTTTTTCTCCAAACATGCTCAAGTCATCCATAGGGATGTGGCAGGTGGTGCAGCGATCTTGGACCCCCAGTTTGGGAACCTCAAGGACGCTTATCCCTAATGATTGCTTTTCTATATTCTTGCCTGTTAATTCAGATACCCTTTTTACATACGTTTGCTGATAATCCTTCCAGGTCTTTTCTGAACTGCACGCAAGAATGTATATCCCTGAAAAGAGCAGCAGTCCCAGAACGGTTAGCTTTGACAAGGTCTCAATTTGAAATCGCTTATTTTTCATATTTTATTCTTGAACTGACGAGGAAAAAAAATAAATCCGTCATTTCTTTTTCGTTGAATCTTGGCATTGGCAGGCCCATTTTTTCCATTAACATCCGCATTTTTTCATTGTGATTCCACATGGACGTAGTGATTTTAATGTAATTATTTACCCCGTCGGTTTTGGCTAAATCTATTGCAAAATTGCCCCCGTATCCCCGGACGGCATGACATTTTACACACCTCTTTTTTATAAAGAGCTGCTGGCCGGTTATAAAATCGCCGCTTTGCCTGGTGTATTTTAAATAATAAAGATAGGCGACCAAATCCGCTAGTTCGTTATCATCAAATAAAGGCCGGTCGATCCCTTTTTTTTCCATTTCTTCCCACACCCGAGGTCCGTGCTTCCACAACAATGTTGCAATTTGGGTGACGCCGATATGCAATTGGGCTCGGGTGATATCCGGTCCCAGAGCCTCGCCTTTATTGCCGATACGATGACATTTAAAACAATTTTTCTCTTCAAACAACCGTTCACCCACCGTTGGTCTGCCAGGGGTAAGATATGAGAAGACATCGGTTTTGTATTCGCTGATTTCTCTTAAATAGGCAAAAAGATCTATGATTTCAGAGCCGATAAACTCGGGTCGCGGGATACCCATATCGGCCATTACAGCACTCATCCTGGCACCATAGCGCCACATCCTCTGTGCCAGGGAGAGCGGATTGGCATAACTTCTGATCTTGTCTAAAGATGGGCCAATTGCTTTGCCTTCTCCGCCGATTTTGTGGCATGCTAAACATTTCTTGTCCTTCAATACCTTTCGTCCCTTTTCCGGCGCTCCTTCTTCATCCAAATATCCGAGAAAATAGATAAAAGCGATAAAATTCGCCATTTCGCGTTCGGAAAAAACAGGCATTTTCTGGTTCTTTTTCAGTAGACTGCTCATTTCCGGAGAGTGATTCCACATCCGTGCGAAAATACCGGCGGTTCCCAGGTTAACCAGCGTCTTCCCAAAATCTCTTCCTATCTTTCCGCCGCTGCCGAATATCGAATGACATTTTATACAACCCTTCTTTACAAATACTTTTTGTCCCATCAGCGGATCGTTGGGCAGTTCAATCTCCTGAGCGGAAGAAAGCGCACTCATAAAAATCAGAATGCAACTCATGACCCCCAACAAACTTGTAATTCCTGCCGGCGGCAAGGCTAAATAATTTTTCATGAATTTACTTTACAATTAATCGGTGATTCGATTCCGTCTGAGACCCACAAACACATAGGTCAGTAGAATCGCCAAAGTCCAGAAAACCGGGATGGTTATCAGACTGATTACCACTGAAAAACCAAGATTGTCTTTCAATTCTATGGACAATAGAAGCAGTTTCAAAAGCCAGATGGTAATGCCGACAACTAAAACCCAAATTGAGGACAAATGCAGAATTTGAGCGATGAAAATAATCGTTAGAATTCGTTCTTTTTTTTTATTTGAGGACATTTCGATTTTGTTACCCGGTGAAAATTCAGTTTCAGGTCGTTTCCGGTTGATATGATTCGATCCTTTCGCTGACTTCTTTCACGCTTAGGGTTCTTCCTTCTCGTATCTCCCAAATGGAAATAATGGGGAAGAACTTTGAAAACAATATTAACCCCAAAGCAAACACGCTGACGGCTCCCGCAAACAGCATCCACTCGGTAAACGTGGGGATATAAATACCTACGGGTACATGCATTCTCGGATTGGCAAGGGAAGGTGTAATGATAATCAACCTTTCCAACCACATGCCGATGATAACCGCAACTGATGCGACAAGGATCCCAGGAATTTTTCGAGTCTTTTTAAAACTAAAGATACTGACGGGGATTACAAAATTACAGAGAACCATGGTCCAGAATAAAGGAGCATAAGGCCCGGATATTTTATAGAAAAATATTGTCATTTCATGGGGTTCGTGTCCGAAATAAGCCGTCAGATATTCTGAAAAAGTGAAATAAAACCAAAAGAGCGACATGATAAGCATCAGCCACCCCAGGTATGTGAAATGGATATCTTTCAAATAAGGTTCCAACCCAAATACTTTCCGAAAAACCAACATGACGAGCATAAGTGCTGCGATACCGGAAAAAATGGCGCCAACCACAAAGTAGGGACCGAAAATCGTACTGTTCCACATCGGTTGTAAGGTCATTGAGAAAATATAGGAAATCACAGTGTGAACCGACACGGCGATTGGAATGACCATTATCATAAGGATGCCGATGGTACGTTCCAGTACCTTCTGCTGTCTTTCCGTGCCCTGCCAACCCCAGGATAATAAGTTGTACAACCATTGCGGCCGTGTTCCCCGGTCTCTAAGAATTGCCATGTCGGGAATCATGGGTACATAGAGATAAACAGTGCTGGCGGTGAAATAGGTAGTAATTGAAATGACATCCCAGAGCAGCGGGGACTGCGGGCGACCGTATAAAAACATGTTCAACACTCGATCCGGGCGACCCAGATCAATAAATGGATGAACCGCCCCTATGACTAAAACAATGGCTGTGATTACCTCAGCCATGCGGGTAATCGGGCGCCTCCATTCCGCTTTGGAGAGTCGCAAAATTGCCGAGATCAAAGTGCCCGCATGGCTGATACCGATAAAAAAAACGAAATTTACTATGTAAAAGCCCCATGAAACGGATTGGGTCATCCCGGTCACACCGAGTCCAACATAAAATTGTCGAATATAAAAAAACAGGGCCAGGACGAAAACCCCAAGGCAGATCGCCACACTCACATAGAAACCTTTGCCTGTATGTTCGATGGGATGAAAAAGCAGAGCGTCCTCTTGGGTTCTTTTAGAAATGGTGTTTTTCCTCTGCTAAATAGTAAACCTTGGGTTCAGTGCCAAGATCATCATGTAAGGTAAAAGCGCGTTCACTTCTGGAAAGCCTGGCTACCTGAAAATCGGTCTCATGCAGATCCCCAAAATAGATCGCGTGGGTCGGGCAAGTCTCGGCACACGCCGGAATGACGTCTTCCTCTCTCAATAATCGGTCTTCGGCCCGGGCCTGATCCTTTCCTTTCTGAATTCGGTGTATACAAAATGTGCATTTCTCCACAACCCCGTGAGCCCTTACCGAGACATCGGGATTGTTCGCTTTTTCCATATCTGTCGGCCACTGGGGTTTATACCAGTTGAAATATTTGACGGTATAGGGACAGGCGGCCATGCAGTACCGGCATCCGATGCACCGGAGGTATATTTGGGCAATGATACCTTCTTCATTTCGATAGGTCGCTCTTACCGGACAAACCTTGACGCAGGGTGGTTTGTCACAGTGCATACAAGGTCTCGGGAAATATTTTACCCGTGTTTGAGGAAACTCACCTTCTGTTTCAACCACCATATCCATCCATGAAATGGCCCGCCCCCGGGCCGCCTCTTCAGGACTGCACTGGGGTATGTTGTTCTCTTGTTTGCAGGCGGTGATGCAGGCGCCACACCCGATACATTTATCCAAATCTATAACCATTCCCCACAAAGGCATTAACGTCTTCCCCTAATAATTAAATCGTTATTAAACCCCATATAGCTAAACCTTAATGGCCTTATAATCCGCCGCAGGCGGATTACTTTGCCGTCTGTTATTGACTTTTCACGAGTCTGTCAAACCTTGGCTTTATAAATTCTGACCCGTGTCCCCGACGTTGCCGGAACACCGCTCAGCATATCAAAATCCTTCACCAGGAGCGTATAAGGATTGATGCCTCGATTTTTGCTGAATCGCCCAATTGCTGTATGACCGAGACCCACAGGGACATTCACCATATCCGGTTGCACCCCGGAATAGATCCGCGCCCGAATCATCGCTTTCCCGGTCGGTGACTCTATCCACACCCAGTCTCCTTCCGAAACACCGATTCTCTCAGCTGTTTCCGGATCGATTTCCGCCCAGGAATCCCATCTGATATAATGTCGAAATCCAACCATTTCCATAAGCAGTGGACTGTTCGTGGGCGTTCCATCCCCTACAGTATTGATTTCATAAGGAATCAGATGGTAGGGATATTTAAATTCATCCCCGGCAAACCGAGCAGGCTCATGATGGGGCAGATAGATCTCATCACCTCGAGCTGTAATTTTTAATTGTTCAAGCTGAACTTCACCCGTATTATACTTTTCCAATTCTTCTTTTAATCCCTGCATATAAAATTCAAACTTTTTAGACGGTGTGTCAAAGGCATCTTTTAGAAATATCTGTTTTCGAATCGTATCCACCCATCCACCCTGTTGAATCAATTCCTGCCAGAAATCCTTAAAAGTTTCATATCGGTGAGCGACCCATCCTCTTTTGTTCAAATACTCCAGCCATGCCTCATTAGTTTCGCCCTGAATGCCTCCCCGTCGCGATTCAAATAATTTCCCGGCAGCCCACCGGATCACGGAAGAATAGTCCGGGAATGGTAACGACCGGGTTAGGGTTCCACCTAGAGCGTCAGAAAGCTTTAAGATACAATCGACCGCGGATTTTGTATTTCCGATGGGCTTGATGACGGGGCGTCCCACACCAAAATGGTTATAAGAGGTGTAGGGAACATCGAAATCCTCCTGCCAGCTTTCCAGATAATGGTTGTCCGGCAGAATAAGATGGGCGAATTCACTGCTTTCATCTAAAAACGAGCTGAAACTTACCACAAGGGGAATTTTGGCCAGAGCAACTTTTACCTTTTCTGATTCGGTCAATTCAAAAACCGGGTTGGATTTATATAGCAGCAGGAGTTCTACGGGGTAGGGATTTTCTGATATAATCTGGCGTGCTAAATTTGAGGGAATGTCTTGTGCCAATGGAAAGGTTTCACTCCGGCTTTGGTCGACCCGTAGCTTTCCCAGACTCAGTCGGGCGCTTTCATCCAGTGCAGGTTCCGGCCATGCCTCGAACGGGAGCGGGCCGCGGTATGTGATACCACCGAGACGTCCCAAATTACCCATCAGGGCATTTAAAGCGTGAATCGCCATTTGTGCATAAAAACCATTGGGATGATAAGCTACACCTTTTCCAATGATAGCCACCCCCGGTTGATTGTCCACAAAGCGACGTGTGGTAGAAAAAATATCTTTCATGGAGACCCAGGTAATACGCGAAACCGCTTCGGGGTAATATTTCGAGAGGAGCAGTGTTTTAAACCCCATGTGCTTATTTCCAGCCGTATCGACCCAATCCTCAAATCCAAAGGTGTGGTTTTTAATGAATTCCTGGTCGTACAAACCCTCTTGAACAATCACATAGGCAATGCCAAGGGCCAACAAGCCCTCGGTCCCCGGACTTATGGGAATCCATTTGTCGGATTTAGCAGCCGTAACCGACAGGCGAGTGTCGATCTGAATCAAGCTCCCACGGGGACGGGCGGGGTTCTGACCCGAAGAACGCATATGTGAAGCAAACCAAACCGGAGAACATTCCGCCCCGAACAAGTCTGCGCCAAAACTCAAAACAGTCCGGGTGTTCTCTAAATCGAAACCGGGTATATTTTCATAACCGTCCATAAAACGAAAGGCGCTTTTTCTGTTTGCCCACGCATCGGTACGAATGTAATTCGGGCTTCCATAAGCGGTTAAAAACTGCTTGAAAACCATGGTCGAAAGTCCACGGGAAGCGCCGTCTATAAAAGTCAGATGGTGAGCATGTCCGCTCGCTTTCATAGCCGCCAGTTTATTTTGTATTATCTTCAATGCTTCATCCCAGCCGACCGGTTCCCACTGGTTGGAGCCTGGTGGACCGGTCCGCCGCATCGGTTCTTTAATTCGATCGGGATTGTAAAGCAGCTGCAATCCCGAATGCCCCGCAGGACAAAGCCCCCCCCGATTGACGGGATAGTTGGGGTTGCCTGTAATTTTAACAGGAAGGCCATCCACCAACCGGACCCTGATTCCGCAGCCCCCGGGACACAACCGGCAAATGGTGTTTGTCCATGATTCAATACCCGGCGCTTCCGCCAGATGGTGACCGGGTTGGCCTTCCTGCATCATGGACCAAAGCCGGTCGACCAGCCATTTTGAGCCGACACTCAAAGCACCAAAAGATCCCATATATTTTAAAAAGTCACGACGCTTCATTCATATTCATCGGTGGCAAACCACACAATCCACGGACACCTCTTCTTGTTGTGTTTGATGACAAGACATACAGCGGTCCATGTCCATTTCCAGCCAGGGACGGGTAATCGGTTTTTCCATGTCGGTCACATTTCCATGACAGTTGCTGCAGTCGATTTTCCCAAAAATTACATGCCGGCGGTGAGAAAAATAAATGCTGTCCTTTCCACCGTAAACATGTTCTATGATCTTATTGGGGATTCCCCTTAATAGCGTGTCCAGTCCATAGAAGCTGGGCCTAATCCGGTATACCCGTATCCAGGGAATCTCACTGCCCGACTCCCTGTAGTTCTGAATTTTATCTTTTTCCGGAGTCCGGTTGATGATTTCTTCGTGGCATCGCAGGCAGGTTCCGACACCCGGGATACCCGCCCTTTCGTGATCTTTGTAAAGCGGATGACAGACATCACAACTGACATGATTTTGATAATGTTTCTTGTGATTGAACGCGATGGGTTGATGGATTTTACCAATGCTGCCTGTCTGAGCGAAAACCACTACCAGCAAGATAGCGCCGACCGCACCAACTGCAGACCACTTAATGATTTTATGCCATCTGTTCATCATATCCGACATATATCGTTTCTTTAAATCACCGTGGTTTTCACTTTGTTCGCTTCATCTTAAAATCAACGTTGACCTCGCCCTCCCTTTCAACAAACACGTATTTTGGTATAGGTATTAATACCTATACATGAGTAGCTTCAGCCAAAAACAGTTTGGATTAAAACGAAAAATAGTTGTTAAACAATTGTGAAAATCTCTTAAAAAAACTTTAAGATTGCCACTTCGGCGCCTGCCCCGGGCTCCGAATAGACCAGATACACAAGATAGACCAGACAGACCAGATATTTTCGGTTGCAGCGCAGCAAAGCGGCAAAATGTAACTTTTTATAAAAACATTCAATGGGGGAATCCATGAAGATCAACAGACGTCGTTTTCTCGGGGCAGCCGGAACCGTACTGGGCGGAAACATGGTTGTCGGCACCCAAAAGTTTCAGGCCACCCGCCGGCCAAAAGCGCCGTCGAACCCTTACGGTTGCATGGTGGATCTCACCTGGGCATTTCGAACAGACCCTATATAATTTGCAATAGGGTTTCTGAGGGGTTGAGTTTGTCAGGAAGACCCTTAAATCCAGCCAGATTTTCAGAAGATCCATGTAGCGTGTAATGTTAACGAAAACGAACTAAAACCATCTCCATATTTATTTATTTATTCCTTCTCGAATTCCATGAATTTTTTAGTCAATGTAGCCATTTCTCGATAAAAAGGCGATTCCGCCTCCCTGATGACCTCGTCACAGAATGTGGGAATCCATCTGACGAGGTGCTCTGCTATAAATTTTATTTCAAGTTGGCGGCAGGCAGATGCTGTTTCAGTATCAGTCTCCATCCATGCTTTTTCTTCCCGGAGAATAACCTGCTGCATGAATTCAAATTCTACACTGATATGGTCCGGCATCCCCTTATACGCATCCTTGTAATCGAGTCCGGTCGATTCGATCAGTTTTTTAACTTCGACGGTCGATTTC
>SDBV01012320.1_pt1 | contig 10968 bp, 18 predicted proteins | sample 2277081 | NCBI WGS metagenome assembly SDBV01 (sample SAMN10402039, study PRJNA504765) | marine sediment metagenome | isolation source: marine sediment core GS10_PC15, 223 cmbsf | place: Arctic Ocean: Southern Knipovich Ridge | collected 2010
GGTGCTGGTTACTGCGGGATCTACCCAGACAGTGGTTCTTACCAGGTCGGGCATCTCCGTTCTCTCACAATGCCTGAACTCGATATGGTCATACATCCCACCCTTTGCATCTACCTCATGCTGTGCTTCTTTTAGGAACGCGCTTATGCCCCATGTATTGATCTGCTCTTGCGCGGTTTTCTTGTCTTGTCCCTTCCAAATTGCCTTGCCACCGGTGATAAGAAACTTTCCCTTTTTATTCTGCTTATAGGTCAACCCCTCAATAGCTGGGTGTGGGCCGCTCACTATCCTGTCAATCAGATAATCGGCGTCACCTGCGAGGCGTGCAACTATGCCGTCTTCGATGATTAAGTTCTGGACCACCAACACAGCAAGATCGGGGGATTCGGCGGGTAAAATTGATTGGGTGATTATCCCTTCCTTTTTTATCGTTGTGGCGGGCGTATCGTTCAAACCGTCCACATCATCGAAAATCATCATATCCGGGCGGGCCTCTTCCACTTTTGCGCCACGCCTCGCAGTGTCAAGCCCCATCGCGTCTATCGTCAGTCCACTTGCAGTTCTAAGCCGGTTCCTACGCCATGCGCGTGGCTTCCCATATTTCCCCACTGCCCGGTCTGCTAACAACGGGTCATACTCAGCAAGTATCGGACTTTCCAGTAGTGCGCCGATATTTTCTACTGATTTATCCGCTTGATCTTGGGTTTCCCGGATGTACCAAATATAATTTCTTGCCCTGCGGTGTCCAACATTTACCGCGCCAACTTCAGCGCCGGTTGACTTTCCCCCACCCCGCGGCAATATTGACACGAATGGCGGCGGCCTGACTCCCTTCTGTAAAGCAGCTACCCATTCCCAGAATTCCACATGATGCTCACCGAATGGTTTTGTGAAATGGGCCGGGAATATCGTTTTTAGCCAGTCTTCCCAGTGGCCAGGCGGTTTCTTGGATTCAACCGTTAATTCTTGCAGGCTGTCCAGGAATGAATGCGCGGAGGTCGGCGAGATAAGCCCCGTGTCTGTCCGGGTCAACATAGTCTTTCATTAACTCCTTCATGCCCACTCTAATCAGGGCAATTTCGGCGGTCGTCAATACTGTTTCATTTCTCATCCTCACTATTTTCTCTGCTGTTCGTACAACATCTCTCGTTAGATCAGAGATTATCTTTAGGTCCTTCCCCGATATATTGACATCATCAGGAAACCTGGATATATATTCTGTGAGAAGTGTTCTCTGCACCTGTAAATCAGGCAACAAATCTAACGGATCTAAGTCATCGTTTAGTGCCTCAAATCTTTTCCTGAGTTTTCCTTTGAGTACAGTTGCATATCTGCCATGAATCGGAGGCCGGCCGTTTGATGCGCCACCATGTAGTTTACACTTACCTTCGCCAAAATGTTCTGTACCCCAACCAGCTTCATGCTTGCAGGGAGTGCCGCCCCTTGTCTTAGCACCACAAGATGCTTGCTTCATGGAGTTTCCTATTAATCTGTGGCTTCATGGGGTTTTCGTACATCATACCCCCATCTTAGCATATTTTTGCGCGGTTACAAACAAAAAAGCCCGACCGTAGTGAATTATGTAAGCAACTTACTATTTAGAGGCCGAGCTTTCTTGCATAACTATGCTATTGGATTATATCATTTGTTATGCTCCGCGCTAGTTTCCCAATCCGGTCACAGCCCCATCTCCTCGATCTGCGCAGGTGCAGCCAGGGCACGTACAATGGAAGTGCAAATGGCTTCGGATGCTGTTTTTCCAGAACCCTTAATTGACCAATCCACCAAGACTACCCACTTCTCAGCAGAGGCTCGCATAGCATTGCGAATAATCATTATGTCTTCTTGTATGCTATCCACCACCATGAAAGCGTGCGAGATGTCATTCATGGGGTCGAAGTCAGCCACCCTAATACACGTATAAGGTGTTTTTCCATTGGGCGTTTTGAACTGCCAATACTCCTCGCCTGTTTCGTCGTTTGGAGACAAAATCAGGTTGCCAAGCGCAACTTCCTCGGCTAAGAACTTCACAACTTCTAGCTCATTCATTTTGTCACCTTCTTTAGTTTTCCGCAATGAGTACAGATATGGCCTTCGTTCCAATATCCGCAACCGCCCCCCCATTTATCACATAGCCATTGTTTCTTTTCTTTGGCAACCATGTTAGGGAAACACTTTTCCTTTAGTTGTTTGAGAGAGTATTTAGTTTCATTCATTTGCTTTTCCATGTTGCAGTAATTTCAATATCTATGTCGTGGTCATCTTTTATTTCGTAGGAAGCAACCTGATGGCGAGAAGGAGTTGATATATTAATCAGCGCCAACCGGAATTCATACTTGTCATTCTCTTGATATAGTTGCTTCACGATATGCCCTAACGCAGCTTGCAAAAGTTCTCTGTCCAAGTCATTCATTTGCTTTCTCCTGGGGGATCGCCTTGAATAAACATTTCGCATTCTTTGTTACCTTCGGGGATAAAAAAGTCTAAGGCAAACATCTTAGTAAACGCTGGCGATTGATCTTTGAAGTTCTGACTTACATATATTTTGGAAAACTCGACATTTCTGGCCGATATAGCATCGGAAACCCAAAGAAAATGTAAATCCCATATCGGGCAACCGTAATCCTTATAGTTTATACATTTGAGGCAATACTGTTCCTGATAAATCTCGCCTTCTGTGCCGTTTGAAAAAGTACCCATATCAATACTCCTCTCTATTCAGCTTTTGTCTTCAATGTCACTCTTCATTTCCTTCCTAGACATCTTGAAATAGTTTGCCCAATAAGGAGTTATTACCATAGCTAGTACCTCTCTAAGAGTGAGATATTTGGTGCTATAAGAAACTCTCCAAAGACATTCTCTTTTTTGGGCTACTTCTAGTTTCTTTTTCTTTACATGATATACCATTTTATAGTCTTGACTTATAGTATCTAAAACTCCTCCCTCTTTTCTTATCATCACAAGTACGCATATAAGGCTCACGTCTATCTTTTCATTTTCTATTCTAGGAGGAAATATGCTAAGTTTAAGGTTAGGATAATCACCTCTCAGCGATCCGCCCACCAAGTCTTCCATGTGATCAAGTATTGCATTATCCATGTTTTTACTTATCTCATCCCAACGCGCATGATGTTTCTCAATTCTTTTGCGCTCCTGTTCTTCCTTGATTTTTGTTTCTTGATACTCTTTTGTCAAATCAATCATCTGCGTACTCCTCTCTATGTAAGTGGTTATTGGTCTTTGGTAAATTCCAGATATTTGTCCGTAATCTGAAAGGTCGTTCTCCAATATGGTTCACCTTCTGGATGAATGCGCTCAATAATTCCTTTCCTTACAAGAGCCTCTTTAGTGCCCAGAGTAAACCGGGTAAGTGTATTTGCAAGCCACCCATAATTTCCTGACCAACCGCCAGCAGACCCGTAAAAAAGTTGGTAATCCCCATCATTCATTTTTGCATCACCTAATAGCCTTTCTTGTGTGGGGCTAAGGTTCATCACGTACCTCCTAATGCTCTATTGCGTGGGTCATCCTCAAGTTCTGACACGCCATACTCAACATATCCAATTTGTCTTTGTAAATCATGTGCGCCAAGCAAGGCATCTGCCCTAGACCCAAAAACAGAAGTGTGCTCACGAATAAATTCCGGGATTTCTGGATTTTGCTGATGCCATACGTACCAGAACCCAATCCGCTTTTGAACAAAAATAATATTATCGCCACTCATACCATCTCCTTTATTGTTCCTTAGAGGGCTAGTCGCTTGCGTCTCTCTTGGCGCGGCGTCAATTCTTGTTTAGCCAATTTGATCTTGTTACTTCTTTTACACTTCCTGCAAATCGGCTTTCCTACCAGTACCCAGCGGCCACAACCTTCCAGACATTGAATTCGATTTCCTTTGCGTTTCATATCCATTACTCCTTTGTAGCGTCAATATGTTTAGGCGTAATACTTGTAATAATTTAGCCTGTATAAATCTTCTAGCGCCTTTGCCAACTTGTCCCCTTCTGAAGCCCTATAATGCACATATTCTCTCAGCAACTCATCTTCCAATATATGCCCTTTTTCTGGATCATCCCCACCAATGTTTTCTATATTGTCTATTTCTGCTTTTATGTCTTCAACTTTAGTAATGTCCATTCCAGTATCTCCTTTCTGTGTTTGATTATTCCAATGAGGGCTATGCTAATTCCACAAGCAGATTATCGCTTGCCTTTACTAAGCCTGCAGCCGGAATAGTTATCAACTCTTTTGCTTTTAGACGAGTAATATAGGCATCCCTACTCGATCGTTTGTAATCAGTTATTTCGCTCAAGTAATCCCGTTCGACATCATTGGGGTAATTAGATACCAAAACTTCAAGAATGACCTTTTCGCCTTGGGGAAGATTGCGCATCCAATAATCTAGCAATGCTTGGCCGGTGGGCAATGGCTCAAATCCGGCGCCAAGCAATTCATAACCCAAATCAGAAGCAAATACTATTCGTCCGCGCACTTCGACTGCTCCCCGTTTTTGTAATCGGCTAATATAGGCATCACGGCTAGATCGCCTGTAGCTGGTGAGGATGGATATCTGGTCCCGCTTCAATCCATCCGGGTACTGCGCACACGCCGTAAGGATTTTGTGTTCACCAATAGGCAGTTCACCCTTATTATTGGTGCTTACAACTGGCCTGTTTTTGTTGGTTGGCGCCACACGCATTGGTTTTGTATTCTTTGTATTCTTGGATTGTGTTTCTAGCCGTTCGAGTTCATTAATCAATTGATCAGGAATATCTTTGATAGCCTCGATCCTGGACCGTAATGCTTGGGCGGTTTGCCGAATATTATTTTTTGGTAGATACGGCACATCAACTGTAACCTGTTTAGTTATCTGTTCTGGTTTGGGCTTCTCCCTCTTCATTTGTGCCATTTGCCGTTTTAGATCAATGTTCTCACCCTGCAGCCTAGCTATATAATCTTCCTCTTCTTGCACCTGCGCGGGCAAATCACCCATCTGTGATAACACACCTAATACGGCCTCTGACGCTGGCGGCACAGTCATCTTGTGACGTTCACCGGCCTTGGGATGTGTGCTTTCAACGATGCCAGTCTTGAACTTCGTCACCCCATCTAAATTTAGAGCGGGTCCAAAAGCAAAGAACTCACCTTCTTTCATGTAAGGCGCTCGAAGTTTACCCCGGTCTGCTTTGTTCATTCCCAGCAAGTCGCCAGCTCGGACTTGATCGTTGTCTAGCCACGTGCGCCCAATGAACACATTGTTTGTCTCTGCGATAGCATCCTTGTGAATTTTGCTCAGCCGTTGTGTGGATAGAATGCCAGCATAGCCACGCTTACGACCCTGTGACATCAAGGTGATGATTGCATCTGTACTAGTCGATTTGCCCTTCTCGGGGGCGAATTTGTGCGCCTCATCAATAAATATGAGTATCGGATGCCAGTATTTCCTTCCTAGTGACATTAGACTATCAAGGAATAGATGTACATATTCCCTGCGGTCATTCAATCCGTATAGGTCAATAACTGCACTAGCCTGATGCTGTACTAGTTTCCGAGCCAGTAACTTTGCTGTCTTTATTTCTGTCGGCAATTCCCCATCCTCGCCAACTAGGGCAATATCAATCTTCTCTCTCAGTGTTACAAATTCACCTTCTGGATCCAGGATAATAACTTGTATTTTGCCCGCGCATTGTTCTGCCATTAGCCGGAAAAACCAGGATTTACCACCGCCACTATTGGCTGCTACTAACATGCGGGTATCAATGAGTCCATTCAAATCAATGCTGACATTCTCGTTTCCAGCTTTCCCTATGTTTATTTTGGTCATGCGAACTCCTTCCAACCTATGATTCTACGTGAGCTGCATATTTGCCAGTAACATATTTTTTCCTGCACACTTCGCAGCCGCAACCCTCTTGATGACCGCCGTTCTCTGGCATCGGATCGCCTGATTTCATTTTGTGAATCAATAATCCCTTGTCCGTCCCTTCCCTTTCGGCTTTGTATGCGTGTGCTTTTATATATTCCGCGGTCATGTGTGGCAAAGATGAAAGTTGTTGTTGTATTTTTTCGCCATGGATGCCAGCCTCGAATAGTGCGCGCTTAATAGAACTTCTATTAACAACTACTTTTGTGATCTGTGGTTTTTCACTTGTGGTTTGTGAGTTAAATGTAGTGGTACGCTGTTTACTAGCAACCTGACCTGTTTTTGGTGTACGTGATTTTACGTACCCTCGATTTTTCTTATTGTATAATTTGCCAGAATACTCACGGGGATTTGTCCAATTGTGTATCTCAATATCAATATTATATTGTCGAATATGGCAGGTTATGTAGTCATCCTTTTCAAGCTGTTGGCGCTGACCTTGCAATGTGCGCCAAGGCATATTGATATCATCTGCCTCATCCTTATCCTTCCATCCGTAAATCATTCCAGCTTCCCAATCTGCCTTGTCTAATAAATATAAATATAACCAAAGACGCTTACCTAATGTCTCCCTATGTTTGGGTGCTAATATCCCGCGCTTTACTTTAATCCAGGTTTTTTTAGCCATGGTTCTCAAAATAAAATACCCAGTCTTTTTCCGGTGTTGGCAAAATTATTTTCGTTTTATCTAAAAACCGTATCTGTTCTTTAGAAAACACAAACCCAGCCAAATCCATCCAAGCAGCAAAATATCTATATTCTTCTATTTGTCTATCTCGTTTGCTGCTGTTACATCGTCTACAAGCAGGCATAAGATTTTCCATTAAATCAACACCCCCTCTTGAGACAGGAATTATGTGGTCGATACAAAATTGAATGTTGCGTTCAAGCGGGTCTGATGATCTATCCATATCAATTCCACAATAACCACATTTGCCATGAAATTTATTCCACAGTGTACTTCTAGTGTTTATATCAAAGATGGGTTTCATAATACAAAACTCCTTTTGCGGTAGCCCAGCCTCTGGACAGATACCGAAGCATCAAACTGAGGCTACCTCAAAAGGAGTCGGTTGCCCTGTCCAGTGAGCAAGAATAGTTTCATATGATTATACCATCTATTCTAACAGGTGTTCGGCTTCTATCTCTTTGTCAATTTCCTTTTCTTTTATATTCATGCGGATTAATTCAATTGAGGAAAAGGCACTCAGTCCGAATGACCAGGCCAAAATATCTAGGCGCAAGACCCCTTGATTTGCTTGAACCAAAAATATTATAAATAGAATAGTTGACCAGAGCATAAGAAATAGATTTCCAATTGCCCTAATCAATTCTCTCAAAACCTTTAGTATTAATTTCCAATTCATTTTCATTCCTCTCTCACCGCCAGCGCAACCGGAATGTTCCCGATCTTGTCGCCAGCGTAGTACAGCCGGTGGGTGAATGCTACTTTCCGGGATACGTAAATCACTTCGTTTGTTCTTTCTAAAATTATCAGGACTTTCTTTGTGATGTATCCTACCTCGCGCATACTTCACCTCGCTTCATAGTTTGGGTACTGAGGGGGGAGCCTGGATAACTTTGATTTCAAGTCTAAGCCCAGAACATCCCCCCTCATTGTGGTAGACAATAGCTTCCCTGCCACTGCTCACCGGGGTTAGGTATTGTGATTCGCATTTACGCCAATTTCTATACGGTTGCTCTAACGTTGAGCTACGGCCCCTAATATAAACAAACCATCTTGATTTGCTCATGGAGGGGCCGCTCGGATTCTAACCGAGAACCCACCGCTCTCATTGCATTTGCAAATCACACCTGTAAGTGCTGACGCTACTGGAGTAATACGCTCAACTGAATCTAAAGCGAATTCTCACAATAACGCTACTCCTGAATTTTTCCTGTTTCTATGTAAGCAAACAGTTTTGCGGCCACGCCGCCGCTATCCTTTTTGATCTCAACGTCATTGGCACGTTGCCGCGCCTTTTTGACCTCGGATAGCAACTTGTCTAAACGGCCTAATCGCTCCCGCTTTTCTACAACAGTTATCATTCCAGACTGGCTCACAGTTTCCCACTCGCCAATCTTGGCATCCTCGTTGTAGGGTGTCACCTGCGCGGGATGCTCGGTGGTGGCCTCATACATGACATGGGTTTTCATGATTTTTTTCATGCGGTTTGTGATAACCGGGGCGGAAACATAGATGCCCTGTTGCTCATCGAACTCCCAATTCTTGCCAGCGGAAAGCGTTGGGATCGCTTCATAAACTCTGCGGATTTCGGTCAGCTTCCCTTCTAGATTCAATAGTGCCGTTGCAGGCAGTTCGCCAAGCATTGGTTTTCCATCGATCAAGATGGTATCGGTTGCGCCCATGTTAGCAATCTCTTTACCGACAGAAACATCAATCCATGAACCGACCTGATTGAATACGCGCGCCAATTCTGATTCAACCGTGGTCGCGAGTTCGGTTTGTTCGTCCGGGAAAGTATCCTCGCCTTCGACAATAAGGCTGTATGTACGGAACTGACCCATGAAATGAGCTTGCCCTGCTTCAAACAAACCGCGCACTTCATTAACTATCGCGGTTGCCTTGCCCCTTAAATCTGGTTCTACTGCTAGTAATTCGTACAATTTGGTCATGCTGAAACTCCTTCATAAAAACAGTGAATAATATATCTGTCCTCAATACCCATCCCGCCGCTAGTGTCAAACTTTTCGCTTTAGCAATTTTAGTCGCATACTTTTTGGTTTGATGCTTTGGATGCGAAAACGACTGCCGCGAATTTCTAATATTTCTCCCTCTTTGAACCAGCCTTTATGCCCAGGGTGTTTTGCTTCGGTGCCGAGAATTACTTCTTGCATTTCTTCCTCAGTGAGTCCGTCCCCCTCAACTTGTACAAATTCGCCTTTACCTGTATCCATTGTCTTATCCTTTCCTTATCTAATAGTTTCAATATCCAAGACGGCGGCGGGACGGGCACCCTCCTCTGCTCTTCTTGCCGCCCTCTTGGGTATCCAGTTAATGTGCATTGTAGTGAGCGGGTCGGGCTTGATACCGACTTCATACCGACTTCTATGTACACCCTCAAGGGTTTATCTCACCTTTACCTTTGTTGGGCTCGGTCAGGAATATTCCATCTGTGGTGAGAAGGGAAAATTGTCCTGTGACCTTACACGATAGGCGTGTCCTTCCACGCCGCCGCTCACTACGATACACACTATCCAGTTATTTGCCGTTCTGGTATTCGAGCAGTTGATCGATCGACCAGCCAGTAGCTTCAACCAAAGCGGCCAAAGTTTCGTACCGGATCAAAGAGGCGGTGCGAAGGTTTGCGACTCCATTTATACTAATGCCCGCCCGGCGGGCAAGTTCTCTTTGGGTCCAACCGAATTCAGTCAGAATTTTGTTGAAGCGTAATTTGACGGTTCCTTTTGGGGGAGTTTGAATGCTCATAAATATAGTATATAGACTATTCATACATGTGTCAAGGTACAAACTGGTACTTGACAGGTCAAAAGGAATTTTATATAATACAAGTACAGTTGTATAACTAATTGCAGGAGGTACACAAATGGCACGCAAATTGACACGGAAACAAAAAATAAAAATGAACCCGAACGGATCGGGGAACTCGAAGTATGCACAGAAGATCACACAGCGCGCTAAGTTTGCGAGGAAGCGCGGATTTGAAGGAGATACCCCGTGGCCGGTAATTTGGGCAACCAATAACTAATTCCCCCCTCCCCCTCGGCATTGATCACCGGATTGATGCCCTGAGAAAGCGGAGAAACTATTCACTAATGGAGGTACATGATGACACTTTTAGGCAGCACATACTCTTGGGACGAATCGCTATTCAACAGGCTCGGATTGTCGCATTTCAAGGATGCTCCACATGCTGAATATCTCAAGGTTGGACGCGTGGAACTAGACGATGGGGCATACGTTGATGTCAGCGTGCAATGCTGGCCCGCCCAATTCTGGAAATTTAAAATCCATAGCACCGACCCAGAACGAGATATCACACTTGCTACTGGGAGCGGAACGCTTACCGACTATTGGAACGCGGCTAGGCAAATAGCCGAAGGGATGATTGTGATAAAAAAGGCCAGCGATCTTACCCCCACTTTGTTGGGCGGCTTCAATGTTTAGCGGCCACACACCCCCCAAGCCGAGCGATGAGGAGATAAAATGAACGAGTATACACAAATGGATAGCGACCTTTCAGAGATGACCATACCAGAACTTAAGCAGCTACGCGCCAACTGGATCAATGAAGCTAACACCGCGGGCGATATTGAGGCATGCACAAAGGTTGGCCGGGAGTTGGGAAAGATATGTACGTATAGACAGTCTCGCCACTTGAACCGCTGGCAAGACGGCGAGGTTGTCGTAGAATATTTTGAACACGAGGGTAATTACATGCCAGCCAGTGGTAGGTATAGCAAAGATGTGGTTGTTAAAGTGAGTCTCGGCTTGCTCAAAGGGAAAAATGATTTAGCCATGGGCGACCACAATAGGCGTGTTCTCTATTTTGCCCACGGCGACAATCTTACCGATATCGCAAAGAACAATATATTTATTCCCGGTGACTGGCTCAATAGTGTTCATGCAGCACTTCCAAATGCCGAGAAACTTATCCGGCAAAGAGAAAAAGATATCGGGAACGCCGAACATAGAGAATTGGTAGCTTTACTTACGGCAGGACAATGACCTACATTAGCCAAGCCCCCAAGCGTGACGAATATGGAACTTGCGCGGTATGCCCCGAACCCGGCGTTCAAGATGACCACGTTCTATTTCCCCAAAAGAAGAGCAAGCGCGTGACCGCCGAAATGAAACGCTGGCAAAACAAAGAGTTCAACATTCAGCCGGCCTGCGCCAAGCACAACATAGATCACACCACGAACACGCACAAGCAGAGGAAGGCGCATATCGCCATGTGGCTGGAGCAAGACCCCGATAACTTTTTGGAATGGTTTTATGATTATCCTGGGTCGCGCGTACTTGGTAGCTTATGGCATGAGACACAAATGATTGTATTGGA
>SDBV01012321.1_pt1 | contig 10968 bp, 25 predicted proteins | sample 2277081 | NCBI WGS metagenome assembly SDBV01 (sample SAMN10402039, study PRJNA504765) | marine sediment metagenome | isolation source: marine sediment core GS10_PC15, 223 cmbsf | place: Arctic Ocean: Southern Knipovich Ridge | collected 2010
TTTTTTAAGTGAAACTTTTAATATTCGTTGGGGCACAAACCAAATAGAATACTGTTCAGAGGGTCACTGGTATCGTGGGTATACTATGCCGGTTGCAGATGACTATTCATTGGTTAGCCCTGAACCTCAGAGCACGCTTGCCGAAGTAAAGCGAGAGCGTGATAAGTTCAAAAGGGAGAGAGATTATGGTGCTAGAAGTTACGAAACAACGATAGCTCATAGCCAAGAGCGAGAACGTGATTTGACCCTTCGCTTGGCTGATGTCAAAGACCGTGACTGGCGGGGCAATATTGGACGAGAGGCATCATACACATTCATGTGCAGAAAATGCATACCGTTGAAAGCAAAGGAGACAACATGAGAAAACCGAAAATCATATGGCAAAATCCCCCGGTGCAGCGTACTGCACGTAGGCCCTCATACTTTACCACTGAGATACAAATAGAACTCCAGAAAAACCCAGGGCAATGGGCTATTGTGGTACGTGATCTGCGCATCCAAAGTGCCAGTACGAATGCATCCCGATGGCGCTACAGATGGCCTAAGCATGAGTTCCGCGTATCGAAAGGTACCATCTACGCTCGGCTCAAGAGCGAGGAGACGGCATGACATTCCAAACACTTATGACATGGATTGGGGCACTACGGTCTGACAAGTACAAGAAGAAGATCAATGGATCGCTACGAGATGGCATGGATGGGTTCTGCGCTCTGGGTGTGCTTCATGATGTAATGTCGAAAGGCAATTGGAGGAATTCCACCATTAAGAATGGGTGGATAACAATGAACTCGATTGCCAATGAATATGGCCTATCCGCCAAGTACCAAAACATGGCATACAAGATTAATGATGGATTTAAAGACCAAGACGGTAAGGATATATTCTATGCCCACACTAACATGAACACCTTTGAAGATGTAGCTTTGTACCTTGAAGCTAACAAGGATGAAATCCTGGAAACCCCTAATGAAAACTAAGCTACTAAACAAATGGACAGCTGCGCTGCGCTCCAGGGAATACCCCCAGGGTGCTGGGCTACTCCGCAACGATTACAATGAGTTCTGTTGCATCGGCGTGCTTCATGATGTAGCTGGAAAAGAAAAAGGACTCCCCTACGATGAAATTTGGGGAGATCAAGATTCTAACGGACAGGGTATACCTATGAGCGCAATACACAATGGTAAAAACCAAAGTGCAGAGCTGATGGTGGGAGCAGAACTCCGGGAACTAGAGATGAGTCACTCGGTACAGTCAACGTTGACGGGACTAAACGATGTACGTGGCTTCGGCGACGAGTTCATAAACACCTTTGAAGTGATCGCAGACTGGATTGACGCGCATCGAGAGCGGTTCATACAATACCACGTACCCTGCGAAGAAAATGAATCGAAAAGCTAACATCCTCAAGGCAGCAATAATGCTGCGGCGGCCAATTCCCAAAGCAGCCCCAAAACCCGTTAAGAAACGGGTAGTTAGGAAGAAAGCAAGTGGCAGCAATAAAAACAAACGTAGTCCGAAGCCTTCGACAAAAGATGAATCTTAGCCAGGAGGCACTGGCACTCCGGGCTGGTGTTTCACGCAGGACCATTGCGCATGCTGAGGTCAGTGTAAAGGTGTCGCATAAGTCAGCGCGTGGTATCATCGAGGCGCTTGGGTTCGATTACATGCTCGACAGGGACTGGATATTTCCGGAGAGTGGTATGTGTACACTGGTCGTCAGTTACCCACGGATCTCCGTGGTCTCTGCACTAGAAGAAGACAGTGTGGATGTGTATGCACGATTCGGTAAGTCTGTACTGGAAGACCTAGCACGTAACAAAGAACTATACACGCCCAATGCTGGGTAACTGTGTAAGCTGTCAGTTCTGCGGGTTCCCAAAGTCCTGGCACTGTTACAAGATGTGGCGTTTACTAACGCCTTACGGGTTTCATTACTTCGTTCCCCAAGGAGAGAACAATGATAATTGACGATTTGGTTGCATGGGTTAATTGACTTCGGTCCGGAGACTACGAACAAATTCAAAGAAGTTTGCATTTCATTGTTAACAACACTGTGGCACACTGTGCTGTTGGTGTTCTTGACAAGGTTACGCGGCCCGATAAGATTAAGCTGTACGAAATTGATACATGTGGGGGAACCGCTGCGATACTGCGAACACATGGTATAGCTTCAAGAGGAGACGACTGGAGAATGGGCATTGGGATCGGCTGGGACATAGTTCGTATGAACGATCATGAGAACAAAAACTTCAATGAGATTGCTGACTATATCGAAGACAACAAGGATAAATTCCTAGGAGTAAAACATGAAAGTTGAACAACTGGTAGCGTGGACGAATGGCCTACGGTCAGGTGATTACAAGCAAATCAAGTTGTCCTTTAGAGGCAAGCGGAACGGCGAATTCTGTGCACTCGGCGTACTGTACGACGTGGACGGTTGCAAATGGCTCAACGGCTTGCCACTGTATGTTGACGACATAGTCGATGGCAGCTACTTGATACCGAAGCCTGCTGGGTTGGGCGCCCCTTTCCAGGCCATGATTGCAGACTTGAACGATCGCGAAGAGTGGAGCTTCAACAGGATCGCGGACTTCCTTGATACGAATAAGGAACTGTTCGTAGACACCAATCATGAGTGAGCCGTTCCGTTGCCGTACTAGTCGGTGGGTGATTGGGTTCTTTGTATCGCTCTTCTGTTTTCAGATCTTGACCTTCATAGGGCTCATGGGGGTCTATAGTCTAGCCATGGAGGCTGGCGAGCAAGGCCAGTTGAATCTTGACGTCATAGACATAACGCTGGACTTCGTGGACAAACTGTGGGAGCTACGACACGAGCATCCCCCGGGCTTTCATGGAGGTGGCTATGTTCCTACCTGATGTTGTACCGCATGGCGGTACTGTTGTCGGTGGGTCATATCTTACGTTGTATGTTAGCTGCCCGCGTAAGTGGTACTTCCAGTTCAAGTATCCTAGCGACGGTGGCCGTGGTATCGTACCAATTCATACTGACGCGAACCTGATCAAAGGCTCGGTGTTTCATGAAGGAATGGCTGCATGGTTAATAAGTGGGTGCCGTGATGGTGAAGACACTGGAGAGTACAATCTTGATGCTGCATTGGCGGTTGCCCAAACAAACCACCAAGCCCGACTCCGAGAGTGGAGTGACCAGTCAGACGCTACGACGGCTTGGGCTTTAGTTCAGGAGATGCTGGTACGTTATCACGAGTGGTACGGACCTGGAGGACGTAAACCGGACTTCCCTGATATGAAGGTTTTGTGTGATGAGAAAACCGGAATTCCCCTTGTAGAACAGGAGGTTACGATACCTCTGACTGGCGAGTATTTCTTCACCTGTCGGGTGGACGCAGTGGTTGAAAGGTTTGGTTATGCCTGTATCCTTGAACACAAAACATCTGTTGCGAGCTACGTACATCAACGATTGTCTACTATACATACTGATTCACAGTTTACAGGAGAAGTTGCAGCGCTCAGACATATCATGGGGAACTCAGCGATATCGGGAGTCTACTGCAACGTCATCGTCAAAAATAGATCAGTAAACTCCAAGTTCGACTGTGCTGAGCGTGGTATGACTGATCGCACCGTTGCAGAAACGGCCCGTTTCAGAGTCAAATGTGCGAACATCTTGCGCGCCATTGATACTGCAGTGGATGGGTATGACGACATGATTTCAAAGGGTTCGCTGACTGCTGAACAGGCCGCTGATGTGTACTTCCCAGAGTACGGGATGAACACCGGTTACTGCCACTCGTATCGCAGAGAGTGTGAGTACATGTCGTTCTGTCGCGGCATCCAGTCACCTGACGTTACACTGATCAACTTCAGGGCACGCACCCAAACCGAGACTGCGGAACAACGGGAGGCAGCAAAATGAACCTAGGCCAGACTGTTATTTTAGGCTTGGTAGTAGTTGGCCTTTTCGGCATAATGACGTTTGCTATGGTGCTGGACACCGAAGAACCCGAGATCGTACCCGACAACAACTGCGTGTTTGTATACGAGCGGCCGCCGACCTACAAGTACACGTCAGCAAGAACTTACGGACTGCGAACCGTAAGCTATGACCCCCGGGGCCTAGGTATCAAAGATCCCTTGTGTCAGTACCCACCGAGAGCCCCCGAACGTAGATCCTTCGAGACCCTAGATGAGCTTATTGAATATCTCAATGAGACACACCCGAACCTAAACACGTCACCTATCGTTTACCAGCAGTGTCCGATTGAGCTTGCAAGCTCACGAAGGCCGCAGCAAATATTCGACATGGAAAGCGGTAAGTGGCATTGGAGCGAGAAATGAGACTGCTAGTTTTTCTAATTATCATGTTGCCGGCGACTGCATTTGCTGTCCCGGTATTCCCAAGCGCACTTTCTGGACAGTATACAGTAACGATCAAGACCCCACCGGTGGCGGTGGACAGTTGGGGACTGCCTCTAGTGTCTAGCATCAAGAGTGTTTCATACGATGTGGTAGAAGACACGGCCCCGGACGTTAGCGTTGCATTCATTCTGTGTACGCCGGTAGGCGACGACGAAGAGGCCGAGGTTACCTATACTGTGCAAAACAACACACTTGGTCGAGTGGCCGCCCGGGCAACTTCATACGCGAACGACGACTGCACTGGTCAGTCCAGCGAGATGTCCAATACCGCGTACCACCTGTTCAACGGACCGTCTCCGGTTCAAATTCTACTAGCGCCGTAATGAATATGGTACCTTTTGACCTAGAACTTGCGGTGACACTGGAAAACGGTAAGCTTCGTAAACAGCTCACCGCGGTACTGTCTGCGCTGAAAACTCTGATCGTATCCGATGACCGTGCAATAGAAATGGCCTTTCCACCGAACAAAATACAGGTCGACACGGCTCGTATCATCCTAAAATACCACCTCGACAAGCTGCAGTAATGCTTTGGATGGAGTGGGTGGTGGCAGGTATAGGTGTCGTATACTCTGCCACCTCCATCGGTTACGCGCACAAAGGGGAGTTCGGATTTGCCGTGATGTACATGGGATACGCACTTGCCAATGCCGGCCTAATATGGGCGGCAATACACGGGAGAATGCTTTGACATACGATGAGGCTATGGAACGAGTAGGTGGACTGAGTCATCCCAGTAAACTGCCATGTCCTTCATGGGGGATTCCAACTGAGTTCTGCAAGACTGGCGGCAGACTTTCCAAGTTCAAGGATTCCGTATGTAGCATGTGCTACGCAGCCAAGGGTTTCTACGGTATGCCAAATACCAAAGCGGCTAACATGCGACGCCACAAGGCGCTTCTCAGAGCCATCGCCGACTCCGGCACGCGTGACAAGTTCGTACGCGCGTTTTGCATCATACTCCGGGATATGCCGTACTTTCGCTGGTTCGACTCTGGCGACATCCAGACCTTCATGCATTTGAAGATCCTCAACACCATTGCCACTGGCTGTCCCAATACCCAGTTCTGGCTGCCTACGCAGGAGATTGGGTTTGTCAAACGGCTCCTGAAAGACCCTTGGAGTCCCCTCGCTCCTAACCTGAATATCCGTATCAGCAGCCAGCGCATCGGGCAGCATCATAAGGAAATCGACAACGTGTCCGGTGTGACGTGGTCGACAGTGTCAGAAAGTCTACAGTTAAAAGATACGCTGGCCTGTCCTGCTGAATTTCTGCACGCTGGTACGAAGCTAAGCTGCCGAAAATGCCGCGCATGCTGGAGTAAAGAGGTAAAAGAAGTCAATTACAAGCTTCATTAGCGCTCGCGCCGGCGGGGGTTGACGCGCGCTCCAGCCGCGCTAGAATGCGCCGCGAATCGAGCGAGATGCCGCGCATGGCACAGTACATAGAGGACTACATGGCTAAAGCACGCAAAACCGCAGAGATTGAGCTTCATGTACGCATGTTCAATCTGTCATACCGCTTGGAAGGGTTTCAAGCTATCAGCGAACTAAAGGACTTTCTTGATGACCACGCTACGGAGGTAATGAGTCCAAGCGCGACTCCGTCCCTTTTTGATGATCCTAGTGTGGGGGCGCTATTGGCTGATCCGTTGTTTCCTACGACGACAGGAGGGCCGGTTGACGAGATGGTTCCTTCGTGCGAAGGGGCAGACCGTGAAACCCTGACAGCCACTGAAATCATGTATGCTAACCAAGCACCTCAGTACCCAGAGGTACCGGATGAGGTAGTTGAAGAAATGCTAAACGAGAAAATGAGAAGAATTCATGAATGAGGAGACAGTATGACAGCATCCGGAGCATGGGTATCTAAGTTCACCGACCGCGGTGTCTCGGTATCCACCAAGAAAAATATCACAGAGCAGAAACTAAGCGTGGCTGCCACGGGTGATGCCAAGCAGGGGAAGACGCACTTCTGGTGTAGCTTCCCGCGTCCCATCGTGTGCCTGTACACAGACACCAACACTCAGACTGCGGATGGCTTCATAAGCGATGCCGGGGAGGGTGACATCACGATGTTGCGCATGCCCTCGGTAGGTAACACAGAGAAGACAGCGTCGGATGACTGGAGCTTCTACAGCACCCAGTTCGTCCCTGCAGTGCAAAACCGGGAAATCGAGGCAGAAACCATCGTTGTTGACAGCTACAGTGCCCTGGCAGACACCCTGGTGCGTCACATCAAAGGTGGTGGAGAGATGACTATCCCTGCATGGGGTAGGGTACTGTCGACTCACCAGGACCGAATGTACGCTCTGCTGTCGGCGACTCAACACGTAGAGGGCAAGCGGAACTACAACATAGTCGTCACCTGCCACCTTGATGCAGACACCGGTAAGTCTGATGTCATCCTGAAATACTTCCCGGCGATCCAGGGAGCTTTCAAGAAGAAGTTCAATGGAATGTTCGGGTCAGTCTTCATCATGCGTTCAGAGGCCACCAAGGAGACGGTGAACGATCGTATGGTCAGCACTGGAGTCGACCACTTCATGCTGACAGTGCCGCCCAGCGACATGTACAACTGCGGCGACGGAGTAGGTGGCAAAGCAGGCAAAGCTGCGCTACCTCCTAGACTTGAAAACACGTACGAGGCCCTGGTAAAGGCTTGGGGCAAGGTATAAACGAATCTGCCGGACAACCCGGTTGATAAAAACATGAGGTAAAACATATATGTCACAGATGAATATTCATCCCGATAGCGGAAGGTTTCCGTCTATCAGAAAAGGTGGTAAATACGGACCGGGCTGTCCCAACACGGCGACGTGTCGAGTAGTCGGGCTTCGTAGAGAAGTCAATTCGGAGAACGCACCGCCCTACGATCCTACGTTGGAGCGTGGCCCCTACATCCAGTTCACCTTTCAGGTTATTGAACCTGACCAAACGGTGTTTCATGATGAGTGGCAGCGTACAGGTGCCAACTCTGGATCCAAGGCTCTGCGTTGGATCAAGGCATTGGGCGCTCCGGTGGACGAGGATGGTAACTTTGATGACGAGAATGTTCTCGCCAAAGAGTGCATCCTAGAGTTCAAAGAGCCTGCTCATGCCCGCAAGGACACTGCAGGTGCTGGCCCCAAGTACACCAAGGTTCTTGGTGTGTTCGGTTTGGAGGCGTAACCGAGGTACGGTAACGTCTGGTGCGGGGATCTTGGGGGGTCCTCGCACCGTACCGCCCATTTAGGAGTATCATGTCACTTTACGAAGGCTACAGTGTTTCAGGGGCTGATCGTTTCAAGATTGAGATAGAGCTGAAGCGGGATCTACCCAAAGAACTGTTTGAAATGAGTGTTTGCGGTCATCGTGCCCTGGTTGGCATGGACCGGGCTGATGAGATGTACAAGGGGTTGATCCAAAAGCCCAAGTCTGCCATCGATGCCGAGCAGGTAGCTGCAGGGTCTGGCTGGGTGATCGCCGTAGGTCCCTTGTTCGGTCTTGCAGGAGCGCCACATCCCTCCGGTGTCCAGTGTGACGACCCCCGGGACATGCTGGGACGCCATGTATACTTCCAGATGTGGCAAGGCAAGGTGTTCCGCACGGACGATGATGATGAGGAGTTCAGTGGCAAGCTATCACTGGTGCTGTTGACCGACCGAGACATCCAAGGGTATGACAAGTGAGCGAGCCGTTTATCGTGTTTGGTGCCTACTGCTATGGCTTGCTGGTCGGCTGGGTTATGTTTGGAGGTGGAAGATGACAGGGGAAACCTTGGAGGCCCACATCAAGGAACTCCCCCTCTCCCCCACAGCCCCCGACGAGGAGTCCAATGACCAATGACTACAAATCCTGTGAAGGCTGTAGTGCGCGCTCGCATGCCGTCGGGTTTGTACTACCCGAAGGTGATCCGGCAACCTGTGACTATGTTGCAATTGGCCAGGGCCCGGGTCAAACTGAAGTTGAACGTGGGATGCCGTTCTTTCCCGGCGCTCCCGCTGGTAATCGTTTTGGGTCCTGGATCAACCGAGCCGGCAAGCCGAGGCAAGACCTTCTTGTCACCAACATCGTCTGGTGCTGGCTGCCAAAGCTCAGTGTCGCCCAGCGTAAGGGTGTGCCAGTGAACCGCTGGGGCAATCGGGAGCCCACGATGGTCGAGGCTAAGCAATGTTGGAAACGGCACTTAGGGCCACTAATCAAGAAGGTACCTGCAAGGATACCATTCTTTACCTTGGGAATGGCAGCGATGCAGTGGATGCTGGGCACACGCGACAGCAGGCGGATTGGAACAGTGAATAAGTTTACAGTAGAAAGTCTCGATGAGAAGGCAGGCTAAAAAATGGACGAAGAACTACAACCTACGGAGCCGGTGAACGACGGCCCCGAGATGCAGGCAGCTGCGGTGGAGACCCTGGTGCGGGACCTAAACACGGCGGTCAAGAAAATAGAGTACTTGGAGACGCACCTTACGTCATGTATGGACCAGTTCAAGTACATGTCAGAGAGGTTTCATGACAACATCAAACACATCCGAAAAGTCGAAACGAGACTGGAAAATCAAGAGCTGGTTCTCACAAATCTTGAAGGGCGCATCGAGTCTATTGCCCCGGCCAGAAGACATTGTCTCAACCCCACTTGCCGCCGGCTTATGGGGGAGCGTGATGCCAAGTGTGGGCACTGTGGGGAGAAGCAGCTTGGGGGATCATAAAGCAATGCCGGGTCAGTATAATGCAGAGGATTGGTGTCCGCATGGCGTACGCTGGACAGTACCCTGCCCTAAGTGCAATCAGTTTGCTAATGCCCAACAGATGGATAACTTCGAGGCGCTGGGCGAGCTACTCAAGAGTCCCTTGAACATGCCCGACGACCAGCACTACGCTGACCTTGGCAAGTACCAGCCCACGCAGGTGTTCGCAAGCTGGGCAGAGCATGGCAAGTGGCCCGCGAAGTACATCTACCGTATTACCGAGGCCATGATGGCAGTGGTGCGAGTTGGCGGTAAAGGCCAGGATGTTCGGGACCTACGTAAAGCAGCCCGACTGCTGGACTGGGTAGCTGATGAAATAGAAAACATTGGAGGCACGAAACCGTGAAGAACCTGTGAAGGGTAAAATCCATAGCGTCCTAGACCAGAAGGAAGCCTACTTCACGTCGGCATTCGGACGGAACGAAGACGAGAAACGCCGGAAAGCTAAGACCACACTGAAGTATGCCAAAAGGGCCGCAAACAAGCTCACTCTCGAACAGTTCAACGCAAGCCTACCAAAGACACTCAAGGGGACAGGACATGGACCAAATTGCGAAAGGTAAGTGGCTCATAGCACTACGCAGCGGCAAGTACAAGCAGGGCTCTGGCCGGTTACGATCCAGAGATGATACGTACTGCTGCCTCGGTGTCTTATGTGACGTAGCGATTGAGTCCGGGTGGACACCGCACAAAGGTGAGCGGGACCCCAGCTATACCATGTTGGGAGCTAACGCCTACCTCCCGTTGAAGTTTGGACTGCACGTGGGTATCTCAGGGGAACGTGAAGACGACATCACACGGATGAACGATGGTGCGGGAGAGCCCGTCATGAGCTTCAATGACATTGCTGACTGGATTGAGGAGAACCTGTGATCGGAAACAAAGTCTTTAACATCTGCACACTTGTACTGGTGACGTGTGCCTGCCTGTTGATCACAGCGCTAGTCATCTTTGGCTGTGCTGCCCCGGCAATGACACGAGTCGACCGGGTTACGGACCAGACTGAGATGGGTGAGTATGTCTGCCGTGAACATTCTGGTCTTGCCTTCCACACAATAATGATAGACAGCCTCAACTCCACCTCGTGGCCCCTGTACATCTGTGCAGATGGTAGCATGTTTGATGGAACGTAAGTTAGTTCCGCTTGTACATCCTGACGAAATAGACCGAGGCCAGTGGGCCCAAGAGCCCGCACAAATCCGCTACCTCGAACGCCTGTTCCGTGACGAGTTCATGGAGCTAGACCTCACCGGTCCGCCTGAGCATGGCGTGCTTTACCCTAGCTCGACCGAGCTAGAAGCGCTGTACCATGAAGCCGAAGACCTAAACACCCCTTGCTTCTCTATCGACCTGGAGACTGCCGGTGATCACATCATCTGCGTAGGCTTCTGGCTGTTGAACCTGGACCCGTTCCAGATGTTCGACGGGCTGTGCTTCAGGTTCCTCGGGCAGGGTGGAGGTCAGTGGCACGTGGACTGGAACACCCACCTGGAGGCTGTTGAGACACTGTACAACGTACTAGAAGACCCGGGCATCGCCAAGATGTTTCACAACGGAGCCACCTTCGACGTGCCGCTGCTTACCAAGCACGGGTTCGATGTGGGTGGGCGCATCATAGACACGATGATGATGCAACGTAGCATGTACAGCGAAATGAAAGCTGGCCTCCAGTACTGCGCCACGCTATACCTCGGAGCACCGCTGTGGAAGCAGATGGTAAAGGAGGATGCAGATGACAAAGGATAACCTATCATGCCCGAACTGTGGAGCTACCATGTCAGCTATCAAATGCAAGCTAGTCTGTCTCAAGTGTAGGTACTTCCAAGACTGTGGCGATGG
>SDBV01012322.1_pt1 | contig 10967 bp, 12 predicted proteins | sample 2277081 | NCBI WGS metagenome assembly SDBV01 (sample SAMN10402039, study PRJNA504765) | marine sediment metagenome | isolation source: marine sediment core GS10_PC15, 223 cmbsf | place: Arctic Ocean: Southern Knipovich Ridge | collected 2010
CTTCATGCGTCTTCTAGACATTTCATTTGAATCTCCTGCGCAGAACCTTGCTTTTGAGGAGGCATTGCTTGAGGCTGTTGAGTCTGGTGAGGTTCGGAGTACTTTGCGCTTGTGGGAAAGTGCGGTTCCTTTCGTTGTGCTTGGCACGTCTCAACGTTTTTGTCAGGAGGTGGAGGAGGAGGGCTGCGAGCGGGCGGGGGTGTCCGTTCTAAGGCGTTGCTCGGCAGGAGGTTGTGTATTACAGGGGCCTGGTTGCCTGAATTTCACTCTTGCGCTTCGATACGCTGATTATCCTGAGATGAGAAGCTTGCGTTCGTCTTATTCCAGTATTCTTGGCAGGTTGGCCTCGGCGTTTCAGGAGCGTGGACTTGATGTGTGTCATGAGGGTATATCTGACTTGGCGGTTGATGGGAGAAAGGTTTCGGGGAATTCGCAGAAGCGCAGGAAAAGAGCGTTTTTGCATCACGGGACGCTTTTGTATGATATAAACTATGAGTTGGTGAGTGTTTGTATTAAGGAGCCTTCTGATCGGCCTGTGTATCGTGGGCAGAGGGGGCATGAGGAGTTTATTGGCGCCTTACCGCTTAGCGCTGGCGAGTTGCGTGACGTGGTGATTGGCGCATTTGGTTGTGAGCCTGGGCCATGTGTTCCTGGCGTGAAGGAAATTGAACGCATGACGGAACTGACTGCCCAGAAGTATTGTTCTGAAGACTGGACGCGAAGAAGATAACTGGACGTTAGAGATTTGCATAGCAGCGTCGTTCATTTTGCGCAAGCCGTTGATTTGGCTTGTGTTGACGATGAACGTAGCTGTCTGTTAGCATTGTGTCATGAAGTCGAGGAGATCGAATGGCGGCAGTAATTTTGTAGCGGCCGCAGTTGTTGGCGCTCTGGCGGCTCTTGTTATTATATGGATAGTGACGTTTTATCGGGAAAAGGACGAGATTGGAGATGTTGAGGACGAGGCGGACTTTGCTGAGCGTTACTCGGAAAGCTTGGCTGTAAAGTATGCCGAAGCCGTGAAGCGTGGCGACTGCGAAACCATAATTGAAAAAACATGGTGGATGCAGGAGAGCCTTGAGGTAGCATTTGAAGAAGTTGGCGATGCGTTAGATACTGAAGAGTTTCGCGGCAAGCTTTGTGAAGGTGCAACGGTGCGCAACGCCGGTGAGAACGTTTTGACGAGTTCAGGTATAGAAGATAAGTATCTATTGACTCCTGGCGTTGAGATTGTGCCAGTTGACGCGGACGAAGGCGGCCTTGAGTTGGCACGACCTGTTGGTGAGCGTGTTTGGCTTAGGTTGAGGTATCCGACAAAGCTCATGGCTCCTTTGGATTCTGATGGGAATCGCATACGCGAGATTACAGTTGGAGTGAACATATCGAGAGACGGCTTTGTTTTGAAAGCAGAGGTGATGGGTAATCTTGAAGTGAACTGGGATTCCGTATCTCTTGATTGGCCTAACACAGAGGAGATCGTAAATGGGTATGATTAAGTGTGCGCGATGCAAGAACACGTTTGAGAAGATTCGTTCCAAGGTTTGTCCTATGTGTTTGGATGATGAAGATGCTGATTTTGAAAAGATAAGAAGCGCACTTCACGACCAGCCAAACATGACTTTGACGCAGGTTGCTGAGGCGGCGGATGTTACGCGGGAGTGTGTACTTAGGATGCTTGACGAGGGCATGATCAGCAATGTGAAGCTAGATGATGATTCCATCCGATGCGGCATGTGCGGCGCGCGAGCCATAAGCGCCACGAAGAAACTGTGCGCGAAATGTCTTGAGAAGCTGGACAAACAAATGGCTGTCGAAAAGTCGAGACTTAAGGTTCCTCTTAAGAAGAAGATGTCTGCAACGCAGAGCAGCGGCTCTTCGATGGGAGTGAGGAATTCGATAGAGGAAAAACGCTCGAAGAAGTAATCTTGACGGGTGAGGTCTTTCTGGTTTTTGGAGATGTGGTTATGGCCACTACAAAGCGTGATAGAATAGAGTTGAGTGTTCTGGCGGTAATATTCGCTGTTTTGATGATTGTTCTTTATGTGGTATTTAGAGACCCTTCCGGAAGCAGTTTCAAACCCGAGAACAGCGGAATTATCAGACAACGGATGATCAACCTCCAGAAAGGTAAATGAGGCAGCGTGACTCGCCCGGCCCATTCCATCAAAAGACTTTCTGCGTTCGCTGTTATGTTCTGTTGTTTTTTTCTCTATGAAACCACGGCGTTTGCGGAAACCATTCTTTTCAGACTTGATGGCTCCGATGATGGCCGTCTTGCGACAGTTGATCTAATTGAGAGGCAGCGGGTAGGCTATGTTTCGCTTGCGGGCCTGATGAAGCAGGTTGGAGGAGGCTGCAAAGTAGAATCGACTCTTGTCCAGGCGGATCTTGGCGGGATATCGGCTCAAATAACGATTAACGAAAAAGTAGTGGACGCATCCTTTAGTCATTTCACTCTTCGCCGTCCTCTTTTGTGGTTCGAGGGGGACGCTTTGATTTCGGTGGGCGATGTGCCTGTATTGTTTGAAAAAGCATTCCGTACTAAACTGGAAGTGGTTAGAGATTCCAACAGCACACCATTGCCGGCGGCGGATAACGGGACTGTTTCTCGCTCACGGTATTATGACGTGCCGTCTGAAGCCCTGGACACTCGATTCAATGCAGAACTGGGGGCGGTACCCTATTATGAAGCGAAGTTGCCCGGACTCAGAACTGTTGTGCTTGACGCTGGACACGGCGGCACTGACACTGGGACTGTTGGCCGTGGCGGTTTGCAGGAAAAGACCGCCACCCTCACGCTAGTTAAGAAAATAGGTTCTCTGCTGAAACAGAACACGTCCCTGGACGTGCTGTTGACTCGAAGTGAAGACGCGGATGTGTCCATTCTTGAACGGGCTAATTTTGCGAACACACACAATGCGGACTTTCTTATTAGCATACATCTGGGCGCAAGCCTTGCCAACAGCGCGCATGGTTTTGAGATTTTCTTTCCTCCAGCGGAGAAGGTTCATGCGCTAAATCCCATTTTTTCGTCCAATATGACGGCTTTTAGTGAAGCGGCAATTTCGCCTGAGGACAAGCGAGTGCGTGAAATTGCCAGCATGATTGCCCTCTCGATACAGGAATCGACCGGTGCAAAGCACAGGGGCCTGCGGGAGTTTCCGTGCAAATTATTCAAGCACGCGGCCGTTCCAGGCCTTATAATTGAGGTAGGATGTCTTAGTAATGCTACGGAGGAAACTTTACTTCAAATGGAATCGTATCAGGACAAGCTGGCGTTGGCTATAGCGAATGCGCTGACTGCGCATTTGACTTCGTTGGATTAACTGAGGTTATGGAGTAGCATTATGGAGAGATCCACAAAACGTCAACTCTTAAACCAAATCCTCCTTGTGATCTGGGGCATGGCGACTTTGGTGCTTCTGTTTTCGGTAGTGTTTTTGTTGCACGAAATGTTGGAGCAAGGCAATCCGCCGAGCTTTATGGCTGGAGAAGCTCCGGGTGACGGCGTGGTTGATACTGTTTCGGTCGTTGGGCCGCTCACAAGGGAAGTCAACATATATTTTCCAGACAGCGAGGGCCGAACGCTTGTAGCGGAGAAGCACCGAATTGAATACACGAACTCGACGGTTAGAAATTGCAAAGCAGCACTTGATAAGTTGATTGCGGGCCCCAAAAATGTGTTGCTGAGTTCGGCACTGCCAGAGGAGTCGAAAGTTCGTTCACTTTACCTTTTGGCAGAAGGCGAGTTGGTGGTGGATTTTTCGCGTGAGCTGCAAATGGAACTTCCCAAGAGTGCGTCCGCCGAGGCCCTTATGGTTTATAGTGTGGTAAACACGATTGCGCAAAGCGTCCTTGCGGAAGATGTTGAGGTGCCGGTAAGCCGGGTACGTTTTTTGTTTGAGGGGGCTCCTCCTGGAGACATGTTTCCTGCGCATATAGATGTTTCTGAACCGATTGCTCCTGACTTTGCTTGGATTGAGGATTCGACACAAGATTTTCTGGGGGAAGATGACGCAGAACAGCAACGCAATAGGGGTATTTGACTCTGGAGTTGGGGGTCTTACGGTCCTTCATCAGATAGCTCTTCGTCTTCCGAATGAAAAGCTTGTGTATTTTGGCGATACGGCGCGTGTGCCATACGGTTCGAAATCGGCTGCGACTGTCATTCGATATGCACGTGCATGCGCAAACGTGCTGCTTAAACACGACATTAAACTTCTCGTGGTCGCGTGCAACACGGCGTCGTCCGTTGCGTTGGACATTCTTAGAGAGGAATTGAGCATCCCTGTTTTGGGAGTGATTGAACCTGGTGCGCGATCGGCGGTGCGTGCGACCAAGAGCGGCAGAATAGGTGTAATAGGCACTGTTGCAACGATACGCAGCGGGATGTACGAGGCGATTATTAGAGAGTCGCTGCCTGATGCCGAGGTGATGTCGAAACCGTGTCCGTTGTTCGTTCCTTTGGCCGAGGAGGGTTGGGTAGATGGCGCGATTCCTGAGAGTATAGCGGAAGAGTATTTGCGTGAGTTCCTGGACAGATCGATTGACACGCTGGTTTTAGGCTGCACTCATTATCCGTTGTTGAAAGATGCGATACGAAGGGTTGCAGGAAAGGGCGTGACGCTTGTTGACAGCGCGGAGGCCACGGGCGAGGTAGTTGTGGATGTTTTGAATTCGATGCATTCGTTAAATGAGGAGTTGCCGGGCAGCAGGTATAAGTTTCTTGTAAGTGACGATCCTATTGGCTTCAGGAACGTTGGCGAGCGTTTTTTGGATGCGAGCATTCAAGACGTTGAATGGGTGGATTTCAAATGAATGATGAAGCGAGTTCAGGTAAGGGGGCGGGGGGCGCACTGAACAGGCGCGGGCCCAGCGGAATTATGATTAGCTTTGCCGTTCTTGTTTTCTTTGGTGTGCTTTGTCTCGCAATGATGCGGAGTTTTCTTTCGGCGCGGCCTATGGATTTGACTGGGCGCACCGAACAGCTTACTGAGCAGCTTTATTCGGTTCTGGAAAAGAACGCGGTGGGCCGAGATCGTGTATCGTCGACATTGCCGCCAAGACTTCGCAAGCAGGAAGAAGCCCAGTGGTCGTACATCGAAATGGATATTCTTGTGCCTGAAGCATTCACTGTGAACGGTGTGGAAAAGCTTATTCGCAAGGAAATGGACGGAATAGCGGTGGCCTCTTTTTCACGGGGCCATGACAGGCAGATTTCACTTTTTCTTGGTCCGTATGAGTTTGCGCGGTTGCGGCTTCTGGATTCGACAGTTGCTGATCCCACGCGATCTCAAAACGTCGCCAGGTGTGAGGAGATTGCGGGACACGTTGAGCAGCTTCTGCTTGATAGCGGCGCGGCGCCCTCGAAAATAAAATGGCATTCGCCTATTCGTAGGGAAAATAGTGGCGCTGTTTGGAACACTTACAAGATTGAAGCCCCTCTCCCCCGCTCTGCTGCTGAAAAACTGGCGCAATCTCTTATTGATAGACCCATTCTTGGCTCTGGTGTTAACGTGACATATTTTGAGGATCGTGGAAATGAAATTGCGCTGAGTTTGTCTTTAGAAAACCTGGAATGCGTTAACTTGATAATCAGCACATCGGGTAAAACGTCTAATGTGTTGGCCGCAAGGGAGCGGCCCAAAGCGCCTCCGACGGTTCGTGTTGCTGATGTTCTTTCTGAAACGCCTCCGAGTTTGGAGAAGCCGGCACCTGCGAAGGAAGTGCCGAAAGCGGAGAAAAGAACGGGGCCAATGGTGGCCATAATAATAGATGACGGAGGCGATGGCGGGCCTACGACTGACGCCGTGCTTGCGCTGCCGACCAAGTTCACTCTTGCGATTCTGCCTAACAGACCGTTCAGCACACAAACGGCTGAGCGGGCGGCAAAGTTGGGCTTTGAGACAATGCTTCACATGCCGATGGAATCTGATAATCCGAATGTCCGGTTTCCGGGAATGATAGGTATTTTTATGCTTTATAGCAAAGTCCAGCGACTGACTGATGACGCACTTAATCAGGTGCCGGGCGTGACGGGTGTGAACAATCACACGGGTTCTAGATATACGAAGAACAGGGATGCGATGGCGAGTTTCCTTGAGGTGTTGAAGAAGAAGGGCCTGTTTTTCATAGACAGCCGCACGAGTCCTGACTCTATTGGTGATGCTTTGGCTGCTGAAATGGGCATCAAGACTGCGGCGCGGGACGTCTTTTTGGACAATGAGTCCGATCCTAGGTACATTCGCAAGCAGTTTGATGAATTGATCAGGCTGAGCAAGATAAACGGGAGCGCAATTGGAATTTGTCATTTTCGCAGCAGTAGCGTGAAGGTCTTGAAGGAAATGCTTCCGGTTTTTGAGAAGGAGGGGATTGAAATAGTTCCCGCGTCGAAAGTGGTGAAATGACTCGCGTGCTTGGAATAGAAACGTCTTGCGACGAGACTGGTATCGCCATTGTCGAGAACGGACATGCGGTCTTGGCCAGTGAGGTTGCCTCGCAGATAGAGGTGCATGCGAAGTTTGGGGGTGTTGTGCCTGAAATAGCGTCGCGCCGGCACACGGAATGCATATCTTACATAGCCCAAAAGGTTTTTGGCGATGTTGATGAGCGTGACGGAGATGAGGCCCCTGTTGATGCTGTTGCGGTGACGATAGGGCCAGGCTTGATGGGATCGCTTCTGGTTGGAGTGTCCTTCGCTAAAGCTGTTGCCTATGCCTGGCGAGTGCCGTTTGTTCCGGTGCATCATATTGAGGGTCATATATACTCGGCGTTCCTGAATCATGGCCCACCTGAGTTTCCTTTTCTATCGCTGATCGTTAGCGGGGGGCATACCTGCCTCGCATGGACGCAGAAACCGCACAAATATGAGATTCTTGGTTCGACGCGCGATGATGCCGTTGGGGAGTCCTTTGACAAGGTGGCCAGATTGCTGGGTCTGCCCTATCCTGGCGGGCCTTCTATACAAAAGGCGGCGGAAGGTGGAGATCCAAACGCTGTGGACTTTCCCAGAGGCATGAAGAAACGTGACTCGCTCGACTTCAGTTATAGTGGTTTGAAAACGGCGGTGCTTTATAAACTCCGAGAAGATGAGGGCATATCGACTGCCGACATTGCGGCCAGCTTTCAAAATGCCGCGATAGATGTGTTGCTAATAAAGACGAAACGGGCCGTGCAGCAAACGGGGGCAAAACGCCTTGTATTGGCTGGCGGTGTGGCGGCCAATACGCTGCTTCGCGACCGGCTCAAAGCTGAACTTGGCATAGAAATATTGATGCCGCCAATCGATTTGTGCATAGACAACGGGGTTATGATTGCCGCGGCCGGTTACTACAGGCTTGAGCGCGGTCTCGTTGGCGATCTTGACGCTGTGCCGACACCGAATTTACCCTTAAAATAAAGGTGTTTTCGCGATGTTTAGGCAGATTAGACAATGCTAAAATGAATAGTGTATACTACGCGCCGTTTGACACACAGATCCTCGGTAGCTCAGTTGGTAGAGCGGGTGGCTGTTAACCACTAGGTCACAGGTTCGAGTCCTGTCCGAGGAGCCAATTAGATGAAATTACGAACTTCTGTTCACCATCGTCGTAAGTGATTGGTAGTGAAGGGTCTCGTGAAGGGAAATGTTAACTTGAACGAGTTTAGTTCGTAATTTGGAGATAAATGCCCCCTCTTCGGAGGGGGCCTTCTTCTTTTTGGGGTCAAATGGTGACATCTTGATTTCCTTGATGAGGAGCTGCATGAGCTCTTTCTGATCTTCAAGCGGAAGGGTGTCCACAACCTGGTCAAACATCCTCAGACAGTCTTGAATTACTTCGAAATCGAGGTGCTCGCGCTGACGGATATTCAACTCGACCTGGGTCTTATCTGAATCGAGTCTGGCCGCTTCCCTTTCAGACACCAGGGCTCGATGTTCTGAAGTTCCCCCCATTTTTTGGACAGGTGGTTAAGATGGAGTCTGTCCGTTATGATTGTCGGGACATCAACACCGAAGGAGTCTAAGGAATGGGTCAAAAAAGAAAGAATCATTCAAAAGAGTTCAAGGCCAAAGTGGCGTTGGAGGCGGTCAAGGGTATGCGTACGGTGAGTGAGTTGGCGGCTCGTCACAAAGTGCATCCCACACAGATAGGTCTGTGGAAGAAACAACTCATGGACAGTGCGCCTCAGCTCTTCGAGCGTGGCCATTCGGGCGTGGTTCCTGATGAGGAGAAGCTGACCGCGTCGTTGTATCAGGAGATCGGGCGGCTGAAAATGGAAGTGGATTTTCTTCAAAAAAAGTACTGAGCGCATCCGCGAGGGAACATCGGACATGGATAGAACACGGCCATCCAAAGCTTTCGATTTCGCGTCAATGCGCTTTAGTTCAGGTTGCCCGTTCGAGTGTATATTATACGCCCAACACCACCGAGTCTTTGGAAAACTTGGCGCTCATGCGCCGCATCGACGAGCAGTATCTCAAAAGACCGTATTACGGTGTGCCGCGTATGACTTGGTGGCTGAACGCGAGCAATTGGCTGACCAGCTTCGCCGCCCGGCCGCCTGCGGCCACGATATTCTCGATTTCTTCGTTGATGGCTGTTCCAGGTTCAGTTTCGCATAGCGCCATTTCGTCATAGGCGAGAATGACTTGTAACAGGTTATTGAAATCATGGGCCACGCCGCCGGCAAGTTGGCCGATGGCCTCCATCTTCTGGGCCTGTCGGAGTTGGGACTCGAGTTGGATCTCGTGCGTCACGTCCCGCACCGTGGCCTGCAGCATGGGCACGCCGTTCAGTTCCATCCTGCTCAGCAATACGGTGGCCGGGAATTCCTCCCCGTTGACTCGCTTGTGTGTCCATTCGAAGAGATTTGAACCCTCGCGCATGGCCGTTTCGAACATCTCCATGGCCTTCTCGGCCGATGGGCGCTCGTCGGGTTGCGTCTCGGGGGATAAGTCCCATGGGGTCAACGAGGTTAGGTGCGCCTCGTCCTTCACGCCGAACATTTCCACCGTCGCTGGGTTAGCGGAAGTGAAGTTCCACGAGGGAGGCGCCAGCGTCATGACGGCGTCCCGGGAACGCTCGAATAGAGTGCGATACTTCTCCTCACTCTTTTGTAGCGCTTCCTCTGCCAGCTTGCGCTCCGTGATGTCCTGAAAGGTTCCGGTGAGTCTGACGGTCTTGCCGGTCACAATGTGAGGTTTGCAGATGGCGTGAACCCACAAGTGTTTCCCCTGGGTTGTAATGAGGCGCAGTTCCATGTCAAAGGCTTCGCCGTGTTCAAGTGCCCGCTGTACGGCTTGTTCCATCTTTTGACGCTCTTCGGGATGGCAGAAATTGATCGCTTCATCCATGCGCGGTATCTAATCGTCCGAAACTTCGTGGATGCGTTTCGTTCCTTCGGTCCATCGAAGCTCAAGCGATTCCGCGTCGAGCTCCCATCCACCAACCTTGGCCGTTCGTCCTGCTGCATTCAGGAACGTGTTGCTTCGTTCCAGTTCCTGGTTTACCTCAGCCAGCGCCACTTGTACCCGTCTCTGATTCCCGAGAGATGAAGAAGCGATCCCTAACATCAGCAGTAGAGCCGAGGGCATCAACACGCCGCAGACCAGTAGGAAACCGATTGTCAGAGACTGCATGTTGGTGCGTACTTCTTTGCTCAATGCGTCTCGGCCCCGATGCAGGCCTAAAGTCCAACCCCTCTCAGGGATTGGCACAAATGCCACAACCTGCTCTTGCCCGGCGCTTGACGTATAACCTCCGGCGTATTCCTCCTGATTCTCAACCAAATTCTGAAGCAGGCAGGCTTGCTGCCGGTCATTGCCGAGTACGAGGTTTTCTCCTGCGAAATTCCCGACCGTATGAGGATTGGCCGTGTGGAGAATCAGACGTGAATCCTTGTCCACAATGCATATGTATTCGTCCGCAGGCCTTATGGTGTCTGATCGCCAGGCACGTTCAATGTTGCTCAGGAGGGAGTCATGAGAGGCGCTCGGCATGAGACTGGCCAATTCGGCTAGCAACCGCGCCTTGTCCAGATAGAAGTTCTGATAGTGGCATTCCGTGCTCTTCACGGCGAGGCGGAAACCGCCAAACCCGATGCTCAAAGCGGCCACTATCGACAATACACCAAGCACCAGGGCCACAAGCCTCATCTTCTTTTGATAGTCGATGGACTCCTGTTGAGAGAGCCAGGATGACGTAGCTTCGAGCGGAGCGTTCAAGTCTGAGCGGAACCGCCGTGCGCAAGCATCCTGGCCTATTCCGTTTCTCTTTGATCGACGCCGTATCATCAGTCTTTTCCTCGATGAATGTGCTCGCGCTCGCTACGGAGCGTTTTTCCTGTTTCTTACCCGGTGGGTCCCGGGATAATCCTTCAATTGGCTTACGTGGGACCGGGGCGGGTCAGATCTCGTACCCGCCCCGGCCCAACCTATGTGTTAGAAGTCTGTCGTGTCGTCTTCGTCTAACGGGATTACTTGCTCCGGGTGGACGACTTGCCCACTTCTGTCATGGCCGATAAGGGCCCTGGTCGGACCTGCACCTCCTGCAGAACCCTGCTTGGCAGCGCCGGCAATCTGCAATCTCTTTCTTGTCGGTTTGCCATTCGTCTTGCCGTTGCCGTTGCTGGAGTTGCCCCCAACGATCTTGGCCAGGGTAAAGACCATCTCGTTGAGTTCACTGGCCTGAGCGGAAAGCTCCTCGCTTGCCGAGGCCGCTTCTTCGGAGTTGGCCGCATTCGATTGCGTTACCTGATCCATCTGGGTCACGGCCGAGTTGACTTGATCGATGCCTTGTGCCTGTTCGTTGCTTGCAGCGGTTACTTCGCCTATGAGTTCGGTGACTTTTTGTACGCCACCCGCGATCTGCTCGAGAAGTTCGGCTACTTCGTTGGACACAGTCACGCCATTTTCGGCGTTCTGCTGCGACTCCTCGATAAGGGCAGAGGTGTTCTTGGCCGCCTCAGCGCTTCGCTGTGCAAGATTC
>SDBV01012323.1_pt1 | contig 10967 bp, 6 predicted proteins | sample 2277081 | NCBI WGS metagenome assembly SDBV01 (sample SAMN10402039, study PRJNA504765) | marine sediment metagenome | isolation source: marine sediment core GS10_PC15, 223 cmbsf | place: Arctic Ocean: Southern Knipovich Ridge | collected 2010
GCGTCGTTCGCCGACGCTGCCAGAATTGGAGGAGGATGGTCTAGGAGGGGAGGAAAATCTGTTAAGCGCCGATCCGACGGCAATTTCTCGCACCAGCGAATCGCCGGCGGTACGCACGGCCACCAGTCGTAGAGGTTCCCTTTACAGCGCAGAAACGGCATACCAGGGTCGCCGGTCATCACTATTATAGTGTTGTCGAGTTGCCCCGCTCCTTCGATAAGCTTCAAAGCCTCGTTGACATCATTGTCCCAACGCTGCACCTCAAAGTAATAGTCAGCGATATCGCTCCGTACGTCCTCATTGTTTGGCAAGAATGCCGGCACATGCACGTTAGCGACATCTATTCCACTTTTCGCCCCGCTGCCTTTAGCATACCCGCGATGTGGATCGCTCGTCCCGAACCAGAAGCTAAATGGCTTGGCTTTATCCCGTCCCTGCATGAATTTCTCAAAGCTGATCGTCTTCCCACAGGGGTGCTCCTTATACCCGCCAACACTCGCATTCCCCGGCCCCCATGCTTTGCGCCAGTGCCCGATCTCGTACCCTGCATCCCTCAGAAGGTACATAAAGTTCGGGCGATTGACATCCAAAGTGCTGTGCAAATTCGCACCCGCCCCAAGTCGATAAAACTGCTGACCCGTCACGATAGAGTTGCGGCAGGGTGTACATGACGGGCTGGATATATAGGCATATTCAAAAAGCACACCCTCCTTCGCCAGCCGGTCAAACGTCGGAGTCTTTATAACCTTATCGCCATACGCACCCGCATGAGGCCAGCCCCAGTCATCCGCCAGGGCAAACAGAATATTAGGCCTTCGCCCAACCGGTTTTTTCGCCCCTATCGCAAAACCCGAAAAAGACAAACCAGCCAACCCCAAACCAGTCCTCTGCAAAAAAACACGCCGATTAAAACTATCTCTCGTCATCGTATATATCTTCCTTTCATTCTTTTCCCACCGGACGGGAATTGGTCTTTAACTGACACATACAAACAGAACATCGCTCAGAAGTTGCTCAGAGAATATCCTACTACATTGCAGGCTAATTGTCAAAACGATGACGGGGGAGTTTGGAGATGCTCTCAGGGATTGGGAGGTAGGAGCAGGGGTTTTGATGGTTAAGATGACTTTTGAACCGCTTCCGGCACAGTCAATTAACACACCGTCACCAAGCCAGCCCTGATGAACCAAGCCGGCAATAACACCAATTTCAGTCCAAGAGCGGTTCCAAAGTCTCTATTTAACCTGCCGATTTATTCGGCAGGTATAATTAATCTGCATTGACTGCTCTATTTGCGTCTGCGACGAAGCAGTAAACTACCCAGACCCAGCAGCATCATCGTAGCCGGTTCCGGAATTTCCTCGATGACCACACCGGTGAGACTTCCACGGTACTCGCCATTGCGAGCTAAACCATCTATAATCAGAGTCGCGCCGGATGTCTCTATCGTCCAGAAGTTACCTATGGTAATGCCGCCTTCGATCTCTGTCCAGTAGTTACCGGTAGCAGCGAAACTATCATTAATATGGGTGTAAGTCAGTGCAATAGTGCTGGCATCTCCACCGAGCGCCCATTGTCCATTAACATCGAAATTTACGATACCAGGTGTTCCGCCCTGATCCGAAGCGTACAGGCCATAGACCTTGTATACATCGTACGAAATATTGGTAATTGTAACGAGCACACCATCCCCGCCGTCATCAAGATAGCCAACGGATAGTCTGTGTTGGTCATCAGCTATACCGTCCCCGTTGTACCATACGTTCGTACTGGACCACGCAACTTCAGCACCAGTAGGGGCACCAACGCCATCGATCAGACCGGTCAGTGTACCGGCGGCATAGTTGCCTGTGGTAGGGGTAGTATTGTGGTTCCAGTAGGTACTGTCCGTATCCAGCGGACCAATACCAACAGCCTCCGTGAACACCTGATTCGTGTTTTCTACGAAGTTTATCGAGATGGTTTCGGCAAAACCCTGGCTGGATACAACCAGCAAAGCGATGACAAATGTTACTACTAACAATTTTTTCATCATACCTCTCCTTTAGAATAGTAAAAAAACTCCTATGCCAGCATTAATAATGACGTAAAACGAGTGAGGGAAGTGTGTTGTGATGATCTCGCACAAAAGAGACTGACTGCAATAGATGTCGGTAGAATGTACTAATTTTCATCTTTTCACCCTCTCACTATTCTATTCATAAAATGGGCATTTCCCAAGTTATATCCTACCCATCCTACCACCTTAGCCTATAAAGAATCAAGAAAAAAATGAAAATTATTCCAGAAGGTAAGCAAGTTTATTTAGTGGCATGCTATGCGGGCTTATTTGTGCCGATTTCTTGGCAAAATGAGCCCTGATGAGTTCAAAAAGGTAGAAAAGAGGGTAGTGGGTAGTCCTGACTCATTGAGAAGTAGGTTTAAAAGGTTGTTTATTTAATAAAGGGGTCTGACCCAATAGTGTTCGGCACCATATTTGCACTGTATTTTTGAAAAGGCCGAAAAGTCATTGTTAGACGTTAAAAACAAAGAAAACACCGGCTTAAGTTAATCTTAGCAGATTCGTTGCCTTCTCAACATGAGAATAAATAGAGATATTCTCCAATCGAATAGTTTGATGCCGCCTAAAATCATATTGAAAAAGAACTTACGGCATTTCTGTCTCACGCAAAATTTCGTAGCAGGAAACAACAAAGCAAAATTCGTGCCGAACACTATTGGATCAGACCCCTTTTTTGGGTCTTCCTCTTGGTCTCAGCGTCGATTCCAGCCCTAACATTGCCGCTGTTGTCATTATCCAATCGTCCCGGCCCATTGGTCGGCCCCTTTTTATACAAGTCTCAAGCATCTCGCGGTCTTTTTTCGGCATATTGACCGCCTTGTCAACAAGTTTCACCCATCGCCCGGGCAACGCCATCGGGCCTTCACTCAAGACGATCGGCTTTTCATCGCCCAGCCTGATCGCCAGACTGCTCCACGGCCAATCCGCACTCCGCTCAACGGCGCCCGCCCGCAGCGCATTCGACTCGACATATCGCATCAGAGTAAGATAATACGAACTCGACTCCACGGGAAAACTCTTGAAACGCCCCTGGTACACATGGCCTATTCCCACCGTCCCATGCGACGCATGCCAACGACCGGAATGAGTAACCGTAATCCACTTCATAAACTCGGACAAATCACCATCCTCTCGCGGCCACAACACAAGATGCCAGTGGTTGCTCATGATGCAGTAGCCGCAGATACGCATCCCCAACCGCTCTGCCCCCTCAGCCAGAATCTCCTCGAACGCCTCGAAGTCACGCCGCTTCTTGAAAATGCGCAACCGCCCGTTAGCACGATTAAGAACGTGATAAACAATGTTACCTTTAGAAATACGTTTTGGTCTCGCCATAATCGCCGATTATACGGCAACCCCAGCAACAGTCAAGAAGAAAATGGGGTCTGACCCCTTTAATTATTCGAGTGTCGGCAGGTAAAAGTTCGGCTAAGTGTTCTATAAAATGTTTTGATGCAAGGATTACAACTGTTTAAAAAATGGGGTATTGACAGAGCTTATCTAATAGCTTGCAATCGTTGTAATACCATGATATAATACCCAAGATCTATTGTGTAAGGTAGACTAATGCACTACAATTGGGATTTGAGTAAAATTTTAAAAGGTTTAGGTTTATGGTTAGGAAGCAACTTATTATTGGCAACAGAAAGATCTTTAAGTGTCCTGAAAATAGCAAAAAAGTTTTTGCTCCCAAGTATAAAATTATCATACTATTATTAGCTATACTAGTTATCTATGGTGGTTCCTATATTACGTTGGACATTATAGAGGCAAATGACACTTTACCAGCATCTTTGATAAAGGAAGTTTATAATTCCCATGGTATTACTATAACAGGCAGTTCCTCGTTTAGATTTTTAGCAGAGCTATTTGGCCAAAAGATTGAACTGATAGACAAAAATGACTCTGATGCGGCGAAACAAACAGTTGCTTGTGTCATAAAAGTGTTAGGACAATTCCCGTCAGAATTCATAAAAAATAGTGGCTTAAAAAAAATCGTACTTTGCAAAAACTTAACTATAAAAGGACATACATCAGGAGGAGGAGTATTTTTTTTTGATCCAACAACTATGTATTTAAAAGTTTTTGAGTCTGAAGATAGCTGGATAATAAACCACGAATTGTTTCATGTTGTTGAATACAATTCTTTAAAAAGCAAAAAATTTCAAAAGCATTGGTCAAGTTTAAACTCAATAGATTTTAAATATGGAAGTAAGTATGAAACCCCAAATGGAATTAGCGATGTTGCGAATCCATTCAAAGGATTTGCAAGTCCATACGCTATGCGTTCACCTAAGGAAGACCGTGCAGTAATATTCGAGCATTTACTTGACAAGAAAAAAGCCTACAAACTCAACTATTTGTGTAAAACTGATGATGTTCTTGCGGCTAAAGTCGAGTTATTAAAGAAACAACTTCTCACGCTCAGTGATGCTTTGGATCATAGGTTCTGGGATAGTATCAAACCAGATAGGCAAAAATCTTGTTATGTTTCTCAAGTGGCAGTGGCACAAACTCTCAGGTACAAAGAAATTCAAAACCCTTTTGAATTTTCTAAAAACAGAACTATAATTAATTTCAGAGATGATATTTCCGTTGAATTTGTTGCAATCAAATCGTCATCATATCCGGCAACTTGGTTTAAAATTGATGGGGACAAACTTTCATATCCACTGTATAATCTCGATAGAAATAAGACTGCTCCTAATACTATAAGCAAAAGTAATCCAGCCCTAAACTCTGGATACGACCTTGCATTTATAGTGAATGGTGTAAATGCAAAAAAAGTATCTATTCTGGACAAGGAAGCTGTTTCTTGTGTAAATCGGTTTTTACTATATGATGATGAAGGTGGTTTTTATTCCAATTATTGCAACTTAACTGTAGTAAAACCCAGTAGCTCAAAGGGCATAAAACAGCTTGAAATTAGTCTTCCGTCAGACGTTTGGCAAACTAAAGGTATCTATCAAGATGCGATTAGTAAACATGACATATTAAAACTTGAGAATAATCAAGTTGCCATTGAGGCAATTCCATTTAATAAAGATGTTATTGTACATGCTTACAGTGGTTTTAATGAGGGTCGTTTACGATTAGCTGTTTATCTTAAAATGAAAAGTATGCCTGTGTTGCTGCGGCCAAATAGCATTAACTATACATCAATCAATAGTCAGGAATACGTTTTTTGGATAAATGATGTGGAGTTGGATGATATTGCTAAACTCGAACTACAAACTTCAGGTCGGGAAACAAAGTACATTGACATCAAATTTCCTGATAATTTGTATTCTGATAATTGACTCCCTGAGAGAATTAGATAACATGCAGGTCATCCAGTTAGCGGTTATAATTACCGCAAAAACTTATTAGAAAGGGATGACCATGAAGAAAACACTATCAAAGAAGCAGCGTTTTTTCAACAATATTAATCTCACAACAGACGACGAAGTTTACGTCGGCATTGACGTTCACAAGAAAAACTATCAGAATAATTTAAGGGGTCAGACCCCAATTTCGCCAGGTTTTCGGTCAGCTTCCCACCTTTCCCGCCGGACGGGAGTTGGCCTTTAGCTGCTCATCGAAACGCTGCATTTTGTCTTTAAGACGCTTGACAACATCAGGATTATCGCCCGCTGCGTTGTTCTTCTCGCTGATATCCGTTTTCAGATCATACAACTCGACGGCATTCTTCTTGCCTGTAATTCGCAGTTTCCACCTGCCGCACCGAACCGCCTCCAATCGCGTGCCGCGATAGTAGTAAGGAATAATTAAAGGGGTCAGACCCCAATTTCGCCAGGTTTTTCGTCAGCTTCCCACCTTTCCCGCCGGACGGGAGTTGGCCTTTAACTGTTCGTCGAAACGCTGCATTTTTTCTTTAAGACGCTTGACCACATCAGGATTATTGCCCGCCACGTTGTTCTTCTCGCTGATATCCGCCTTCAGATCATACAACTCAACGGTATTCTTCCTGCCTGTAATTCGCAGTTTCCACCTGCCGCACCTGACCGCCTCTAATCGCGTACCTCGATAGTAGTAATAAGCGTCATGCGGCGATTTTGCCTTCGGCTTACCGCTCATCAGCGGCCATATATCCCTGCCGTCAATCACGCGATCGGTGGGAACTTTGCCACCGGCAAGCCCGGCAAATGTCGGCAACATGTCAATGGTTCCGCACACTTCGCCGCAGACTTTTCCCGCCGGTATCCTGCCCGGCCACCGCATCAGCGTCGGCTCGCGCATCCCGCCCTCGTACGTACTGAACTTGCCGCCGCGCAGGGGCAGGGCGCAACCGCCGTTTTTGCCCTTGCTCAGCCAAGGCCCGTTATCCGACGTATACACAACCAAAGTATTCTCATCGACGCCGACTTCCTTCAAAGCCTTGATTATTTCGCCCACACTCCAGTCCATCTCCTCGATCACATCGCCGTACAGACCGCGTTTGCTCGTGTCCTTGAACTTCTCCGAAGCAAACAGCGGAATATGCGGCATGGTGTGCGGCAGATACAAAAAGAACGGCTTGTCCCTGTTGGACTTGATAAACTTAATCGCCTCTTCCGTATAGCGTTTTGTTAGCAAGGTCTGATCGACGGGATACTCGATGACCTCTTCGTTTCGAAGCAGCGGCACCCGGTTGCGCTTTGGCTTTTCGCTTTTGACCTTCTCGGCCGTCATCTCCTCATGAAAAACCGCATCGTCGGCAAGCTTCATCGCCGGATCAATCGTCATGTCGTTGCTGTACGGAATACCGTAATAATAATCGAAACCGTTCTGCCTCGGCAGAAATTCCTTCAGATGTCCCAAATGCCACTTGCCGATGCAGGCCGCTGCATACCCCTGCTCCTTGAGCACATCGGCAATCGTAATCTCCTTCGGGTTTAGCCCCTTCTTGTCCCGCGGAAACAGAACTCCCGTTACCCCTGTCCGCGGAGGGTAGCATCCCGTAAGCAGCGCCGCCCGCGATGGCGAACACACCGACGCCGCCGAATAGAAGTCCGTAAACTTCGTCCCCTCCTTTGCCATCCGATCCAGATTCGGAGTCGCAATAAGCGGCGAACCGAAACACCCCACATCCTGATAACCCTGATCATCTGCAAAGATGATGACAAAGTTGGGCTTGCCGCTTCTCGCCGCACCCGCCCTGGCCGCCAACCCGATCGTTTCGGAGACAACAAGCGATGCCGCACCAAATCCGACGGCTTTTAGAAAGCACCTGCGATCAATTCTATGTGTGTTCATTATTTTCCGCCCTTCTTCTCTTTCTTAATGGACCTGGCCGGTTTCCTGTCCCACGGCTGAGCAGGCATCGCATCATATATCGGCGCCGCATCCTTTTGCGGCTGCCCGACAATCACCGCCTCCAGCTTCTTGCGCGCAGCAACGATCCCTTTATCCCCACTGTCAATCAGATTATCCGCCTCGCCGGGATCACGCTTCAGATCGTAAAAACCCTGACTCTTGCGATCCGTACCCACAACCAGCTTATACCGCTTGTCACGAATCGCCCGCTCCTTGTATTCATTCATACCGACAACGCGCCCCGCTTCATTGAGCCTCGCCGATTGAGAACCCAAAGCCATAATCCATTCGCGATCCGAATCCTTCGCCCTGCCCAAAATCAACGATGCAATACTCCTGCCGTCTACCACTTTGCCCTTCGGCAATTTTGCGCCGCCAAGTTCCGCAAACGTCGGCAGCATATCCGAAAAATCCGTCAGTGCATCTGTCACCGCACCCGACGGCACTAAGCCCGGGCAGTTAACAATAAAAGGCTCGCAAATCCCGTTCTCGCTTACCTTCCCCTTCCCCCCTCGAACCGTCCGACCCATCATCTGCGCACTTATCCTGCCGCCGGTTCCGTTATCCGTCGTCCATATCACAATCGTATTGTCACGAATTTTCAGATCGTCCAGTGCCTTGACAATCTTACCCAAAATCAAATCCGTATAACGAACCATCGCCTTGAACATATCATTCTTGCCCTTGACCTCCCTCTCTAACGGCGTTGTCGTCAAAGGCCCGTGCGTCAGACACATCGGATAATAAAGCAGCATGGGCTCGCTCTTATTTCGCTTCATAAAATCAATCAGAAAATCGCAGAAAACATCCTCGCCGAATTGCCCCTTACAGGTCCTGCTCCCTTCCTTCGTGTGAATGTAAGGATCCCAATACCGCTCCGCACTTGCCCGATTACCCGTCTCATATCCCGTCCACATGCAATATTCGTCAAAGCCGTGCTTCACCATCGCATCGGGCGTCACACGAAAATCGTTGATCTGCCACTTCCCCGCAGCCGCCGTAACATAACCCGCCGATTTCATCACCCGCCCGAAGCTCGCATTACGCCGCCAGTCGAAATGACACCCTGCCCCCCATCGCGGAACATCCCAGTGATTGACCCAGCCGTGCCGCCAAGGATACTGACCCGTCAGCAGCGTCACCCGCGTCGGTGTACACTGAGGCATCGAATAAGCATTCTCAAAGCGCATCCCACCCGCCGCAAGAGCATCGATATGCGGTGTCTCCATCTCCTCCCCGCCATAGCAACTCACCCACTCCTTGCCAAGGTCATCCACCATAATAAAAATAATGTTTGGCTTCCTGCCGCCCCGGGCGCCAATAGCCGCACCCGAAAATGCGATCGATGCAGCACCCAAACCGGCTGCCTTGAGAAAACCCCGACGCGTAAACCCGTAGTTTTTCCACGCACCCAAAACACTGTCAATACTTTTCATCACATCTGCCTTCCGACTAATCAATACGCTTCACACCAACCGCCTTAAGATCCATCACCGTCCTGCCCGGCTTTGTCAGCGCCCTCACCACAAGTTGCCCCCTGCACCTATCGAGCCTCACAGCCCCTAACTTCAACACCGCCCAGACCTTCTCATAAACCTCACCTCTACGCCAGCGATCGGGACTCTCAATAATCGGCGGATCATGAGCCTCACTCACCTCACCCGTAAGTGACTCACCGCCAATCTCCACCCGAACCTTCGCCCCCACATCTTCAGAAGCGCAAACATACCTAATCTCAATCTCATACGTCCCCCCTCGCACCACATCAACCTCCCAGTAAGGATAAGCATCCGTACTCGTCCAGTTGGTCACATAGTCGTTCGCCCAGCCGCTCCTGCCGACGTAGCTGATTGTCTTTCGGTCGGCAGGTTCCAGAAACGCCTCATGACCCGGCATCACCACCTCCGGCCGTTCTTTATACCCGATGGGAATCGGTATCGGAGCGAATCCACCGGCGCTTACATCCTTTAGCCACGCATCATAAGCCGCCTTCAGTTCCCTGACAACCTGCGGCTTCTTCGCGGCGATATTCATCGTTTCGCTCGGGTCAGCTTTCATATCGTAAAGCTCAAGGCGATTAGCGTAAACCGCCAGCCTGTACTGCTCCGTGCGCACTGCGCCGCGATTGCCCCAGAATGTAAACAGTGTCCGATCGGGCCATTCTTCGTCCTGGCCGCCCAGCAACGGCACAAGACTTGCGCCGTCCAGCGGCTTCGTCTCGATCGGCTCGACACCCGTAAGTTCCACAAGCGTAGGCAGCAGATCGATATGCGACGTTATCTTCTTGACCTCCGTCTGCGCCTCGATATGACCCGGCCATCTGATAAAGCAAGGCACACGACTCCCGCCCTCATGGATACTCCCCTTCCTGCCCTTCATGTCCCCGTCAAATCGCTCCGTGTTGGCCCCGTTGTCCGTCATGAAAATCACAATCGTATCGTCGGCCAATTTCAATTCGTCGAGCACTGCAAGTATCCGCCCGATATTGTCGTCCAGATTCTCGCACATCGCATACACACAAGCCAACCGATCATCCAGCCCGCGATTCTTGTATTTGTTGAAATACGTATCCGACACCTGAAACGGACTGTGCGGCGTATTATAAGGCACATAACAAAGGAAAGGCCGGTCCCTGTTCATTCTGATAAAATCAATCGCCGCGTCGGTAAATACGTCGTTGATATAACCCTTCGACCGAACAATCGTGCCGTTATGATCAAGCTGCGTGTCGAAGTAGTTGTTCCAGTGGCCCGCACAAAAACCGAGAAACTCATCGAACCCCTGGGCATTGGGATGATACGGCCAGTGCGCACCGTTATGCCATTTGCCGAAACAACCCGTTGCATAACCGGCGGCCTTGAGAATCTCGGCAATCGTCACCTCGTCGCTGCGCATCGTCTCGTAGCCGCGCGTCACACCATGGACCCCCGACCGCGGATGATACCTGCCCGTAAGCAAACCCGCCCTCGTCGGCGCACACACCGGACTGACAAAAAACCGGTCAAATCGCGCACCCGAAGCAGCTAAGTTATCCATGTTCGGCGTGTCAACCAGCGCATTACCGTGCGACCGCACATCCCCCCAGCCCTGGTCGTCGGTCAGCATCAAAACAACATTTGGTTTGCGCGAGAGTCCCGCCCTCCCCGCACGACGCGCCGCATCCACACACCCTCCAAGCATAAACGCCGCCGCACCAGCACCACCCGCCTTCAAAAACTCACGCCGATCACAACAATTCCCGTGCATCAATATTCTCCAGCCAACCAGTCACCATTCACTATTCACTACTCACTATTTCACTGCCCAAGAAGCTTCTTCTCCCACCACTTCAAATGTTCCTCCGGCGTGCAATCGGCAGGCAAGCCCTTCTGCTTCATATCCCGTTTGTATCGCTGCTGAGCCTCGCGCTGCCACCGCTCAATCGATTCCTTGCTCTCCGCGATCTGCCCCTTGTCGCCCGTCTCAACGATCCACTTTTCAAGAATCGCACGCAGCTCAACCAGCTTTGTCTTGTACCTGGCATCATCAGCCAGATTGCAAAGTTCATACGGATCATTCACCAGATCGTAAAGCTCTTCCTTCGGCCGGCGAGGCGCCATAAACTTCGCCT
>SDBV01012324.1_pt1 | contig 10966 bp, 7 predicted proteins | sample 2277081 | NCBI WGS metagenome assembly SDBV01 (sample SAMN10402039, study PRJNA504765) | marine sediment metagenome | isolation source: marine sediment core GS10_PC15, 223 cmbsf | place: Arctic Ocean: Southern Knipovich Ridge | collected 2010
ATCTTTCAGTCTGTCTGAAAGGCCCCTCATCCCAGTCAAGCCCAAGCCATTTCATTCCTTCAATTATCGCTTCTATATATTCTTCAGTAGAACGGGTTCTGTCGGTATCCTCTATCCTTAATACAAATATTCCATTGTTGTGCCTTGCATAAAGCCAGTTAAAAAGGGCTGTCCTTGCTCCGCCTATATGAAGAAATCCGGTAGGTGACGGTGCAAAGCGCACCCTTGCTTTTTCAGTCAAAAACTCCTCCTGCTCGTTATTTTTTTGACAAGTTATTAATGAGTTCATAAGTAAAGCGACATTAAGAGAGCAGTTTTTGTCATTGCGGCTTGTCCGCAATCCTTCCGACTTGTTCGGAATCGAAAGAAAGATTCCCGACAAGCGGGAATGACATAGAACGTAGTCTCACTTATAAACTCATTAGTAACAGGATAATCAGAAAAAATAAAAAAATATAAAAGTCCGCCATTCCTGCGTGCACGGGAATGACATATTATATCAAGTTAATCCTGTAATCCTGTCAAATATTTTTTGATATTATAAGACTTAAAAACTTTTCTGTCCTGTCGGTTACCCTGAATCTTTCATCAGCCCTGTATCCTGCAACCCATATAACATCATCCCCTGACAAAACAACCGGAATCTTATCCCTCTCTTCTCTTGGAATCTTCTCATCAACAAAAAAATCCTGCAATTTCTTTCTCCTTCCAAAACCAAAGGGATAGAAAAAATCGCCTTTCTGTCTTTTACGCACTTTAAGTGGCAAAGAGAGCTTATCAAAATCTATGACAGTAATATTCCTGTCATTACGAAACTCAGGCTTTTTTTCATAAACCTCTGCCTTTAAAACCATACCAGCCTCTTCCAGTAACAGTTCTCCCGGCAGGCTAAAATTTCGGCTTTTCAGTTTCAGGACAGTCCTTGCTGTCAGTAGCAGTGTTGAATACCTCTTTACAGCCCTTAAGCCTTTGGGAAGATTGAGCATGTCACCGGAATTGCCTTTTTTAACAAGCCTGATAATCTCTTCAATATGATCAAAATCAATCCCCCTGAGTCCCCTGGTTTCATTTATTGCCCATCTGATAACCCTTCTTAAAACTGGTTTTTTCATGTTTTCAAGAGGGACAAGAAACAGCTCTAATTCATCATCCCTTTTTCTGCTAATGAGTTTCATCAAGGTATTGTTAACTACAGTATCAAGATACATATCTTCCTCATGAAGAATATCTGCAACCCTGCATATAGTTTTCACTAGCGCCGGATTCTGGTTTCTCAGCTCAGGCATAATCTTATGCCGAATCCAGTTCCTCAGATAATCTGTTCTGCAGTTTGAGGAATCAACAACAAAAGGCAGAGACGAATAATCAGGGACAGGCGAAGGGTTTTGAATAAGAAAATTTTCTATCTCCCCTTTTCCGATTTCAATAAGCGGCCTTATTATTTTTCCGCGAACAGGCGGTATGCATGACAGCCCTTTCGGGCCTGAACCTCTTAAAAGTCTCATTAAAAAAGTTTCTGCCTGGTCGTCAGCATTGTGAGCAAGACTGATTTTTGTTGCATTTACATTTCCTGCAATTTCCTCAAATACCTGATATCTGAGCTCCCTTGCAGCCTCCTGCTTACTCAATCTTTTCTTCTTTGCATATCCCCTGACATCAACAGATTTTGAAAAAAATGTTATCCCAAGGCTGCTGCAAAGTTTTTTACAGAACGACTTTTCATGCTCAACCTCATCAGGCCTTAAGCCATGATCAACATAAACAGCGCTTAGTGTAAGACCAAAATCCTCCTTAAGTTTATTCAGGATAATCGAAAGACATACTGAATCGGGACCGCCGGACAAACCAATAAGAACGTTGTCGTTCTCTGCAAGCATGGAGAAGTTGTTTATTGTATTGAGCGCCGCCTTAAGAAGATTCATAAGCAGGTTAATTATAACTTAAAATCAATAGCTAATGTATCGAAGTATTTGTACTTTTCGGGAAATTGTGAGCAAAAAAATATATAATAGATAACATAAATTTTTATTCAGTTTTTTAAAAAAAGCTATGCACGATTTTCAGTATAAAAATTCCGAACTTTACGCTGAAGGCGTTCCCGTAAGAAATATTATCAGAAAAGTTGGAACGCCGTTATACCTCTACAGCAATAAAACATTGCTCAGACAATGTAATGCTTTTAAGGCAGCTTTTGATGGGTATCCACACATTATATGCTTTGCTCTTAAGGCTAACTCGAATATTGCGCTGTTAAAGACACTTGCAAAAAAAGGATGCGGCGCAGATGTTGTATCAGGGGGCGAACTTTTCACTGCTTTAAAATCCGGGATTCCCGCAAAAAAAATCGTATACGCAGGGGTGGGGAAAACCGGGGAAGAAATCGATTACGCCCTGAAATCCCGTATCCTTATGTTCAATGTCGAGTCCTCTGACGAGCTGTTGGCCATAGACAGAGCTGCACGAAAATCAGGGGTCAAAGCCCCAATAGCGCTCAGGGTCAACCCGGATATAAGCACGCCGACTCACCCATACATATCAACAGGATTAAAAAAACATAAATTCGGCGTCCCTATTAAAAAAGCCCTTGAACACTATAAATTGGCAAGCACACTTCCCAATATCAGGATTCTCGGTATTCATATACATATAGGCTCTCAGATAACAAAAATTTCTCCTTTTGTTAATGCCCTAAAAAAAATTATTCTGCTTGTTGAAAATCTTAAATCAGAGGGAATAAACATACAATACATGAATATGGGAGGCGGTCTCGGGATTCCTTATAATAATGAAGTTGCCCCTCATCCAAAGCACCTTGCACGGGCAATCATCCCCATTTTAAAAACAAATAATCTCAGTCTTATCATTGAACCCGGCAGGTCAATATCGGGAAACGCCGGGATACTGGTCACAAAGGTTTTATATTTAAAGAAAGGGCTAAAAAAATATTTTGTAATAGTTGATGCAGGAATGAATGACCTTATAAGACCAAGCCTTTATGATGCTTATCATAATATACTCTCTGTAACAAAAAACCGCCGGTCAAAAATTTCAGCTGATGTTGTCGGTCCAATATGTGAATCCGGCGATTTCCTTGCCAGAGAAAGAAAAATAAACCGCCCCGTTATTGGTGATTTACTCGCTGTAATGGATGCGGGCGCATATGGATTCTCAATGAGCTCAAATTATAACAGCAGGCTAAGGCCAGCAGAGGTTATGGTCAGAGGGAAAGATTTCTTTATCATCCGCAAAAGGGAACAATATAGAGACCTTATAAAAGGTACAAAAATTCCCGGCTTTTTAAGATAGGTAACTACTCACCGCAGAGGTCCCCGTAAAATAGTAAACATATAACGGGGCAGGCACAGAGGTGAAGGCTAAATAGGCTACTTACGATGAAGATATCATTTACAAAAATGCAGGCGCTTGGCAATGACTTCATCCTTATAGACGGAAGAAAAGCCGTCCTTAATAAAATCAGCAGGCAGGCAAAGCCACTTTGTGACCGGAGGTTTGGTATCGGTGCTGACCAGCTGCTTCTTCTCCTTAATTCCAAAAAAGCTGATTACTGTATGCGCATATTTAATGCTGACGGCTCAGAGGTTGAGATGTGCGGAAATGGAATCAGATGTCTCGCAAAATATATTTGGGATAAAGAAATTGGAAATGAGAAATTAGAAATAAAAAATAAAGAAAAAAGATTTAACAAAAGAAGACGATTCTCCTCAAATTCTCTTGCAATTGAAACCCTTACAGGTATCATATATTTAAAAAAATCAGGTTCACTCATTAAAGTTGATATGGGTGAACCGGTATTTGAACCTGAAAAGATACCTGTAAGAGTTAAAAGTTCAAAGTTTAAAGTTCAAAGTTTAAACTTTGAAATCAAAAATCAAAAATCAAAACTAAATTCGTCACTCGTTAAAAATTTTCCTATCAGTTTTGATAGGAAAATCTTTAGGATTACCTGCGTTTCAATGGGGAATCCCCATGCCGTGATTGTTGTGAGAGATGTTAAATCCGCTGCATTAAGTCTTTACGGGCCTCTTATAGAGAACCATAGGTTCTTTCCGAAGAAAACAAATGTTGAATTTATCCAGATTTTGAATCGCAAAAACATAAAAATGCGTGTATGGGAAAGAGGCGTAGGAGAAACTATGGCATGTGGAACGGGCGCTTCAGCTGCTGCTGCTGCATCAGTCCTGCTCGGGCTGACTGACAGAAAGGTTACGGTTCATCTCAGAGGCGGCAGGCTGATTATCGAATGGTCAGAAAAAGATAACCGGGTCTATATGACCGGCCCGGCAGTAACGGTATTTGAAGGAACAATCAACCTATAGCAGTAGACAGTAGCCAACAGTTAGTAGTTAGGGGTTTTGAATATAAATCTTTTTCCTTAACTACTGACTACTAACTACAAACTACTTTAAAAATGATTTTTGATGAAGATAAAGTGTCCCACCTGCAAAAACAGGACAGAATGGAAAGATAATCCTTACAGACCGTTTTGTTCCGAAAGGTGCAAACTAATTGACCTCGGAGCATGGGCGGCTGAGAAATACGGGATAGAAGGAGAAAAGATTTCAGAAGAATCAAAAAATAATGAATCCTGAACTTTAAACTACTGACTCTGGAATACTGAGTAGACAAAAAATACATTAAAGCGGATAAGCCGCACCTTATATCTTCCGGGCGAGCACAAGCGTGTTCTCTGCAGTATGTTCGATAATACCACGTGTACTTATCCTTGCCAGTCTCTCAGCGAATATCTCTCGAGCGCTGTTAAACTCTTCTAAAGGATAAAGTGAAAAGGTTGAATAATGTTTATGGAAAGTCCGCTTCAGCAGGAACTCCATTGTCTCTGAACGCTCGTACCTGAACTCACGGATGTGTTCCAGTTTCAGTTCCGGAACTTTCCCAACTGCCCTTTCAAGGCGCTCACGTGTGTACAAACGGTTTTCATACTCAGTAAACGCGGGGAAATGCTGTCCCCACAGGATACGGGCATTCTGAGCAGGTGTACGCGTATAAATAGCTAAAAGCCCGCCTTGTCGCAAAACATGTGCAGCCCCCCCAATAAAACAATCAAGGTCAAAATGGTGAACAGCATTAAACGTTAAAACTGCATCAAAACAGCAGTCAACAAAAGGCAGGTCTGTTGCGCTGACACGGCAAAAATTAAAGCGCTTTGAGGCAGACTTCTGATTCATGCTTTTACGGCACTCTGACAGCATAGCATCGGAGTAATCACAGCAAAAAAGCCTTAGATTACTATTCAGCTGTTCAGCTATTATCTCTGAATACTTTCCGGTCCCGCAGCCAATATCAGCAACATCAAGCGGCCGCTTATGGCCCGGCAGGCTGGGGATTATCGCACCAATTACATCCGGGTCTGTATTACGAACATGGTCATATACAGATGCCACGTGCTTAAAATGCTGTTTATGATGTTTCATAATCTGGTACCATTAACAACTATTTACTCCCATAGTTGGATTTTCGTTTGTAAAGCAAATATATATAATTTTAAGTCTTTAATCCCGGTACATCAAGTTGTAACGGCACTGGCAATTTTCTATGTTTATTGCACTACTGATTTTAAATTTTAAATAAAATTTTTTACAGGATGCTAATAATATTGATTACCCTTGTTGATAATTACTGTTTTATTAAACTAAACTAAAAAACAGCAAGATATAATAATATAGTGAAAAGGCACAAAATGTAAATAAATAATTACACAGGAGGTTCATAATGCTGAATGTAATTGTATCAGGCGCTGCCGGAAAAATGGGCAGCCGCATTATTGCACTGTCAAAAGATAATAAAGATTTAAAAATCATAGGCGCTTTGGAACACTGTGGTCACGATAAAATAGGGGCGGATATAGGGGAAATCAATGGTCTTGGCCGACTGGGGGTCAAACTTGAGTCAGATATAAATAATATTGCTGAAAGAGCTGATGTTCTTATTGAATTCTCTAATACAAATGCAACCCTTGAACATGTAAAAATTGCTGCTGACAAAGGCATCTCCATGGTTATAGGCACAACAGGCTTCAGCAAAGAAGAGATAGAACAGATTGAAACTAATGTCAAAAAAATTCCATGCGTTCTTGCCCCTAACATGAGCGTGGGAGTAAACCTTCTCCTGAAAGTCCTCAAAGACGTTTCAAAGGTTTTAGGCGACGATTATGATGTTGAAATTGTAGAGGCGCACCACAGGTTCAAAAAGGATGCCCCTTCAGGTACAGCCATTAAGATGGCCCAGGTCATAGCAGAAGCGCTTAACAGAAAACTTGACGACACGGCAATATACGCCCGGAAAGGTTTTATAGGGGAAAGAACAAAAAAAGAAATAGGAATACAGACAATCCGGGCAGGGGACATAGTAGGAGAACATACTGTTCTTTTCGGAGGTCTCGGCGAAAGGATTGAAATAACACACAAGGCATCCAGCAGGGACACCTTTGCACGCGGTGCTTTGAAAGCAGCCTTATGGGTTTCGAAACAGCATTCAGGACTTTATGATATGCAGGATGTTCTGGGACTGAAATAAAAAGTTTTATCTAAAAGAAATTTTCTTGCTCAATACTAAGTCCACAATCATAGGGTCAAACTGGGTTCCAGCATTATGCTCCAGCTCAAAAAAAACTTTCTGCATGGGAAGGCTCTCCCTGTACGATCGGGCATGCATCATTGCGTCAATAGCATCTGCCACCACGATTATTCTTGCATGCAGCGGGATCGCCTCGCCTTTGATACCCATGGGATAGCCTTTACCGTCATAACGCTCATGATGATGCAGTATGACGGGAATTGCATCCTGGAGAAAAGGCACCTGTTCAACAATTGTAGCGCCTATCTCGGGGTGTTTTTTTACCTCCAGAAATTCGTCGGGCGTCAACCGGCCGTTCTTTCTGAGAATCATCTCATCAATCCCGATCTTTCCTATGTCATGCATATTGGCCGCCTGCCCCAGTCTGTCCACTGAGTCTCCTGACAGATTCAACACATTGCCTATCTCGGCAGAAAGCCTTGCAACATGTTCTGAATGGTCAAATGTATAATGGTCTTTGGCATCTATGGTAAGAATAAGCGCCTTTACAGTGCCCTCATAGGACAACAATATATCCCGTTTGGCTGTGTCAACCTGTTCTTCCAGAAATTTAGTCCTGTACAGCAGTTTATTCTGCTCTAATTTCAGTTCCTCATCTGCGCGCTTCTTCTCCAGTCCCCTTTTTACAACATTTAATACGTCATCCTTATCAAAAGGCTTTGTCAGATAATCAAAGGCGCCAAAGCGTATTGCGCTTTTTGCCGTGTCAATGCTGGCATACGCTGTCAGTATCACCACCTCAATATCAGGGTTATCCTTCTTAATCTCCTGCAGGGTTGTTATCCCGTCCATTTCCGGCATCATTATATCAACTATCACTACATCAACAGGATTTTTAGATATGCAATTAAGGCCTTCTGCCCCGCCGCAGGCAACAGTGACGTCATAAATGTCTTTTAATACAAATCTGAGGGATTCTCTGGGTGATAATTCATCATCAATTACAAGTATTCTACCTTTATCTCCGTTCAATATGTTCTCCCTCTATCGGAATTGCGGCGCTTCTCCTGTCTATGCTGGGCAACTTAATGCTAAATGTATTGCTGCCGCCTTCACTCCTTATATCAAGACTGCCTTTATGGCCTTCAATAATTTTATGACTTATTATAACATTTAATTCCTTGCCCAGATTATCGATATCAAGGAGCGGTTTCAAAAGATTTTGTCTTTCATCCCCCGGGATTTCGGCTCCATCATATTTTAACGATATCTCAACAGATGGACGACCCTGAAAAGTCGTCTCAATGCCCATAGTAATAAAAGCGCCATTCTGCATCCTGTCAATTATATTAAGGATGAGATAATAAATTGCCTTTATCAGAAATTTCCTGTCAGCATTAATAAATACGGGCTTATCAATTCCATGAACTGAAATCTTGTACTCCCGGGGTATCCTCTTCGAAATATAATCCACAGCTTCATTAGTAATATTATTTATATCTTCCTTTCTGAAATTATATTCGGCTTTACTTGAAAAAATAACCAGTTTATCAATCAGGTTATCAAGACTCTGAATTGACTGAATAACTGTTGTTGAAAAAAAGTTCTTCAGCTCTTCATCGTCACTGTATCTGTCTTTCATGACCTGCGTATAGGTCTGTACTGATGTCAGGGGTGTCCTTACCTCATGAGCTATCTTGGCAAGAAGGTCATTCACGGCATCAAGCTTTTCCGCCCTCCTCTCCTGTTCCTCAAGCTTTTTGGAAGCTGAGAGGTCAGTAAAGACAATCCCCGAGCCGATGGGGTTTTGACTTTCATCAACAAGCCTGAAGCTGTTGATTCCTATGGGCATCTTATCCGGGTGAATGTTAATCTCATGACGTTTGTACGATGTACCGTCCACCATTGTCGCGTACAGAATATCCCCGAGTGGAGATGAAAGACTTCTCAAGTCCCTGCCCATCATCTCAGAGGCATCCAAATTCAGAAATTCAGATGCCTGCCGGTTAAAAACAGTTATTTTCTCATGCTTATCAATTGCAATCACCGCGCTGTTCATACTTGAAAGAATATTTTTTGTAAACTCTTTCTGATACCATATCTGATGGTAGAGGTCTATATCCTTAACTGCTGCCGTAAGATAATTGCAGAACATATAGATTATCTCAAGCTCTTCCCTGTAGAAAGGTTCTTCTGTAATCTTGTTGTTAATATTAAAGATGCCTATTAGTTTTCCCTTGTATGTCATGGGAAATGAAAATGTGCACTGCAGAAGTTCCATTTCTGATTTTATATTTATTGATTGCGAGTCAGCAGGATAAACAGGTTTATGTACAATCCGGCCTGTCCTGGTAAGCCATGTTACAAGGGCGCTGTCTTTTTTCAGCCTGAGGCTCTCTGCTGTATAAGGGTAAAGCCCATGGTGGGCTTTAAAATAAAAACCCTCCTTATCCCTGAGCATAATAGACATCTTGCTCACACGGGAAATCTCCATAATGGAATCCATAAAATGGCTGAGGAGTTTTCTCAAATCAAAATTTGCAGTCAGCATCTTGGCAAAGTTGACCAGTATCTTTTTTTGAAACTCATTACTATTGAGAAAGGAGCCGCGCTCTGAAAGCATCTCTGTATCAGATTTACTGAAAACCGGCAGCTGTGCGGGCATGGAATCATGCCTTGCCTTTTTCAGCTGGCTTATCTCGTTTTTAAACCTCTGTCTTTCAACAGCGCGCTCGACAACAACAGGGAGTTCTGTGCGTATTGCCTCAGTTTCAACACAGGCAAAAACACTTTTTTGCATATTCTCTAAAGTAAACTTGTCAGGTTTCTCCTGAGCAATGAGCACAACTATATCGTCATTAAGTTTATTCAGCAAATCCTCAACCGCTGATAACCTGTGCGAGCCGGTATCTATAAGGATTAAATGTACGGGTATATTTGCATAAAGGTCTTCAAGCTCTTCTATAGTTCTTAACGGATATACCGTATACTTTTTAAGAGCCTCCTTTACCCTGGCTGTAATTATGTCGTCCCTGCTAAGCAGTGCTAAAAGTTCCATGTCCTATTTTCCTGTCTTTTCCTTTCCTTTTTCTTAGTTATTGCTCCCAGTTTCCGGCTGTTCTGCTGTGTACAGAGAAATTGTAAAAGTTGTTCCTTTTGACAACACACTTTCCACCGCTATCCTGCCGCCATGATCCTCTATAATCTTCTTGCTTATAGCCAGTCCAAGGCCAACACCGACCCCCGCCGACTTTGTTGTATAAAACGGGTCAAAAATCTTCATAACGTCTTCAGGTGATATGCCCTTACCCGAATCAGCTATTTTCACCTCTATATTTTGACCATTTATATTAATACCAACCTTTAACACCCCTTTTTCATTCATTGCCTGGCAGCTGTTGTTCAGTATATTAATAAAAGCCTGTTTCAGCTTTTCTGAATCGCCGGCCATATTAATTTTAACTTTTTTGTAATTTTTTTCAACATCAATATTCTTTTTTTCAAGTTCAAGCCTGCCTTTTATGTATTCAACCAGCTCATCTACCAGTCCGGCTATATCAACATTGTCTGCATAAGGCGAGGCTTTGCTGGATGAAAAATCCAACAGGTCCTTAATAAGCCCGTCTATCCTTGCTATCTCACTAGTGACAATTTTTGAGAAGTTTTCCCTGAAATCGGCATCATCATATTTATCAGGTATTAACTGGGCAAATATCTTTATTGAGGTAAGCGGATTTCTTATTTCATGCGCAAAGGTCCCGGACATCATACCGACTGATGCAAGTCTTTCGGAAGCAACCTTTTCTTTATAAAGCCGTGCGTTTTTTACGGCTATGGCTGCCTCGTTCGAGATTGTTCCAAGGAGGTTGACATCTTCATTAGTAAAAATATCCCCTGATAACTTCTCTCCAAGAATCAATAGTATTTCTAATTTATCATCAATGAATATACGCATTACAGCTTCACCGCTAAAGGGTTTCAGGGTATTTGTAATGTCATCTGCTGTCTCCCGTCCGAAGTCTTCGCTGATTCGCTGAATCTCATCTCTTATAATGACGTCATCAGATGTTTTGAGAAACTTAACAATCTTAGAGTTTTCATCTATCCTGAATTCTTTTTTAGTAGACAGGTCCGCAACGACATCCCCTGCCTGCCCTTGCCTTTTATCCCTGTCTTCTCCGAACAACCTGTAATAAACTACCTCATAGCCTCCGCCCGGAACAGCAGTCAGGAGATAGATGTTTTTTAAACCCAGTGTTGTAAAAATTATGTCTCCGACAAAGCTGTATACTTTCCTTATACTAAACATTGAGGCAAGGTTCTGGCTGACTTTTCGTATAGTGGCATAATAATCGTATGTTTTTTTATAGAAGAGCTTATCAACAAGTAGCTGTATTCTGTTTCTAATCGG
>SDBV01012325.1_pt1 | contig 10965 bp, 7 predicted proteins | sample 2277081 | NCBI WGS metagenome assembly SDBV01 (sample SAMN10402039, study PRJNA504765) | marine sediment metagenome | isolation source: marine sediment core GS10_PC15, 223 cmbsf | place: Arctic Ocean: Southern Knipovich Ridge | collected 2010
TGTTCTTTGAAAGCCATGGTTGTTAGTTTTTTTGGTTTACACTTTAAAACTATTAAATCAACTGTGGCTTTCTCTTTTTTAACTCATAAATCCAATTTTACAGAAACAAAGGTACGCAGCGTATTTTTCATTTCCTGAATAGAATTTTGAGTAAAGTGCGATAATAAGTTCCTGGTACGACTTTGTAAGGAATTTAATATTATCCTTGAAGGCAATGTCCTGAAATTTCTCAATTTCATGTCGATGTTCGTATCCCTCTTTCCCTGGGGTGTCATACCAAAGATATAGTAGTTTAAAAGATCCTTTGCCATATTTCCTCTTTAATCCTAAAATATGCTTAACCAGCTGTGCGGCGTGTAAATGCTTAAACTGATGATCATTTGGACATATCTCCTGAGCTAAATTTTTGAGGCTGGGAATATCCTCCCAATCATCATTTAGATCCTGGAGATACTTATTCGATATACCTTTGTGTCCTCGTGAGTCATATGCTTCTGAAAATTTACACTCTATACCGAATCCTTTATATTGATAGCCTGGCTTATTCTCAATAAGCACATCAATATTAGGAGCTTTTGAAAAGGACTCATTTATTTTCAATTTTCTCTCAAATGCGAGTGAGTTTAAATAATTGTTATTGTGCCTAGTTAATCCACATGATGAACAAATGCTATTAAGATCTCCTTTCTGTAGCCAATATTGAAAAATATTAACTCCGAGAGCTGAGGATGAATGCAATGCTTGTAATTTGCAAGGATTTGTACCATCATTTGTAACCTCTCCACCATCACCTGAAAGAAGCTGAATAAATACATTAGTATCAAGAGGCTGAAACAGATTCTCATCTATTGTTTTTGTATATAGTTTTCTACCCTTATTGTTTTGACTGCCGATTAAAGAAAATCCTTTCCGTGATGCCCACGATTGTTGCTTCTCAATAATGTAAGTCTGGCTGTTCATCTTTTTCATTTATTATTTGCGACACGAATACATTCTGTCCTCAATTCTTTAAGTTCATCCATGGCCTTTGGATTTCCCTCAATATTTAGAAGTGGATTATATTTCGCTATCAGCGAGGAATCAGTGGTCCTAGTGCTTCTATCAATCTCAATCCAATTTATCAATAGGTTCTGATTTATCCAGGAGATAATTCTGTTCTCATCATCCGGAGAGAATTTGAAGTTGTATTTATTCTTTTTATAGACGAGGGATCCTACTGGTGGTTTGTAACCTAACACACATCCAATGCTACGGAAAAAGGTACCATGTCCACTCCCTCTGAGCTCCTGCTGCAATAGCCTTGTTTGCAAGCTTTGTGATGCTTCCCCAATATAGATGAGATTATTACCTCTTTTATTGAGTTCATTATAAAAGATCCTTGGAAGTCGAGATGGATTCGATATCCTTATGCAGTACAATCCCGGAATATCTGGGACGATAGAGTCTATTTCTTTAGCTTTTCTGAATCGTCTTTCATCTAAAAGATGTTTCTCGACTTCAACATTAGTTGTTTCAATATAGGGGTTAATCGAATCGGATTTTTTCGTACTGGATTTTATAGATGTCTTGCTAATAGGTTGATTTACCAACGTCACTATTGCACCCTTCCGAGTAAAAAGATGGGGATAATTTCGAGTCCTCCCATGAATCTGATATGGTGTGATTAAAGAACCATCTTTTTTAATATACCAATTATTGCGGTTAAGTTCACTCGCGATCTCGGAGGTGGACATCGGCCTATCTTTTTGCTCTAGTAGTTTTACTATAGCCTCATGCAATGTCATTGTGATGATTTTTATAATCCAACCTCGGCCACTACCTATACTTATCCCCCCGCTTGTTCCATGATCTCTGCTATAATGTCATTCAATTTGAGATCAGGTAGTAACTATTGCGTTTTATTCATAAGCTGCTTACTTCCTTCTTCAACAGTTCAATTTCTGCTCTATCAAAAATAGTAGGATACTTTTCATTTGATGCTGTTGTTCGCAGAAAGAAATTCATATATCCATCTGCATTCCTTTCAATCCAAAGCAACTTGTCATCTTCACTCAGTTGTTTACCACGCATATGTTTAAAATCTGCAATTTTAATTGGCTCTGTAAGTTTGAATATTTGCTTTAGTTTTTCACAGTGACCTTCTCCTCCACTTGATTTAACTGGGAAGGCAATATTTTCCTGATTAAATGGAATACCCATCGCGTTTACAAAACTCGTACGAGTAGAAAAGTATTTTACACCATCGAGGTCTTCACTATCCCTACACCATTGAATCAAGTGTTGAGGTATAGTATACTCGATCTTAAAAACAGATTTTCTATATCTTGTGTGAATTAATGAGGCAAAGCTAAGTGGCCAAGTAATTAATGATTCCCTAAAAAAAAGAGACATAGGTTTAGTAGAACCACAAGCCTTATTTGGTTGGTTGAGAAATACGATCTTCTGAGGAATGTAGGTAAGGTCAATTAGTTTTAGCTTATTCCTGTCATACACGAATTTAGATGCTTGTAATTTTTTATTTGTTGGTTTTCCTAACTCCTCCCAACATAAATAGAGCGTGTTCGAGAGATACAAGCATGGAAGTCCAGAAACACTAAATCTGTTTGACTTGGTTAAGTGTCTTTGCTGAAAGGGAATATGGAAGATTTCTTCCTTGCTGAGCCTATTGAAATGTTCTCTAATCCGGAAATAATTCACAATATTACCGCTGGCTAGGAAAATTCTCTCACCTTCTGGTTTTGGATAAAGTAAGTATTCTTTGACTCCGTCAACGCCTTCCTTAAACGATAAGTATGACTTTGCAAGTAATCCCTGCAAAGCATAGTCCAATGAATCGATAATTGAATTACATAAAGCTTCGATCTTGGGTAAGTTTACTTCAATAGTCTGCCCCAATTCTCCATTGAATTCCTTCAATCGATCAAGGTATTCTTGTAACGTATTCTGAACATACTCTTGAAATGAAGTGGATTCATACTCCCTTGGAAGTCTATAAAAATCAGATTTGTATAACTCTAGATTTGTCATAACAAAACGATTACCCAACCATTGGCCATTCCCTATACTGTCCTTCAGCTTGTTCCATGATCTCGGAAATAATATCATTGAGTTCGGATATACTAACTTTTCCCCTCAAGACCTTTTTTACAGATACCCTAATTGCAGCCCGTGCGTTTTCCTTCTTATACCAGTCCAGCTGAAGGTTCTTCTTCACAGCCTGAGTGACTTCATGTACAATATCTTTGATCACTGTATAATCTTCGATAGCTCCCTGATGCAGAGCCAGTATATCATAGAATGCCAATTCTTCCTCAGTGAGTCCAAGTTCCTTCTTTCGTTTATCCTCATCCTGCAGTTCGCTGGCCCGTTCAAGCAATTCCATAATCGTTGTATATGAATCTATGGCGTTCTTGTGATAGTTATCGATGATTTTATCTACCTGGTCCTTCAGGGAAGTATACTTCACAATGTTCTTCGGCATGCGATATCGAAGTTCATTGTTGAGTATCTGTCGAAGCATCTCAATCTTGATTGCCTGACCTGACTTGTTCTCTTTAGCCCCAATCAGAAACTCCTCATTAAGGATGGAAATATCCGGTTTTTCGATACCTGCCATCGAGTAGATATCTATGACCTCCTCAGAATCGATACTCCTTCTAATGAGATCTTTGATTGCTTCTCCAGCTTTCTGTGATGTTATAATGGGGTGCTTCAGCTTTCTTACTGCCACACCAACGTGTTGGATATACAAAATATCGAGTGCCACTTCCTGTAACCTTGGATGGGATTTAACCATTGTTACCAACGCACTGACTCTCTTTTCCGCATTCAGGAAATCTTCAGATACCTGGTCATCTGCCACTATGTGATTTACCGATCCACTTATCAATAATTGCTTTTCTCCGGCGGTCAAGGTCCTCCAGTTATCATAGCTGATATCATCTGGCAGGAACTGTTTTGCAACCAGAATTTCTTGCAGTAGTTGATCAAATGCGTCATCGACATTTATAGTTACATCACCTCTTCCTCCACCTTTGGTATATTTCTTTGTGGCGTCCTTCAACCTATCACCGATTCCGATATAGTCAACAATAACACCGGACGGCTTATCCTTGAATACTCTATTTACCCTGGCGATGGCCTGCATAAGGTTATGGCCGTGCATGATCTTATCCACATACATAGTATGTAAAGCAGGGGCATCAAATCCGGTCAGCCACATATCTCTTACAATAACCAGTTCTAATTTATCATCTGGATCTTTAAACCGTGATTTGATCGCTTCCATTTGTTCAGATGTCCGGATATGTTGGTTCCATTCCGTAGGATCAGAACTGATATTGCCTGTCATCACCACTGCGACCTCCGGGCAATTCTCAAGCCTGGATATAGCATCGAACATCTTAACACAATTCTTGCGACTCATACAGACGATCATTCCCTTCCCAGGAAGGGATTCAGTTCTATTTATGAAGTGCTGAAGAATATCGACAGATACTCTATTCACCCGTTCATCAGATCCTGCAGCGTCATCAATGGCAGCCCATTTAATCCGATTGGCCTCATTTGAATCTAAGCTGGTGGTAATCTCTTCTGCTTCCTCATTGATATCTTCATTTGCTAGATGAAGTTTCGCAAGCCTTGGTTCGTAGTATAATGGAACAGTGGCGTTGTCCTCAACAGCTTGCTTAATATCGTACACATGAATCGTTTCACCGAATACTTCCCATGTGTCAGCATCCTTTAAATCTACTGGCGTTCCAGTAAATCCAATAAACGAGGCATTGGGAAGGGCTGTTCGCAAATGGGAAGCAAAGCCCTCCAAGAGTCCATATTGTGTCCTGTGAGCTTCATCAGCTATCACAATAATATTCTGTCTTCCCGAGAGAACAGGATGTTCAGCTTCCTTTTCACCATTCTCACTCCTCAACCTGAACTTCTCAATAGTGGAAAATATGACACCGCCTCCATCGAAGGATAGTAACTCACGAAGTTCTTGCGTACTCTCTGCTTTGTTAACTGAACCAACCAGGTCTTTAGCGTATACAAAGTTGTCATACAACTGCTGGTCCAGATCTCGCCTATCTACCTGGACAAGGATAGTGGGATTTTTAAGTTCTGGAAGTTGCCGAAGGATTCCGGTGAAGATCGCCATAGAGATGCTTTTGCCTGCCCCTTGGGTATGCCATATCACCCCTATACGACCATCACCGATTGGCTTGATGGCAACAAGAGTTTTCTCAATAGCAAAGGATACTCCGAAGAACTGATGATATTTCGCACCTTTCTTTATCAAAGTACCGCTATGATCCTCGTGGAAAATGAAGTCCTTGATATATTTAAGCAGGCGGTCTTTGGGAAATAGTCCGTTGATTAGAGATTGCAATGCGAAATCATTCTCAACGGTATTGACTCCATCTACAGATTTCCAAGGAGTAAACCATTCCATATTTGATGAATACATGCCAGCCAATGTAACTGTTCCATCAGATAACACTGTCAATGCATTATACTCGAATAACTTTGGTATGTCTTGCCTGTAGTGTTGAATTTGGTTAAAGGCGTTATCAACCGTTGCTGACTCATCGAAAGGATTTTTAAACTCGAATACGATAAGTGGTATTCCATTGATGAAAATGATTAGGTCGGGCCGACGATTGTTCCTTCCCTCGATTGGGAATTGGTTCACGCATAGAAACTCATTGTTCTCAGGGCTATCATAATCAATAGGGGATAGATGCACGAACTGATCTTCATCATTCTTATCCTTCCAGGTATAATCATGTCCCCTGGTTAGCTTATGATGAAACTCTCTGTTGCGATAATCCAATTCCAATCCCTGGTTAAAGAGGTATAGGTTTAATACCTCTTGAAGCTGAATTTCTGGGAGTCGAGTGTACTTCCTCTTCAGGAAGGCGTACAATCGATCATAGAGAACGACTTCTTTTAACGGGCGTTCAATCTGGGGGCCATGTATCCAGGTATAGCCTATTTGCTGCAACCATTCGATGGCCGCCTGTTCCACATCAGATTCATATAGTTTCTCAGGCATGGTGTTAGATAACTTGTTTGACAGTATCCTCCGCCTCTTTTACCCTGATATCTCCACTGATTAGTTTTGGTAATAAATATTCTCGGGCATTCTGCAACGCCTGTATTTCAGTAGTGTTAGACTCTATCAACAAATCCATTGGTTCGATCACGCCAATAAATCTTCTTAATGCTTCACTGTCGGGCATAAGAATCCTGATTCCCTCAACATCATTTTTATTTACCGCTTTGTAAACTGTTCCATCACCTATAATATCATCTTTTGTAAATATTGTTTTCAAGGAGTAGAATAAAAAATTATTGTAATTGTCAATATGGTTAATCCCAGCTAATCCCCTCCCGAGAATTAGTCTGTTACCTGCGATATTAATTCTACCCACAGGGGCACGGACACTGAATAGTATATCTCCTTTTTCCGCTATACGATTACCATCGGTACTAAATGAATTATTCATTGGAAATCTCCAACCATAGTCTTTTACTCCTTGATGAAATGGTAGTCCTTCTCTGATTTTATTATAATATCGGGAACTGGGAGATTGACCCATAGTGATTATTGTGAAGTCTTTCAGTCTTTTTATTTCCCACTCCCTTGGTATTGGTCCCAATTCCGAATCCACATACTCTCCATCCTGGAACGGACCAAAATCCACAAACCACTCCTTATAGATAGCCATGGCCATCTCTTCAAGGGTTTTGTTCATTTCCAGGTTGAGTTCGATCTTGTCGTCGAGGGAGGAGAGGATATCAGATATACGCTTCTGTTCATCAATCAGAGGCATTAAAATATCTATATCCTTAATTTGGTCAGGCGAAATGTTGGCCTGATTAGCACTTCCTGTAGCATTGAGAGCCAATGCATATTGAATCTCAGGCCTCGAAATGAAGTAATACAAATAATCGATATCGGCTTTTCTTTTATCCGACACTTCTATTTTTCCTACTCGTTGATTGAGGAGAGCAATAATATTTTTATTATAACGACCAATTTTACCTACTGCGGAACTCATTTGGTTGACTGTAGATCCAGTCATTGATATAAGGATGTCCCCTTTACTGACTATGTATTTCGAGAGGTTGTTTGATAATTCCCCATTGTAATAAACGACCTCATCCAATGTAACATTTGGGGGTACAATGTTTTTTATCTTGATGACTGGGATCCCAGTATGAAAAAAATCCTTACTCTTAAATGCATATCCATTCTTTAAATCGGCAACATTCCCAAGCTTTGTAAGAGTCCAGTCTGACATTATTTAGCAAGGTTTCTTAAGTTCGAAAGTATCTTATCCTGCATTATTTGCGAATTACTGAAGTGATCGACTAATTGTTTCTCCAGGTTATCCATCTTTTTATTAAATGGTATCCCATCCTCCTCCTCTTCCTCAGTCCCCACATAGATGCCAGGAGTTAACTTGTAATCTTGTTTTTTCACTTCCTCCAATGTTGCTGCCTTACAGAATCCAGCTACATCCTCGTGATGGCCCTCAACCTTTCTCCATTTATTGTATACTCCGGCGATCTTCTCGATATCCTCATCACTAAATACTCTCAACCGCCTGGTTGCCATCTCTCCGATCTTGGATGCATCAATAAATAAAATCTCATTCATTCTCTCCCGAAAGCCGTCTTTTCCTTCCCGATTTCGACTTAAAAAGAACAGGCATGCCGGAATACCAGTTGTCATGAAAAGCTTGTCAGGAAGCCTTACAATGCAGTCTACAATGCCGTCATCTACCATATGTTGTCTGACGATCTTTTCTCCTGCGGTGTTGGTCGTCATGGCACCATTGGCCATCACAAATCCAGCAGTCCCTAACTCACTCAGGTGTGAAAAAAAGGTCTGCATCCACATATAGTTGGCATTTCCATCGGTAGTGAACTCAGTCTTTTTGCCCAACAACCGAGGATCATCATCTGCAAGAGCCTCAGGATGCCACTGGGAAACATTGAAAGGTGGATTGGCGATGACAAAATCAGCTTTTAGATCAGAATGCTTGTCATTCAATAATGAATCACCAAGCTTGAGATCGAAAGGAAGATTCCGAAGCACTAGGTTCATCTTACATAACCGCAAGTTCCCCTCATAACGTTCCTGCCCGTAGATCGATATATCTCTTTTACTTCCACCATGTGCTTGGACAAATTTCATTGATTGAACGAACATACCACCACTTCCACAAGCTGGGTCAAAAATTCGGCCTTTGTAAGGCTGCAGCATTTCAACCAGCAACCTAACGATAGATCCCGGAGTAAAGAATTGTCCGGCACCGGCACCCTCAGCCATGGCAAACTTCCCGATGTAATATTCATAAATGCGTCCAAGTATATCCGACTCGGGATTTTCCTTTTCAGAAAACTTCTTCTGACTGAATAGAGTTATCAATCCTCCAACCTGTCGAGATGTCAGTTGGCTTTTTACGAAAATAGGCGACAAAATACCCTTCAGATCCGGATTGTCGCCAGCTAAGATCTCATCAACCTCCTTGAATGCATTATCAACTTTTACTTTGATATCGTCCTGCTGTGCATTATCCTGGAAGTATTTCCAGGTGCAGTGTTCGGGGAGGATATAGGTGTTTTTCGATCGGTATTCGTCATGATCTTCTAATACGAAGTTGATCTCCTCTTTATCCTCCGTAAAATAATCTGTCCCTGGCGTTCTGATCAGCTGCAGCAATTCTTCACGCCTGATATCATAACGTTCAGAGAGGTGTTTCAGGAAGATCAGGGGTAATACGTAATCCTTATATTGGTTCTCGGCAACAGCACCACGCAGTTCATTGGCAGCCGACCACAACTCCTTCTCAAAATCGATGTCAGCCTTCAGATTGTTATTCATAGAGGCGGTTAATTTGGCATAATAAAGTTAGAACAATTAACCCCATAACCAAGGGATGTACAGATATGAAGAATTACATCCCGGCCTCTGTGTGTCTGGGTTGGTGATGAGTAGTTCTAAGGTCTGAAAGAATCTACTATTGATATCTTTTACATATGAAAGCATCTACATATATCAATATAATTACGGAAGCCCTTCAGATTAACATGAATGTTATACCAGGTCGGTTAAATTGTTTTTTAACACCGGACTAGAATGATACCACCTGCCGGGAAAAAATGATACCACCTTTTCTTCCCGGATAAGAACGGTAATCTTTCTTAATCTCGTGAGTCCAGAGATTGCTTATCCTTAGATTGTTCTCTATCGTTTTTTCTAATCCTCGTTTCAATATGTCGTAAATCCTATTTCTTATAGCACTTAACAACCAAGCTCACCGGAAAAATAAAGCGTAGTGAGGAACGAACGAAGCTTTATTTTGTCCGAGTGCAGCGCCTTGTTATGGCCTTTTATCTTCATCGGCTCAAAGCTTCTTTATAAAGCTTTTTCCCGTTTTCAGCATCCACTCCAAACATTGTGCTCATAAATCGGTGATTTACTCCAGTAACGCCTTTAACTTCTGATGCAGACATTGGGGATTTTAGAAGGTAAAATTGATTTAGCTTCATAAAATATTCTTCATCTGTATGCTTCTGTTCATTGTGGTAATTCCTTATCTGAAGTTTTCCGCTTGCTTTCCCTGTTGCAACTATGCCAACCCCAGACTGATAGAGAAATACAACATCCCCTTTCGAAAGATTCTCAATTTTGTGCTTCCATGGTGAAAAATATGCGGCTGCGATTCTTTCTTTGAGCATACTTTTATGGTCATCTTGGCTATTGCTTATATTTGTATTGAGGATTTGGTAGCCTTCAGAAATATCTTCGTAAGGATTATCAGTTGATGTGAATGTGGATATTTCTAATTGCATCTCAGAATTTGTACTTTTATAAACCCTATAAATCCAAGGTCGCACATCCAACGATTGCTTCCGCCAATACTGAATAGCCTCTCTAGTTTTATAATCAATACCATTTGTCATCACGACAAAAACTTGAGCGTTATTAAACTCTTCCTCGGCCAAATCTTGCCCAAAAACGGACAAGTATGCTTCCTTGAGGCTTTTGCCTTCATCTTCGAATTTTCTATACAACCGATTTAAATCTTCATATTTGTAACTTCCAAATATTTGGCCGTACCGTAGAACTTGTAAAATATTCTCTGAGCGTGACTCCCACGCTTTTAGTTCAAAGATATAAAGGTTTCCTTTCTTATCTATGGCCATTAAGTCCGGTTCTTCTTGCCATTGCCGTGATTGCATAAGAAGCAGTAGTTCATCATCAGGTATCAGTTTATCTAAAGATCTATAGAGTATATCTTGAAACGTACGCTCATCAAGCCCGAATGATTTTAAACTTACGCCTCGTACTCTTTCGGCTAACTTATTTTTAAGATCGATATTTAGAAGCATTGATTTTCTCTGTGTTTATTGAGCCATAACATATATACTCTAGTAAATTCCAAATTTTAAGCCACCTTTTTTGTGGAGCTGTTCATATTTCTTTCCCTAGGATCAAGGCAAACATGATCCTGGACATAGGGTGTTTTATTTCTCACAACGCTGTATGCAGTTCTGAGTAGTTTATTGGATAGATTATTCATTATTAGGTAATGCGGCTTTCCTTCAAGCTGTTTCTTCTGATAGTATAGTGCATATTCCTTATTGTGTTTTACGGCTGCCCTTGCGCCCATGTACAACAAAGTTTTGAGTTTCTTATCTGCAAATGGACTTGTTTTGGATTTCCCCACCATCTTCCCGGAAGTATTTGGGAAAGGACATACACCGGCATAAGAGGCCGCCTTTCGATATGTATCTATAATCCTGAAGTTGCCGGTCTTGATGATCAGGTCCGTAGCAATAACCGGACCTACTCCTACAATACCTGTGACCAGTTCATAGTTCTCATTCATTTCCTGGTCCCTCCTGATAAGCATCTCGATCTCTTCCTCAATGGCGGCGATTTCCTTATCC
>SDBV01012327.1_pt1 | contig 10963 bp, 7 predicted proteins | sample 2277081 | NCBI WGS metagenome assembly SDBV01 (sample SAMN10402039, study PRJNA504765) | marine sediment metagenome | isolation source: marine sediment core GS10_PC15, 223 cmbsf | place: Arctic Ocean: Southern Knipovich Ridge | collected 2010
GCCCAATACTACTTTCGCGTACTTTGGCGAGAAGGTTCGCCTGGCTGTGAAACTGTCCAGTAACCGCGACACGGAAGCGAAACTTCGCGTGTACTGCCGCGGCGTCCTGGAACAGGAAGCCCCCCTCATACTCAAGGCCGACCAGGTGAACGACGCAATAATCGACGTAGTCATGAGCACTCCCGGAAGCACGATCTGGACGGCGGAGATTGCAGCCGACCAGGACCATTTTCCACTCAATAACCAAGCTTCGACCACAATCGACGTAAAAGGCAGGGCGAAGGTGTTGATCCTTCACCGCAAGCCCAGGCTGATGAGGCTGCTGGCTCGCGCACTCGATAAACAAGGCATGGAGGTAAACGTCCGAGGCCTGCGCGGGCTGCCGGAAACTCTGGAAGGGATTCTGCAATTCGATGCGATTATCCTGGCTGACATACCGGCTACAGCGATGTCTACAAGGCAACTGCTGGACCTGAAGAGCTACGTCAGCGATTTCGGGGGGGGGCTGGTGATGCTCGGTTCGGAGAACAGTTTCGGGCTGGGTGGGTATTACCAGACGCCCGTGGAGGAAGTGCTGCCTATTGTTTCGCGATACGAGAAAGAAAAAGAGCGCCCGTCGCTGGCGATGGTGCTGGTGATCGACAAATCCGGTTCGATGGATGGCCTGCCGATTGCCCTGGCCCGCCAGGCAGCCAAGGCGTCAGCCGAGTTGCTTAGCCCACAGGATCGAGTCGCAATTATCGCATTCGATGGCCACCCGTATGTTATCTGCGAGATGATGTCGGCCTCGGAGATCAATTTGATTTGTGAGGCAATCGACCGGATTTCCGCCGGCGGCGGGACAAATATGTATCCAGCGATGCAACAGGGAATGGATATCCTGCTGGGCTCGCATTCGCGGATCAAACACATGATAGTGCTGGGTGACGGTCAGAGCATGCCCGGAGCGTTTTTGGAACTGGCCGGAGAGATGGCCGAGTCAAATATCACCGTATCTACGGTAGCCTTGGGCGGTGGCGCCGACCGAGAGTTGATGAGCGAGATCGCCAGAATCGGGCAGGGAAGATACTACGAGACAATGGATCCCACAACCGTCCCGAGAATCTTCACCAAGGAAACAATGGAAGCTTCGCGATCAGCTATTCGTGAAGAACCTTTCCTTCCGATAAAGGTCGGAGAAGATGACACGATTGCCGATATCGATTTTGACGGGATCCCGTTGCTGCTGGGTTACGTTATGACGCGCGCCAAGCCCACCGCAAGGATGCAGTTGGTGACCGAATCGGGCGATCCGCTGCTGGCTTCGGGGAGATACGGGCTGGGCAAGACGGTGGCATTTACCTCAGATGCGTCCGATCGCTGGGCCAGCCAGTGGATTCAGTGGCAGGGTTTCGGACGGTTCTGGGCACAAATACTCCGGTCGTGTCTTCGCAAGGCTGACTGCCAGGGAGTGAACGTAAAACGCCAGATATACCCTGATCATATCAGCTTTACGCTTACAAGCAGGAACGACGCTGGTGCCCCTGCCCTCTACGAAGACTGGCGGGCGCTGGTTATCGATGAAAACGGGGCTCGCAAGACCGAAAAGCTCAACCAGGTCGGCCTGGCTATGCACCGGATCAACGTGAGGCGTCCTAAGTCCGGGCGATTTACACTAAGACTGACCGAAGCTCAGACCGGGAAAATCAAAGTTCTGCACCATCACGAGGACTATCCGGGCGAGTATCGCCTGGGGAATCAATCTGATGCGTCCCTCACTGAGTTGCCTCGTCTGGGCGAAGGCCCGGCTGACGCTCAATTGTCCCCCATACCCGCTTTTACCCCCCTGCAGAATCATCTGCTCCTGGCTGCCATGGTCTGCCTGATCGGGAGCATTCTTCTGCGTCGGATCTGAGCCTGTCGTTAGACTCGTGCCACTGGTGCGCCTTGAAACTATGGTGCTTCCCTCATCCACTGTTGCTGGTTCAAGCTGCCCTTCTATTTTGAAACCCCAACGTGGTGCACTGAGGGAATACTAACAGCACAATAAAATACCTCGCAAGAAATATCTCTCTGAATGTCAATGGCCTGTTGGCCAGCCCGACCTGCATGGCCGGTGCCTTGAACATTCTGCCGAACTTCAAAGCTATGTGAGGACGAATGAAATTGTAATGACATTGAAGCAATTCCAAATTCTCTTCCAATCGATCATCTCTTCGGGCATGTGAATTGGTCCGTCTTTGAAGATAAGAACAACTCCTGCGAAGAGTGAGATTATGCCTTTCTATAAATGACGTGTTTAGCGTCTCGGAATCCTCGGAGTTTTGAAGTGCTTCTTCCAAACGTTTATCTGTTCCAATCAATAGCTTTCGATCATTACTTATAACTCGATTCTTCCTTCGCTTCTTAATGACCTGGGGATAGACACAGGCTGGACCAAAGAGCCTTTTAACCACCCATTCATAGATTTCAAAACCATCGGTTGTAATCAAAGGAAGTGCTGATAGTTCTGCTCTGGACAGCGTGTTTCTGAATAGCCTTCTTATATTGCGATAGCTTCTCCTGACAAGAGGTTAGATGCAAGTCAGCAACAGTTTATGGCGGAAGCATCCCCCGGTAAGCCAAGCTCCGTCCGATCCTTCATGTGGGGACAAAGTCGAAAGATACCTGCTGGGGAAAACCCTCTTCACCGATGCCGATTCCAAGCCAATGCCAATGGAGCAGTTGTTATCAGCCCAATATCACCTTCAACGGCTCAGATATGGCAGCACCAAGGTCGGTTGCGAAATTCAGCAGGGCCTCGCCCGATGCGTCTGGGTGTATCGTATGCGGTGAAGTCACGGAAACCGCTGCCAGAAGCATACCGAGATCAAACGCGCTGGTGAGCGGCCGGTCCGTAATGCTCTTGCGAAGCGGACCTGGGGTGATGAAGTTCAATCCCCCAATCAGCCCCGCCAACGCCCCGGCGAGCAATGCATCACCCGCACCGGCCGTGCTTACCGGCTGGGTGTCGAACGCCGGGCAGTAGTCCCACCGCCCGCTGGAGTATGCATAGGCGCCACTGGCGCCGGCGGTAACAATGATCTGCATCTCGGGCTGTCGATCGCTCAGCGCTACGGCGACGGCAGCCAGGAAGCCTTCCGGATCCTGCTCGTCGAAGGGCTCCCCTGCAATGGTGGCGGCCTCATCCTTATTGACGGATAGCAGATCGACCATTTCGAACAGGCCCATATCTATCGCTTCGGCCACCTCCGCCGAAGCAATACCTGCGGCGCGAAAGGCGCCATGCTCACCGGCGAGTTTCAGCAAGTGGTATCTGGCGGCCAGTGGGACCTCAGGTACCCCCAGGGCGATGGTTTGATTCCCGGCGGCAGTAATTGCTGGTTTTGCGCGGTCGATGTCTGTGGTGGAGAGCAACGACGCGGCCGAGCCGGTCGTCGTGATATTTCCGCCTGCACCATCGGGGTACTGAAAACAGACGCTTAACAGTGTCGGGTAGCCCGGGGCAGTCTCAACGAGCGAGATGTCCATACCGGCCGCGGCCATCTCCCGGCGGAGGCGATCGGCGGGACCATCGTCGCCGACCTTGCCGATCGGCAGGACGCGGAACGGCGAACCGGACTGATGTGCGTGCAACAGCACGGCCACATAGTGTGAGATGATGTGCAGCTTGCAGTAGTCACGACGGTCGAGCAGTTTCCCCGGGCGGGATTCATCCCGCCCTAGCGTGTGGTCCCCCTCGAGTTCGAAGAACATCCCAGTCCCGATTCCCCCGACACCGACCAGGAGGCGATATTGCAATTCCGACGGGCTTTTCATTTCATCCGCAGCCATCGACTATTCATCCTTGAACAGTTCCCAGTCGGGATTCTCGCTTATCGGATGCCTGGCCGTGTTACGGGTGGCCGTGATGAGGGCATCGCCGTGGTTCTGCAGGAGCGTCATTGGATATTCCGGGGTCGGTTCGGAAAACAGCGCCACACGCAGGGCCGTCTGCTTCCAGGCGCCGGTGTCGCTGAACAGGCGGACCTTGGCGGGGGAGAGACACTCGCGCACGCCCAGCGTAACCGACATCGGTGGGACGAACTGATAGGCCGCGCCGAACGTGCGCTGCGCCAGGGCCAGGATGGTGTCGATATTGTTGTCCTGGATTCGGATCGTCGAGTCGGCCACGTCTCGGGCAGAGACGCCGCTGAACGGATGTCTGCGGGCCTGGTTGTACGCAATGTGCCCGTCCTGACCCCATCCGCCGTAGGTGATGTCGAGCGCCGCTTCGTTGATAGCGCAGCGGACATTCTCCATGGTTTCCGGCGCCATCCAGTATCGCTGTGATTCCGGTACGTTCAGTTCAGGATCGATTGGCCCGTAGAAGCGTTCTTCCATGAATGTCCTGAAGTTGTAGGGATGGTTTTTCGGCAGCAGGCGTCCTTGCCAATCCAGGCATTCATCCATGTGAAAGACGCTCAGTCCCTTCAGTGTCACACCTCGGCCGTTGACCAGTTCGCCCCACGCGTCGTACCAGCACGCCGGGCCGCACGGGATAATCGCACGCGTCGGTCGACCGGCGGCGTTGTTTGCCTCGATGAGTTCCACCAACTCGCGGGCCATGATCTGGCCCATCTCGGCCGAGTCGCTTACCATGCGGAAGGGGACCTTCAGATCAGGATGGCCTTCCAACTCGTCGGCCGGCACCTTGCACCATTCGTGTAACTTCCTGGGATCAACATGGCTCATTACCGTCTCTCCGTATTCGATTCATCTCTGGTCGCGATGTCACCAGCATCTTGGGATAAACCGATGCTCTTCAGGATTCCCAGATGACTTCGCACTTGCAACTACCGGGAGCCCTACCGTTTTTTCTATCACACATTCGGACACTTTTCAAGCTTCAACAGCGTAGGTTACCTGGCTCGAAAAACTGACGGGTGGGGCAGGTTGCTTGCAACCTGTGTTCTCGCGGCTACACGGCTTGACAAGCAAGCCGTGCCACCCAACCATTTAGGTGGGACAAAGTACTAGGAGCCATAGTATTTGTACTTTTCGCATATGGAGAATATTTCCTGTATGATGGGATTCCAGAATCGTGAGTTGATGTTGATCCGAGCAACGTCATCCAATCAATCTTTTTTGAACAGCGTGTAACGCAGGAACTGCAATCATGGCGGACAGTAACTATCGCGCGGGAATCATTGGACTTGGTATGATCGGGGCCGGGGACTCGGTATCGGCCGAAGCAATGGGCCAAAAAGTGGAGAGACTCGATGGCACGCACCTGAGGGCGCTGTCCGAGCACGAGCGAGTCGATGTCGTTGCCGGGAGTAGTCGCAACTGCGGACGTCGCGAGCGATTCGCCGAACGGTCCGGGGCAAAGGTATACAGCGACTTTCATGAAATGCTTGATAAGGAGCGACTGGACATTGTGAGTGTGGCTACTTATGCATCCGCCCACGCTGACCACGCCGTTGCCTGTACCGAGGTCGGTGTGCGGGCCATCTATTGTGAAAAACCTATCGCCACCACGCTTGCCGATGCCGAGCGCATCGTGAGCGCCTGCGAAAAGCATGGCACACTGCTGGTCGTCAACCATCAGCGGAGGTTCTCTTCCAACTTCCGACGGCTGCGAGATCTGGTCGGCGAAGGTGCGATTGGTGATCTCACGTCCGGGACGCTGCAATGGGGCGGCGGGCGTCTTGGAAACATCGGAACTCACGCCATCGACGCCATTCGCATGATAACCGGCCGCCAGGTCGTGGCGGTTTCCGGGTATCTGGACCCTTCCGGTCGCCCGGACTGTCGTGGTGCCGAGTTGCGGGATCCCGGCGGATGGGGCATGCTCAAGATGGAAGGCGGGTTGATCGTCACCGTAGATGCGGCTGACTTCGGTATCCTCCCGCTTTTCATCGCGGTCAATGGCACCAAAGGCCGGGCGGTCGCAGCAAACGACGGCGTGAGACTCGAATTCTCGAACGGCAAAACGGAGCATTGGCCCAAACACAGCGACCAGAGCAAGCCCTTTCACCGAGCCGTCACGGAGATCGTCGCCAGTCTCGACGACAAGACGCCCTTCCCCGCGCCCGGCGACGACGCGGTACAGACGTTGGAGGCAATCGTGGCCTTGCACGCCTCGCACGCGCGCAACGCGGTTTGGGTCGAACTGCCGCTTAGCGGCCCGGACCGCGACATTGAGGTGCGCAGCGGTTGATACAGTTCGTCCCAGCATGAGAATGTTTTGCACAATGATAGCTTGGTAAGTGTTCGGTGAACCACATCTTGCGGGGTGATTTTTTATGAGATAATGTGAGTCTGAAATTTTCAGGGAGTGTTATTTCATGACTAAAACTATATCATTACGTGACGTCGAGTATTATGATTAAGGTGTGATAAAGGTTAATTATTATTTGAGTATGGAAAATGCAAAAAAAATTGGGTGTTCAGTTATATACGGTTCGTGACTTTATTCAGACATTGGAAAAGTTCGAACAAACGATCAAGAAAGTCGCAGCAATCGGTTATACGGCTGTGCAGATATCCGCAATAGGCCCTATTGCCCCGAAGGATGTTGCAAAGGTATGTCAGGATAATCAGATAACTATTGCTGGTACACACATCGGCTGGGCTGATTTCTGCGATAAGACTGATGAAGTTATCGACAAGCATTTGACATGGGACTGCAAGCATGCTGCCATCGGCGGTTTGTTTGGCGAGGACTGGATCGGGCTTGATGCCGTGAAGCGTTTTGTCGATCAACTCGTCCCAGTAGCGGAAAAACTTGCAGCGGCCGGTCTTGATTTTTCGTACCACAACCACAACCATGAGTTCGCGAAGTATGACGGAAAGTTATGGCTGGAGGCACTTTACGAAACCGCCCCGGTAGAGATGCTCAAGGCGGAGATCGACACTTTCTGGGTTCAAGCTGGTGGCGGGAATCCGGCTGAGTGGGTGCGCCGATATCCGAATCGTCAGCCTTTGTTCCATCTCAAGGATATGTCAATGTTTTTTGACGGCACTAAACGCCAGCAGCGGTTCGCTCCGATTGGTGAGGGTAATCTCGACTGGGATGACATTCTCCAAGCGGCAGCCGAAAGCAATTGCAGGTGGTATCTGATTGAGCAGGACAATTGCTACGGCCGGGATCCATTCGAATGTTTGGCCAGCAGCTATAATTTCTTGGCCTCCAAAGGACTGGAATAATACACCTCAACATAACTACGTAAGTCAGGAACAAGAATGTCTGAAACAGTAAAAGTAGGTTTGATCGGATTTGGCATTATGGGTAAAGCCCATGCCGACAACATCAAAACAATTGAAGGTTGCCAACTGGTGGCAGTGGCCGACAGCAAACCAGAAAGGTTGAAATCAGCTAAAGAGCAGTTCGGCTCGGACATTGCGGTATTTGAAGACTTGGACGCCATGCTTGACAGTGGAAAAATTGGCGCGGTTTTCGTGGCGGTTCCGCATTATTTCCACCCGGAGATGGCGATAAAGGCTTTCGACAAAGGCATGCACGTGCTGATTGAAAAACCCGCGGGTGTATATACGAAGCATGTCAGAGAGATGAACGCCGCGGCGGAAAAGTCCGGTAAGGTTTTCGGTATCATGTTCAATCAGCGTTCGATACCGGCTCACCAGAAGATCAAGGACCTTGTTGATTCGGGTGAACTTGGTGAAATCAAACGTACCAACTGGATCATCACCAACTGGTATCGCCCTCAAAGTTATTATGATTCAGGTGGGTGGCGCGCGACGTGGAAAGGCGAAGGCGGCGGGATTCTGCTCAACCAGTGCCCACACCAGCTCGACCTGTGGCAGTGGATGTGCGGGATGCCTGCAAAAGTCAGGGCTTATTGCTCGTTCGGTAAATATCACGATATCGAAGTCGAAGACGATGTGACGGGGTATGTCGAATATGAAAACGGTGCAACGGGAGTATTCATCAGTTCGACCGGCGAAGCCCCAGGTTCAAACAGATTTGAAATCGCCGCAGATAACGGAAGCCTCGTATTCGAAGGCGGAAAGATAGCCTTCTGGCGAAACCGTGTTTCAGAGCGGCAGTTCAACAAAACCTTTAAAGGCACCTTCGGAACTCCGGAATGCTGGAAGTGCGAAATTCCCGCTGACGGAAAAACCCCCAACGAGCAGCACAAAACAGTTCTGCAAGACTGGGTAAACTCGATCAATACCGGAAGCAAACTACTGGCTCCGGGGGCAGAAGGCCTAAACAGCCTGCTTCTGTCAAATGCGATGCTTCTTTCCTCATGGACCGATACGATGATCGAACTGGACAACTTTGACGACGACATGTTCTTCTCGATGCTTCAGGAAAGAATCGCAAACTCAAAAGCTAATAAAAAGTCAAACAAAAATTAAGTGCTCGCCACAAAAGAGACTCGGCGGATGATGGTTCGCCGTCAAGGGCAGAGACTTGCGGACGATCAATCAAGGGGCAAAAAAGGGCATCACCGGGTGATATGCTTCATCGCCTCCGGGTGATACAATGATGTTATTGTAACCGAACGCTTCGCTGTACTGGTCGCCTTCGGGGCGCTTGTCGGCGTCGTATTTGTCGACCACTTGATCATACCCGAGCTGTTCCACGTGCCCGTCGCCGAAAAGAAAATTGGCCCTGCTGTTGTGCCGCATATGAACGTTTTCGCCGCCGTTGCCCCAGACGCGGAGGTAGTACCACTGCTCCTTTACCAGGCTCCAATAGTTGTGGCGGGAATCCATCACATAGATAAAGTCCGACGGGGTGTTGAATTTGATTTCCCCCGTGGGGTCGGTGATAGCCCCGCGAAGGAGCTGATACTGGGACCCGCTGATGGTAAAGTTGCCTGTGGACCTATAGTATGCCCTGCTTCCCCTGAAACCGTACGCTGCGCCCTCACCTTTAAATCCGGTTGTTGTAGGATCGTAGTTCTTTTCGTAGGGGGGGTGACTGGGGCACAGGAAGATGCTGGATCCGTCTCTATCTTCACCTACGAAGTCGTCCAGATACAGCCGCTCATGCCAACGCACATTTGTGTCATCATAAACCACCGGTGTCCAGCCATCATACTCTTCGGCATAAAGCAACATGGCCAATCCCACGTTCCTGAGGTTGCTCTTGCAGATCGTTGACCTGGCCAGTTCCTTGGCTTTCCGGAGAGAAGGCAGCAGGACGCTGACCAGCAGCGAGATGATCGCGATAACGACCAATAATTCGATAAGCGTAAAACCACCTGGTCGGCGAGAACAGGTTGTCGATTCGGGGTACTGGCCCCTACTGTAAAGAACGTTCATAACGTTGCTCCCGCCATTTACTTAATGCTTAATGGCTGGTTGGCCTCGGCGGCACCGTTTCCACGCAACGACAGGTGTCGGGGTCGAAACCTCGAGAACAGCCGTTTGCGCTGATCGACAATGCTGCCTTCTTCTATTATTTATTATACTCCCGCTGAATCATCCGGACTACGGGGGCGGACTCATTCCGCCTTCGATTCACTTGATTCGATATAGGGCCCAGCGGTGCGTCGGAGCAAAAAGGGCGTCTCGAACTTCCGTTGCTCCGGCGACATCGGTCCATTGATGACCCGCTCGGTCAGCATCTCGACAGCCGACGCGCCCATCTCGTAACAGGGCTCACGAAAGGTCGTCAGATAGCCTCGCCCTTCCGGCCAGGTCGAATCGTCAAAGCCGATAACGGAAACGTCGCATCCCACCACGAGGCCTTGCTCAGTGACGGCCTTGCAGACGCCCTCGGCCAGTGAATCCCGCGCCGCAGTGATCGCTGTCGGTGGATCCGAGTTCCCGAGAAGAGTCTTGGTTGCAAAGTAGCCCGCGAGGGCGTCAGTCTTGCGACAGACCTCAATCAGCGACTCGTCGACGGGCAATCCGGTCTCTCGCAGGCCGGTCAGGTAGCCATGCCTCGCCTTCCCGTGCATACCGATAGAGGTATCACGTCCCACAAAGGCGATTCGGCTGTGTCCGAGATCCACGAAGGTCCGAACGGCCTGCCTCATCGGCTCCTCATGATCCACCCATGTGGAGCAGCCAACCACGTTTACCTCAGACTTGGCCAGGACAAAAGGTATCTTTTGGCGCTCGAACTCGACCAGTTGTTGCGGGTCCCCGTAGAAGCCCTCAATAAACACCATGGCGCCGAAACGCGCCAGAAAATGATCGGTGGACAGATCGTTGTCGTTCCTGGGCACGGTCATTATTTCGTGCCTGTAGCCCAGGCGGGTCAGCGCGTCCAGCGCGCCCTGCAAGACCTCGAACGAGTCCTCGTTACTGCGGCGAGTCTCCGAAGTCCATTCGCCACGGATGACGCCGATGCATGTCTGCGACATCCGATCCATTGCGGGAAGGATGCGCGTTCCCCTCCCGCGAGATCGAACAACCAGCCCTTCGCGCTCCAACTCATAGATTGCGTCGCTCACGGCCAGACGACCGCAACCAAAATCTGTGGCCAGGGCCCTTTCTGGAGGCAGGAAGCTGTGGGCCACATAGACCCCTTCGGCGAGCCGCTGCTTCAAGATGCCATGCACTTTGGTGGCCACACTCTTGCGCTCATTGGATCCGGATTGTTTATTATTTATTTTACTTGTCACGTGTCAAACTCACTCCTATATGAAACCACTGGCTCTATAATAGCCCCCTGCGAGCGACCTGTCAAGGTGTTTTTTTACGCCAGTGATTTTTTTTTGCGCTTTTTTCTATCGCGTGGGTGATGCTCTATGAGCACAATACCTTGTCACGACAGCACATGTGTCGCTCCGAAGATACAGGCACAAGCCATCGGCCGATAAGTGCCATGTTGCGTACGTACGTGCTTACTACTGTTATAATAGGGTGTTATAACTTTTTTTGTCTGATTGTAAAAATTTCTGGCTTGTGCTCAGTAGAGGAAGTAACCGAGGAAAAAAATTGAAAAATCTTTGTAGAAGGCGTGTTCGTGATAATCTTGTCGCTAGTGTGGTCGTTAGAAACCACTGGCACCGTTGAT
>SDBV01012328.1_pt1 | contig 10963 bp, 19 predicted proteins | sample 2277081 | NCBI WGS metagenome assembly SDBV01 (sample SAMN10402039, study PRJNA504765) | marine sediment metagenome | isolation source: marine sediment core GS10_PC15, 223 cmbsf | place: Arctic Ocean: Southern Knipovich Ridge | collected 2010
GAATGGTGACCTGCACATGGCGGTCCATGTCGTTGAAAGCACGTTGAGTCAGATACGGATAATCCTCCCAATCCAGCCACATGTCCGATATGGCAAGTTGTTGTAGGGCAACCCGATAGGCAAACACCGTTGCCTCTTTGTTGCTGAGATTCACTGGGGGTCTCCTGGGGTGACGCCTGATCCGCCACATTCAGGACAAGGGACAGGACATTGGACGCATTGATGTTCATGCACTCCGTCCACTTCCTCTTGGCTGTTGAATATGTGACCTCCGTTGTCGGGGTCATATCCTGTTCCGTTGCAGTTGTCGCAGGTCATTCGGTGTCTCCTGGTGGGACGATCAGCAACGCTTCCAACGTTTCAATCTCATGCGATTCCGCCGTCTTCACAGCGTTGGCTGTTCCGCTCCCACCTGGAAAATGCAGCAGCAACTCCGGCTTCCAGTTTCGAGCAATGACCGTGTTCCGAGCAGGGCCAGCGCCACGACCTCGCATCCCCCAACGAGCAGGAACACCGACATAGGGACACTCCCACCCTCGCCAGATGGTTTCCGCCGTTAAGTCGGCGCCTCGTTGTGCTCCTGTTATCAGCGTCCAACCTGCATCGGCGTAAGGCTTCAAAACCGACCGCATGAATCTCTCGTCGTCGTAGTCACGACCTCCGGCAACCCACAACAGGCGGCTCATTCGGTGGTCCCTCGCGCGCCTGCACATGCGTTGGCCAAGCGTCCGGTCATGATCGAATCGGTCATGATTCTGTGGTCTCCTTCTTCCATTCGCTGATCCACTGGGTGAACTCATGCTCCTCGGTGTCGGTGAACCCTCCGTGGATCTGTTTGAGATCGATAACGGTCATGGATCTGAGGGCAGCGTCAACGATGTCTCTGGCAGAGGGCTGGCCAGCCAATGTCAGTTCAGCGGCGTAGTCGTAGTCCGGTTCACCGATAAACGCTCTGGTCATCACGCTCTCGCCTCGGCTGATCGCTCCACCGCCTCGGCGATAGTGATGACTTCGCCGTACTGGTTCACAGAGTGTTCCTTCCAGGTGTAGCGACTGGTGGTCTCTGGTAGTGCTGGTGTTGGTTTGCGTCTCATCCGTTGGGTGGCCGCTGCAATCAGTTCCGCCGGGCTGGGTGGCCACTTGGCCTTTTCGGGGTCGCCGGTGACCCGTCCGAGGAGACATTCCCATGCGAGGTCGGCGTCGAGCTTCGCGAACTCTGTAGTGAGGCGTTCGGCGTTGGCCCAGGACTTGACTGCGCCCCAGTGGTCATCGACCCAGTCGATCATGTCGGCGTAGTCGTCTGGTGTCATCCCGGTTCGTCCTGGGTGACTCGATCACGGCGGCGTTTGCGTTCGACGGCGGTGTTGAGATCCCGTACCTGGTCGTCGCTCGCTCGTGCCGGTGGTCGGCCAAGGGTGTCCCAGTGTTTGGCGAGGGCGAGGTCAGTCAAGGTGGCGTCCTCGAAATGTGCCGGCCAGGCTTGCGCTCTGGTCTTCATCTGGTCTGGGGTGGCATCCGATTGTCGGAGTAGTGCGGTGGCGCGGTTGCGTGCCCCGTGGGATGAGTCGTTCGTGACTTCTCCGAACATCTCGATGAGGGTGTCCCAGATCGGATCTCGGGGCCGGCTCTCAGAGGGTTTTGCTTCGGCGTCGTCACTCCCCCTTACTCTTGGGGTGGGGACGGGTCGGGACGGGACGGGACGGGATACCTGCTTCGGCTCTTGCTTGCCGTTTGCTTCATCACCAGGAGGGTCAAGCAAATCCGGTTTGCTTCCTGTTTGCTTCGTACTTGCTTGCGGTTTGCTTCGTGTTTCCCCTGATCGGAGCCCTCCGACACGACCGGCGGCAGCACGCTTCTCCGACAGGGTCAGCTCCTGGTACTCACTCCAGTCGTGGATCCGGTAGCCGTTTGCTTCGGTGATCCACAGCCCTGCGTCGACAATCTCGGCGGCGCACTCGTCGGCTCCGGCGGTGACCATCTGGACGAACCGGAAGGGCACCACGTCACGACGTTGAGCACACGACCAGGAGAGCGCCGTGATCCAAAGCCCACGGGCCTCGAGGGAGAGTTGCATCACCTTCGGGTGGCTCCACCACTGGTCGTCCACCTTCGCCCAGGACATCAGGCGGCCTCCGGGACCGGGACAAGCTCACCAGATCGATCACGCCAGCCCCGCTTTGAGAGGACGACAAGGCGAAGCATTTGCACCGTGGCACCCTTGGGGAGGTCGTGCTCGATGAGGACGTTGGCAACGAATCCGGAGGTTCCGTCGCGGTAGTTCATGATCTCGCCCCAATACCACGACTCGGGACAACCGGTGAGAGACGCTCCGACAACGACCACAGCCCGGCAATGAGCACACATCTCGTACACCATGAGATCGCCGTTGTCCTCAACACAGACCCACTTGTGATAGATCTCGCCTCGTTCGATCGTGCGTCGACACTCCTCGCACCCATGCTCGATGCGAGCGCGTGGGGTCGCATAGCGAAGTACCAAGCTGTAGTCGTCGACCCAGAGGCACATCAGGCGACCCGCTTCCGGTACTCGTACTCGGCACCGCGAATCACATGCGTCATCTCGGCCCGCTCCGAATCGGTGATCTGGCTCATACCCATACGATGAAGGACGAAGGTCGGATGGTCCTTGTCGGTCGCCTCCCGACACACGCCCTCGGGCCCGAGGTAGATCCGTTCCGGTGGTGGCCACTCGAATCCCAACGTCTTGCAGGGGATGTTCTTGACGCCAACCGTCAAGTTCAGGCGGATCATGTCGTCGTCGAAGGTCGTCACGGCGCGCCCTTCCTCACGATCTCCCACCCGTCGGCGCTGAGGTCGTGAACAAGGTTTCTCCAGGTGCCGATGTTCTCCCAGTTGGCGGCTAACCACTCCTCGATGGTCACCTCAGTCGAGATCTCCTCCCACTCCAGGTCGGCACCGGCCAGTACCCCGCGGACGTAGACCACAGGGTCGAAGCCGCCATCGCCTCTGACATCGCCGATATCCCCGATGAGACCGGCCAGGGTCTCTAGAGCGTCCTGTAACACCCTGGAACGCATGGCGCCGCTGTGGGCACTGTCTGGGAGCACCCTGATCTGACGGCCGTCACCGAACTCGACGAGGTGCGCCGACTGGCCTCCGCCCTTGGGTTGCAGAGACACCATCGAGAAGGGTCCGAAGGTCTTCCGTTGACGCTCGTCGGGCTTCCAGGTCACAGAAGGGTCTCCTGGACGCCTCGATCAACCCAGCGCCGGACATATGGCTTTGACAGTTCGATACCGATTGCGTCGCGACCAAGTTGGTGGGCGACATTAAGGGTTGTCCCGGCGCCTGCAAAAGGGTCGAGGATCAGGTCTCCGGGCCAGGTAGAGAGGAGGATCGCTCGTCGTGGCAGCTCGGCGGGGAATGGTGCCGGATGCCAGCGGTTGGCTCCGTCCGCGGGGAACGTCCATACGTTATTGGTGAGGATCGTCCACTCGTCGGGATCGATGTCGTTGGGGCCGTCGTCACGGGCCCGTGACCAGTGGTCTTTGAAGTAGAGGAGGATCGGCTCCCAACGACCTCGCAGGTTCGGGGCGTTTGGTGAGAGGTAGGAACCCCAGGCGGTCGCCTGGTTGCCGATCATCTTGTTCCAGACAACGATGTCCCTATAGAGCAGACCACTTCGACCGAGGGCGTTCAGCCATATCGACAGTGGACTGAATCGGACCCCGGTGTGACGGCCATAATCGCCCATCTGGTTGGTGGTCTGGACGACGTTCAGCCAGACGCGGCCTCCCGGCTTGAGCACACGACGCATTTCGATGGCCGCCAGAGAGGCCAGGTCGTGATATGCGGATGCCGTCAACGCATCGTCGACATCGTCGTAGAACGCGCCAACGTTGTACGGCGGGCTGGTGACGATGCAATCCACCGTTTCGTTCTCGAGGGGAAGCTCCGTTACGGATCCGTGAATCATCCGCACGCTCACGATGCTCTCTCCGACCGTCTGATCGCATCGGCCGGCTCCTCGGATTGCGACTCCAGCAGGACATCGACCGCGCGGGAGACAATGTCATCTCCGCCACGACGGATGAGAGTTCCCCTGCCTCCACAACGGCGGCACTTCAACTTGGAGTGGCGCCCGCGGCCGAGACCCAGACAGTCAGGACAGACCCGTCTCACACTGCGACCCCCACCGCTGCGGTGGTGGGTCTGACCAGTCCGGCGTCGACAGCAAACTCGGAGACCCCGGTTGGACCGCGGTAGGTGGACTGCGGGGAGGTCAGGTAGAGACGATCCCGTGCCCTGGTCATCGCCACATAGGCGAGACGACGCTCCTCGTCGGGGTTGCCCAGGTAGTGGGGCAGGAGACCTTCACTGAACCCGGCGACGAACACGACCGGCCATTCCAGGCCTTTCGCCCGGTGGATGGTCAGCAGCTGCACCCGGTTGGGGTCAGGCTTTGTTCCTGATGAGGCTCGGGACCGCATCTTCTCGGCGTGGGTCAACAGACCAGAGCGAGTGGGGAAGGCCTCGGCGTGCTCCACCAGTTTGGCGATCAGGTCGTCCCGGTTGTCGTCGGCGGAATCGGCCGAACCCTCGTTGCGACGCAGCCATGATCGGAAGTCGGTCTTTTGGAGTACCCGATCGAGAGCGTCCTTAGGACCTAAGGATCTGAGGGACCGGATGAGGGTGGTGAAGTCGGATGCCGCCTGGCCCTGTCCACCGTTGAGGGCACGTCCCGAGTAGGTGGTGACATGGCCACAGGCTTCGGTGATCGTCCAGTCCCGGTCGTCGGCCATCTGGCTGGCAGCCTCGATGAACGCCTTGCCCAGGAACCTCGACGGAGCCACCAGCGCAGTGGCGAAGGCCTCCCTGTCGTCGTGGTCTTCGGCAAGTTCGATGTAGGCGAGGAGCTGGCGGATCTCAGAACGCGCCCAGAAGCCTTTTGACCCAACCACCTGATAGGGAATGTCCCGCTCGGCCAACGCATCCTCGAAGTCGACGCTCTGCGCGTTGGTGCGGTACAAAATCGCTGCCTCGCCCAACTTCTGAAAGTCGATCGGATAGGTGGCTTCGATCTCATCGACAATCCAGTCGGCTTCGTGCCACTGGTCGGGAACCACTTCGAGACGCACCAGACGCCCACCGTCACGATTGGGGACGAGCCGTCCTGAGGCTTTCGATTCGACGGTGCCCGCCATCACCCTTTCGGCGACGTCGATGATCTGAGGAGTGGAGCGGTAGTTGTCGACCAGGAAGATGATCTCGACACCGGGCCACAGGTCGGCGAACGACAACAACTGTGAAGGCCGGGCCCCACGCCACTCATAGATCGCTTGCCGGGGATCTCCAACCCCGAAGATGGGCTGGTCAGACCAGAGCAGATGAGCGAGACGCCACTGCGCGGTGTTGGTGTCTTGCAGCTCGTCGACCAGGCCATAGCGGAACCGGATCCGGTCCCCTTCCAGAAATCCGGCGTCAGATTGATATGCGCGGACGGTGAGACTCAACATGTCCCCGAAGTCGATCTTGAGCCGTCGCCGCTTCCAGGTGGTGTAGGCCTCATAGATCCTCGCCGCCCACTGGTCGATCCACCCTTCGGCGTCGTAGAGCGCATTGGTCGGGTCAACCAGTTCGTTTTGCCAGCCGTCGATCCGGCCGAGGACCGCTGAAAGGTCAAGCTCGGGAGCGTCGACCGCCTCCTCATAACCTTCCGTTTTCCGGCCAATCAGCCGACGGACGTGGGGCTTGGTGTGGGCGAGGACCTCATACGGCGGCTCCCCTATCGCATCCCGGTAGGCCTTGAGACGGCGGTAGGCGAAAGAGTGGATGGTCCCCGCCCAGACGGCTTCACCGGGCCCGCCTGAGAGACGCTCGGCGAATTCGCCGGCGGCTTTGCGGGTGAATGTCATCGCCACCACCGCGGACGGGTCTACACCGCTAGACACCAGATGTTCGAGGCGTGCCGACAGTGTGGTGGTCTTTCCTGTCCCCGCGCCAGCGATCACCAGAGTGGGCTTGTCGAGCGGCGCGTGCACCGCGGCGAGCTGGCCTTCGTTGAGAGTGGAGAGATCAACCGGCATCGAGGTCACCTTTAGACGGCAGCAGCTCGCGCACTCGATCGGTCTTGTTCCGCTCGATCGGGTTGAGGGCGAAGACTCTGATCTCTCGAACCGTGCGGTGATCGATCGCACAGCACATCGGGCCCAGGGCCTTCATGGCCAGCGGGATACGGTCGGTGTCGCCCAGATCGCTGTCTCCGACCTTGGAGAATCCAATGACCTGGTCGAGCCGTGTGAACGCCGAAAACACCAGTATCGAGAACATCGCCGAGCCTTTGGGCCAGTGACGTTTGAAGTAGCGGAGGTGGCGGTGACAGAAGTCCCGGTCAAAGACGATCTCGATCGCCTCTGACTCGGCGCGGGCGTCAGCCATCAGGTGCGAACCGGCATCATGATCCCTGACCACCAGGAGTCGCCGCTGATACGAAGAGGCTTGAAAGAGTCGACGATCCCGATCCTGACTCTGCCTACCGGGTCGATCATTGAACGCAGGAACTTGGCGCTGACAGCCACCGGATCAAGGCCCGTCTCGCCTTGTAAACCGGCGGTCACGGTCTCGGAGAAGGCGATCTCTCCCCCCAACTTGCGCAGTACTTTGATTCCGTGGCCCAGAAACTCGAGCCAGAGCGGAATGTCGGGATCTCCGATGAGCATCGCCCGGCGGATTACCTCAGTGAGGTCGGACGAGTCAACCTTGATGGTGGCCAACGCGGTTGCGCCTGGGTCAGCGAGGTTACGCCATTTGGGATAGCCGCCCGCTTCGATGAGCCGTGACCACCAGGCGCCGTCGTCGGTATCGGCATGGACGGTCCTCTCCCCAAGATGGATGGCGGTCACCTCGGCGTCGAGGCTGGCGATGGCGTAAGCGGGGATGAGAGCCAGTTGATGCTCTGTGTCGGATGAGAACGTTATGTGCGCCAGCCGGTAGGAGTCGGTGGCGACAGCGGTGCCCTCCTCGAACAGGACACCTTTCAGCGACTCTGGTCGCGGTGATCTGAGAGCGTCGGCGATCCGAGCCACCGCGCGGACCCTCTCCCAATCATCGACGGGAACCTTGTCGGTCTCCGATTCGATCTCGACCTTCGGGTAGTCGTCGACGTTGCCAAGCGGGAGTCGCCACGACGATGCGTCAGAGGCGACAGCCAGGTTGGTTTTGGTGGAGGAAAGCTCGACGATCTCCCCGGTTGCCCCGGCCAGTACTGCGGGGAGACGGTCGCCAACCAGGACCTCGCCTTCGCCTTCCACGGTCGCTTCTACTTCAATGCGGCGACCTGCCTGGAGATCGGTGGCGGTTAGCGCCACGATCCCCGAGTGCGCTTCGAGATGGATCTGAGCAATGCCCATGGCCGCGTCGATGTGGGTGGGCAGGAACCGAGCGACCGCTTTGGCGGCGTCGGCAAGCGCCTTGCGGTCAGCTGTGAGCTTCATGAATTTCCCGGGCATGGCGTCGGTCCCACTCGGCTTGCAACAGCTTGAGGAGATCAAGGGCTCCGTCGTGGGTGAGTCGGATCTCCACTCCGTAGCCCGCTGAGTTGACATGAATCGGCCGGATCCCGATCAGGTCGAGTTCTCGCTCCACCTTCTCGGGGAGTACATCGGCGACGGGCCTCTCCATCAGCCCTCCCCTCCGATCACCTTTTCGGCTACCGCCTCGGCCACCTTGGCCTGAGCGTCGGCGGACAACTCACCGATGCCTTCCAGAGAGGTCGGCTGGTCTTCTGAGGCGTCTTTGGCGACTCGACGTGCGATCGACAGGACCGCGCCTTCGCCAATCGCTCCGGTGTCGATGTGGCCTTGAACCTCTTTCAGCTCGTCGGTGTCGAAACCGGCACCATCGGGTTTGGCGTCAAAGAAGTGACGGTGCCAGGTGACCCACGGCTCCCCGGAGGTTCCGTCGGTTGCGACCTCGCCGTCTTCGGTGACCCCGGTGCATTCCTTATTCCCGCACTTGAACGCCGGGTGTCTCTCGGATTTCTTCCCTGAGTCGATGTCGGCCCGGTTGTCGTAGACACTCGACTCACAGACCGGGCACGAAAGGCTCTGAGATGGTCCAGTTTCGCTCTGAGACCCACGAGAGGTCGAAGCTGGAGCATCGACGCCAGTAGGCAGGTCCTCAACGTCCTGGGTGAAGAAGTGCGACCCACCGGTAGCGGTGAGTGTCGAACCCACCTTGGCCCGTTTCACCGCCATCTTCATCATGGTGTTGACCAGAGAGAAGTCGAAGATCTCCGGCACCTCGGACGGCTTCGATGCTCCCGCCCACCCGCATTTCGCTTTGCAGGTGAACGCCGGCTGATCGGTGAACTTGCCTTCCGACTGAGACTTACGGTTGTCCCACACTGCCGATTCGCATTGGGGGCACTCACGACGCCGGTATCGGGGCTCTTTCGAGTTGGCCTCACCGGGGCCTTCGGCGATCGTGTTGCCGAAGCCGTCGATGACGATGCCCTTGATCTGGTAGCGGAAGAACGGGGTGTCCCAATCCTCGATCGACTCCTCCACCTCGTATTTGAATCCGTAGCCGAAAAGCTTGAGCAGAAGCTCCGAGCCCGGCTGGTAGAGGGAAGGCTTTTTCGTGCCGGGGATCTGGCCGTAGTCAATGCCTTCCGTGAGCAGACGATCCTTGGCCTCCTGAATGGCGACCATCGCCTCCTCGAGACGCTTGACATGTGCGACCGGAGACGCCGGGGCCAGCCCGACTTCTGTGGTCGAGACGATCTCGGTGGTCATGACTTCGGTTCCTCCTTGGTGATGATTTCTGTGAACGCAAACTCGGATTGACAGACCGGGAAGAATCCGCATATCCCACACCCTGCGAATGACGGTGCGAAAGACTTCGAGGTCAACAACTTGTCGGCGGCTTCGACCAGATGGGCGAGACGTGACCGCCAGTCGGGCTGAACCTCGAAGACATCGGAGTCCTGGCCCCTCATATAGGCGAGACGAACCCTGCTGGGAGCAAACCCGATGTGATCTTCTGCGATCACCGAGTAAACAGCAGCCTGGAGCCAGTGGTCGAGGACGGTGTCGTGGAACCGGCTCGACTTGTAGTCGACGACTTCTATGCCGTCGTCAGTGTTCTCCACGCGGTCGATGTACCCATGCACCCGGTAGCCGTTGCCGAGGTCGGCTTCCAAATGCCACTCGGCGCCAACAATGTCAGGTTCAGGCCACAACTCGGTCAGATACTCGATGCCGAGACGAGTGGTCTCCATGGAGTGATCGAGACCTTCGACCAGGGTCCCCTTGTCGGTCTGCCACGGCCACTCCACGGCATCGATCAGGGCCTCGACCTCGATCCGGTTCTCGGCGGTCTCGGCGCGAGCCTCATCGAGGTGGGCAGTCTGTTCTTTATACGCCTTGGTCGCCCGGGGCTTCTTGTACTTCTCGGAGAGGGCTTCGACCACCACGTTCTCTTCACGGATGACCTCGGCCTCGGTCTGCCACAGGGCCAGCACCGGCTTGAGGATCGATTCGATCTCGAAACCGTCGGGCAGTTCTTCGGTGAGGATCTCCCACCAGGCGTCCGACATCAGATCGGTGAGGTCGGCAGTGCGTTCGCTTTTCTCCCAGGCTTCCACCGCGCTGTGAACCGCACGCCCGCGGATGCCCCGAATGTGTTGTGCCCGGGTCCAACCCTCTTCGAGGCCCTGCAATTTGCGGCCACATTGCAACGCTGCCTTGATTCGTGACGGAGACCAGAGCCCTCGGGTACTCACCGCGCCCTCCACACCATGTAGGTGAGACCCGAATCGGGGTCCCGTCGGTAGAGGGTCTTGCCGTCGTCGCCGAAGACCAGGACGACCAGACCCAACTTCTCGAGCATGCGACAGCGCGTCGGGATTTTGTTCCAAAACGCCTTCTCAGGTGTCGTGACCGCCTTCTGGATCTGACGGTTGGAGGCACCATGGGGACCGGCGGCACAGATCGCCTCATACACCTCGGCCAGTTGGCCGGCCAGTGCAGGAGCGACCCGTCTGGCAGCCTCACCGGACGACGCAGGGTCGCCGGTATGGGTCGGAGCCAGCAGAGACATCTGGATGCTCATGAGCCATGTACCTGACTGTCAGACAGAATCGACTCGGACTGACACGAGGCGGCCTCTTTGTCGTTGACAGATATGCCTTCGAGTCCCAACAGGGCCACTTGTTGAGCGGTGAGGAAGTAGGATTTGTCCCAGTTGATGTTGCTCACGACTGGTTACCCCACGTCGTTCGCGATAACGGTGTAGTCGCTCACGGCCGGTCACCCCACCATCCGTGTACGTAGGCGAGGATCAGCCAGTAGGCGACAAGAAACCCGAGGAGAGCACCGACAACGAGTCCCATGACAAGATACGGGTTCATCGTCCGCGTCCGGTGTGCCAAAAGTCGAGACGAGAAGGTTGGCGGCGGCGGAGGTAGACCTCGAGGATTCCGCCGACGTAGAGACCGATGTAGTAAGCGACGTTCACGGCACCCTCGTTTGTGACCGGACGTCGGGACTTCCCCTGTGAAGGTTTTCTATTCCCGTCAGGACCGACGTCCGGTCAACCCGTAGGTGGTCTACTAAATCACCGACCGCCAGGTTCAAAGGGAGGTGGTCGCCGTACTGGTCGGCCAGTTTCTCACCGCGGCGGATGAGCACAGTGAGCTTCCCCGCGTCGTCGCAGAAGATGGAGTTGTACGGGTCGCAGATACAGGTTGCCGGGGAGGACGCCTTTGGGGCGCCACCGGAGGTCAGAGATCCAGCAGCAGCGTCCCCCCGGACAGTTGGAGCGAAACCGGTCACGAGACAACAGCCTCTCGGGCTGGGTACACCTCGCGGCTCTTCAACCACCGTTCGACAACATCGCGGCGATAGCGGATCCAACGCCCATCACGAACAAAGGCCGGACCCCTGCCCTCATAGCGCCACTGCGCCAGTTGATGCATGGTG
>SDBV01012329.1_pt1 | contig 10963 bp, 18 predicted proteins | sample 2277081 | NCBI WGS metagenome assembly SDBV01 (sample SAMN10402039, study PRJNA504765) | marine sediment metagenome | isolation source: marine sediment core GS10_PC15, 223 cmbsf | place: Arctic Ocean: Southern Knipovich Ridge | collected 2010
CCGATGCCGCCGGCAGCAGCGGTGAACGCCTTGGCGTCGGCGCCGTAGTTGGTGGGAGCGCCCAGATTGGCGCTGGCGGCCACGGTCAGGTTGTTGGCCTCGAAGTTGCCGCTGCCGATGACGCTGTGGACCTCGGGCCGCAGATCCGCATTTGCAAACGAGGCGCCGCCGGCCACCGCGCCGATGTTCACGCCGGTTGCGGTCGCGTCAACGTTGGCCGTCGAACTCGCCGAGATCAGCGCATCGCCGGACAGCTTGATGTTGGCGCCCGAACCGTCCCCGATCGTGGCATGCACGGTCGGGGTCACTGTCATGTAGCCGAAGTTGACGCTGATGGCGACCACGCCTCCGGAGACGCCTACGGTCGAGGCGTCCGCCAGCACGGTGGAATTGGCGGTCACATCGAGACTACCGACATCGCCGACCTGGCCGATGTTGACGTTGTTGCCGATGGTGGCCTTCGTGCTACCGTCGACGGTGCCTTCACTGAAGGCCACGCCCAGGGCGTCAGCCCCAGCCTTCAGCAGATTTTCCTTTTTGTCCCCGGGGAAGCTCTCCCCATAGTGGACGCCTTTTTTCATGATGTGCTTCCTGACCTGCTGGACCAGCTCGTAATGCTGCAGCATCTCCCGGATGGTAGGCAGCTGATCGCCTTCGGCGCTGGCCAGCTGTGTGCTGGGGGCTTCGATGATGCCTGTGTTTTCCTGTGTCATACTTTAGTCCCTCCCTGGGATTTGGATGGTCGGCCCAGCTTGCTGCCTACCGGGTTATTTTTAAAAAGTGATTTGATCTTCCTGACGGCTGCGGCTCCGTAAAGCCGTCGGGTGATGTTGCCGATCTGTTCCTTCGCATCGGCTGCGATCCTGTTGTCCCTGATCCGGCGCTTCAGCGTTCTAACGTTGACGCCCAAGTCCTTGGCGATCTGGGTGGTGGATTTCATAAGACCCCCCAGGCCCAGGTGGCCACGGCTGCCAGCGCCATCCCGACGACCACGGCCCACAAGCAGCCTGTCCCGTCTTCACGGCTGGCGGCTTCTGTTTCGGCCAGTGTCGGCGGGCGTAGCCTGATCATGCTGCGGGTCCTGGTCAGCTTCCGGGGTCCGGCGTATGCCCTGCCGATGTTGGCCTGGCGGGGCGTGATGCTGCCGTAGGCTTTTTTGATCATGGCCCAGCCTCTGGGGAAGATGTGGACCCGTCCAATGATCACTGGCCGCCCTGCTTTTCCACCCATTCCGCGATGGCTTCAATGTGGGCCAGTATACGCTCCCCGACGGACAGCTTGATCTCCCAGGGATAAGTGTCGTCCGGGTCGATGGTGATGATCACGTCCTTCCACTCCGCCCCGGATGACTGACCGACTTCCACGGCCTCGGCGATCTCTTCGATGTTGGCCAGGGCCTTCTTGGCCTTGCCCATCCCGAAGCTGACCCCGCGCTTCTCGTTGCCCTGCAGCCGAAGGACGATCAGGTCGTTGCCTTTGTACTCGTCAAACTCCACTAAATCAGCCATCTGTTTCTCCTTTGTCCGCGATAATGTCATGCCACATGGGGAGCGGTTTCCCTATCCGGCGGGCTTCGTCGCAGGCATGAATATAATCCAGCGTAAGCCGGGCCTGCTTTTCTATGTTGGTGAAGACTTCCCAAGTGTCACGGCCAGCGATCCGCATCCGATGGGTGAATTCTTGGACCATCGTGACGATGTTTGCCGGGCCGTTCCCTTCCATCGGTTTGAAAGTCTCGTCTTTTTTGGTGGGCTCGTCAAGTTTATTTGTCCCCGGGGACAGCTTGCTGTCGACCTTGTCCAGGATCTTGTCCACGATTGCCTCGACGACCTGGACGTGGATGACGTCCTTCTCGGCGATCATTCCTTTGATGGCGATCAGGGCCGCCAGCATGTCCGGGGACATCTGCTTCAGCTTGATGTCGGTCTCGTCTTCAAGCTTCGGGACTGTCCGGTAATGGGTCACGCTGCAGTCGAAGCGCTCCCCGTCTCGAAACCACATTCCCCCGCAGCAACGCTCCAGCTCCCCGGTGTTTACATTCCCCAAGTAATTAATCCAAGCACATAAATAGTTATCTCCGTCAGGGATGTCGGCCCCCTTGGTGGGTGTCCAGTCTTCTGGCCCGATCATGATTTGACCTCGAAGATGTGCCAGACGAAGCCAGCGACTTGGATCGTGTCGATGAAAACCATCTTGACATCGGGATCGCTGGCCGGGCCTTCCAGCCATTCTCCTGTCGCCTGAATGACGAAATTGCGGGCGACCTTTTTCGCCTGGTCGTCGACCATCGCCCAGATGCAGATTTTGGTGTTCTGCCGCTGGGCGGATAAAACCTTCGCGTCTTCCGGCATCTGGACGACGGTGTCGGTCCCGGTCAGCTCAAACTTCCAGATCGTTTTCATTGTCCACCCCCGTCCTGGTCCAGGCAGCCCTCGACGTGGGCGTCGATCAGGCCGCAGATGTCGCAGCGTCCGAAGGGGTGGTCCACCATCTCCTTGGCCACCTTGGCGGCCCGGCGGTCCTCTTCCGCCTGGGTGTCCAGGGCGTCGCCCTGCTGGCTTGCTATGTTGATCACGGCTTTCTCCTCCTGCCCCTGTAAGCGGGGGCATCGCTGTGGTTAGTCTTGAGTGTGATTGTCTGTGGTACACCCACAATGAGGACATCTTTTGTGACATTCGCATACATGCGAAACACCCAAAAAGTCATTCATGGCATTGAGTAGCTGGCGTGTAGGTCCACAATTATTGTCTGCTGTGCATGAGATGTCCTTCATGCCAAATCCATTGAGTACCTTTTTCATTTTCTTAACGTCCGTGGTTGTCATTTCTATAGTCAAATCACGCCCACACATACCGCTGATTTCTTTTGTTTTCATATCCGTATCTCCCTTTGGGTTAATGTCTCTCGACTTGATTAATTGTAGTCACAAAAGACGGGGCCGTCAAGAAAAATCGACCCCGGGGACAGATTAAATTGAAAGGTGGTTTTGAGCCTGTGGGCCGTTTTAAGGGGGTGGTGGATCTGGTGGGTCAGGTAAGACGTTTCGACCTATACCTGCCGACAATGGCCTGCTGGGGACTTGCTGGGCCTGGTCTGGGAGCCGATCCGGGCAAAGCAAAGCCCCATCTCCCGACGGGGCTTGACTTTGATGACATCGACAATTTTACTTATCTTTTTTTCTCTTTCGCCTTTTTAGCCGCCTGGCTTTTAAAGGTTGTGCATCCATCAGGCATGACGCCCTCCTTGATGTTGGTCAGTTCTTAAGTGGCGTCCACCTTACACAAAAAGACCCCGGCCAGTCAAGGCCAGGGTCTTTTAATCCCCCCCTGGCCGAAGCCAAGGGGGGCGGGAGGGACCGAAACCCGGGAGGGTCACGGAACCCTTCGCCTGGGGAGCCGCCCCCCGGCGAAGTCTTTATCTGTGGATCAGCAGCAGCAACTGGCCACCGTAGGCCTTCCAATTTAATGGCGCTGCCGGGACCACGGCCAGCGCGGTCACGCTTGCCTGGATGCCAAACAGCTCGGCGTCTATCCCACCACCAGCCAGCCAGCGCCCCTTCGCGTCCGCGCCGAAGCCCAGATTTAAACTCTTCGCAGCTGGCCGGGTCTCTTTGCGGCCCTCGACCTTGCCCTTCTCGAAGGCCATTTCGATCCGCTTCTCCAACTCCCGGATCTGGACTTCCAGCTCAGACGTCCCGGTCCGGGTGTTGTCGATCTGATCCTTCTTGACCCAACGAAGCCCCAAAAACTCGCCCGTTGTCGGGTGGTAAAAGGGGACCTGCTCACTGGTCTTGACCCGCTTCAGGTCGTCTTTGAATTTATTGGACTTTGTTTTCCAGGTGTCGCGCTCTGTCTGGACTTCGACCTTGGCGGTCTTTTCGGTCTCCATCTTATGGGTGATAATCTCGATGGTGGACCGCCCCCAGATCAGGATGATGATGATCACCGGGATCAGGCAGGTCTTCCATTTATGCTTTTTCCAGTATCCTCTCAATGCTTCTTTATTCACGGCTGTCTCCCAAAGATTTCATGATGCCATCGGCGGACCATCCGCAGGTGACGCTGTGCGCGTGGCCCGGCTCCGTTGTAAAGTCTGACCGCCCGCCAGATGTCGCCCTTGGCGACTGATAACTTCAGACGGTAGGCCGCCACGGCCAGCGCGACTTCACCCTCTGGCCCTTCAGGTAATTCAAAACCCCGGCGTTTGATCAGAGCCAAACTAGCCGGGAAGGTCCCGAAGGTGACCTGGCCGAAGTTTGACGCATGTCCAGCTCCAGCCTCCAGTCCAAACTTGCTTTCTTGTATCCACAAAGCCACCTGCTCGTCCAGCGCTCCCTGCGGGACCTTTAGCCGCCAGTTCCAACGCCGGACCCATTTGATCCGCTGCGTCAGATAGTCCACCCGTGGCGCGGGGCTATCGTATCCCCTGACGATCATGGCCCGCCGGACCTGGATGGCCATCTCTTCGGCGCTTGCCCCCGTGGGCCGTCCCCAAATTTGGGCCGCCATCAGCGAAAGCATCGCTGCCATCGCTGTGGCGATCCATAGCCGCAGACCTATCCGTCAGCCTTTCGTGCCGCCAGTGCCGCCAGTCGATCCTTGACCGATTGAAGCGTCGTGCTGGCTTTTGCAAGGCCTGCCACCCGTTGCTCTTCATGTCGGGCAGGTCCTTCAAGATTGAAGTCCGCAACGGCGGCCTCCAAGTGTTCTTTCGCATTGTTAAGATCGGCCACCGTCATCTCCAGCCAGGGCTTCTCCTGGATAAAGCTGTAACCGATGTCATTGGATCGGTAGGCCCGGGGCATCGGGTAAAGCGCCAAGTCGCGGGATTTCGCCCACCAGCTCCTGGCCAACTCATAATCACCCATCGCCCACACTGTCCGCGCTTCGTCCCTGGCCAGCTTGTAATTGGCCTGTTGATGTCCAATTTCTTTCCAGTCCACGCTGATCTCTTCCTGGGTCGGCATCCACCAGCGTCCGCTTTCCAGCTGTTCAGCTTTTACTGAAGTGACCCATCCAAGGCCGAAGGTTAGCATCAAAACGACGACTGTCTTTTTCAACATGCCGGTCTTGTCGCTGCTGCCCTTCGACGATCCGAAAAAGTAGCCGACGATGATGCCGAAATTGGTGGACAGGCAAGTCAGCAGGACCATGTGGTCCTTGGTGACGGTGTCACCCTCCATGCCCAATATCTTCCACAAGGTCGCAAAAAATCCCAGCGTGATCAGCAGGGTCAAAATCAGCTGCATCAGCTCTTTCCAGTGTTCCATCCATGCGGGCTTTTCTCCCATGTCGTCCTCCGTATGCGGCTATAAAAAAAGCCACCCACCCCAGCCGCCGGGCAAGTGGTGTCTTAAAAAGTTATCTGGTCAGGGGTGTCGGCGTTGGTGTCTCTGTCGGTGTTTTAGTGGCACGCTTTCCGCCAGGTGTCGGCGTAGCCGTTGCCGTTGTTCTGCTGGCCACGGCTGTCCGTACCCTGCGCGATCTGACATTCTGATCTGTACGCTTCCAGTCCGCCCGGATCTTCTTGCCTTCAGATACAGAAACATGACCACCGGCAGCCATCAGTGCCGACATCAGGCCGATCCCTACACATAGAAATAAAAGTCTTTTGATCATTGGACCCTCACGAAGTTCTTGGCTCTGACGAAGTTCTTGGCTCTGACGTGTTTGGCCGGGACCGTTTCCGAAAAGCGTGGTGTGTTCAAAGGCATGGTTGTAAGCGTCTCCAGGTGGATCGTCAGACTGTTCATATATCCAGTGTCCGCTCTGGGGAGCCCGGTGCTGTATTCACGTCCAAGCTGTAGAAATTGAGCGGTCCCTGTCCCGGTTGTATCGGCGTCTACGGCATCGGGATCGCTGTCGATGTTGTCCGCTTCCGAAACGTATAGACGCTTTCCATTGACTGGGTCATTTGTAGCTGCGATGTAATAACACGTTTTGGCCACTATTGTCCCCGCCAACGTTTTAAGCAGCCCACCGCTGTCGTTATAATCCCATTGAAGAGAGCCGTCCATATTGACCTGGATGTTGTTATAGGTTCCTGTCGTTGGCAACGTTCCCCAACTCATCATGACTTGGGGCGTCGCTAAAAAGTCAGGGAAGAAATAAGTACCTACCGAAAAGCTGGGCTGATTTGAAAAGTTAGCCAGAAGGTTGGGTGGGCCTACTGAGAAATTCCCTGCAAGAAACGGCCCCGCGCTGTCCGTTCCAATAGTCAAACAGTTCACGCTCAAACTTGGGTCAGCCCCCCCTGGTAAAAGATCGTCTTGCTCTGGGCTGTCGTCTTTACCACTATCGGGGCCGATGTAATAAAATCCGATGCAGTTGTTGAAGCATGGCGTGCCCGCCTCTGACGTAAGCGTCACGGCCAGCAGACAAATTAAAACTAAAAGTTTTTTGATCATCGAATGCCCCTTCGCGTCCTGTCGGTGTCCAGTATCAGGAATTTAAAAACGCCTTCATAGCTTCCTATATCGTAAACCCCGTTCTGTGGCCTGCTCACCCCGAGCAGATCGTCCAGCACTGTCACCAACGTCACCCCCGAGTTGTAAATCGGCGACGCGATCCCTTTCACCGTAAAGTCACCAGCGTCGGGGTCGGTGAAGTTGTCCGTGTCTACAATCCCGAAGATGTTGTCGGCCCCGAAACCCCCGGTGTCTGTCTGCTCCTCGAAGGCGTTGGTCGAAAAGTCGGCCACGTCCTCGCTGGCCCCTGTCAAGCTCAAGTCGTCGGCGTTGTTTACAAAAACATTATTCTGGAAATCTCCGCGCTGCCCCAATGACATCCCAATCGCCGCGTTGGATATAGTGCAATTATAAACCTTGGCCACGATGTTGGATGTGCTGACGGGGATGCGGATGGAGATGTCGCCATCGTTAAACCAACAAGATTGAAAACGATACATCCCCGCCGTGGTCCCCGCTGTCGATCTGAAGTTATCGTCTGCCCCGTTGCCCTCGAAGGTCACCCGCTCGAAGACCATATTATCCACAGCGTTGCCTGCTGCGATGTCGTTGACGACTTCGCTGCCTGACCCGCTTGAGTGTATAAGGTGGACGTCCTGGATGAAGACCTTACCGCCTGCTGATCGCCCATTGATCCGAAAGGTGTCCGCGTTTCCAGAAGAGTGGTCCAGGATGATGTTGCGGACCGTGATGGCCTGGGTGACCCCCGTGGTGAAGATCAGCGTATGCGATCCGCCCGATCCGGTATTGTCCCAGGTCCTTGCCCCAGTGTCCGACTGAAGACCTGCGATGTTTTTGTTTACGGTCAAGCCTTCGGTCCGATCTTCCTGGATCTCGATGATGTCCGTCGATCCCGCCGCCGCGTAGGCTGACGCAATGCTGGTGTGATCACATCCAGAAGCGCAGACGGTCAATACTGCCGATCTGGCCAGTGCTGGCAACAATATCAGGATTAATAAAATCTTTTTCATGGGACCGCTATAGCTGTTGGGGTGTCAACGTCGTCAACGGTGTAGGTCCACTGTGCTGCCCGACTTGCATCAATCGCTGATTGAAGTATATCCAGCTTCACCACGGCCAACACTACGGAATTGCTACAGGATGCCGCCCCGGTTTCGCAGTCGCTCCAGGTGATGCTGTCAGCCTCTCGGATCTCAACGACCCAGCCCAAGGTGCTGCCAGAAGTCCCGGCGTCCTTTACATAAAGGACGTCTACCTCTACCGCTGTCAGTGGCGACACTAACAGCAAAAAGATTATTATAAGTTTAAGGCTCAATGACGTCACCCGTGAGAAGTGGCTCAAGATATTTCAAGCGAGCGACAGGCGTCAGAGTTGTCGGGCTAGAGGTGGGTATTGCCGTATGTAGATAAGTCATTTCGTCCTCAAAGGCGATCATGCCCCCGGCTGGCAAAACAAACATCCTTGTGATCAAGTCATCGGGCGGTGTTTGACTTTCCGAAAAGAAATATTTCATGGGCTGATCGGATATATTGTTGAGGTGCACGATCGACTTTGCGCTAGGGCTTATAAAAAATACACTCTCATTGATTACGCCAGCCGTGAAAGTCACTACTGACAAAGCGAATTGTGCGCCCTCGGTATACCGTGGCTCAAGTACAACGCGGGCCGAGTAAGTTGCATTACCAAAGGCGACCCAGCTGTCGGCTGCATTCTTGAAAAATTGAACAGTGGTATCCTGGACCGTGTCATAAACTGCCGATCCGTCATTGGCCTTCAACTGCATAAACTGACCGAAGGCGTCACCGAATATTTTACCGTCGATACTGGACAGTGAACTGTTGCCCGTGGTCTGTAGGGCAGACGTGGCCGCGCCAGTCATTAAGCTGATCGTCCCGCTGATGTTGGTGATATTCCAAGTCCCCGACTGGACCGCATTGACCGGGAAGGCCACTTGATCACTGGCCATTGTGACAGGCATGGAGCCCGCCATCGCCTTCTGGCCGAGTGTTGCGATCTTACTGTCCAAGCTGGCCAGATCCGCAGCTATCGCGTCCAGGTTGCCGCCGCTTTCTAGCGCCAGGGCTGCCGCTGTGCCTGTCAATTCTTGCAACGTTGTTTCTAAAGCTTGGGCTGCTGCCGTGCCGGTTAATTCTTGCAGGGTGGTTTCAGCTGCCCCGTCATAAAACCCTGTTCCGTCGCTCTGTCTCACAGGCAACGGATCTGTCGGGACTAGGGTGTGGGCGATGGTGGTGACAGCCACCGCAGCTACGCCTCCGGGGCCGTTGCTGGTCGCCGGATTGATTATATTCCCCGCGCTGTCATACAGCACCATGCCCCTGACCCCATGCCCGGTGCTGTCCTTTCGGTTTTTCACCGTCCGATCTGCTCCGCCGACGTCGGTGAAGCCTGCGGCCATCATGCTGCCGGACAACGCCAGCGCCAACGCCGTCATTAATACTCTTTTCATGTTTTACTCCTGAAGTTTGAAACGCCAATAAATGACAGAAGCCGATTAAACCAGCCCCAGAAAAAGACCTCCTGCTCTTCGTCGTTCCTGACGATTGCCCGGTAGGTTTGAAAATGCTCCATCGCCAGCAGGATCTCGGTCTTTAATATGCCCCGCTTCGCGATCAGGTTGCCCAGACAGTCCCGGGTCAGCGGTCCGATCCCGCCGTCTTCCTTGATGTCTGGGTAGTCGACTTCGTTCCTGTTGGCGATGTTAAGCGCCCGCTGGACTACATAGCCAGCTTCGCCGACGCCACAATTTACGCCCATGTCGAAAATCTTATCGGCCACCGTCTGCCATTCGATCTTGTCCAGCTGCTGGACGTCCCAGAATTCCACCTTATAAAAATGATGGACCATGCTGGACAGCTCCTGGTGATTGTACAGCCAGCGCTCCATTGCCTTCAGGTCCTGGCTATAACATTCCTTGGCCTCGTCCAGGATCTGGAATATGCGCGGGTACTTCTCGCCCCAGTATCTCTCGGCCACGCCCTGCCAGGTCCGGCCACCCTTGTCCTTTTTGACGTTGCTAAAGCCGCCTTCTTTCCCCAGCGTCCTGACTTCTGATATTTCATAGACTGCCATCATTCACTCCGTATCTGTTGGCGCTGTCCGCCGGGCAATCCGGTGGTGTCGCAGCTCGTTATCTATTCTGTCGACGGTCTTCTTGACGTGGGCCGTGGTGACTTCCAGCCGGATCATGGCCTTGGCCAGTTCCTGCTGCTCCTTGGTCCGTTCCGCCATCTGGATGTTTAGCTTTGCGATGGCCATGGTGTTGGCGCTGGACCGGGGTGATCCCCATCCGGGGACCATGCCGCTGCTAACCCCGGCCATGCTACCCCAGCCAAGGACGGCCAAGACCGTCGGCACGATCCACTTCATATCGGCCCAGGCCAAGCTGAAAACAATCCCGTTATGCTCTCTTTTTGTTGGTGACACTGATTACTCCTGGAGTTGGATGTCGATGTCGGGGACAGGTTCGCCTGCCTTCTGCAGGGTCGCTTTGTATTCGTTGCTCACCTTTTTCAATAAAGTGTTTTTGTCCTTGGCCGTCGGGTTTTCCTTCGCCGTATCACTAAGGGAATACTTCAGACATCCAGACGGGTCCAGCACTCCAGCCTGGACGTGGAAGGTATCTTTTATTTTATCGCCACGCCCTTGGGTCTTTTTCCCGGGGATCACCACCCCGTCCTTGTCTTTGGCGTCTTTTTCAGTGACGACGTGGGCCTGGTGTAGGTTAAGGATCTTTGCTGTGTATCCCATTATGAGACCACCTCTTCGATACCACTGGCCACAATGTCAGCGTCCACATCATTGTCGCCGCCTATACGGATGACTGTCAGCTCTGCCCCTGCCGGGATGTGTAAATCTTTCAACGAGATGTGAGTGTTATCTACGTTTCCAGCGCTGTCGCTATCCTGTATATGTCCACGTCCATCATCATTAGCCGCAGATCCCGGCATACTGTCACTCGTCATATCAACAATATGATTATTTGTGTCTGCCGCTGCTACTTTTTGAGTTCTTCCAACGATGCGATGGTTGGCGGCTCCCGTATCGCTTAACTCGAAAATCATCCCCCAGTCCGTTGTCGATGGGTCGTCTAATTCCATCACAAGTCTTTCGAGCGAGCGTTCTTTATTAGCGTCCGCCGGGATAACTGTCCGTCTCGCCCCGGTGGTGATATTCAATAACTGAAGGTGGGCAAACTGACGCCGTCTTGGAAATCCCATTTTCTACTCCTTAGACCGAAAGGGTCTGACTGATGTTGTAGCCTCGCATTGTCTCTTCCCATACAGTGCCACGCAAAACGAATTCAATATAATAAGCCAGGGTCACCCCGGCGATCTCACTGGTGACAATCAAGTCCCCGCCGTCAGCCAGTTGGAGCTGACCCGATCCCCCGGCCAGGTCTTCGATGACGTGCTTGTCTCCAGCCAGCATCTCAAAACGGCAAAGCAGTCTGTTCCCGTCTGTATAATTGGTGACCGCGATGTTGGTGAAGTTGTCATCGCCCTCGCCCTCATCCT
>SDBV01012330.1_pt1 | contig 10961 bp, 11 predicted proteins | sample 2277081 | NCBI WGS metagenome assembly SDBV01 (sample SAMN10402039, study PRJNA504765) | marine sediment metagenome | isolation source: marine sediment core GS10_PC15, 223 cmbsf | place: Arctic Ocean: Southern Knipovich Ridge | collected 2010
TCTTGTAGCCGAGATAATGGTATTCCTGTAAATACCTCTCCCACAAGGCGGCTTCATTTGGTAGTATCGGTCGTACTGTGACACTATCATTTTTTGTTATCTCTCTCACAAGTATGTTTATAATATAGATTGAGAAAACTAGCCATAGGATCCTCTAATTTTTTTTAATTCAATCATTTAGTACGACTTTGACGGGGCCCTGAACAATAAAGGCCTTAGCCAACGTGGGATTGAGGGACAAAGTCAAAGTCATGATCGGCGGAGCCCCGACTTCTCAACGCATGTGTGACCGCATCGGAGCTGATGGCTACGGAGCGAACGCCAACGAGGCGGTCGCGGTAGCAACAAAGCTAATGAGCCGCAGCAAAGAAAGGAGAAATTATGAAGCCTAAAGTTGAGCTACTAAGCAGGGAAGAGCTTGAGTCGATTCACACGCAGTCGCTCCATCTACTGCAGACGAAGGGTGTTAAGTACGATAGTAAGATCGCGTTACATTACCTGGAGGACGCAGGCCAAGAAGTAGACTATGCTAATCTCACGGCTAAAATATCACCCGGCCTGGTGGAGAAATGCCTTAAGTCGGCACCAAAACTAGGGGAGGTGAGGTTATGCGGGAGGGATGAGAAACATGATCTGCTTTTAGACGGAGGCATGACCTACTATAATAGCGAGTATGGTGGTCGTGATGTACTTGATTATGAGAATTTCGAAGCAGGTAAATACCGCGACCCAACTATCAATGATGTAAAGAGGGCTGCAACTATCGCTGATGCGCTGGATGTAGTTGGTATTGTCTGGCCCGGGTGTTTCCCATCAGATTGCCCTCCGCAACTCCTAGATTTGTACCTGGAAAAAATTTGCTACACTAATTCTACTAAACATTTTCAAGATCAAGCTAGAGATCTTAGACTGGTGCCGTTCAAGCTGGAAATGCTTGATGCGATATTGGGAGACCGCAGGAGAATGAAGGAGAAACCAGTTCTATCGCTCATATTCGACAGCGTTTCACCACTGCGGTGGGAGAAAGAGATGGTAGAAGCAACCATAGAGATGGCTAAAAATTGGGTGCCCTCGTTTGTTCACTCTCGCCCTCAGCCGGGGGTCACGTCACCGTTGACACCAGCCGGAACACTTCTGCAAGGAAATGCCGAAGTCTTGAGTGGTATAGTCTTGCTCCAATTGGTTCAGCCTGGCCTTCCAGTGGTCCACTCCGTCACTGGGACATGTGTGGATATGCATAGCGGCGTAGCTGTTGGAGGACAGCCGCTGGAAATTTTGCTGCAAAGTGCTGCGGTTGAGTTAGGACATTTCTATAGTCTGCCTTCCTGGCAATGGAATACATCTTACTTGGTTCAACCCGAGTTTACTTCGGGACTTGGCAATTACAATAATGACCTGACATTGTTCTTGGAGAGGTTCATCATTGATGCGGAAAGGTTTGCTATGGTCAATAAAATTCACCAGGGCATAAAGGTCAATGGAGAATCTCTTATGAGGAATGACATTGAGAGAGTTGCGTTTGAGGGGACATTTTTGAAAGAGATGACGACTCGTAACCATTGGACCGAAGAGTATTTTGTAACTACTCTTGGCGAGGAGGGTCTATATGACCTAGAGGGGGGAATGACTGAAGGAAGTTGTTCTAGTAAGGAGATGCTGCAAATTGCTCATGAGCGGGTTGAGCACATTCTAGCCACTCATCAGGTCAATCCTCCCCTATCTAACGATGTCATAGAAGAGATGGAAACAATTATTAGACGAGCCCAAAAAAATCTGGTGGAGTAGTATTCTCTAAAACAACTCTGGGTTTCTTTTTTCGCCAGGTGAAGAGGCGCTACTCTACCGGAGCCCCGGAGAGCAGCAAAGTTTGGCTTTAGTAATAAGGTAGAGTATATAGAAGACGTGGCCGGTCCCTTCGCCGCTGTCCATCGGTCCCAGCCGACCCTGGACGGCTTTCCTGAAGTTCTTCCCTCCGCAGCTGGCAGGCTGTTCGAAGAGGAGCTTAATATCCTCACCAAGGTCAAACAAAATCCAGTGCGGCCCTGCATCTTCATATTGGGTGGCGTGAAAATATTCGACGTGTTTAAAATGAGGCGATCCGTGTTGGACGATCAATCCGCGGACAAAATTCTCACCACCGGTCTGGTGGCCCAGGTCATGCTGAAAGCCAAGGGATACCACCTGGGCGAGGCAACGGAATCCTATCTGGAAAAAACGAACCTGCTGGAGTTTGAAGAATCATTCCGACAGTATTATCTGCCCGGAAGATTTCGCCGTCGACTGGTTGTTCAAGGTTCAGGACCGGATTTCGTTTAACAGTCCGGTCGGCCGCGGTCTGATCCGTTTCCTCTCGGGAGAGAAACTGGCGGTCGTTTGGGCCCTGAAAAAATAGGCAAGAAAATACCGTTCTTGAGTGAAACAACCCGAGGATTTGTAACAATTACCAACTACGTTGACAGGACGGAGGAAATCGAATTGCGAACAAGAAAATCCTAAAAACCCTTTTCGGTACGGAGAAAGTTCTGGCGGTGATTCCGGGAGCGGTAACGGCGGTTGCGGTGATGCTGCTTTCTTTGATAGCGGCAAAATATCTGGGGGAGTTCTTCAAGGCTCAACTCAATCTGCAAAAATCACCGATATCTACCTTCCTCCTGGCCATCATCTTCGGAAGGGTGGCTCGGAACATCATAAAGTTCCCAAAGGTATTTGAACCGGGGTTCAAATACTGTGTGGTCAAGCTGCTGAGGCTGGGAACCTTGATTGCGGCCGGCACGGCCATCTGCGGGGTGAGCGCCGTCGTAGCCACCGCTCCGACCATCGGCGCCAAGGAGGAGGAAACCGCCCATGCCATCAGCACGATCACGATCTTCGGGCTGCTGGCCACGGTGGTCTATCCCTTCCTTGCCGAACTGGTGCTGAAGCTGAACTTCGGGCAGACGGGGATCTTTCTCGGCACCGCGGTGCACGACACCTCCCAGGTCACCGGAGCCGCCTTTATCTACGACCAGATCTGGAATCGGGAGGTCTCCGGAATCGCCATCGCCGCTGTGGGCTTGAGCATTCAATTCTCAAAGTAGAGCGTTCGCCTGAGAGACATTTTTAAGACAGGAGGTTCAAACAAAGCAGCTTTTTAGCGACACGGCTATGATCGACGAGGTCAAGGAAGCCTGGAGCTGGGGGATACTGGATGGGGTGACTACCAAGCCAACCCACCCGTGAATTCTGTCAATTTAATAACCCTTTTACCTGCACAACTGCCTCGTGGGCGTTTTCCGCGTAGGCATCGGCACCGATCCGTTTAGCCCACCTTTCGGTAACCGGAGCGCCTCCAACAATTGTCTTAATCTTACCCTTCAAGCCGGCCTCTTTAAGCGACTTTTCAAGTTCTTTCTGCTCAGGCATGGTTGTTGTCAGTAGGCTGCTCGTGCCGATAATATCTGCATTAACTTCAACTGCCTTTTCAATAAACGACTCGATACTGACGTCGCGTCCCAGATCATGAATAGTATAACCGTTAACACCCATGAGAATAACGACCAGGATTTTGCCGATGTCGTGTATGTCCCCCTGGACCGTTCCGATTACAACGGTTCCTTTTTTTTCCTGCTGTGTGCCCTTGGGCAGAGAATCAGTAATGATTTCGGTCACGGCCTTCATTACCTCCGCAGCCTGAATCAATTCGGGCAAAAACATTCGGCCCGTGCTGAACAGCTCACCGATTTCATTGATGGCCGGGATAAACGATTTGTCCATCAGTTCCAACGGGTCTTCCTTCCTCGCTACTGATTCCTGGATGATTTTAACTGCTTTTTCCGTATCAAAATTGAAAATGGCCTGCTTTGCCTCTGAAATAATTTTCTCCTCGATCATCACCTAAACCTCTCGTTATTCTTTGTTTTTTTTGCCTTCATTAAGCGGGGAGTCCGAGTGTCGCCACCCGGCTATATGGATTTAGAGTCCATAGGATCTCGTTTCGATCCACCCCCCATAGTCTTGAATCTAATAGGTTCAAATCACAGCAAAGACTTAAAATAGTTAACAGAGTTGATCTCAATTTCCAGTAATTCAGCAATCTTGCACTTTGCCGTGATACCTGTAGCCCGTCCCGGATCTCCCGTTACAACACCGATACCTAAATCTCCCCTCAGTGAATACATCACATCTTCATTGGTCAGGTCGATAACCTCTATCCCCAACTTGTCAGCCACATACCGCTTGGCTTCGGCAATTTTCATTCTGCGGGTCATCTGCATCCACGCCACCAGATCTCCGGCGGTACGAATGCCACCCATGCCTGCAGCCATGATATGGGCAATCGGCATGCCAAAGGCATCTCCCACGCCCAGCTACAACCCGTCCGCTTTCCCGATCAGTACCAACGCCTTGGATGCCCTGGTAACGCAGTCAATAGGCGTCTCCACACACATAGGAACTCCACCCACACCCATACCTACATTTGCATGCACAGGAATCTCTGAAACTTCAACGACATGTTTGATGAAAGTGACGGCTCTGGCCAGATTCCATGCTACTGATCGAGAGGTGTTCACATTAACCGCCGGACCGAATATATCAGCGCCGGCAGCGGTCGCTGCCTCTACCTGCTCATGGGGATACATACCGGCAAGACGTTTTCCATCAAAGGTAATGTCACCATGCATGCCCAGAACGAACTCCCCTGACATACCCACTTCGACCGACATCAAAGGAACTTTCTCTTTCAGCTCGGCCACTGCCATGAGAGTAGCATAGAAATCCGCATCACCGGCAGACCCGGCCGTATCAAAGTTTATTCCCTCACAGCCTACCCCAGCTAGTTTCTTCCCCACATAAACCATATCTTCTTTGAGCTGCTCGGCCGCTTCCTCCTGCGCTGCTTTGGACTCCTCAATTTTCCCTTGGGGTAATAGATCAGCCGGATTCGGATAGGGTCCATCGGGTCTAAAATAGAGCCCAAGGTTCGGTTGGGAACCATAAAAGCACGGTACGGTGGTTGACAGGGATGTGGTATAATAGGTTTGCATTTCATAATCGATAATGGCTTTTACCGGTTTGAAGCTGTAGTCTTCATGCCCCAGCGAAACGGTGTCCGCAGCAAATCCCCGCTCATAAGCTAGAATCGAATTCTGGCGGCTGACCGGAAGGGCTGCACCACCGTCTGCTGAACCCATGCAGAAAATCTTCGCACAACCATCATCGGTCACCACGACCTCGTTCCCAGGCGGCACACTCACAACGCGTCCGGGCTCAGCGAGTATTTCAAATACCTGTTGCAGATCTTCCCGAGTTAATTCAGGGATCCCCCCTTTCTTGGCCGCATCCTGTGTTCCCTCCAATAATTCTTCCTTCACTTCCTGGATGGGCATCGATATCCTCTCACCGTCACCCATCCTTGTAAATATGGTATCCTGCATATTGATCCTTCCTATAGTCCCGTCTTTTCCTTAAATTTATTGACGCAGTTAATCTCTATACCAAGCAACTCGGCGATACGAAACTTTGCATCGATTCCCTTGGCTGCTCCCGGAACAGCATTTACTCTACCAAGATCGAGGTCTTCCCTCAATTCGCTCATCACAACCGGATCGGCAATATCGTCAACAGAAATTCTCAAGCAGCCGGCCACATGCTCTTTGGCTTCGTTTATCCTCATCCCCCGGGATACCTGCATGCGCGCCACCAGATCTCCGGCAGCCCGTATTCCGCCGATACCCGAGGCGATGCCGTGCGCAACAGCCATGCCAAACGGGTCACCTACGCCTATCTACAATCCATCCAGGCGGCTAATCTCCACCATGGCTTTGGATGCCCTCGAGAGGGCATCCACCGGCGGTGAGAGTGTCAGCGGAACCCCCCCGACTCCCATTCCCATGCAGGCATGAACAGGAATACAGGAATTTTCGGTACAAGCCCTGGTAAAAGTGACCGCACGAGCTATATTCCACGGAAGTGATTTGTTGGTAACAATGTTCGTCGTTGGCCCGAAGATCGTCACCCCGGCACGTGCGGCCAGCTCAACCTGCTTATGCGGGTATAATCCCGCCAGGCGAACATTGTCGTAATAGAGCTCTCCGTGCATGCCGAGTACGAACTCCGCAGCCATGCCCATCTGAATACACATTTCCGGATATTTTTTTTTTAGTATTTCCACAGCCTGCAATGTGGCCAGAAACTCTGCATCCCCTGCTGCCGCGGTGGTATCAAAATTAATACCGTCCGCTCCCGCTTCATACATGTGACTTCCCACGTAGACCATGTCTTTTACCGCATGTTCCATCTGTTCTTCGTATGATGCCCTTGCCTCTGCAATTTTTCCCTTCGGCAGCAGCTCTCCAGGATTTATACACGGACCGTCCGGTTGGCTGTATAGACCCAAATTGGGCATAGCTCCATAAAACAGAGGTGGAATCGTCATCAGCAACGCCTGTTCCAATATCGGTTGTTCGAAAACCACAATAGGTTTTACAGGCTTAAAACTGTAGTCGATATGGGCAAGCTCCAGTGTATCGGCTCCCAGTATCCTTTCATAGATCTGTAGAGACTGGATCTTGCTCACCGACACATTCACGCGCTTGAATTTGGTGGTACCGCTGTCATAGCTGAGAACGACCTCTTTCCCTCTCTCCACCCCGACACTTCTATCAGGACACATAATTATTTCCAAAAGATGCAATGTTTCATCCTCGTTTAGCGGGGCGATCTGACCGTTCTTTGCAGCCTCCTGGCTTCCTTCTTCTATATGGCGCTTGATTTCACTTTCAGTGAGCTCGACTTTGAAACCATCACCCATCCTGGTAATATATTTGCTCATCTTAAACACCTCTCTACAGCCTGGTAAGTTATCCAACCAAAAGGATACTGGAGTGTTCATCCCACTGTATTTGAACCTCCTGGTCCGGATAAAAGGATAATTCATGCCCCGCCTTTTTGTTCTGATGAACTGTCACGAGTTGACCACTTCGTTTCAATTCAACCGTCATTTCCACAAAATCGCCCTGATAAAATATCTCCTTAATTTTTCCCTCGAAGGCATTTTCAGGCAGCACCTGGACTTTTTTATCAGTAAGCTCCATTACTTCCGGATGGACTGCGATACCGGCAATATCTTCATGGCGCATGTCATCCCTTTCCCTGGCAAAAACCTTTATACCATCCCTCGTATCCAATTGTAACTTTCCGTCGCGTACACCTGTAACCTTTCCATAGAATATGTTTACAGCACCCATAAAAGAAGCAACAAAAGATTTCCTGGGGTGCTCATAGATTTCACTCGCCGTCCCTATCTGAATAACTTTACCGTCATGCATGACTCCTATGCGATCCGAAAGACTCAAAGCGACTTTCTGATCATGGGTCACATAGAGAAAGGTAGTTTTTACCTTCTTCTGAACCCTTCTCAATTCTATTTGCATCTCCTTACGTAATTTTCTGTCCAAAGACGCGAGTGGCTCGTCCAACAGTAGTATTTTAGGCTTCAACACCAAAGACCTCGCCAGCGCCACCCTCTGCTGCTGTCCTCCACTCAACTGCTGCGGCCGTCTATTCTCCAATCCCTCCAGTTGCACAAGTTTGAGCATTTCTGCAATCCTGGTTTTGATTTTTTCTCGGGATAATTTTCTTCTCTCCAAACCAAAAGCGATGTTTTTCTCAACTGTCAGATGCGGAAAGAGCGCCAGTTGCTGGAAAACGATGCTGCAATCCCTTCTATAGGGAGGCATATTGTTAACGATACTGTTATCTATAAGCACCTTTCCTTGATCAACCGTCTCCAGGCCGGCAACAATCCGAAGAAGCGTGGTTTTACCGCAGCCGCTGGGACCAAGAAGAGAAAATATCTCTCCCGCGTAAATTTGCAGGTCAACATTATCTACGGCAGTAACGGCTCCGAACCTCTTGGTAATACCTGTCAACTCTAAACATACTGAACTATCCATGTGCTCCTCTTTGCTATAGATGTTGCTATAATCGCCGCTTGAAGCTAATAACTGGTATTCTTTATTGTGCCTTCTCTACTAATTTGACCCTTTCTCTGCACTAAGTTCCCTATAAACAACATCAGCATAGTAACCGCTACGAATATTGTGCCAATGGTGTTTATCACGGGGGTGGCACCATAACGAAGCTGGGAGTATACATAAATAGGTAGGGTTGTTGTTCCCACTCCGGCTACAAAATAGGTAATCACGAAATCGTCGAATGACCAGGGAAAGATCAACATAGCTGCAGCGGCAATTCCGGGAAACATCATGGGACCTGTTATTTTCATAAAAGTAGTAACTCTGTTGGCCCCCAGATCCCATGCTGCTTCCTCGCAGGCCCAATCAATGCGCTGCATTCTTCCAAGAATGACAAATACGGCCAGGGGGGAGCTGAAGGTTATATGGGCAATAACAATACTTAGATATCCGAGCGGCATATGCAGAAATTTTGAGAAAAAAACCAGCATGGCAGCACCGGTAACGATATAGGGAAGTACTATCGGAAGAAGGATCACCGTTCTCAAAGTTTTTTTAAAGGGAAATTTTAGTTTGTACAACCCATAGGCAGCCAACGATCCAAGTCCAGTTGAAGCAATGACTGTAATTAGAGCAATAACCAAACTCCTGACTACAGCTTGCCTCACTAATTCATTTGTGAAAAGCTCTGCATACCATTTTAACGTAAAATGCTCCCATTTTATGCCAAACTCGTTACTGCTGAAAGAGAAAACAATGAGAACCACAACGGGTGCCCATAAAAAGATGTACACAAAAATGGTGAGCACGGATAGAACTCTACCTGCTCTTCTGCCTGATGATTTCATACCAGCTTCTCCAAAGCCTCTTCGCCACCCCACTTTATGGATAGATACAGCATGAGAACAACAATCGCACTGAGAAATATCGCCAAAGCAGATCCTCTGGGAATATCCCCAACCTGAATAAACTTATGGGCAATGAGGTTTCCTATCATCATAACTTTAGCCCCACCGAGGAGAGCAGGTACAAGCCAATCACCCAGCGAAGGAATGAAAACCAATATTGTTCCCGCGATGAGCCCACCCCTTGTTAGAGGAACGGTGATCTTAAAAAAACGCGTGAAGGGATTTGCACCTAAATCATAAGCCGCCTCGAGGAGTGACGGATCCAGCCCATCCAATGATGCAAAAAGGGGCAAAATCATGAATGGGAGCCAGGTATATACCAGGCCCAAGACCACAGTCAGCGGCGTGTATAGAAGTTCAAGCGGTGAGGAGATAATGTGCAACTGAAGCAATAGATTGTTCAACAGCCCGGTACGACTGGTTATCGTTTTAAAAGCATAGAGCCTGATAAGATAGGCTGTCCAGGATGGGATTATGATGAGCAGTAAGAATAAAGTTTTCCATTTCCCCCCATACTTGGAAATATAATAGGCAAGAGGGTAGCCGAGCAGCATGCATAATATACTTGTCAGTAGAGACAACAATAAAGACCGAAGGAGGGTTCGCAAATAACCCGCTTGTATCAGTAATTTATAGTTTTTAAGGGTGAACTTGTATACGATTCTTCCAAAATCGCCGCTCTGCAACAAGCTAAAAACCAGAATAATAACCAGCGGAGCGAGCACGAAGAGAATCACCCAAACAGATATGGGCAATATATAGATTGATAATTGGATGTTGAAAATCTTTTTTCTCTTTCGCAAATCTGATCCCATTGGTAAACCTCTCTAAGTGCCGATCAGGGTTGACTGTGAAAATCCTTCTGAAAAAAAACAGAGAGGTATTCGAATTGAGACTGTCCTCAATTAGAGAATACCTCCCCTTCGATACTAACTGGCCAATAGACCTTACTGCCTAAGCTCTTCCCATATCTTCTCTCTCAACTCCAAGCCCTTACCCGTATAGGCTTTAGGACTGACATACTCACTTTTTTTCAAATACTCTTCGGACACGGTAACACCGGGCCAATTTCTCATCTCTTCAGGCAGAAGTGCAGGAGTCTCTGTGTGGTTGGGTGCGTAACCGATCGTTGAGATGAGTAGCGCGTTGATATCCGGGCGTAAAATATAATTCATAAATAGGTGCGCCGCCGCCGGGTGTTTCGCGCCTATGGGAATAACCAGATTATCTACACCCATCAAGGTCCCCTCGGGATCGAGGGCGCCCCGGATGGCGTCATTCTCCCGACTCAAAAACCAGGACTCACCAATCCACAATTGTGAAACCCAGGCTTCTTCTTCGAGCAACACCCTCTTCGGCCACTCATCCCAGGACATCAGATTAGGTTTAAACTTTAACAGAACATCCTTCGCCTGCATGAGTTCCTCTTCGTTATCCGAATTGTATGAGTAACCAAGGGAAAGAAGAGCGGCGCCGATAACCTGGTACATAGTTTCCAGCATGGTTATCTTGCCGGCCCATTTGGGAGCATCTTCAAAAAACATCTTCCAGGACCCTATATCCGGGTCATTCTCATCCACATATTTTGTGTTGTAGAGCCAGGCAAGAAAGTAGAGATCGGTAGCTACCGAGTATTTGTAACCAGGATCATACCAGGCATTCTTGGTGGTTTCCAGCAGGTACTTTTCCGCGTTCGGCAACCAGTCGTGGTTCAGTTCCTGGAGGAGCCCCAACTCCTTCATTTGAATCATTCCCCTTATCTCAGGAAGTGTGATGTCGTAATCAGCATTCGGATCCAGTTTAATCTTGGTGACCATGTCATCCACGCTGGCAAAGTTGTCCCGCACAATCCTAATTCCGTACTCTTTGGTGAAACCCTCATAAATTTCCTCAGGCCACCACTCTGCCCAGTCGATAATGTGCAGCACGCTTCCTTCCTGCTGCACCGCTTCCATTATGTCCAATGCCCCTTCTTCTGCTGGAGCGGGTTCTTCTTTTCCACCTCCTGCAAAAATGGCTGTAGATGCAGCCAAAAAGAAAAGCAATACGAAACAGGAAATCACAAACCTTCTCAATCTATTGCTCTTGTTCATAGTCC
>SDBV01012332.1_pt1 | contig 10961 bp, 15 predicted proteins | sample 2277081 | NCBI WGS metagenome assembly SDBV01 (sample SAMN10402039, study PRJNA504765) | marine sediment metagenome | isolation source: marine sediment core GS10_PC15, 223 cmbsf | place: Arctic Ocean: Southern Knipovich Ridge | collected 2010
CGCCGCACAAACCTTCGCGCCTTCCGCAAGGAGCTTGAAATGGAGGGCGACCAGACGTTCAACACCACACTCCAAATGCAAGAGGAATGGTTAGCCACCGTTGACGCGCTACTGGCCCGTGAGGGGGAGCTGGTGGTGGCGCTGGAGAAGGCACCAATGGCGCTATTCAGCGCCCGCAACATCCCTGAAAAGCGCGTCGAATGGTTCCGGCGGTACAACGCTTGGCACGCGGACGCCCTTGCCCTAGCCCAGGGGAAGAAGGCATGAGCGCTCTGAGAGAGTCCGCTAAAGCAAAGGTGGGCCTTCTGATGGCCTCCGACGATTGGGGCAGGAAGCGTTACCGGTGCCGTATTTGCGGAGACGAGGACTACTGGAGGGAGGGCTGGATATGGTGGGGCTCTGACAGGGACATGGATGACGGGGTGGAGCCCTTCGTGCAATGCCCTAAGCATCCAGTGGACGGTCGCGGCCCACACGCACCTGTGGAGAGCCCGTGACGGCACGGCTGTTCTGCCCCATGTGCGGCAAGCGGCTGTGGCGGTTCACGCCGCCAGCGTCGGGTCCATGCCCACGGTGCGGGGTCGAGATTCGTGTGAGCGATGGTGTTAGCGGTTTGACGATTGTGGTAGAATCGTCTGAGGTGAACGCAATAGCAAGTCGCCGGGACTAAGCCCCGGCGCGACGGCCAGCGATGAAGCGGCCCGCACCTGACGGTGTGGGTCTTTCTTTATGTGCTTCTGGATATTCTTAGGAGTCTGCTACATGGCATGGGCGGAAGCGGTGTACGGCACAGATAGCGGTGCGCATCCCGCCCCAGAATCCGTACCTGAGAAACAACCTCCATGCGCAACACCGCTCCCTGAAATCCCGCCCATGTACCGCGCCGAGCCCGCCGTCCTCGAAGCTGGCCGGATAATCAAGGGTTGCAGCATCGCCCATTTCATACCTGACGGTAGGGTGGTGCGGTGAGCGAGCAATTCGATTACGTCACGACACTAGGCGCTTGGTGGGATGGAGAGGGGACGCTGCATTGGCCTACTAGTGGTACGGGTGACGCGATTACCCCGCCATGCTCAAGTTGTGGTCATCCTGAGCATGGGAACCTCGCCTGTGACTACTCGTTCGCGTTCGCTGTTGACTTGGAACGGTCGGCTCTCCCAGTGACCTACCGAATCATGTGGGATGGAGAGGTATTCGAGGTTCACCCTGGCTCGCCCATGGACGAGGACGATCATTGCTGCCTATGCGCTTGGAGGAAACAGGTGTCCCCTGGGGGTAAGCCGTGAGCGATACCCGCGTAACACCGCAGCGCCATCTCTGGGTGCCGCGGACCAAGCCGATTCGTCTCATCGAGGTTCACGCAACTCGCGGTGACACGACGCCGGAGAAGCAGATGGGCGCCGCGCTGAACTGGGTGCAGTCGCCGAACAACAATCAGGGTGGCTGGGGATCGTCCTTCTCCTACGTCATCGGCACGGACGGCTCGATGGGGACAGTCTTGGATGATGACCAGATGCCGACGTACTCCGCCGGCTACGGCGGCGCCGGGACCTATGCGATAGACGAATATGGGATCTCCTACGAACTCGCCCAGTCCCAGGCACAGGAGCCGTTCACGGACGCTCTGTACGAGCGCCTGGCTAAAGAGGTGGCTGGCAAGTGCCTGAAGTACGGTATCCCGCCGGTGATGGTGTCGATCATGGTCCAGAAGGGCGAAGTCCCCATGGGGATCGTCAGGCACGACCGCTGTGAGAACGGTATCAAACTCGGGAAGACAGATCCCGGAGTGCAGTTCAACGAAGTCCGGTTCATAGCGGACGTGAAAGCAGAGATGGAGGACGATATGACGTCGGAAGAGAAGGCACGGATGGATACGCTGTTCAGCCAAGTGTCCTGGCTACGGGCGGAGCTAGGCTTGCCGCCGCAATTCGATAACTCCCAGGCGCATGAGAGTACGGTCATGGCTCGCCTGGATGGGCTGGACGAGCACACAGCGAACGCCAAGTACCATCACCTGATAAGCGAGATCGAGACTGCGTTGGGCGGCTCTGATGGGTTGACGGCGGAACAGGCGCGGGCTCTGGCGAAGGACGAAATCGACCTGGCGCAGGTGAAGGCGGCGCGGTGATGGGGAGATCGTGGTCTACATCGGCTGGGGCTTCGCGGCTGTGATGGCGTTCGGCGGCGTGGCGTTCCTGGCGAAGATGGCCTACTGGAAGCCTGAGAAGAAACGGCGTAGTCGAAAGGAGTAAGCGATGCGTAGATTGTGGCGATGGCTGACTCGTGTGTGGATAGAGCGTGACGACTACAGGGATCGCTATAACCACCAGTACGAGATGAAGTGCAAGGCCCAGGACAAGCTAGACGAGGCAGAGAAGCGCGGGCGCGACCTCTATCATCGGCTTGGGGCATACGCCACTGTGCTGTTCGCGCCTGACGAGCGGGTTAGTGAGCTAGTAGAGGCGCTGGAATGGTGTTCGGGCTCTGCTGACTTCGCCCCAGAAGGTAAGGCTCGAAAGGGCTGGGTCAAGCTGTGCCAACCGCTCCTGCGGCAACACCTTACAGGCTGAGCGTTACCCGCGTAACACGGAGGCGACGATGAGCAACATGGATCACGTTACCGGCGTAACAGGCAACCCAATCCAAGACGGGCTAACGAGAGCGGGCTGGGTCGCGGCGGTACAGGCTGTGATGGCCTTCAGCGTCATGCGCTGGGAGTGGCTGACAGTCGAGGAGCTGGCGATCCTGACCATCCCCATCACGTTCGTCGCGGTGGCTGCGTGGGGCGTGTTCGACGGGCTGAGGAAGTGACCTGTGGGTAGTCAGAAAAGGAGCAAGTGATAATGATGATTCGCTTTATATGCCGAAACCTGTTTAGGCACCGTGGTCTATGGCAATCAACCTTAGCCCCGGATGGCCGTCGCTGTCTCTGTGGTACTTACTGTCGCTTCCTTGATGAGGCGACGGATTAGTTGACCTGCCAACGCTGCGGGGCACGGTAATGGATCCTCTCATGCTGGGTATCGGCGTCTCAATGATAGGCGCCAATATAGCGGTGCTGGGCTTGGCGCTACGGGTACTGACGAACGGGAAGCCGAAGAACAAGGGCAACCCTCACGCGGTTAACCCCGCCGACATGAGGGTGGGGGATATGTCACTGGCCTATTACAAGGCGGAGTGCGTTCAGCCGATCATAGATGCGATTGAGGCGGCGAAGTGAGGTGCTACTCGATAACAGCCGAGTGTCGTCACATGGGCGGCTGCGGCTGTAGGGCGGCAGAGTGTTGCTTCGCCTGCCCCCTGGTCAAGTGCCTCCTAGAAGAGGGGGAGGACGTCACCGTAACCAAACGGGATCTACTTCAGCGGAACGAGCACATACAGGTATTACGGAAGGCGGGGGTTCGGGTGGGTCAGCTCACAAAGGCGGCCGGGCTGACGCCGCAGAGCATCTATCGGATATTGAGGAACTGATGGCTGACACAATCCGACACCATAAAAAGAGGGCGTTCCTGGCGGCGTATGCGCGTTGTGGGACGGTGACACAGGCGGCGACGCTGGCAGACGTGCATCGCTCGGCGCATTACGAGTGGCTGAAGGAGGACGAAGCCTACGTTGAGGCGTTCGCTGCGGCTAAGGAGGAAGCGGGAGAGTGGCTGGAAGCAGAAGCGCGGCGCCGGGCGTTCCTGGGGATACTGAAGGCCGTTCACTACAAGGGAGAGCGTGTGGACTACGTTCGGGAATACAGCGACACGCTCTTGATCTTCCTACTGAAGGGTGCGATGCCGGCCAAGTATCGAGAGCGCCACGAGATCACCATCGACCACGTAGCGCTGCGGTCCGAGGCCGAGCGCATAGCGAAGGAGAACGACCTACCCGTGGAGGAGGTCGTGGCGGAGGCTGAGCGGATAGCGAAGGGGGTCGCGTGATGAGGCTAGCGAAGTGGTATCGGTGGAGCTGGTTTCACCGGCTGCATTGTCGTCGCTGCCGCCGCTTCCGTAGATGGATTGATGCCGAATATGACAAGTGGGCTGCTAAGTGACGCTAGCTGAAACCACCCTAGCCCAGCGAGCGGCCCTGCGGGTCAAGACACGGCAGACCGACCCGTTCGACGTCTACCCTAGAGACCCGGATGCGCTGAACGCATGGATCGCGGAGGCCACGGGCGACCACATCCCGGCCAGGGGTGTCTGTCCTGGGCATGACGCGCCGTTCCGGTTCGTGGCCGACTTCTTCTTCAACGAGGAATCGGAGGGGCTGGCGCTAGCGAACCGCGCCGGCGGCAAGACGTTCGATACGGCCGCGCTGCACCTCGCTAACGGCTTCCACAAGCCAGGCCATGAGACGAGCCATATCGGGGCCATCGAGACGCAGGCCAAGCGGTGCTACTCGTACTACACGGCTGGCCTCAGACATCCAAAGCTCAGGGCTAGGGCGCCGGACCCGCACATCAGGGAGACGGTGTGGCTGAACGGCTCCAAGATTGAGATACTTCCCGGCACGGAGGCGCAGACGCAGGGTGGGCACCCTCACCTTGTCACCTACGACGAGCTGGAGCAGGGGAAGCGCCAGCCCTACGAGAATGCCAAGTCCATGCCCGTAGAGAGGCGCTATAACGGCACCAGAGAGCGGGGACAGTTCCTTGCGACCTCTACCCGCCAGACATCGCTGGGGCTCATGCAGAGGGCGCTGGACGAGGCCGAGGGGAACGACACGCGGGTATACGAGTGGTGCGTGTTTGAGACGATGGAGCCCTGCGACGGCCAAGAGGGGCGACCGGACTGTAACGGCGAAGAGTGCCCATTGTGGCAGTGGTGCGAGGGTCGGGCGGTGAACGCCGACGGCTGGCGGTCCCGCGACGAGATCATCGGGATGTACCGCAGGGTTGGCATCGACACCTGGGAGGCGCAGCACTTGTGCATCAAGCCGGACGCCAAGGCGCTGATCTACGCGCCGTTCTCACGGGAGAACATCAAGGAGTGTGAGTATGTTGCAGGTGCTGGACCTCTCTGGCTGGCTTATGACTGGGGCTTCACTGACCCCACACATATTGCCTTCGTCCAGCAGCGAGACGGAGCCTTCTATCAGTTCAACGAGCTGGTGGGTTCTAACCGCTCCGAACGGGAATGGGTTAGGGACGTCATACGAGTGGTGGTGGGCCTTGAAGGATACGAAGGGCCGACGCTAGAGGAGTGGGGGAAGATATGGGAGAACAAGGAATGGCCGCGGCCCTGGCCGGAGGTGTGGCCGGAGGCGGTGGGCGATCCCTCCGCTGTGCAGCTACGCTCTGAGCTGAAGGAGCACGGCATAGGCGCGGCGCCGGCGAAGAAGGTCAAGCACAACGTCGAAGAGGGCCAGGACGTGCTACGGGCCGCGATCCTGTCGGGGAGCGACCTGAGACGGTACTACGTCAATCCCAGGTGCAAGGAGACGATCAAGAGCCTGAGCAACTACAGGGCGCGGGAGCTGTCGGACGGCTCGTTCGACCCGAGGCCGGACCCCGACCCTGCAAACCACGCCTTCAGCCACGGCTGCGACTCGCTACGGTATCTGATGTGGCGGCTGCGTCGTGCGCTGGGGATCACGGGAGGGAATGATGGCGAAGGAGATTAAGCGGATAGACATAGCCGAGTTCCGGCGGTTGGGGTTTCTGCAAGAAGCTAACCGGGTGTTCTTTCACCCTCTCGGTCTAGCACTGGAGGTCATCGTAGAGGATGACGGTTCAGAGCGACTAGGGGGCGTTTGGGATAGTCGCGGCGATCCAGAGGGCATAGCATTCAGCGATCCGCCAGACGCAGAGAAAGCTGATGCTGTCGCCGAGGAGCACAAGCGACACGAGAATGCGCGGCGATTACTCTTGGGTGATGTGATTCAAGAAATAGGACAACCGATTGCCTAGATACGACTACCGCTGCAAGACAGGCCACTGGTTCGAGGCCGTCAAGGGGCTGGGTGCTCGCTGGATTACCTGCCCTGAGCACGGGGAGCCGTCGAGACGGGCCGACGTGTCCGGCATCCCCGGCACCGTGACGGAGACCGTGCCGCCGAAGGTGAGCAAGGAGATAGCGCGATGAAGGTTAAATACGAGGGCGAGCTAGTTATCGGCGAGAACATCGAACTCTGCTTTGACGGGGTTAGTTGCAAGGTGCTAGTTGACGGCACTGACATCAGCAACGATTGCGTGTCTCTTAACATTCATTTGGCGTCTGGGCAGGCGGAGTTGACGTTGAAACTCGCGCCCAAGATACACGGGGGCCTGCTAGCGAGGCAGGAGTTAAAAGCATGACCACCGAAACCAGACCCACCTTCTGGCAGCGCCTCAACCCCTTCCGCCGGCAGCGCGCCATCGACTATTACGGCGGGGAGCGCAACGACCTGCTCTCGGAGGCGCTATCGACGCCGGAGGCCAGGCGGCTATTCCGCAGCAACAGCGACATCGTGGCGATCTATGGTGCCGTGTTCGCCGCCATTCGGCGCAGGGCTCGGGCGGTAGCGAAGCCGCGCATCGTGCTGGTGAGGGACCAGGGTGGTGAAGAGGTGGAGGTTGACGACCATCCTGCCTTAGACGCCATCAAGAGAGTGAACGAGTCGCTGACTCAACGGCAGGGCTTCGGGCTGATTGAGCAGCACAAGCTGACGCACGGCAAAGCCTACTGGGTGAAGCGCCGGGACGGATTGGGGACGCCGGTGGAGTTCGAGATATGGCCCCCGGATCAGGTGAGGCCAATCCCCGACCCGGACAAGCCGTGGGTGCCGGCGTTCTTCGAGCGAAGACTATCAATCGGCAAGGTGGAGCGGGTAGCGAGGGAGGACATCGTGTGGTTCCGCCACATGGTTGATCCCGGAAACCCCCTGAACGGCCTGTCCCCCATCGGGGCCGTGAGGTCGGAGATCGACACCGGCATCGAGGCGCAACGGTTCAACCTCAAGTACTTTGACAACGCCCTCCATATCGGTCGGATGTTCTCAGTGGAGGATGCGGGGCCTGCGGAGGTGGACAGAATCGAACAGGAACTGGAACGTAACTTTAAGGGAACGGACAAGGCTCATCGCGCCTATGTTTATGAAGGCAATCTGAAGCCGCTGGAGACGAAGCCCCCGCACAAGGACATGGAGTTCGTCGTGCAGCAACAGTGGGGCGTGGAGGAGGTGGCTCGGGTATTTGAGCTTCAGCCGGAGCTTCTAGGGCTGGGCAACCGGACATACGAGAACGCGCCGGAGGCCGAGCGGTCCTTCTGGTCTATGATCGTTGACCAAGTGGACGACACGCTGGCCGAGTTCAACGAGTTCTACCTGTGGCCTGACTTCGGCGAAGAGTTGCGGTTCGTGGCGCAGTATGACGGCATCGAGGCGCTACAGGTGGACCGACTGAAGCGGGCTCAAGTGGACGATATATACCTAAAGAATGGCAAGACATTCATCGCTGAGCTTCGGGAGCGGGACGGCGAGGAGCCGGTGGAGTGGGGGGATGTGCCCCTGATGCCGCTGGGGACCGTGCCCCTGGGGACGATACCGACCGTGACTACGCCGCAGCAGCTACAGGAGGCCGTGGGCGCGGCGGAACAGCCGCGTTCACACCAACCCCCCGTTGACTCAGGGCAGGCCGCGATGGAAGAGAAACTGATACGGGGCTGGAGCCAGCGGTTTGACAAGGAGGCCAAAGCGCTATCGGCTCACTTCGCTAAGGCGGACGCCCGCGCTCTGGAGATCGCTGACGTTAACTCCTACGATTGGGACTGGTGGGAGAAGTACGGCGATGAGGTAATACGCGAGTTCGAGACGCTATACGGTGGTGTGCTGTCGGGCGCTGGGTTCGTGGAGTTGCCCTTGCTAGGCGCGACGGAGCTAGCGTCCAGCTTCGCCCGGCGCCGGGGATCTGAATTGCTGCAACTGAGCGGTCGGCTCAACGTCGTGGAGTTCACGAAGCGATGGGTGAATAGCTTGGTGGCGCAGACGATAGAGCAGGGCGAGAGCCTACAGACCTTGCAGAAGAACCTCCGGTCAGGCTTCGGATTCAGCAAGTCCAGGGCGGAGATGATCGCCCGGACCGAGACAGCGAACGCACAGACGGACGGCTCCATCAAGAGCTACCAGTCTCAGGGGACAGAGGGCAAGGAGTGGCTGACGGCCGGGGACGAGAGGGTGGACGGCGGCGACCCGTCGGGGCCGTGCATCGACGCGGAGGGCCAGGGGCCGATACCCGTAGGTCAGCCGTTCAATAACGGCTTCATGGGGCCAGCGGCTCATCCAAGATGTCGGTGTACGATTCTTCCGGTAAGGCGGTTGCCGCGTTGACTGACACCGTAGACATCCGCTGCCCTGACTGCAAACGATGGCTCGCCAAGGTATCGGGGTACGGCCTTACGGTCTGCCCCAACTGTGGCTGGGAGATAGAGGTCAGGTCGAAGGCGAAGCGGCAGGAGCGCGAGCGCTTGGAGAAGCAGGGCCCGGCATAGTAGAATGGAGGGCCTGGTGCAGATTCTATACAGTGTTACTCACGAGGGTCGCCGCGAATGTACTATTTGCAGCAAGATGAAGGATAGCGTAGCTCACTTTGAGGCGTCGGCAGGGGCGGGAACACTAGACGTCGATCTCTGTGGTGATTGCCTAGAGATGGGGCGTAAAGTGCTAGGCATGGCGATTGCGTCTCCCTAACCCGCTCGCGGCCTACCAGCGGTGGCGTGTCAGACGCTTCTGCAAAGCCGCAGGTTTCCCTTCTGACATAGCGGATGACCTGGAACGCATGAGTGTGGTTGGCCGCACGGCGAGCGAGGCAACCCGCAAGATCACAGCGGTTGCGTATGCCTTGCTGACGGAGGGCTACGAGGGCGACGCCCTTCTCGCAGAACTTGATCGGCGGGTTTCGGTACAGGCTTGACAGGATACCCGCATAGGCGGATAATCAATCTAACCGAATAAAGGGCTCGGCAAAGAGCCGGTTTTAAGCCCCTCGCGCCAGATTTAGGGCAATAGGCGCAGAGGGTCTTTTTATTTGGATCGCCTAGAGTCCTTCGGCCTCCTGAGAAAAGTAGATACGGAGGCCCACCGCGTTACATCGGTAATCTCCACCGGCGACGTTGCCCGTGACGGCGCGATCATCGATCCCGCTGGCTGGGACTTCTCTGACTACAATCGCAACCCTGTCGTGCTGTGGATGCACGATGACGGCGCGATGCCGTTCGCCCGCACGGTGGATCTCATGGCCACCGAGAAGGAACTGATCGCCACGGCCGAGTTCGACGTTGAAGACCCGATGGGCGAGACAGTATTCCGCAAGATCAAAGCTGGCTACATCAACGCCACGTCCGTCCGCTGGCTCCCCAAACGTACTGAGGTGCGGATTGAGGGCGAGGACAAGGACCAGCGCGAGGTGCTCGTGTTCCTCGAACAGGAGCTCTTGGAGTGGTCATACGTCACAGTCGCGTCCGACCCCAAAGCGCTGATTATTCGCGCCGACGGGGCGCCGTTTGCCGTGGCTGATTACCGCAAGCCCACCATCGACTTGAACATGGCATGGCTCAGCAACCTCTCCCCTACGGACTTCCAGGAGCAGGCAGAGCGCCTTTACAAGCCCATGAACGGCCACACGCCGGCGCCGGATTTCGCACGACTGGAGAGGCTGCTGGTGCAGCACTTCGAGCGGCGTAGCGAGCGCCCGGACGCAGAAGAGATGCTGGTCAGCTCCCTATCGAAGATAACCGGCAAGAGCCCAGAAAGAATCCGCCAGGAAATAGCGAAGTAGGAGGACACGATGGCAGAAGATTCCCTGAATACGCTGAGGATGGCGCAAGCCGACAGCGCATTCGATCACTACGAGCCTATTGACGGGCTGTTCGCCCGTATCCGTAACGAGGGCAACGCGGCTGTCGCCGACCCGCCACCTGGCGATCCACCCGCCGATCCGCCTGCTGATCCGTCCCCTGATCCTGATCCCGTGGCGCGCATAGCCGACGCCATAGAGGCAGCGGGCAAGCGGGACGAGGCGCGGTTCGCGAAGTTGCAGAAAGACATCGATGAGCGTCTAGCCGCGATCGCTAGCGCCGAGCCGGCAACCAACAAGATAGTCAACGAGGAAGCCCTGTTCGGCGCCTGGCATGACGAGTACGACCAGCGCGACTATGAGCGCGGCGACTTTGAGATGGCGCGGATGATTATGGACGGCGCAGGCAAGATGAGAGCCCTGCCAGTCGTTATTGAGCCGAGCGAAACGTTCATGCAGGCGTATCACGCCAACGTGACCGAGGACGTTGAGTTCAAGCGTCACGAGGACGGCAGGATCACGGGTGGACGCATCTTTCACTCCGACGAGAAGGGCAGGCCCGTTCGTGCGATGGACTCACAGGAGTCCGGCTTTGGCTCGCAGCTTATCGGTGTCCAATTCGTGCGGGACTTATGGGCAGCGGCGCGGAACGCCGATACCCTCGTGGGCGACATTCGCACAATCCCCATGACGGACCCGACCGTCCGGGTGCCGATTGACGGTGCCCTGCCGGAGATGCTGTTTGTAGGTGAGTCCACGATTCCGGGCGCATCTGAGACGGCGCAGTACGGCACCAGCAAGACAGCCTCTAACCGGGCCACGCTGACGGCCAAGAAGTTCACCATTCAGCAGATATGGTCCGGTGAGCTGGAAGAGGACTCCATCATCGCCTTCACCCCGTTCCTGCGGGAGCGGCTGAACATGAGCGCGGCCATTCACTTGGGCTCGGCGTACCTCAACGGTGACACAGAGACCGGCGGCACTGGGAATGTCAACAAGGATGACGGAGCTCCCGCTGCCACCAAGCACTACCTCGCCTGGAACGGACTCCGCCGCTACTGGTTGGTAGACAACACGGCCCAGGGAAAGAACATGGCCGCAGCCCTTGACCTGAAGGAGATCACGGCTGCAAGAGGCAAGCTCAACGGCACCGATGACGACATCGACGCCGCCGTTGGGAACATCAACTGGGGCGGGACCGCCA